>Ga0316189_10003156_pt1 | contig 16012 bp, 12 predicted proteins | sample LowCovwburrow_MG_FD_204930 | JGI IMG/M metagenome (GOLD analysis project Ga0316189, IMG submission 204930) | Coastal sediment microbial communities from Maine, United States - Lowes Cove worm burrow | ecosystem: Environmental > Aquatic > Marine > Coastal > Sediment | place: USA: Maine... | reverse complement strand
ATTGAAGACCAGCTCCTGGGGCTTGCGGTCGGAAAGACGTATCGCATCGGCCAGGAAGTTGTTGAAATTGGCGGTGACATAAATTGTGAAGGGGAGGAAGGCGAGTATGCTGTGTGGATCGGAAGGCTCTTTAAGCGACACTTTTTCTGCAATGGCGGACAGCATTTTATCGAGCGCCATCTCCTTCTCGGCATCCTCGAGCAGGTGCCCGTAACGTTTCAAGGCAAAATTGCGCAGGTCTCGATAATAGTCTTCCTCCATTTGCGCATCACCCCGTGTGGCGGCGATATATTGGGCGACTTGGGGCAGAGCGACCTGCTCGCGCAGAGCGAGGGGATATTGGTACCTGTCTGCCCAATCCCTGGCAATTTGCTCGCGGAAGCGGGCTATTCGATAATCTACGCCGGGACCGATGATCGGCGTGCAGCGATTCTCGGCGATGCGCGAGAGTATTAAATGCCACGTGGAATCGCGGCGAGTTTCGTCCATCAGGTGGGGGATGTACCACAAACGCGCGCTGCGGAGCCGCGAAACCAAAACCGGTGCCCACGAGGCACTGGATCCGGAGATCTTTTCACGGGCCGACTGTGCCGCTTTATCGGTCAGTCCGTGCTGGATTATCTCGCCGAAGAACGTCGAGAGAAACGTGTGCCAAGCGTCCCAGTCCAGCGAACCCTGCCGCGTGAGCACGCTTAACACATCCTGCTCCACGATTTCGTAAGCTAAACGCACCAGCCAGGGCCAGCGGTTTTCCGGTACCTGGTTGTCATCACTGCCGGGCGCAACAATGACGAGCCGGGGCGGTTTCTCCATCGCATGCAGAGCCGCAATGATATCCCTGCGCACATCATCGGTGGCGGCATAGTTCCCGTGGCCCGGAGGGCATATCATTGTATCGTTGTCCCTGGAGGGGAAGGTGCCGATGAGCATGTAAAGGTAGTCGATCCCGTCATTCATGAGCAGTTCTTGCGATAGACTGTCGATGTCGTGCCAGCCTTGACTCACCGTGCATGTGATGCCCGCACCCGAGAGCAATATCGCAACAGTCTGCAAATCGTTTAGAGACGTACCGGCGCCCGTTGCGGGAGAACCCTCATCTATCCCTATTAGGAGTGCTCTGGATTCCTTGGACTGCCGGCTCAGGGCGGCGCGCCACCCCGCCCCATAGCAGAGCGCATAGCGGGCGAAAACCGTAGAGGAAGACGACAGTGGATTTTCCGGACCACCCCCGAAGGTTAATTTCTCCCAGTTGATGGCGTGCAGTTCGCGGGCGCTCGGTTCGATGCAGACGCGCATCCGGAGAGGGACATTTTTCCTATCGGCGCACGCTTTCGCCTCTGTTAAGCCACTCCAGGTGACGTCGTCCGGGAACAGTGCCCGCCGCAGGTCGGCTGCATAGGTTTCGACATCGTCAGTTTTCGAGAAGGCATCTAAGTCGAGATAGACCGCAAAGCGGCGGACGAAGTCCCATTTGCGGTCCCCCGACCACGTAAAGCTCAGTTCGACGCGGTAGCTCCTTCGTTCACAGTGGGACAGCCGCAGTTCAAGGGTCGCATAGCTTTTTTCGCCAACAATGGTAAAGCTTGGCGTTGGCTCCGTTGAGCCATCGATAATATCGGGCTTCGGCGTTTCGAAAAGAACCTTCGTTACGGATTTAGCGAATTCGGTCAGATCGAGCTGTCGCTGATGCTCGTTACCGGCCGACAACTCATGGCCTTTGGGTCGCACCTCAAGCGCCTTCAGTACCGGAACGTCCGGCCACAGGCAGGGCTCTAAAATCAGTGGCATTATTCGGCGGAGCCGTCCATGCTTCTCGCCGTTGCAGATGGCGAGTAGATGCGGAAGTTCTGTGCGCATGATGAATTCGGAAGCAAGGAAATTGGGAGAAACCAGAAGCACTGCCACATCTGCCTCCGCCATAGCGGCTTCAATCCCTTTCTCCCATTGATCGCCCGGCAGGAGTTCCTTATCACTCCAGGCCGTAACCTGTCCCTGCATCCTGAGAACAGCTAAGTGCGTTTGGACAAGCTCAAGCCAATCTGCATCCTTGTGGCTGTAACTGATGAATAGCTTTCTCTCGTTCACGTTGACCAGCCCCCTTTTTTGCTCGCGCATTTCATAAAACATCGGCGATTTTAAAACCTTATCTTGCCTTACCCTTGTAATTTTGACTTTTTGCGGACACGGGTAAAGACGCACGGCATGCAATGCCGTTTACAGCCGGTTCCCATTGTGTATTGAAGACGACAAAAAGCTAATAATACGAGAGGCAGATCCTAATGGAGGGACATCCATTTTGCCTATGGATTCCACCATGCATCGAATCTGTGCACAGCAACATAAAGTCTGTTGTATAATTAGTGTCCGCTAGGGTAAAACAGGACTATAATTCAAATATCAGAACAGTTTAGTGCCAGGGCAGTGTTGGAGAGAATTTAACTGTTCATAAATACAATGAATGTTATTTGTCAAGACAAATATTGAACAGCGATGCCGTAGGGCAATAAATACAGGCGAGACAAAGGTATAGTTAATGCCATGTATGAAATTTCTTCTATATCCACCTCAATTCCTTTAACCAGTTATCTACGACAGTCTCGACAATCGCAAAAGGGTTAAGGGCCGCGGCAAGAAATAATTACACATTTTGTTTGTCTTTTGGCCCGTCTACCGCGTTACAACCACCAACACAGATCCCGATATGCATCGGCGGATGTGCCTTGTAGACGAACCAAAATCCCGCGCAATCTTGTGTAATTATTTCTTGCCGAGACCCTAAGACAGAAAAGGCTCACCGCCTTCGGCTGATTCGCCAATCCAAGGCATAAACTTATTTCTTAAATAATTTCAACATGATGAAGAATTATCGAAAAGCAATCCCTCCACGCTCCCCTTTAAAAAAACTAGTCCTTACCCATAACCGGGGTCGCTGGACACAGGGGGTTCTCGAAGATGTGGCCCGTAGAGAGCATTCATAACCTTCCACATGGCAGTGAGGTCATCGGATATAAGGGACATATCAGATTATGAAGTTGACACTTCATTTTCGATCTGCTACCGGCATTACATGCCACGCAAAGCACGAATCGATGCCCCCGGATGCCTGCACCACGTCATCGCAAGGGGCATTGATCGAAGATTGATATTTCACGATGATACCGACCGGGAGAATTTTTTAGCCCGCTTCGAAGACATTCTCGTACCTGTACGCCAGCCACAGCGCCGCGCCGAGCCGATGCGGGCGGAGTCGGCAGGATGCCGCCGAGATGCTCGTCGTCAGATAGCGTTGGTGAGACCTTAGAGTATGCGTTTCTTGAACTGCTTCGGACGGGTGGGTCGGAGGCGGGTTTGTTTTCCGGTCATCACGGATTGACTTCGAACCCCTCCAATCGGGCTGCTGTGATCAAGCGGTCGTCGAAACACATGATTGGCAGGCGGGCAACGTTTTCTTCGGTTGCAACGAGCACCGCTGCCAACTGGAGGGCGTCGGCGGCCCTCAGGGGGTGCACCTGAAGCAGACGCAGGGCTCTTTCCTTGACCTTGCCAAAGGAGACGACCTCAAAAGCGCTTTCGAACAGGTCGCGGGTGCGTTTTTTGGCGGCATCAAACGCCTCCGGCCCGAGCGAACCCTCCCGCAGCCGTCGGCAAAGCGCGCTGAACACTTCGATTTGGGTCATGGTCCAAATCAGGATGTCGCCGTCAGCCCGCAGGGCTTCGATGCAATAAATTGATTCCTTTTCTAATACCAGCAAAGGAATAATCGCCGAGGAATCCCAGAACTTCATCGGCCCTCTTGCCTTTCCTTCCGCAAGGCGTCCAACGCACCCGTATATTTTCCTTTTTCCGAAACCACCCGATCCAGACGGGCAAATTCAGAAAGGGAAAGCTTTTTAGGGGGTGCCGCGATCATCCCCAGTTCGACCATGCGCTGCAGCCAACCTGTGGTTCTGCTCCTGCTCGGGAATGCTTCGACGGCCTCGATACGGGCCAAAGGTGTTTTGCGATCCACGATCTCGACCACTTCACCCGCTCGAACCAAGCGCAAATAATGACTTAACCTATTCTTCAGACTTGAAATGTTGGTCCGAATCATGTTTGCTCCCTGGTGGAGTCCAATATCTGTTGTTGGGTGCGGCCAATTTCGGGCAGGAAGCCGAACAAAAGGCCATATATACTTGGCTATAATAGCCATATTGTAATAGCTATGTCAAGAACTGATTTCCTGTTGCTCGTAGCCATTCTGGAGCCAATCGATACGCACGGTTTCCTCATCCCCATGGTTGGGAACTTTTCGGCAATCAAATAGTCACGGTGTCCAATTACCGGCATCGTATGCCGTGGAAATCACGAATCGATACCCACGATTGCCTGCACCACATCATCGAAAGCGGGCATGGATTACCGATTGATATTGAAGATTATAACGACCGGGAGAATTTTTTAACCTGCCTTGGAACAACTCTCAGACACCCACACCGCAGGCAACCGAAAGATTCTTGGAGAATTGTCATGGCTGTCAACGGCCAACTGTAAACTTGGTTGACAGCTAATGTCTCCACTGCACCTGCCGACAGTGATGCCGATTTATCCTCATAAGTAAAATTAATATAATTCCAAGTACTTGAAATTAATACAACCGGTGCCGGTTATCAATACAACTTTGGCATTTGAATTGCACTGAGTCTAGATAAACAGAACAACAGTCAATCCGGTGAGTGCCCGCACATTCTGAAGCAGTTATCTCTCGATCCGAACCTCCAGCAAACCGTGACGGCTATTATACGCAACCCCTTCCGTTTTGCGGGTACATGACAAACACAACACCTGACAGTGGAAGGAGGCATACAATGAACGAAAACATAGAATGGCCGTTTTGAGGAAGGACCTCTGTAACTTCATTGCCCGTGGTGTGCTCACCTGCGAAATAACAGGCAAAGAGCGCAGGGCGAAACTCGAAAAAATAGGGTTCTGCGGCATTGCCGATGACCGAGCGCCTCTTAACGCACACCAGGTGGTCACTATCGGTTTCATTGTTTTTCTGTTCATGTTCTTCGGAAATCAGTTTTTCCGCGACACTCCCCCGGCGATCTCCCGCGCCATACTGATATCGACGATGGTCGCGACGATCTATGGACTTTCAATTCTTCTGGCGATTTATCTCAAGGTGGTGTGGCCTTTTGCCGATATCAGGCGGGTCGGGCAGCGTCCGGTAGCCTCCTATGTGGTAGCTGGATTGCTGGCCGTAGTCTTGGCTTTTTTTATCTCCCTGACATTCAAATTTGTCTGGTTTCGGGACTTCCTGAAGGCACTCGAAGACATAAAAATAACCTACCCCTGGCTCCTGATGTCCTTTACGATTGCCGCTACGCTGTCCTGCCTGTGCGATAACGGTGTTCTGGGCAAGAAACCGCCATCCCCCTGGATGCGCTGGATCGAAAGTATTGCCTGCGCCGTGCTGTTAATGGTTGCCTCCTGGGTCGTAAATCAGTGGCTGACGGATATCGGATCACCCCCGAATCGCATCCCGCCGTTACAAGTCGTCGCTTTTATCACCTGCGGCATCGGGTTGGCAATCGGATATTTTGTTCCCCATTGGTACCGGACACTGCCGCCGGAAACCAATGCCGATGCAGAAATGAAGGGCCAGGTAGCCTATGATGCAGTGGGAGGGCCATGAGTGCATAGCGCATGTCAATGTGCGGGATGGGGCGCATTGGAAGCCGGCAACACCACACATGGCTGCTAATGCGCCTCTTGATATTTTTCAGGGAGGAAAAGAACAAGGATTGGTACAACGGCAAAATTAAAGACCTGAAACAGGCTATCAAGAACTGGGAGAGTCGCCGGGCTTCCCAGCAACATCGCATCGCTGCCGGTATCGAGGAAGAGCGCCGGGCGATCATCCGTAAAAGCGAATGGGAACAGAAAGCCGATCGCCAGAGGGTCGTCGGGCAGCGTCCCCTGAACGTTGCGGACGTTTTTAGAGGTCGACTTTCGGAGCGTGAAGAGTTGGGCCGGATGCTGGCCGACAAATCGACCCGCGTGGTGAGCATCATCGGCCGTACCGGTATCGGCAAAACAGCACTGGCAAGCAAAATCCTGGCCGACCTGGTCCGCGGACAGTTTGAGAAAGCCGAAGACTATGCCGACAAGGCCCTTTCCCTTTATCGTGAAAGCAAATGGGAGAACGAACTGGTCTATGTCATGAACGTTCAGGGAAATGGTTCGGATCGACATGAATCTGCTCGATGACGGCATCACCTCTCCAGGAAGCGCAAAAAATTGCGGCCTTAGGCCGATCGATGCCCCACGGGGAAAAGGCCGACGGTGGGCGTGGCTGTCAACCACGTTTGCCGGGCTGTTTCTGCGGGTGAGCCCTTAGCACCTACCCCGATGGGGTTTGTCAAATCATCCAGTCATTTATCGATTTCGCCATCCTGACATCCATGTCCATTTTGTATTGACAAACGCCGCTCCTTACAATTATGTTAACTTTGAGAGTGCCTATTTTCGGTGTTATTAAAAGCACTGATCAGCTTCAAATTGATATTCATTTCCCACTCTACCTTGTGCGGCTTGGCTCAATTTAGTCTTCAAACTTCGTCTGTCTTTATTCGAAATCGTGCTATCCGGGTGACTTTGATATTTGATTTCCCATGCTTTTCCAATTTCAGGTAGTTATAATCGGTCATACTTCAAACGTCTAAGATAAACCACCGCCATTGGCCGTGAAACATTATAAGGCTATGCCAATTCAAGCGTCATTAAAACAGTAAAAATCGGATCTGATTTACGGATCATGTAAAGCCTATAAAAAATAGAAATGGTGTTATTTTAGCCTCTTTATAGGCTTTACTCATACTTGATCTTATGGTTGAGGTCTGTGTCTAAAATGCTGATAAACTGAGAAACCGCTCTTCAAACAAAAAGGGGGTGGATAATGAAAAAGCAAGTTCTTTCATTTTGCCGCAAATTAACAAAGGCATCTGCAGGTCTCGGTCTCCTTTTTTTCATCGTTGCGCTCGTATCTTGCGCACCAGGCGAAAGTCCGTTTGTCGCCATTGGTGACAGCAATACCGAGGGGGTGCAATCGGCCGATGCCAATCTGCGGACCCAACCGAATGCCTACCCCAGCCTCATCGCTAAGCAGGTCGGCTTTAAATTGCCGCTGCCGCTTATTCTAAGCACTCCCCTGGGTGTCGTGGGCGATGCCCGGTTCCGCGTACGGCCCTTCCCGGATCAGCCGGCCGCTAGCCTGGCTGTGGCGGGTGCCGATACTTGGGACGTGATTAACGACAAGGCTTCCATGGGAGGCACGCGGGAAATCGACCTGATGCTGCCGCCGCGCTTTGGCCAAAGCCAGCTCGAGATCGCTGCGACCAGCCCGGCACCGTTTGTCGTTGCCTGGGTGGGGAACAACGACGTACTGGGAGCGGTGCTGGCCTTCGATCAACTCAACGAAACGCAGATAGGTCTATCAATGACATCCGTGCGGTCATTTCGAACAAATTTTCAAATAATCGCCAATAGGCTTAAGGCCGCCAATAAAAGAGTAATCTACGGTAATATACCTGATGTTACAAAAATCGGCTATCTGGTAGATGGCGACGATCTGAAGCGGATTTTGGGCATCAATCCCGGTCTTCCGGATGGTCATTTCACCACAATCGTCACCATGTTTTTACTGAAACTTGGCCTGGTCTGTCCTGATATACTTCAAGATCCCAATTTTACACTTGAACCTGAAGAGATAGACCTAATCAATCAGCGCATAGAGAAATTCAACAAAAAAATAGATAAAATCGCAAATGAGTCTTCGGCGATGGTTGTCGATATCAAGGACCTCTTCGATAAACTCGTAACAAATCCGCCTGTCATTGGAAACACAAGACTCGGTGCGGAATACCTGCGGGGCTTGTTCAGCCTGGATGGGGTCCATCCATCCAATATCGGTCAGGCGCTGGTTGCCAACGCTTTCATCGCTACGCATAACAGCCGCTATGGGGAAAAGCTGCCGGTCAATCCGCTGAGCGAGGCGCAACTGGCACAAATTGCGCGCGAGGATCCGTTTGTGGACATTGACGGCGATGGCGTCGTACGCGGAAGACCGGGAGCCGGATTGTTGGAAACCCTGGCGCCATTTTTGGGAATTTCCGGTGACAATGAAGACTTTGCAGTTGCCGCACCGGAAGCACGGCGGGACGGGAAAAGGTTCATTGAAGAATACCTCAACACCAGGGGATACGAACCAGACACTGTTCAACGGTGGCGCCAGGAAGACACCATTGCCATGTTCAAGGATATTTTCGGTTTGAAATAAACCGAACCTAACCCCGGTCTCGACGACGTCATTACAAAGGTGCAGAATTGACGGCAGCCAACCGGCACTTAAAGAGTCCATTTAAAACCTTAAGATAAACTCATCAACGGGAGGTTTTTTTAAAATGCCGCATTATATTACGTTAGCCAGTTTCACCCAAAAGGGAATTGAGAACATCAAGGACGGCCCTGCCAGACTCGAAAAAGCAAAACAGGCATTCGAATCCATGGGGGCCAAGTTGAAAGAATTTTATCTGGTAACGGGGCAATATGACATGGTCGTCATCGCCGAAGCTCCTGATGATGAAACAATGGCCAAATTGGCTCTTATTATTGGTGCGAGAGGCACTTCCCGCACAGTGACATTTCGCGCTTTTACAGAAAAGGAATATCGGAGGATCGTTGCCGAGCTTCCTTAGAATTAAACTGCAGTAGCCAAAACATATTCCGAATTTTTTTCGGACAACTCTTTCAGCGATCGACTACATTTTTGTTGACATGCAAGTATCATTTATATAAATGCAATACTGAACCACACAGCAGACAAGCGACCCATTAAAGCTGAATGGATTTCTTCCTCTTTTTGTTTCTGATCCGACTCCTGCCTTTAAGCTGATTGTGGAAACCCCATTCATATATGTGCATGCCTGATGCAGGTGATATGCGGACGGTTCGAAGACAGGTTACAGCAGAGCATAACGGCGACTACCGGCGGGGAGAGATAACCCCGTAGTTGTATAAACAACATGGCAAGGGATAGCTATTGGTTCCTAATTATGATCAATATAGTGGCAAGACCACTATTTGTAGGATATCCCCATCGGTGAATTCGAAGGATGGGATCGATTTTGCCATATTGTTTACCCTGCGGGAAAGCCGGAGGAATTCAGATCCTGCGTTGTCAAGGGATTGCAGTAGGAAATTACAGCTTCACCCTTGACGCCTTGACTCTGAAGCCCTCCGGCTTTTGCAACGTTGGGGATAAGAATGCCTGTAATGCGGACAGTGATCGTCTTTCACAGCCTGAAAGTTTTCAGGGCAACCACCCGACGAAAGGAGACCCATCATGGCGAGTAATCGAAGAGCACTCTGTGTCGGAATCAACAAATTCAAAAACTACCCCTCGGCAGCGCTCCAGGGCTGCGTCAACGACACCCGCGACATGACGTCGGTCCTGAAGGCCTTCCTCGGCTTCACCGGCAAAGACATCACGACGCTGACCGATGCGCGGGCGACTAAAGTTAACATCATGAAAAACCTGCAGAGTATGGTGGCCGGTGCGAAGGCGGGCAAGTACAGCTACCTTGTCTTCAGCTTATCGAGCCACGGCACCCAGGTCCCCGACACTAGCGGCGATGAGCCCGACCGGGCCGACGAGGCGTTCTGCCCTTATGATCTCGCCCAAGCGGGCAACCAGTGGGACCCGAATCACGTCATTATCGACGACGAACTTCACGATCTGTTCGTTCAGCTGCCCAAGAACGTGCTGCTGGAAGTCTACCTGGACACCTGCCACAGCGGAACGGGCATCAAGGCGATCGACTTTCTGCTCACCCGCAAACCGCGTTACCTGCCACCGCCTTCCCTCGAGGCCTTCAAAAAAGTGGATGGGCGCAGGTCCCGGGGGCTGCATGAAGGATTGCTTGAAAAAGGTCTGGTACACCACATTCTATGGGCGGGATGCCGCGCCGACCAAACCAGTGCGGACGCGAATATCGGGGGCTCATGGCACGGCGCCTTCACTTACTACTTTTGCAAGGAGCTTCGCGCCAGCAAGAACAGGCTGTCCCGTAAGGCCCTGTTGAAAAAAGTGCGGGCAAAACTCACTGCCGGGCACTATACCCAGATTCCGCAACTGGAGGGCCAGGCCACGGTGAGGAGTGCCCGGATCCAGGCGCCTGGCGCGGAAAAAGCGAAGAAAGCCAAGCCCGTGAAGAAAAAAAATCGTTAACCGCAATGATTTTTTTCTCCGGGGAGTAAACTAAAGGTCATGAAAATACGCCGACGATATAGAAAAAAGGCCGATCGCTTTGTTATTGCCGTTCGATTGGACCTGGACACGGATGGATTCACCTACAGGAAGTGGGGGGCCGAACAACGGTGCAAACACGGCGACTGGCTTGTCGACAACGAGGGTGATATTTACTCGGTCGACAGCGATGTATTTGCAAAAACCTATCGCAGGGTTAGCCCGGGTGTTTACGTCAAGACCGGCCCTGTATGGGCTGAGGTGGCGACTGCCCCCGGCAGTGTCGACACCAATGAGGGTAAGTCTTTCTACAAGGCAGGGGACTACCTCGTTTACAACAACGAAGATGGGACGGACGCTTACTGCATCGGCGCCGACAAGTTTGAATCGATGTACGAACTGGACGAGTAGGGAATGAACGGCAGAAAAAGCGTGTGGATAGCAGGCATTTGCCCTGCTGCGTGGCAGTTTGAGGGCTGGCAATGACCCTATATGTTACAGCGAAAAGCTTTGTCTCCATTATAAGGACTTAAAGGCTATCGCTGTGTTGTGAGCCAATTTCTGATGAGCGTAGTGCGGAAATCCGTACGGCTGCTCTGTGGATATTAAGGGCGGGTAAATGAGTCCGTTGACCCGGCTTGGGGAAGAAAAACCTTGGATACTCGACCAGACCGCCGGGTAGCAGGTCGGCCCTGCAATTCCCATCTTATATTGACTTCTCAAACGCTTGACGCAGTTTTTCTTGGATAGGAGCAATATCGTCGCGATCCTTCAGGGGCAGGTAAATGATACCACCGAGATCTTGGCGCCTTCTTCAAGAATCAAGATTGTGCGTGGGAGCCCCCTTGCCGCAAAAAAGAAGCCAGCCTTGAAGATGACATTATCGTGCGGCGCAGCATGTTGCACCTCTCCTTCCAATGGGCCATCTCGGGTAAAAAAGAAATACAGAAACGCCTCCAGGGAATAGATCTGGCAATTTCCCGCAAAAACCATCTTGAACATGATAACTTGGTCCGACCCGCGGGGGCCACAGATAAAATTTTACTTGACATTGTAATGTTAACCAAATTACATTGCAGAACAGACGCAGTATCTTTTCCAGTCCACCTGAACTAAAGCTGACTCTGGTTTCGCTCATCGGCGCGGGTTTCACTTCTCCAGCTCGATTCTTAAATACCTCCTCCGCTCGTTAAGTATACCCACACTCAAAAAGTGATTGTTTATTCTCTTGACGGTCGCAAACAGCGGCCCTGCAACGACAGCAGCAACTTTTCATGACGGGATATACCCGGATCAAAATGTTTATGTTGGCAATCGGGTTACCTAACAACGCTATGCTAAAAAAAATGTTTAAGGAGGGGAAAAATGAAAACGGGAAAGTATGTCATCTTAACCGACAAAAGTCGGCTTGTGCCCACAATGGAAAACCTGGGAACCAGAGGAGGCGCCAGATCCTTTGAAACAGTTCCCGAGATGTTGGAGGTGGATGAGGCTGAACTCACGATGAAGGAGCGCAGCGATTTGCGAAAAGATCCGCGGGTTCGAGCGATTGCGCCTCCGATGCCCATGGCGCTTATCGAGCCGGTCGAGTCCAAAAGCGTCACTGCGGCCGAGGCCACAGAAGTGACATGGGGTGTCGATGCCGTCGGCGCGCTGGCATCACCTTTCGATGGCGCCGGAATCTCCGTTGCGGTGCTCGACACCGGAATCGATCCAAACCATCCGGCCTTTGCCGGAGTAGAACTCCTTCGGCGCAACTTCACTGCCGAGGGGGATGACGACATGAATGGCCACGGGACCCATTGTGCCGGAACGATTTTCGGGCAAGATGTCGACGGCAAGCGCATCGGTGTGGCGCGAAACATCAAGCGCGCGCTCATCGGCAAGGTGCTGGGTGAGGGCGGGGGCTCGTCGGCGACAATTGCAAAAGCCATTCAGTGGGCGGTCGATGAAGGGGCCCACGTCGTTTCGATGTCCCTGGGAATCGATTTTCCGGGATTTGTCGAGCAACTCGTAAATCTTTACAACCTGAACATCAATCCAGCGACCTCCATGGCATTGGAAGCCTATCGAGCCAACGTCAACCTGTTTACGGAGTTGGCTAATTTCGTTCGCGCCCAGGGGATGTTTGGGCAGGGTAGCGTTATCGTGGCGGCCTCCGGTAACGAGAGCAACCGGCCGGAGTACGAAATCGGGGTCAGCCCTCCGGCGGCGGGTACCGGGATCATCGCTGTCGGCGCCCTGGAAAAGACGGCTTCGGGATTGTCCGTGGCCTGGTTCTCCAACAATCAGGTCGATATTTCGGCACCCGGAGTCGGTATTGTTTCAGCTGTGCCGGGCGGCGGATTGGGTTCAAAAAGCGGCACGAGCATGGCCACGCCCCATGTGGCGGGTGTCGCAGCCCTCTGGTCCCAACGGCAATTGGAACTGACCGACACGATCGACGGTCATCGGCTGACGGTTAAGCTGATCGGCAGTGGAAAGACCGAAGAGATGGTATCGGATTCGGAGGCTGAAGACATCGGCACCGGCGTCGTCAGGGCGCCCATGAACTAACGTGCGGGCGTCGGCAATCGCACCTGGCCCGTTTCAGGAACCATGGTTTTTAGAGGCTTGATTTCGGGTTTGCGCATATGTCCTTTACGACGGCGCAAATCTGCCCTCTCGGCGCATGCAGATTCATCATCCGACTCTAGTCCTAGTCGACTGATTTAAAACCGGTTCTCATTCCAACTGCGTATCGAGCAACAGCGCATTCTGCAGCCTTTGTTTTTCAGTCGGTTTTGAGAAGCGCAGGTGTAAAATGCATGCCAATAAAAAAACTTGACATCCAACGAGCGGATTTAATTTAGAGAAAAAATGATAAATCGATGTCACGGTTCGAGGCGATCATGAAAGTCACCATCGGCACCTTCAACCTGAACAATCTCTTTTCACGTTACAATTTTAAAGGCGAGATCGAAGCGATAAAAGATGAAGATACTGCGGTAGAAGCCGAATACCTCTACCAGTTTGGTTCGACTGATCGCGTCAAGATTCGAAAATACAGGGGTAAGCTCGTTAAAAAGAAGGACGCGGACGAAACCCGCAAGGTCGCGGATCGAATCAAAGAAATGGATCTCAATGTTCTCGCGGTCCAGGAGGTGGAGGACATCGACACCCTGCGCGAGTTTAACCGGGATCAACTGAACGGACGATATCCTTTTCTCGCGTTGGTCGAGGGCAACGACCCGCGTCTGATCGACATCGGTATCCTGTCAGATCTTCCGATCGGTGCGGTAACATCCTGGCAGAACGCGGTCCATGCGAACGACCCGACGACACCCATCTTCGGGCGTGACCTTCTGGAAGTCCAGATTCTGAATGCCTCTCGCAGCCAAGTCCTTTTCACGCTGTTCAACAACCACCTGAAAAGCAATTTCGTCGATTACCGGGATGATCCCGTCGCAGGCGCACAGAAAAACAACCAGCGCCGCCAGCGTCAGGCCGAGGTCATGGCCGAGATCGTCCTGAAGCGCACACGGCCCAACAGCCGCTTCGCCATCCTCGGCGACATGAACGATGCCCCGGATTCCTCATATCTGGCGCCCCTCACCAGCAGCACCGGCCTCGATCTGACCAATGCCCTGACCGAGCCCAAGGAAACCCGCCCTACGAAGGATAGCAAATACCCCCCGCCGGGTCCGGCCTGGACGCACCGCTACAAGCCCAAAGGCGGTGACATGCAGTATGAACTCTACGACCAGATCTGGCTCAGTCCATCGCTATCCAAGAGGCAGACCGGCGCCTGGATTCATCGTCGCAAAAATCTCACCGGAGATGGTACAGATCATGATCCGGCATGGATTGAGCTATCCTTGTAACAGTAGATCTGATCCGAACTCCCTGCGAAGGGGAAACAACTCTTACGAAGCGGGAGCGCAAAATTGATGTTTAAGAAGTTTTTCAGCCTCTTCATGGTTTTTCTTCTCATGCCGATGGCATCAGCCGGGCAGAACGCAGCCAAGGAGTGCAGCGAGCTCGTCCCAAACGGCTGGAGCCCCTCGCTGGAACAGACGCAGACCCTTATCGAAGATGAATTGGCCGCCAAGGCGAGGAAAAACCAGCGATTCCTGACACAGACCAGCCAAGGCATGGCCGACCTCCGTGACGCGCAATTGTTTGTCGTTTATGTTCAACTCATGCATTTTTTGGACGCCGGAGAGCGGCGTGAACTTTTCAACGAGCAGAAGTGCTGGCTTAGCAGACGCGAGCTATCGGCCCGAACGGCTGTTGATTCTAAAGGCGGCTCGCTCGAACCGCTCGAATACAGTGAAGCTTTCCGCAAGATCACCGAGGAAAGGCTGGCTGAACTGGAAAAGCGTCTGACTGAAAAACAAACGAATACAGAAAAAAAACAGATCAAAGATGAGAGGCAGCCATGAACCTGACAGCCAAGCAAAAGCGGATCTGCGAGCAGGTCGTCAATGTTTTTGAGACCGGCACGATCCACGGCAAATATGGGTCCATTTCCATATACCGAGATGGACCGCACAAGATACGTCAGATTACATACGGACGGTCCCAGACGACAGAGTACGGCAATCTTTACGAACTCGTTCAACTGTATGTGGACGCCAACGGGACCTTCAGCAACCAGCTCAGTCCCTATGTCGAGAAGATAGGGGTCACGCCGCTCGTCGACGACAAGCAATTCAAAAAGCTGCTGCGTGATGCCGGCAGGAAAGACCCGGTGATGCACCGGGTCCAGGACGATTTCTTCGACAAACGCTATTTCCAGCCCGCGATGGCATGGGCCGATAAGAATGGGTTTTCACTGCCGCTTTCGGCTCTGGTCATTTACGATTCCTTCATCCACAGTGGGTCGATTCTCTATTTCCTGCGCAAGCGTTTCCCTGAGATGCCGCCGGCAAAAGGCGGCGACGAAAAAATCTGGATCCGGCAGTACACCGATGCTCGCCAAGACTGGTTGGCAAACCACCAACTCACGATCCTTCACGCGACTATTTACCGCACGCAATGCTTCAAGGGCGAGATGGCAAGGGACAATTGGGATTTATCCCAGCTTCCCGTAGATGCGAACGGCGTGGATGTTTTTGGCGATTGAGAGTCCGGATTGGCCGTGATTTTCTTATCTCAATAGGTTTTTGCCGTCGACAATACTTAACCTATCAAGGAGGGCCTTCAAATGAAAAACATCTCTCCCGATCAAGCACGGCGTTACGTTGACTCACTGCAGATGCCGGAACGGATGGTCAGCCGTGGGGTAAAAGATGTCGGCACAGTCGAGCTCAACTTCGAGCAGATCAAGGACCAGGCGGCGGTAGTGGGCTCAGACATCGTCTCGTTCGTAAAGGGCGTCACGCCGGAGAGGCGTGAAGACATCGTCAATTGTTCCCTGCTGGCCCAGCTGGCGGCAAAGAAGCAGGTCAGCGATCCTTCCAGGATATATGATTGGTATAATGCTTATTTCGATGTTTTGATGCACATCGGCTGGTCCGTTCAAGACCGTGGTTTTGCCACCTATTCCGAGGCAAGCGAAAATTTCGAGGCCCACGAGGCCATCATGAAGGTGGCCGCCAGTCTTCTCGGACCGGCCGCGACGACGCTGGCGGTCATCAAGGCGACCCTGGACGCTTTAAAGTCCATGTCTGACGACAGTCCGTGGATCACCATCTTCACCCGCGAGAGCCAGTCAGCCAAAACCGCCCGGTTCCAGGTGAC
>Ga0316189_10003155_pt1 | contig 16015 bp, 7 predicted proteins | sample LowCovwburrow_MG_FD_204930 | JGI IMG/M metagenome (GOLD analysis project Ga0316189, IMG submission 204930) | Coastal sediment microbial communities from Maine, United States - Lowes Cove worm burrow | ecosystem: Environmental > Aquatic > Marine > Coastal > Sediment | place: USA: Maine... | reverse complement strand
TTCGATGGCATTGGTGATCAGGTTGGTGAAGATATGGGCCAGTTTGAAGCGCTGAACAACCACGGGTGCAACCTCTTTATAGGTGGACTGAACCTGAACACTGTGCCGGATCAAGACGCTGCTGTGAAGGATAAGCATGTCCTCGACGATGGATTGCAGCTGTAGTGTTTCTTTCATTTCCACGCCCTTGGCGTAACCCTGTTGCATCCTCACCGTGTCGCGCAACATGCCGATTCCCGATTTGAGGCGTTCCAGGCTTTCCAAATTGACCCTTTTTTCCGTTTCCAGGATCTCGCTCAATCGGCTGAGATAGGGAATCAAGTTTTTGCCCTGAGGGTCTTGGGTGAGGAACTGTAACAGGTCTTCCTGGTGATCGATCAAGAGCGTGGCCAGCCGGGTTACACCGTCACAGCGACTTCGTTCGAGCTGGGTAGTCAGGGTTTCGGCGGAGACGCTGACGCTGTTGAGCACGTTGCCGATATTGTGGACAACGCCGATGACCACCTCGGCCACGCCGGCCTGGTGTGCGGCATCGACCAGTTCTTCCTGGGTCTTCTTCAGTTCGAGATTGGTTGCGGCCAGGCTCTCATTGGCCTGTTTCAGGGACAGGGTTCGTTCCTGTACCTTCTTCGCAAGTCTCTTCTTGGAACGGAACACTGTCAGCAACCAGCCGATCACGGGTGCCAGAAACAGGACAAAGCCCAGAGTCCGAAACCAAAGTGTTTGATAAATAGGTGTTTTGATGAAAATTTTCAGTGTGGCCTGTTTTGGGTTCCAGAGTCCGCCGCTTTTGGCCCCGCGAACCCGGAGTTGATATTCTCCTGGCTGCAGGTTGGTATAGTTCACGAACCTGCGGCTACTCGGGCTAGACCAATGTTCATCTATACCTTCCATCATGTATTGGAACCTGTTCCGCTTTGGGTCACTGTAGTCGAGCAGGGCAAATTCGAAGGAGAAGAAATTGTCTTTGGGTTCAAAAACCAGGGTATTATTCATCATTTTTTGGAAAGGGACTTGTCTGTCATAGATCCTAAATTCGGAGATCACGACCGGAGCTGTAGCGGGGCGAGACCTGATTTGATTGGGATCAAACCAGGTAACCCCATTGGTTCCACCGAAGAAAAGCAGGCCGTCAGAGCGGCGAAGGGCCGCACCGTTGTTAAATTCTCTTCCCTGTAATCCGGCGTCGGTGGTGTAATTGGTGAACGACTCCTGCTCCACGTTAAAAGAAGACAGGCCGTTGTTGGTTCCCATCCAAAGCCGCCCCTCGTCATCCTCCAGGATGGCATAGACCACATTATTGGCAAGCCCGTCTTTCTCTGAATAAATAGTAAATTTGCCGCTTTGCGGGTCAAACCGGTTCAGGCCCCCGGATGTGCCGATCCAAATATCTCCCTTGCGTGTTCGCAGGATACTTCGAACAAGATTATTGCTCAGACTGTTTGGATCTTCCGGGTCGTGTGCATAATAGCTCTCTCCCTGTTCGTCAATAATGCCCAATCCGTAATCACAACCCAGGTAAATACGCCCTGGTTCAGGCTCTTTGATCACACGAACGCGCAAGGATACATTCTCTTTGTTGGTGAATTGGGTGGGCACCTTCTCGAATCGACCATTGCTGAAATGTTCCGGCCCGATAACGTTTCCGACCCAAAAGGTCTGGTTTGAGTCAATGAACAGGCACTCAATCCAATTTCGTGCCGAGTTCAAGGATCGAACGGATCCGGTTTGAAAGTGCGTGAACTGTTCACTAGCCCGATCGAAGCGATTGAGCCCCCCGCCCCAGAGCCCGATCCACAGGTTGCCCTCCTGGTCCTCTAACATGGCGCGCACCTTGTTGCCAGCAATACTGGTTGGGTTATTGGGATTGCGGGCAAAGTGACGATAGTTGCCTGTTTCGCCATCTATTTTATCCAAGCCCTGGTTGCCACCCACCCAAATGTTATTGTGCGAGTCTTGGAATACCAATTTGGTAAAACTATCGCTAAGACTGTTGGTGGAAATGGGGTCGTGTTGCCAGGATCGGAACTCGAAATTGCCGGAGTTGGATTTACTGACGCCTCCCGTTAAGGTGCCAAACCAGAGAACCCCTGTCCGATCCACAAACACCTTATTGGTTTTATTGTGGGGCAAGGTGCCTAATTTCCCCTCCTCGTGTGGGAAGAATCGGAATTCTTTGGTTTTCGGATCAAATACCATGGCGCCCAGGTCACTGGTGCCTCCCCAAATCAGGCCAGAATTGTCCAGGCATAAAGACCTGACTGTCAGGCCTGGATAAAAGTCAGAAGAGAATTGTTTGAACGTCACTACGGTTGGATCAAATAGGAAAACACCTTTGTTGGTCCCCAGCCAGAAGCGGCGGGCGTCCTCCTTCACATAACTCCAAACTTGAAGATCCCTGTCCGCTTCACTGTCCTGGCTCGGAGGGTAAAAGCGGGTGAAATCATTGGTCTCTGGGTTGAATCGGTTGAGCCCGCCATCGGTGGTGGCGACCCAGAGATTTCCATGTGTATCTTCGAAAATGCAGAGCGTACGGCCATTGGACAAGCTGTTCTCTTTTTCCCGGTCGGAGATAAAATAGGTAAACTGCTGACCGTCAAAGCGGGCCAACCCATCGGAAAGCCCGGCCCAAAGGATCCCATCCCTATCGATAAGGATATGCTCTACCGTGGACGGTTCACTGGTTCCAGGCAGTTGCGGCATAAAACGGGTAAACCCTTCGCCGTTGCGATCCATGCGACAGAGACCACCATTGAAGGTCCCGACCCATAGGCGCCCCGCCTCATCTTCGCACAGTGAGATGACCCAGTTATTGGAAAGACTGGTTGGATCCTCGGCGTTGTATCGATAGGCCTTTAGCCGATACCCGTCGTAACGATAGAGTCCTTCTTGTCCGCCAAACCAAAGGTAGCCATCCCGGTCCTGGAGGATTGCGGTGGTATTGTTCAGATGTGTGTTCAACTCAATCGGTAATTGTTGGCAATTGAAATCAAAGTCCAGCGCCAGGAAAAGAAGGAAAGGCAACATGAAAACCCCAGATAAAAAAAGGAAGAGAACAGCTCTTCCAGCGGGAGAAAAGCACTCTATCGGTTAGTTTCGGACCAATCCGATCATTCCTAAAACGAGAGGATCACATTCGTTGAAGGATGCGTACATCAAGGTGTTCAATGACGCATAGAGAGAATTGGTCGTCATGGCCAGGGACCTACCTGACCGACCCATTTGCAAGGGTCGGACTTTCTTAAAACCCTCGGTTTGTTTTTGGGGGTCTCAGGTACTGGGCTCTTCTTCGCCATTGTCTGGCACAAATGTCAGGGAAGCGGAATTGATACAGTAGCGTTGACCCGTGGGTTGGGGACCATCGGGGAAAACATGCCCGAGATGACCGCCACAGCGGGAACACAGGGCTTCGGTACGAACCATTCCGTGACTGGAATCGGTTTTGGCGACCACCATATCGGGGTTGACGGGTTGCCAGTAACTGGGCCAGCCGGTGCCTGATTTGAATTTTGTATCTGAGGAGAACAATGCCTGTCCACAACCCGCACACATATAGGTTCCCTTTTCCGTGTTGTTCCAGTAGGCACCGGTAAAGGCACGCTCCGTGCCCTTCTCTCGCAGAATGCGATAGGCATCGGGGGTGAGATCCTCGCGCCATTGTTCGTCATCACGATCGGCCCATGATTGGCCACTGTTCTTGTTTTCAGCTGTCAAGGAAGTGCCTCCTGTAAGTAGATGCTTGGAAGAGTCGCATGCGTCCTCATGCCTCCCAATACATCATTATACGCTGAAGCGGCAGGAAGGGCAAAATGACAAGTGGGTGGGGGCTCTAATGGCTATTTGGCGGGTAAAGACCGACCTCGCCGAGCTTGAGCACACCATGACGCACATCGAATTCCCGTCCTTTTCTTTCTCAAACCTTTCATTGTGGGCTTCCTTATGACAGAATAGGGTAACTGGTTTTACCTGGGAGGAGCCATGAGCGATAAAGCACTGACCATGGGTATTTTTGGCACATCCCTCAAAGAGAACGAATTTCGATTGCCCGTCCACCCCAATCACCTGGACAATATTGAGCCAGAGTTGCGCAAACGCATTTTCCTAGAAGAGGGCTATGGGTCTCAAGATGGCCTTTCTGTTGTTCGGCCGCAAGGGTTTGCCGGATTCCTTACGCGGCAGGAGCTTTTTGAGAAATGCGATATTCTGCTGTTGCCCAAACCTTGCCAAGGCGATTTTGCCTTTTTCAGAGAAGGTCAGATCCTTTGGGGCTGGCCCCACTGCGTCCAGGGTGAAAACATCACCCAGGTGGGAATCGATCAAAAAATGACCTTTATCGCCTGGGAAGAAATGCACCAATGGCGAATTTCCAGAAAAAGTAATCGTCCCCATTGGGTGGTCCACACCTTCCACAAGAACAATGAGTTGGCCGGCTATTGCTCCGTTTTACAGGCCCTGCAATTACGTGGCTACAGCGGCCAATACGGTGAACCCAAGAAAGCAGCAGTGATTTGCTTCGGCTCCACAGCCCAGGGTGCGTGTTACGCGCTTCAGGCCATGGGTATCGGGGATATCACCGTTTTCAAACAGCGTCGTTCCTCCGATATGGCGTATCAGATACCCACCTTGAAATACTGCCAGTTCAAACGCAAGGAAGAGGGTGCCCGCCATGTCATCGCTGAAGATATCGACGGGGAAGCGGCGCCGGCCATCGACGTATTGTCTGAGTTTGACATCATCGTCAATTGTATCTTGCAAGATCCCGAAGCTCCGCTTGATTTCGTCTCTGGCGATGAGGAAATAGCCCGCTTGAAACACGGCTCACTGATCATTGATGTTAGCTGTGATGAGGCCATGGGTTTTTCCTTTGCCAAAGCCACTAGTTTCGAAAACCCCGTGTTCACGGTGAATGATCACGTAATCTACTACGGAGTAGACCATTCACCCTCCTACCTCTGGGATTCAGCCAGTTTCGAAATATCTACGGCCCTGCTCCCCTATATTGGCGATGTCATGGCGGGTCCGCAAGCATGGGCAGAGAATTTGTCCATCGCCAAAGCGATCGAAATCCAGGACGGTCAGATCCGGAACCCAAAAATCATCTCGTTCCAGAAACGCTCGCCAACCTATCCCTATCCCAAAACGGAGTGAGTCGAACTGAGCTGGCTCCGTCATTCCACTTTATTCTCTTAGCCGACGAGCCTGCTGGTTATAGGCATCGGCCGTTTCGGTGTAGCCACCTTCGCGAAATGCGGCCGCAAGTTCCATCACCAGATCGGCGGCTTCCGCCCTGAAGGTGGCGTTGAGCGCCAGAATCCGCTCAAGCGCGGAGGCTGCATGCTGCTTTGCTTGTTGCTCTTCTCCCGCAGCCAGGGCGATTTTACTAAGGATGACCAGGGCCGAGGCGCCATTGGGGATACTGTTCATCGTCAGGACAACCCTGCAGAGTGCTGCCGCTTTTTCCGGTCTGCCGCTCTCAAAATGGGTACGCGCCGAGGCACAAAGGGCATGCGCCAGATGGCCACGGGCCACATCTGCATGGCCGTCATTTTTTTCCTCCAGTATTGAGAGAGCCTCGCGCAGCAACGGCTCAGCCTGTTCCGCAAGACCGTGATCCGACCAGACCTCGCCTAGGGACAAAATAATCGCTGCACGGACCTCCGGTTCATCTCGGAAGTTGGTTTCCAATAGACGAATTGCTTTTTCGAGGAGTTCGGGCACCGTGGCAGATGCCTGCTCTGTTCGGGTGAAGAGCCCTGCCAGAAAGACCGCAACCCGTTCCGACCGGACCCGCAATCGGTTGGTGGCATCACTGGCAACGATGGCCTGATCACGCTGCTCCAATGCCTCTGTCCGGTCTTTCACAAGGGTATGAAAGGATATGGCCATAAAGACCAGGGTTATCAAGGCGGTTGTCATTCCAAAAAGATGTCTACCGAAAAATTTGCTGAAAAGATAGGCCACCGTTTCGGGGCGCGCATGAATGGGATAGCCGTGTAAATAACAGTCGATATCCACCACAAAGTCATCTACCGAATGGTAGCGCCGCACCGGATCGGAATGCAGCGCCTTAAGCAGGATATTGTCCAAGTCACCCGAAAGCAAGCGGGCCTGGATCCCCGTCCCCTTTCCGACCGCGCAAGCCACCTTGCTCGGTTTACACAAGCCCCCTTCAGCCGTGGAGTCACCGCCGCGATTGCTGCTCTTCTCCGGCAGCCGACCGGCCAACATCTGGTGGAGCAGCACCCCCAGTGCATACACATCGCAAGCCGTTGTAATTGCTTCTCCGAGGATCTGTTCCGGGGCCGCATAGGCCGGTGTCATCAAACTTCTTCCAACCCTGGTCCTGGTTTCGTTCTCGGTTGGGTCGAGCAGTTTGGCGATGCCAAAATCCAACAATTTCGGTTCGCCCTCGTCTGTCACGAGTATATTTCCGGGCTTCAGGTCTCGATGTACAATCAGGTTGTGGTGGGCGAAGGCCACCGGATCACAGGTCTTGAGAAATAAACGCAGTCTGGCTTCGAGTGGGAGGGCATTGTCCTGACAATAATTGATAAGATTGGTTCCCTTGATGTACTCCATGATCAGGTAAGGCCGGCCGCTGGGGGTGGAACCCCCGTCGAACATTCGAATTATATTGGGATGGTCCAAATTGGCCAGAATCTGGCGCTCCTTGCGAAAACGACGTACGATTTCGGCCGTATCCATGCCACGCTTAAGCACTTTCACGGCGACTTGGCCTTTATAGGCTTTGTCACTTCGCTCACCCAAGTAGACCGTTCCCATGCCACCACTGGCCAGATGGCGAACCAGGTGGTAGGGGCCCAGGTTCTTGCCGATTAGGGGATCCGGCTCATTCAGCTCATTTCCGATGGAGTCCTCAAGGAAATCAACCTCCTCGTCATCTGTTTCCAAAAGGGACAAAACCTCTTGGTAAATCAGCTTATCTTCGCCGGCGGCCTGGCGAACATAATCAAGTTGTTCCTGCGGCTCCAAATCGAGGGCTTCGTTGAGTATCTGCTTGACACGATTCCAGCGAGTGGTTTCCAAGGTCTAGCCGTCCTGAACAGACCCACTACCCAACTCGCGGGCAAGCCATCTTTTGGCCACCCGCCACTCGCGGCGTAGCGTTCGCTCTGAGATATCTAAGATCTCACAGGTTTCTTCCGTGCTCATCCCGGCAAAGAACCGGAGTTCTACGATCCGGCACTGGCGCGGGTCTCTTTTCTCCAGAATATCCAGTGCGGCGTTGAGCGAGAGAAGGCTTGTGAGATCCAAACTGCCCCCTTCTGCCAGGCCGATGGCTTCATCCAGCGGCACGGGCTGAACGTTGTTGCCTCGCTTGGAAGCGCCACGGCGACGCACGTGGTCCACCAGCAGTCTGCGCATGATCCGAGCCGCGAAGTAGAAGAACTGTTTGCGATTATGGATATTGAGGTGATCTGCTTCCATCAGCCGCATGCAGGCTTCGTTGACCAGCACCGTCGTGTGCATGGTATGACCGTTAATATCACCTCGCAACTGGCGACTGGCCACCATTTTAAGCTCATCATAGACCCTCGGGATCAAGCTCTCCAGGCTCTCTCGCGGTAGCCCTTCGGTTACCGGAAAAAGAGTGAGCAACTCTTGGGTAATGGCTGTGAGGTCTTCGCTCCGATTGAGATGATTGGAATTTTCCATGGCAGGAACTCGCTGTTCAGGCGGTCAGTTTGTTCAAGTATAGCCGAACCCGACCAATTTCGTTATTGATAATTTAACCCAGATACCGTTTTTCAGTGATGGCCGCGAATAATTGCGAGGACTCATTTGATGTGGGCCCCCCTGGCAGCTATTGGCAAGCGTGTTTTTTACGGACTTGGAGCCAATGATCGAGTTCACGCCAGTGCCTGGGCGAGAAACGACGATCACTTGGTTCGTTGGTCATGTTAATATGGCAGATGCCTGATGTCATTGGCGGAACAACTGCGTTCCCCAGAAGGTCTAAGGCGACAATCCCCGCGCATGGACATAACCCTGGCCCCAATAAAGGTCAACCGGTGTTTCGCCAAGAACTCTGGCAACACCGTTCTCATCTCGGGTGCCTGGAGGCGGTATTTGTCCATCGCCAGGTTGCCGTGCCTCTTGTCTGTAATGAACATAAGAACCGAGCAGCGATGGTGAAACACGTTGGGGGTCTCGTGTCACAGACCAATTACCACGCGCAATGCACAGCAAATGAGCGAACACATTACAAAAGAACCGCCAATCGCGACTACAATTATTGTGAAGCGTCTCAAAGTCATGCAGGGGTCAGGGTTTCCATAAGGCTAGTGCACATTAGTGGACATCTTTACAGAGGACGTTGACGGACCCGCATTGTTTTAAAACAATGTCTCTGGTTTCAAGGCAATATCTTGGACCAATACGGATTCCCGAGAAACGGCAGAGGAGAGAAAGCAAGCCTTCTCCCCCTCAGCACAATTTGTATAATGCCAATCAATGTCAAAGAGCCAAAAGAAAAATCCTTTAGAGCTTATGCCAGGGAATAGGATGCACCACGTTGTTGACCATGCCGGACAACCTTTTTTTCGGCAAGCAGTTCTTTAATGCGAATATTCCAGGTCAAGGGACTCACATCGGAGCCCGCAATGATATCGGCCTTTCGCATAGGTTCCCCACTTGCTTCCAAAGTTCGTAGTATACGGTCCCTGCTTTCCTCGGCAGAGAGCCGCCTAGGTGTGCCGGGATGTGAGTCTTCGAAGCGGAGTTCAAATGAGGCGGCACCACGTGGGCGGCGAATCTTCAAGGAGATTTTCTCTGCTTCTGCTACATGAAGGAAGTCACGACGGACCTGTTTCGGATCCTCATCTGCATCCAGATCCCAGAAAACCTGAGCGTCTTTTGATGCGGCGCGTGCCTCTCTCAGGATACCCAATAGGGTTGCGAATTGTTCCGCACTCATTATGTCTTTCTTCTGTTCCAGTCTAAGTTTTCCCATATTAAATCCTTCTCAGTGTTAATCAGCCTATATTAGCTTAACATTTCCCAAGCTATTGTATAGTGTTTTTCATCTAATATTTTTTGATTCGACTAGGAAATCATACTCTGACTAATTGCACACTGAACACGATTGCACCTAGGCTAAACTCACTAGCACAGGAAGGGATAATCGGCGACCATATCTATTAGACGCGTTTTCGGAATGAAAAACGCGTGCTGTGTGTAATTTTAGCGGGTGCCCCAAGCTGCCAATGCGCGTGCGCCGCTCTGTTTAGCAGTTATCCATTGCAGTAATTCCTGTCTCCATTGAATTTTGGATTCATGCGTTTATAGATCACATGAACGTTACATTTAGTCCTCCGACTAAACCTGTTTTTCTTATTCACTTCAGTTGTAACAGTTCGGCGGGGCGGCAATGATTCAAAATTTTGTACAGAGCGAGTATGTTCCATGCGTATAGGCTCTGGCACTCTCTTTAAAGCAAGATGTCAATGCTAAGAAGCGCGGTCCCAATCACGGTTCTACGACACGGAAGACCGCTGCCTCCCGCCCCACCAGCAGGCGCTTGATGGGTCAGACCAACTCAGAAAGCAGTACTATGGTCTCTGAATTGGCGTCACAGAAGAGCGGGCATTCACGAGCACCGGAAGCGCGGTCATGCGATGATTACCGCTGACCGGATCAATATGATCCAGGCCTGAGGGGAACAGAACATTGATGTTTGCCTCTGCCAAACCGTGGGGCACAACAATGGTACCGGCCATCACCTCTTTTCGCCCGATGACATCAATGTTCACGGAACCGGTAGCTGAAACAATTTGGATCGGGCCCCCTTTTGGCAGGCCTAGTTGAAGAAGGTCTTGGGTATCCATCCAAGCCACCGGCCGCTTTGTCTGGTGACGACGTGCCCCGTGCAGCCAGGAATTGTGGCACGCCTTGCGGCGTCGCCCGATGAGGGTCAAGGCCCGCTCTCCTTCGCGAGAAGTGCGCGTTTCCTGTTTCAATTCTTGGGCGAAAGCGGCAAGACGTTGTGGTTCTCCCTCTAATTTGGCATGCCAAAAGCGCAAGGGCTCTTTCCTCCCAGGCAGATAAGAACCCACTTTTAGCCGTGGCATGGGAAGCGCCTGGACCCCTCCATGCAGCAGCCGCCAGGGCCAGAACAAACTGCTCAGGAAACCATGCAACAGGCGCTCCAATGGCCAGTGGCCCCAAAGACGCGCCAGGGCGCGATTGCCGAAGAGCGGGCGCTCCAGAACAAGGCTCATATCGGCAAAAATAGTGCGTTCATTGCGGACTTCTGATAGCGGGGTTTGCACGGGTCCGGCAACTTGCAGAATGGGGCCCTTTTGCAGAAAGCTGGAAGGGAGCGCCACATCCCATCGAGACAACCAATCTGGCGCGGGCAGAACCAGGTCGGCATAAGCTGTTGTTTCGTTGGCGAAACAATCGATCTGCACAAGAAAATCGAGTGAGGCAAAAGCCTGTTTCAAGCGCTCCACACCGGGAATAGAATGGACCGGGTTACCGGCGGTCACAATCATTGCCCGAATGCGCTCCTCTCCGGGCGTGGTTATTTCATCGGCGAGTATGCCGCCGGGCAGCTCATCAAAAACACCGGTGACACCAGCAATCCTGCTGGCTTGAGGGTGGGTGCCTACCCCCCATTTGCGCAGCAGTCGTGACAATCGCTCTCCGTTGCGATGAAAGAGCAGGCCACCCCTGGCGTCCAGGTTCCCGGTCAGATAAGCCAGAGCCTGTAAGGCCACATAGGCAAGGGTGCCGAAAGCGCCCATGTTCACACCCACGGACATATGGAAGGTCGTTGCCTCACTTTGCCGGATGCGCTTGCTCAGTTCTTTAATGGTGGTGCTATCGATGCCCGTCAATGGTGCGGCAACCTCTGGCGGGTATGCCTCGGCCAGGTTTAACATATTTGTCAGTCCGCTAACCCGACGATCCGTTTTGTAAAGGTCCCGCAATTGGTAAAGCAACGCCAATAAGAGGAAGATATCTGTCCCGGGTACAATCGCCAGGTGCTCGCCCCAGCGCCTGGCGCTTTCATTTTGGTGTGGGTCAATCCAAAGTACCTGGCCACCCCGACGCTGATAACGGTCAAAAGCCGTTGCCCCTCCTTCCAGGTGCACAAAACTGCCATTGCTAACGGCTGGATTGGTACCGAACATCAGGGCCAGCTTCGCGTGCTCCAGATCTGGAATGGGCTGTATCAGCTCGCCACCGTGGATGATTTGGGCACCGACGAATTTATTGTTGCAGTCCTGACTGCTTGAAGAGAAAGCATTGCGCGTGCCAATCTGTTGTCTGAAGGTGACACTGCTGATCAGGCCCAGGGTGTGGAAAAGCAGGGGGTTGCCGGAGTAGATGCCCAGCGCGTGGGGTCCATGCCGATCAATAATCGGTTTGAGCCGCGTGGCAATCAGATCCATGGCCTCGTCCCAGCTTATCCGAACCAACTCACCGGAGGACGCCCGCTTCATGGGGAATTTCAGGGTGTCGGCACCATTGGAAAGGGTCGCGAAGCGGGTGCCCTTGGCACAGGCATAACCCGCGCTGAGGGGATGATCGGGATCCGGTTTCAGGCTGGAAACACGCCCCGTTTTGTCGATCTCTGCGATCAGCCCACAAGAGGCCTCGCAGATGCGACAGTAGGTCTTTCGGCGAACAGGCTCGGTATTCATCAGATGACTCCGTCTGAATTTTACCCCGAGTGCGCTTTCCTGGCAACTTCACTTTGAATTGCGGGAGTCGCGGGCTCCCTATGAAGGGAGCCCTGTGTGCAGGTGCAGTCCATAATTGTGTATGCCCTGACCCTTAGGCCATGTTCTGCTAAAACAGTTTGAGGAAGACGAGCTGCCCACTGAACTCACCGGCTTGGCCTTCCAGGTCAGAATCGATACCGTAGCCGATATCCAAGCGCAGCAGGGTACGCCAGGGTCCGATGAAATTGGCGGCCAGACCAACGCCATAAAGATCTACCTCTTCTAATTGGATCAAATTAGAATTGGGATCCGGTTCGTTGAGGATGGCGCGCGCGCCTTTGAAATCAATCTCCAGGTTGAACAGATCGGCAATCCCAATCTGGTATTCCACGCCAAAGCGGTAGGCCTCGTCTGCTACCACGCCGGAACTTCCGAAACCCGGGACCCGATTCTCGAAGAATCCGAAGCCAAAACGCGAGAAGCGATCCAGGTCCCAGCCTTTGAGATAGCGCACATCTGCGGAGATATCCTGAAAGAAGGGCAGCTTTTTGGAGACTGATCCATTAAATTCCAGTTTACGGTAGCTGTCGAAGAAGGGGTCCGGACTTCCCTCTATGCCAAACTCTTCCCAGCTTGAGCGCTTCACTGTTTCGTATTGCAGGTTGGACGTAAAGCGTTTCCAGCTGAAGACCACATTGGCGCGGGCAATGTGCTCAAGGGTGTCTTCGGGCAGCACATAGGGATACAGCGGCGGGCTGGTATTGCCATCCTCGTCTACCACGTCGTCGTTCATCTCGTCGCCTTCCTTGAAAGCCCAGTAGCGCAAGGCGTAGTTCAAGCTGAATTTGAAGAAACCATTAATAGGAATCCCTAGGGTTAGATTAAAAGACTCGCGCAGGCGTTCCACGGCCAGTTCTTCAACCTCTTCAACCCCGTCATAACGGGCATTCTCCAGGTAAATCGCGCTGGCAAACAATTCGCCGGTCAAATCCCAGCCCTTGCCTAGAAAGTCCGGGTTGCTGACGATCAGGTCGTTGACGGCGCCGGCAATAAGGAAGTTGGCCTGATAACCCCTCTTCAAGAAGTCAAGGGTCGTGTAGTTGAAGCCGGCCAGGGGGATCACATCATTGGCGGGATCTTTGAAAAGACCGCCAGCAAACGCGCGTGCTCGCGTGAGATTGTTCTCGCCAACCACGCGCTTGCCGTCCTTCTTGACCATATAGCGGAAGCCTTCATCCGTATCGCGGAGAATGGTGTCATCGGAAGCGTAGGCCGTTTCAAGAACCTCATCTACCTCGCCGCGATTGTAACGAAAATTGCTGCGCTTGTTTTCTATCTGCAGGGCAATGCGCTCACCGGCAATATTAAGTACCTGAAGGGCCTTTTCCTGGACCTGGGCCCAGTAGCGCTTACCGTCGTCCTCCACCCAATCGAAAAACAGGGTGGCATCATTGGCGGTGACCGGTGCTTCCAGGCCGGATTGCAGGGTGGTGATCTTCAAGTGAGCGCCCGTCTCCTGGTCAATCCAGACGGTACCCGAAAAGAAATTACCCTCCGCTTTGGGTGCAAAACGCACCTTCCAGGCAGTGCGCCCCTTGACCTTGTCTTCACCTTTGTATTGATAGTCGTAGGTCTTGTCCAAGTTCACCACAAGCGGTACAACGCGCACTTTGTCCGGCTGAATCAAGGGCAGCTCGGGTTGCTTCTTGTAGGGCCATTTGGCACCACCGATCAAAATCTCGCGGCGCAGACGCTCCACGGGCTGACCATCTCTTTGAACGATGGTATCTCGATAAATCAGATCGATGGAGGCACCATTGGGAACCTGGTAACGATAGCTTTGTTCCTCGTCAACCATTAAGGAATCGATCTGTTGGTCCTGTTTGTCCTTGAATACCTGGTTCTTGACAACCAGTTCGTAGGGGTCGATGGTTTTTTTCTGGCGAATCTCAATAGAAGCTGACTGGGCGTTGCGCTCAGCGGGCTCCAATAAGAAAAAGTAATAGGTAGCCTTGCCATTGAGTTGGAGCTCGGTCCTTTTACCATATTGATTTGCTCGGAAAGACACACCCTCTGGATAAAGCAGGCTGACCTGGGTTCCATTGGCCAGGCTGAAAGAGACGTTCTCACGTTCACCTTCCGTAGCATAAAGGGCCAGGTGGTAGTTACCACTCTCGGAATCAAAGAAAAACTGAGCCCGATCCTGGGCAAAGAAGGCTATTTCGGGTTGAATATCGAGGCTGCCGGTCTTGGTGGAATTTATTTGGTCAAGAAAAGCTAAATGTTCGGCCGAAAAACTGAGTTTGGAGAAGAGGACCAGTTCAATGCCCAAGGAGGAGGCATCCACCAGTGTGGTCAGAACCTGTGTTTCTTGGACTGCGGCTTTCTGCCACAGTTTGCCAGTCCGGTCTGCCTCGGGGATATAGGGATCTTCGTCAAAGAGATAGCCGTCAATATAGGCGGCCAACTCATTAGCCAGCAATCCGTCGATCTGGCTTTTGCTGCCTTGAATGCCGACTTTGACCCCATCGCCCTTGGTCTTGAGCGTGATAATCAGGCTCTTGAGTTCAAAAGCCGCTTCCTTCCAGTTGGGACTCCAATTTTCCGCGAGTTCAAGCACAAGGAACCGCAAACCCTCTCTGTCCGGTGCGGGTGCTTTTAAATGTTGGGGGATTTGTCTGATCATGAGATCTTTTTGACTCGGGTCCAGAAGGATCCAGTCGGGCAGGACATTCTGTTGGGCGACAACCAGGGTCGGCAAGAGCCAGAGCAGAACCGCGACTAAGCGACGTGTGGGTAATCTGAACATGAAATCAACCTCGGGGTAAATATACCGAACGCTCTTATCTATAAGGAACCGGAAGAAGAGCGCGATTCTTCCAATAAAGATGACAAGATAAGTTATTTGCACGAAAGATGCCAGAAGTTTGGGGACAGAAGGGGATTCGGGACATGTAAGGCCCAATGTCAGCCGCACTAACGAGACCACTGGTGAGATAGTTTCCTTTAAATTGATCCTTGTGTCTTGAATTACTGACAGCCCCAGCATAAAGACAGACAGTGAACTTCCCGTTCGAAAGGGATGTTCAATCCAATCGGATCAGTGAGGGTAGCGTTGATTAAAGGTTGTCTTCACGACGACCTATGCAGTAACTTGCCAGATAATAAAATACAAGGCGGAAAGCCCAAGGGCGCAAGAGTACGCCCCGGGTAATCGAAAAATCCAAAGCAAAGCGGTTAGTTCGTATCTCCACGATTAAGTTCCTGAAGTGGGCTCTTGCGGACCTTGACAACAGATTTGTTGCGAATACCAATTCCCTCTTCAGTGGTCGTGATGACAACTTCCTGGTCGTGCTTGGAAAGCGGCAGGTTCAAGGACATCACGAACTGGGCATTCACCGCTTCCTCGATATCCTTGACATACTCGCCAATCAGGGTACGATCCGCCCTAAACACACGATAGTGGAAACCACCGGACTCCTCGGACATAATCTTCAACAGACCCTCATTAACGGCGGCGCTGGTCACCTTCTTGGTTATATGAGAGGTCCGAGCATCTTTCTTGGCAAAAAAGCGCGACAAGCCGATCTTACGGGCAAATTTCTCGCCTCGTCCCCGTTCCGTCTGAAGGAAGGCCAAGTCCTCATCGGACAGCTTGGGGTTATTGTCAAGCCACAGTGAGTAGATCACCGTATCGTTTTCGCGAGCATATGCCAACATGCCGTTCTTGGAATAAATACCCTCGATACCGACGCCATCCGAAACAAGAATGATGATGGTGCGACCCGAGTACTGCAACAGCGTATGAATGGACGAAATGGTGGCATCGTAAAGGTAGGTTTCATTTTCCTCATAGATGCGGTCCGCATACTTGGGGTTGGGCCGTTCCAACTTAAACGTTCCGGCCACCGCAGACAGGACTGCCTTGCTGGAGGTAGGCTCCAAGTACTGTTCGTAATCATCGGAAAAGGTGACAAAATAACCGGAATCCTCGGGACGCATGTTCTCAATGAAACGCTTGAGCGCGGAAATATTCTCATTGAACGAGTCTTTCATGCTGTAAGAGGTGTCCACCAGGAAACAATAGGTAATCGGCTCTTCAACCTTGTCGATCTCAAGAGGTTCGAAATCCTTGCCATCAACCCTGACATTGAGTTTTGCAAAATCGATTTCCTGCACAAAGGCCAAGTCTTCGGTAAAGGCATTAAAGGCAATCTGAACCACTCGGGAAGAGATGCGCTCCTTGACGAGCAAGGGATTAAGCACACGTTCGCGTTTAATCAGGCCCTCGGGTGTTTCGAGAACTACGGCCAAGGTATTCT
>Ga0316189_10003154_pt1 | contig 16015 bp, 11 predicted proteins | sample LowCovwburrow_MG_FD_204930 | JGI IMG/M metagenome (GOLD analysis project Ga0316189, IMG submission 204930) | Coastal sediment microbial communities from Maine, United States - Lowes Cove worm burrow | ecosystem: Environmental > Aquatic > Marine > Coastal > Sediment | place: USA: Maine... | reverse complement strand
GGGTTGTGGCGAAGCGTAGTTCTTGGGGCGCTAGGTTCGGCGCTGAGGGTCTTGCGAGTAGGCTGTCCGAGCGGCCGGGATTAGAAACTTGGTGGAGCGGGCACAGCCCGACTTAGGAGGCAATTATGGCAACGATAGCCATTATCGGAACGGGCTATGTCGGACTGACGACGGGGGCGTGTTTCGCTCACCTCGGTCATGATGTGATCTGTGCCGACATTGATGAAGCGAAAATCGAGCGTCTCAGCAAGGGGGAGGTGCCGATTGTCGAAAAAGGCCTCGACCGATTGGTCGACGAGGGAATCAGGTCGGAGAAGCTCAGATTTGTGGTGGGGGCTGCTGAGGCTTCCAAACACTCGGAATTTCACTATCTGTGTGTGCCAACGCCACAAGGCGAAGACGGTGCCGCCGACCTCAGCTACCTGCAAAGCGCAGCGAGCGAGATTGCATCGGTGCTGCCAGAAAACAGTGTGGTGGTAAACAAATCAACCGTGCCAGTGGGCTCGACGGTAGTCGTGTCCCGCGTGCTCAATCGGTCCGATGTGTCGGTGGTATCCAACCCAGAATTCCTGCGGGAAGGTACCGCGGTTGGAGACTTCTTGAACCCCGACCGGGTGGTGATCGGTTCTCGTGACACCGAGGCCTCGATCCGCGTGGCGGCTTTGTACGCGCGAATACCCGCTCCCATCATGGTAACCGACCCGGTTTCTGCCGAAACGATCAAATACGCGTCCAACGCGTTTCTGGCTTCGAAACTCTCGTTTGTGAACGCCATCGCCACCTTGTGCGAGGCGGTAGGAGCCGATGTGAACGATGTGGCTCTTGGAATGGGTTACGATCGGCGTATCGGTCGCGAGTTCATGAAACCTGGGCCGGGTTGGGGCGGGAGTTGTTTCCCCAAGGACACCAGGGCGCTGGCTAACATCGCCGCCGAGGCCGGATACGACTTCCGATTTTTGGGTGAAGTACTTGAAGTAAACGAAGAACAGTTTGATCGTACCGCCAACAAGATCATTGATGCTGCGGCTGCAGGCCCAGCAGACGCCCACGTGGCTGCTCTCGGCCTGACGTTTAAAGCGGGCACCGACGACATGCGTGACTCGCCAGCGGTCGAAGTGTTGAAGCGAGTGACCGCAGCCGGGATAACGGTGAAGGCCTACGACCCCGCTGTGAGTTGTGAAGCAAATCGCCTGGCAGACATGTATCCTGAGCTGCACATCGAAGTTGTCTCCAGCGCTTACGAAGCGGCAGAAGGTGCTTCTGTGCTGACAATTTTGACCGAATGGGACGAGTTTTCCATTCTGAATTTCGACGATTTGGCCGAAACCATGGTTGGCAACAGGATTGTGGATACCAGGAACCTGCTGGAGCCCTCCATTCCCAGGCGTCGGGGTTTCATTTATCAAGGGATCGGGCGCTAGCCCATTCATCGAAACCCCAGTTCGGGGTTCTACCAGAAGGAAAGTCAACCAGTCGTGAAAAGGGTTGTAGTAACGGGCGGTGCGGGGTTCTTAGGGTCGCATCTTTGCGAGGCTTTGCTGGCCCGCGGCGACGAAGTGATCTGTATCGACAATATTGCAACCGGTCATCTCGACAATATTGCCCACCTTTATGGTCACGACCGCTTCCGGTTCATCCGACACGACGTTTCCCAACACATGTGGGTCACAGGCCCCGTCGACCAGGTTTGTCACCTGGCGTCGCCCGCGTCTCCGGTTGATTTCTCTCGTATCCCGATCCAGATCCTTAAAGTTGGGTCACTCGGCACCCACAACGCACTGGGTTTGGCGCTCGAAAAAGGTGCCCGGTTCTTGCTGGCATCCACTAGCGAGGTGTACGGCGACCCGCTTGTCCACCCCCAACCCGAGTCATACTGGGGCAACGTGAACCCCATCGGGGTTCGCGGTGTATACGACGAAGCGAAGCGGTTCGCTGAAGCGATGACAATGGCCTACCGTCGCGCTCACGACATGGAGGTCCGTATCGTTCGGATCTTCAACACCTACGGTCCTCGAATGCGCCCCGATGACGGAAGAGTCGTTTCCAACTTCGTGACCCAGGCTCTGAAGGGCGAACCGCTCACCATCTACGGCGATGGAAACCAATCGAGAAGCTTCTGCTACGTGGACGACCAGATCCGGGGGCAAATGGCGCTGCTCGACAGTGACCACACCGGCCCGATCAATATTGGTAACGACACGGAATACACGATGCGTGAATTGGCCGAAATGGTGGTGAAAGTTACCAATTCGTCGAGTGATGTGGAGTATCTGCCACTGCCTCAAGACGATCCCACTCGACGCCGCCCTGAACTCACCCTCGCCCGAACCCAACTGGGATGGGAGCCAACCGTGTCGCTTGAAGATGGACTGCGCCGGACGGCCGAGTTCTTTTCGAAGGTACTCGAGACCTAGCGGCCAGATGGTGATCCGCGTGGCAGCCGTGGTCGAGCAGCTTTGGCATAAGGTGCCAGGGGGCACGGCGCGAACCACCATCAATACGTTGTCGGCGTTTTCGGCTGATATCGACGTCGTCGGGTTGGCCGCCAACCATCGCTCGATTCGACGTGATGATGTTTATGAGCAGGACCTCGCCTCGGTGCGAGGACTACGCTCGGTGCAACACAGCCGATGGCCGCGCCCGGTGATGTATGAACGGTGGTTGCGGTCAGCGGCACCTTCGGCCGACTTCGACCTCGATGACGTCGCTGTGGTGTGGGCGGGAGCTGGTATCTGTCCTCCGACGAAGCTGCCAACAGTAGCGACCGTGCATGACGTCGACTTTCTGGTGCACCCCGATCGGCTTTCCCGACGAGGACGGAATTTCTTTCCGCGGATGTGGGAGGTGGTGCAAGCCCGAGCCGACCGGATTGTGTGTCCATCGAAGGTTGTAGCCGATCAGTGTTTGGCTTTTGGGGCTGACGCTTCACGAGTGGAGGTGATCCCGTGGGGGGTGGAGCTTCCCGATGATGTCGCCAAACGCGAGAGCGTGTGGCCTCGCCCCATGCCGCGTTCCTTGAGCCGAGAGGATTCGGCCATCGACCGTGAAATGCTTAACAATCTCGGCGTCGAGGAGACCTACGCCCTTTGGGTCGGCACCCGGGAACCTCGCAAGAATCTGCGGGGCTTGTATGAAGCGTTTGGGCAGATGCCCGAAATCCAGCTCGTGGTGGTGGGTCCACAAGGGTGGGGGAGTGCTCACCCCAACATGATGAACCCGGCCGGCAACCTGGCTCGAGTGAAGGACTTGGGGGAGGTGCCAGAATCCTTGTTGCAGGTGTTGTATAATTCTGCATCAGTGTTTGTGTTCCCGTCCCACGACGAGGGCTTTGGGTTGCCGGTGCTTGAGGCTATGGCCCATGGTGTCCCCGTCATCACCTCAGCCACCACCGCTACGGCCGAAGTGGCTGGTGATGCTGCTCGCCTTATCGATCCCAAGAAACCCTCAGAGATTGCCGACGCGGTGCGCCAGATAATCGGTGACGGGACGGTCGCAGCCGCCATGCGGCAAAGCAGCTTGCGGCAGGCCAAACAAATGAGTTGGCAGTCAACGGCTGCCGCTTATTCGAAGATCTTCCACGAGCTCGTCGAAAGCCCTCGGAGTGTTATGCAATGATCACTGGGTCCGCCGCCCACATCGACACCGCCAAACCCATCAACTCCTCGATCTCGGTAGGGATAAACCTGTTGTGGTTAGAGCCTGGTGTTGTTGGAGGGTCAGAAGAGTACACCATCCGACTGCTGCGAGCTCTCGACAGTTGTCGTCCTCGCACCATGAACGTGCGGGTGTACGGGAGTGAGCGGCTCTTCACAACCTATCGAGATCTGAGCGACCGTTTCGAGGCTGTCGTGATGCCGACCTTGCCGCGTAGCCGCGCCGCTCGGGTAGCGACGGAAGCCACCTGGCTCCGTAGCGTGACCAGCGAAGACACACTGGTGCATCATGCTGGGGGTGTTGTTCCTCCACAAAGTGGTGGTACGAACCTCCTGACCATTCACGATCTTCAGCCACTAGACATGCCCGAAAATTTCAGTCGGGTGAAGCGGGCTTGGATGGCCACGATGCTGCCCCGGTCAGTGCGGCGCGCCACCCACATCATCACGCCCAGTGTCTTTAGCGCCGAGCGGTTGCGGTCGGTGTTGAGCGTGCCAGCTCCTAAAATCACTGTGGTTTCTCAGGGGCGTGAAAACCAACGTCCCGGGATCATGCACCCCGACATCGATCGCCGCCTTCAGCGGCGTTATGGTCGTTATCTGCTGTATCCGGCCATCACGTATCCCCATAAGCGCCACATCGACCTCATCAACGCCCTGGAGAAACTGAGGTGGCGTTACCCTGATCTTTCGTTGGTGTTCACGGGGCGACCCGGCCCGCTCACCGACGAACTCGAAGCGTTGGCTGCCAGGCTCGGGCTCGAAGATCGCATCCATCACACTGGGCGGATCTCAGAAATTGCGCTCGATGCCTTGTATCGGTCGGCGGCCGCCACCGTGATCCCGTCAGAATACGAGGGTTTCGGTAATCCCGCTCTGGAAGCGATGGTGCGTGGCTGTCCAGTGGTGGCAGCCAACACCGCTTCATTGCCGGAGGTATTGGGGAGTGCGGGGCGGTTCTTCACGGTCCGCGACCCGCAGGATCTGGCCGCCAGTATCGTCGAATTGCTCGAAGATCGGCAGGTGGGCGCTCGAATGCGGCAACTGGGGTTGGAACAAGCCAAGCGGTATTCATGGCAGGCATCGGGAGAACTGCTTGCCCATGTTTATGAGCGGTTGGCGTGCGGTGCGAGTAGCATGACGATGTCTGCTGCGAATTCGGCATCAAGGTAGGCCGCTAGAGATGTCACTTCTCCGCCCGCCGATACTGGAGGAAGGTCGCTCCGTACGCCGATGAGAATACAGATTCTGTGCCCCCATTTTGCTCCGGATAATCATTCGGCTACTGGCGTCGTCATGACCGCGCTGGTCGAGAACCTGGTGGAAGAAGGTCATGAAGTCGACGTTGTCACCTCGCTGCCGTGGTACCGTCGGCACGAGGTCGAGGCCGAATGGCAGGGACGTCCCTGGCGTCGTGAACGGCAGCCGTGGGGCACCATTGTGCGGATATGGCCGTTCCCCACCAACAAAACCAACATTCCGGCTCGGGCCGCTGGTTTCGCCGGCTTCACGGCGTTGGCCGTCACCCAAGCTCTCCGCCTTCCCAAACCTGATGTGGTGATGGCCATGTCGCCCCCCATTTTCCTGGGCGACGCCGGTTGGCTGGTGGCGAAACGGTGGCGAGTGCCGCTGGTATTTAACACCCAAGACATTTTTCCTGATGTGGCGGTTGACCTCGGTGCACTGACTAACCGTTGGGTAATCGCCTTGGCCCGGCTCCACGAGCGACTGGTGTATCGGCGGGCTAATGCTGTCACCGTGCTTTCCGACGACCAGGCCTCGAACATACGGTTCAAGATGCCAGTAGATCGCTACAGCCAGGTGCACCTGATCCCTAATTTTGTCGACTCCACCACGATCATTCCTGGGCCTAAAGACAACTGGTATCGAGAAAAGTACGACCTCACCAACAAACGCGTGATCATGTATTCCGGCAATGTTGGCCTGTCACAATCATTTGACCTGATACGGGAAGCGGCCACTCACTTCGGTGACCGGCCTGATGTTCATTTCGTGATCAACGGCGAAGGAGCCGCCCGGCCACAAGTCGACGAGTGGGCACGAGATTGCGCTAATCTGACAGTGGCCAATTTTGTGAGCCGAGAGCAGGTTCCAGACTTGCTCGCCGCCGGTGACATCCACCTGGTGCTCCTCAAAAGCGGGCTGGCCCGGTCGAGTACACCTTCGAAGCTCTACGGAATTTTGGCCGCAGGGCGCCCCATCCTCGCCAGTATCGATGAAGGGAGCGAGGTGGCTTCGGTGGTCGAAAAAGCTGGTGCGGGGTTGGCCGTGCCACCCGACAACGCGGGAGCGTTTATCCGGGCGTTGGAAGAGATGCTCGATGCTCCTACCGACCTTGAAGCGATGGGAAAGCGAGCTCGGGAATTTATCGAAACCTGGCCGACACCTCAGGAGCAAGCGAAACGCTACAGCGACCTTTTTGGTGACCTGGTGGCGGCAACATAACCCAGAAATTTTCCGACCCTAAACCTCGGGTGCATCCCCTGATCTACTAGGTTGGCAGAAGAGGGCGGCGCCAGCCGGGACCGCACAACACCATTTCAACCATCGGAGGCAGCCAATGTCGGATCGCCCAACCTTGACGATTCTCAGCGGGTTCTTCAGTCCCATTCATGTGGGGCATCTCGATATGATCGAAGCCGGAGCCGCCTACGGAGACCGCCTCGTTGTTATCGTGAATAACAACGAGCAGCAATTGCTCAAAAAGGGCAAACTCGTCATCGATGAACACGACCGGCTTCGAATTGTGCAAGCGTTGCGTATAGTCGATGATGCACTCATCGCCGTTGACTCCGACAACACCGTACGGGAAAGCTTGCGAGTGGTCGCTGAAAAGTACCCTGATCACCATCTGGTTTTCGGCAACGGAGGAGACCGACACTCCAATGCGGTGGTGCCCGAAACCCCAGTCTGCGAGGATCTCGGTATCGAGATGGTGTTTGGTATGGGGGGAACCACCAAAGCTGATTCCAGTTCTCGCATCCTGTCGGTGATGAACGAGGAAAACTAGGCGGGGGAGAGCAGATCGGTGAGTCGGGGTTCACCGAGCGGAGCGAGGGCGCGATAACGGAGGACGGCCTTGCCTTCTTCGGCTGACGCCGCTTCGTCGACTTCAAGCACGAGCCGCCATTCGTTCACATCATCGGAATCGTTGAGGGTTTGTACCGCCAGATTGCGGGCCGGGTCGTAGCGGAAATGATGGGGAGCACGGGCAGCAGCGTCAATCATGATGTCGCCGTATTCATCAGTGAACGTGGTGAGCCCCGCCTCAACTTCGTGGTGTTCAGATTCGTCGAGCGGCAACTGCTGTGAATGCCCGAGGGCCAGAGCGTTGACCCACCGGAATGCTTCGGTTCGAACCATGACACGAAATGCTCGCGGGTTGGCGAGCACCGTAACCCGCTGGCCATCGTTTTCTGTCTGAGAGGTAGCCGATGGGTCTTGGCTGTCGGTGTCGTCCGGCGGGTTACGAAGCTTCTCCCACTCGTCGATCAGGCTGGAGTCAACCTGACGCACGATCTCACCTAACCACTCGGTAATATCGTCTAGCTCATCGGTTTTGTCTTCGTCGGGGATGTTCTGGATGAGTGCCTTGTAGGTGTCGGAGAGGTAACGAAGCACCACACCTTCGGCCCGTTTCAAGCCGTAATGACCCACTAACTCTTTGAACGTCATCGCTTGTTCGTACATATCGCGAACGATCGATTTGGGCGCTACGTTGTTGCCTCCCACCCAGGGGTGAACGGCCCGGAACCGATCAAACGATTCAAAGAGCCACTCCTTGTTGGGGCGCGGCGGCTCGACCTCAGCCAAACGCTCCAAACGTTCTTCATATTCCACTCCCCGGGCTTTCAGATCGGCGAGCAGCTCCTTGCGGGCCATTTCGACCTGAGCCGCGATGATGACCCCAGGTGACTCCAGGATCGATTCGATCACCGTCAAAACCGACAACTCATGGTCGGGGTTCTCCGGGTTGAGCTGTTCGATCGCTTCGATCGCCCACAACGACAACGGTTGATGGAGTGCGAATTCATCTTGGAGGTCGAGCATTACCCGAACCATTCGGCCGTCTTCATCTGGTTCGTCGAGCAATTCAAGAAGTTCGGCTTCGATCAGCGAGCGGTAAATGCCGATGGTGCGACGAATATGGTTACGTTGGCGTTTGCGGGTCTCATGATTGTTGGTGAGCAGCGACCGCACCGCGGCACAGCCGTCGCCTGGCCGATCGAGGAGGCTCATCACCATCTGATGATTCACTTGAAACGATGAAGTGAGCGGCTCTGGTTTCCCGTTGACCATACGCTCGAAGGTGTCTTGGGTCCAGTGGGCGTAGCCGCGTTCTGGGGCCTTCTTCTTGTTCGCCTTTTTCTTCCGTTTCGGATCGGCGGCCGCTTTCTCATCGGCCTTCAGATTCTCGACCACATGTTCGGGGGCTTGCACCCAGACATGACCCACCGAGTCGTAACCTTTGCGGCCTGCCCGGCCAGCGATCTGAGCAAACTCGCGGTTGGAGAGCAGGCGAGTCGACCGACCGTCGTATTTGCACAACTGGGTGAATAACACTGACCGGATCGGGACGTTCACCCCCACGCCCAGCGTGTCGGTGCCAGAAATGATTTTTAGCAAACCCTCTTGGGCCAGCTTCTCCACCAGAAGCCGATACTTCGGCAAAAGGCCTGCGTGATGAACACCAATTCCGCCCAAAATATATTTGCGCAGGTCAGGGCCGATGGGAGAGTCGAACCGGAAGCCTCCAATGGCTTCTTTCACCCGCTGCTTTTCTTCCTTCGTTAGCGGGTCGATCGACAGGTAGCCCTGGGCGGCTTCAGTGGCCTCTCGTTGGGTGAAGTGCACCAGGTAGATCGGGGATCGGCCGGAATCGAGGAGGTCCGACACTGACTTATGCAGGTTGGTGGTGCGGTACTCAAACTCCAACGGAACCGGCCGGGTGGCCGACGACACGAGTTCCGTTGGGCGGCCGGTGAGGTCGGTGAGCTGAGACTCAAACTCGCTGGTATCACCCAATGTGGCCGACATCAATAAGAACTGGCAGTGGGGGAGTTCTAACAACGGAATCTGCCACGCCCAGCCCCGCTGGGGGTCGGAGTAATAGTGAAATTCGTCCATGATCACCACGTCGACGTCGGTGTCGTGGCCATCACGCAGCGCCCGATTGGCCAGAATCTCGGCCGTACAACAGATGATCGGCGCATCAGGATTGACGCTGGCGTCTCCCGTGATCATGCCCACCCGGTCAGAACCAAAGTCTTGGCACAAGGAGAAGAACTTTTCCGAAACAAGCGCCTTAATTGGTGCGGTGTAGAAGCTCCGCTTGTCTTGGGCCAGCCCAACAAAATGGGCTGCTGCGGCGACCAATGATTTTCCCGACCCTGTTGGGGTGTTGAGAATCACGTTGCTGCCCGCGACTAGCTCAAGGATGGCGTTTTCCTGGGCTTCGTAGAGCGAGATTCCCTGGTCGGCCACAAACGAAACGAACCCGTCGAGCATGGCATCAGGGTCGGGGGCCGGAGGAAGGTTACGGACAAGGGGCGGAAGGGTGGTGGTCATGAGTCTCGATACAAAAGAGGATGGGTGATGGGTTATCGGAATAGGTCTTCGCTGGGATGACGAACGATCTGTTCAACCACCGATCCCTCCCCGAACCATGAGGGATCACCGCCACGAATGATAGCCACCGCGATGCCGGTGGCTTTACCACGTACAAGTTCAGCCGCTCCCGCCAGTTCGTCGACCAAACACACTTCGGTTACTTGTAGTTCTCGCCCAGTGGCATCTTCGGTGCCTCGCAGGTCCAAAATTGGTTTGATTCCCGCCGAGCCAATAGCGATGTCGGTAAGGCCCCGCCGCCACGGTCGACCAAAGGTGTCGGCCACGATGATCGCCACCGAAATGTCGCACCGGCCAGCGATTGCGTCGCGGATCCGACGAGCCGACCGGTCGGAGTCTTCGGGCAGAAGGGCAGCAACGTCGGAGTCCACATTCGACCGGTCGATGCCAGCGCTGGCACACACAAAACCGTGTTTCGTTTCGGAAATGATGAGGTCTCCGCGGCGACGCACCACCCGCACCGACTCTTGAAGCACGAGGGGTTTGTGAGATTGAGGGTCGTTGGGGTCGACCTTTACCAATTGGCCTTCAGCCTTCGACACCACCTTCTGCGACACCACCAAGATGTCGTTGGGCTCTAAACCTGGGGCATCTTCGCCTTCGGTGCAGGCCGCAATTATCAGTCCAGCGAGGTCATCGCCGGGCGAGATCTCCGGTAATCCACCGACAGGGACGATCGAAAGCGAGTTGATCATTTGTCTATGGTGCCAGCAACAAGAGTCGACGCCACCCGTCGTCGCTATCCCCGCAGATTTGTTGGGTTGAAAGGTGGTGCCACCTATCCGAGCCCGCAGACCGCTTTGGCCAGATTTTGGGTGACGGTTGGTTCGTTCATGATCGTGGGCATCACTACGGCCGAAACGCCAGCCGCCTCAACGGCAGGAGCCAACGCGGCGTCGACAGTGTCGATCACAAGAGTGGAAGTCACCGACTGGTACCAGTGGGCGACACCTTCTACGGTCGCCTCCCTGCCGAGTTCGGTCATCATCCGATCAGCTGGGCCCTTCAACGCCTGGTTGCCGACAATGGGAGACACCGCCCACACATCGTGGCGTCGCTGCTCTAACATCTCGCGTACCCCAGGCACCGCCAGCACCGGATCGATCGAAACCACCGGATTGGACGGGGCGATAACGATCCGGTCAGCAGTTTCCAACGCCGAAAGCACACCCGGAGCGGGGCGAGCGTCGGCGACACCATCGAACCGGACAGCGCTCACAGCTACCCCATGTTGAAGGCGAACAAAATAGTCTTGAAACGGAATCTCTCCCTCTTCCTCCGTAGTGACCATCGTTCGAACGGGATCATTGGTCACCGGTAGAAGCCGGAAATGTAAATCCCAGCCAGCGAGAATTTCGGCAGTCACTTCGGTGAGTGACGCCCCGTCGTTCATCCTCTGGGTGCGGAACAGGTGAGTTCCGAGATCACGATCACCCAGGCTAAACCAGTCGACGCCGCCGTATCGCGAGAGCATGTGCATGGCTTGCCAGGTTTCACCGTCGAGACCCCACCCTCGTTCGGGGCTCACGGCATCAGCGGTGGTGTAGGTGATGGTGTCGAGATCAGGGGAAATGTGGAGCCCGTGTAATACGAAATCATCGCCAACATTGGCGATCGCTATGATCTCCTCATCGGCCAGTACCTGGCGAACCCCAACCAGCAGGCGTGCCGCGCCCACTCCACCACAAATGATTGCCACCGACATATGGGCCTCCCGACTCGGATCTGAGGTTAGCGGCTCCGCTCGGTGAGTGGCTACCGGCGCCGGGTCGCACGGGCCGCGTAGGCCACGGAATCGAGGTCGGCTTCCACCATCATTTCCACCAACTGGTCGAAGCTGGTGCGAGGTTTCCAGCCCAACACTCGCTCTGCTTTCGAGGGGTCGCCGATCAGGAGGTCGACTTCACTGGGACGCATAAACATGGGGTCCTGGCGCACATAGTCTCGCCAGTCGAGGTCTACAGTGGCGAATGCTCGCTCGCAGAACTCCTGCACGGAGTGAGTCTCGCCCGTGGCCACCACATAGTCATCGGGCTGGTCTTGCTGCAACATCAGCCACATCGCTTCAACATAGTCGCCAGCGAACCCCCAATCGCGTTGGGGATCCAGATCGCCAAGCCGGAGCTCATCGGCCAAACCAAGCTTGATCCGGGCCACATGGTTGGTGATTTTGCGGGTAACAAACTCAAGGCCGCGTCGCGGGCTTTCGTGATTGAAGAGAATTCCGCTGGAAGCGTGGAGGTCGTAGCTTTCTCGGTAATTCACCGTGATCCAATGGCCATACACCTTCGCCACCCCGTAGGGGCTCCGCGGATAAAACGGGGTGGACTCGGTTTGGGGCACCTCGACCACCTTGCCAAACATCTCTGACGAAGACGCCTGATAGATTCGCGCCTCGGGGCGGGTATCGCGAACGGCGTTCAACAGTCGGGTCACACCGAGGGCTGTGGTTTCTCCGGTGAGCACGGCTTGCTGGAACGAGGTTTGTACAAAACTCTGGGCCGCCAGGTTGTATACCTCGTCGGGCTGGTAACGCTTCATCACATCGCGCAACGACATCTCGTCGAGCAGGTCGCCTTGGGCGATCTCGATATCATCTTGGATGTGGGCGATTCGTTCGAAGTTGACCGTTGAGCTCCGGCGTACCATGCCGACCACCCGATAACCCTTCTCGAGTAGGAACTCAGCGAGGTACGAACCGTCTTGGCCGGTGAGGCCAGTAATCAAGGCAACGCGGGTCATGTGACTCCTAGGAGGCGGGAGGAGATACTGGGTGCTGCTGGCCGACAGCCCGCCGGGCATCGTTCAGCACATCTTGTAACGTCTGGGGTAAATCGTAGCGGGGCTCCCAGCCCACAGTAGTGTGTATTTTCTCCATCGAGCCCTGAAGCACTGGCAGTTCGATGGGGCGAAGCCTTGTGGGGTCGACCTCAGACCGAATAGGCACCAGAGCGAGTGCCAGCAGTTGATCCAAGATGGCTTGCATCGCTACGGCCCGGCCGGTGCAGACATTATAGATTTCGCCTGGCTCGCCGTCGGTGGCAAGGCGGCGATAGGCGGCTACCACATCGCGCACATCGGTGAAGTCGCGCTGGGCCGAGAGATCACCGTGTCGGAGTTCTGGGTGCCCACCCTGCTCGGCCTCCGCGATCTGTTGGGCAAACGCTGGCACCGCGAACCGGGCTGATTGGCCGGGGCCAAAATGGTTGAACGGTCGGACGATGATCGTCGGCAAGCCACGGCCCAGCCAGTAGCTCATGGCTAGGTCCTCGGTGCAGCGCTTCGATGCTCCATAGGGGGAGCGAGGAGCCGGGGTTCTGGTCTCCCGAAGGGGGAGGTCGGTGGGGGTCACCACCCCGTAGACGTCGGCGCTGCTGATCACTACGCATCGTTGCACATCGGCTTGTGCCGATGCCTCCAACACGGCGGCCGTTCCCATGATATTGAGAGCGAACGTATCGTGAGGATGCTGCCAGGAGGCGCCAACGTCGCTCCACCCGGCGAGATGATACACCACGTCGGGGCGTTCGTGGGCCACAAGCTGACGCCAATCGTTGGGACACAAGAGGTCGGGGCCATCATGGCGATCGACAGCGATCACCTGGTCGCCGTGGGCGAGTAGCTCGGCGCGCAGGTGGGGGCCGACAAAACCCCCGGCACCCGTAATCAGTGCCTTCATAGCGCGGCGGGCAACGTTGAGGCGGAATCCACGGGCCGAGTATATAGGGCCTCATCGGTTGCTCCCATTATGTGAAGGGTTGAGCGCGTCGACGCCGTCGAACGACTAGGATAAAGCTCTCGTGAGTGACTATTCCACATCTCAACTACCGGTGGCGTCTCCTCCGGGTGCCCCAGACATGGAACCCAACAACGGAGAGTCCTACGAGGTGTTTGACGCGCCTCCCGTTGTGGCCGTCGTAGTGGCATACAACCCTGGTGAGCAGTTTGCCGAGATGCTCGGATCGCTGGGAAATCAAACCTACGAAAACCTTTCGGTGCTGGTGATCGATGCTGGTAGCGACGAGCCAATCGCCGATCGGGTGGCGAAGGTTCTGCCCGACGCCTATCTGCACCGGCTCACCGGAGACCCGGGTTGGAGCGTCGCCGCCAACCAATCGATGGAGCTGGTTTCGGGCTCGCCGTTCCTACTGTTTTGCCATGATGACGTAGCCCTCAGCCCCGACTGCTTGCAGACGCTCATGGATGAGATGTATGAGCACAACGGTGGCATCGTTGGTCCGAAACTGGTGGATTGGCACGATCACCGCAAGATGCTTCAGTTGGGCATGAACGCCGACCGCTTCGGGGTGCTCGTTGAGCACATCGAGCGAGGGGAGTTCGATCAAGACCAATACGAAGAGGTAAAAGAAGCGTTTGTGGTGCCGGGTGGGGTGCAATTGGTGCGCGCCGACTTGTTCGCTGCGCTCGACGGCTTCGATTCGGCTATCAACGCGATGGGCGAAGACCTCGATCTGTGTTGGCGAGCCCATGCCTTGGGCGCGACCACGATGGTGGTGTCGACGGCACAAGCCCGGCATCTCGAATCGATGGATTCGCGTATCACGGCCCGCCAGCAACATAAGCTGCTCACCCGCCACCGCCTGCGTACCCTGCTGATCACCGGCACCGACCGGGGGCGTCGCACGCGAAACGCCATGGCCGTGGCGCTGATCTTGCTCGAAGCATTTTATTACCTGATGAGCGGTCGGCGAGGACAAGCTCGCGACACCGTTTCTGCTCTTTGGTGGAACCTGTCGCGTAGCGCCGACGTGCGGAGGCGACGCCGGACATTGCGTCAGATCAGGACTGTGAGCGAGAAAGATATCCGATCGATTCAACTCGGCGGGTCGGCGTCGCTGAATAGCTTTTCTCGCGGCCAGTTGGGGGTGGGCCAGGGGAAACTGTCAGGCTTTTTTGGTGCGGTTCGGGCGTCTTTCCAGGGCGAAGACTCAGGGTCTTTGCGCGACGCGACGGTGGTTGGCCTGCTGCTGGTGACGATCCTGGCCTTCGCTTCCCGGCATCTCCTGACCCGCGACATTGCCGCCGTGGGGCAGATTCCGATTGTGCCCGACGCTGGCACATTGTTCTCCGAATGGTGGACGGGGTGGCGCTCAGCAGGCACCGCAGGGCCAGCGAGTGCTCCCAACGCGTTCATTCTCATTGGTTTGTTGAGGTTGGTGACCTTCTGGTCTGACGCGGCGTTCACCCGAATGCTCGTGGCCGGCCCCTTGTTTCTGGGTGCTTTCACCTCGTATCGGTTGGCTCGTCCGCTGGGGAGTCCACGAGCGGCGGCGGTCGCTGCCTTGTTCTACGCCACCTCCCCGCTCGTCGTTTCGGCTTATTCGGCCGCCCGATGGGAATCGTTGGTGGCATTTGCGGCGGCTCCTGCGCTGGTTGGTTCACTTTTACGACTTTCCAATATCAGCCCGTTCGGTACTTCTGGGGGCGAACCGGGCCTTCGGATCGTGAAACGAAGTCTGCCCGTGCTCGCCTTGCGGTATGGGGTGTTAGTCGCTTTGGTTGTGGCCATTGTTCCCGCCATGCTCATCCCCGCCTTGGTATTGGCGTTGGCGTTTGCCTTGGGGTCGATGCTTGGTCCCAACCGGGCGGGACCGAAACCATTTTTGTTGGCGGGGTTGGTAGCAGTGGCAGCCACCGTTGGCCTCCATTTCCCCTGGAGTTTCGACGTTGTCGGCTCGTTCTCATGGCGCTGGTTTGTTGGCCCGCAGTCACCGGAGCGTTCTGTCGGCGGATTTATCGATCTGATCCTGTTCAGCCCTGGCGCCTCAGGTCTGTGGTGGTCGGCTTTGGGTCTGGTTGTGGTGGCGCTGGTATCGGTGCTGTACACCCGGCCTCGTTACCTGGGTTTTGTCGTGCAAGCTTGGCTCGGGGCCTTGGCCACCTTCATGCTGTTATGGTCGGAGCGTCGGGGCTGGTTGCCCTATAGCCTGCCGGTGGCTGAAACCATGCTCACCGTGGCGTTGGCCTGTCTGGCTTTGGTGGCCGCGATCGGAATCCGTTCGGCCGAGTTGGAGCCACCTACCCGCTGGCCATCACTGGTATTGCGGGCCACGTTTGGTGTCGCAATCGTGGCGGCGGCCATGACCGGAATGTGGATGACATTCGACGGGTATCTTCGATCCCCCAGCAACTACTACTCCAAATACTCCAACCTTTTGACCCCCGAACCCGGTACCGAAATTCGCACCCTCTGGTTGGGGGATGCCAGCGTGATGCCCGTCGACGTAGCCGTTTCGGCCACTGGCGTACAGTATGCGATCACCAACGGGGTAGTGCCCGACATGACTGGTCGCTGGACCCCAGGGCCGGTGGGCCAAACCGCTCGGGTTGGGGCGTACCTTGACCTGGCTCGAAGTGGCGAAACGATCCGTCTAGGGCGACTGTTGGCCCCCCACGGGATCAAGGTCATCGTGGTTATTGACCAGTTGGCGCCGGCACCCTACGAGGGCCCTCAAATTTCTCCTGGTGAAGGTGTTGAAGATTCACTTAGCCAGCAACTCGATCTCCAGCGGGTTATTGGCGGGATCCCGAACCTCACCGTATTTCGCAACCAGTCGGCGTCGGGTCTCGCCAGTGAGCTTCCAGGGCCAGCCGCCCTTGAAGCCGTCACCCCCACCGATCAACTAGAAGTGGATATTGGTAGTTCTGCCGCGGTGCCGGTGGAAACCGTGGCGCCAGGGCGGTGGAAGCTC
>Ga0316189_10003153_pt1 | contig 16017 bp, 15 predicted proteins | sample LowCovwburrow_MG_FD_204930 | JGI IMG/M metagenome (GOLD analysis project Ga0316189, IMG submission 204930) | Coastal sediment microbial communities from Maine, United States - Lowes Cove worm burrow | ecosystem: Environmental > Aquatic > Marine > Coastal > Sediment | place: USA: Maine... | reverse complement strand
CAGGGTGCAAAAACCGCTTATGCCCGCGATGATGAGCACAAGGACGAATTGCTGAAAAGCGAATTCACCGGTCGCGGCAAGATCGAGATTTCCCGATTTAAGGGCCTGGGTGAAATGCTGCCCAAACAGCTCAAAGAAACCACCATGGACCCAAAAAACCGCACAGTCCTGCGGGTTGTCATTGCTTCAGACGATGAAGCCGGCACCAAAAACACCGTCTCCCGCCTGATGGGCACCAAACCCGAAGCCCGCTTCGAGTTCATCACCGAACGGGCCGAGTTTGTTGTTGATGAGGATCTCGACATTTAGCGGCTAACCGCTTTAATGCCCAACAAAGCGCTTCAAAACCTCAAGGTTAAGGTCTGGCATGGTACCCAGCCACATGGTGTGTTCGGTGTGGTCTTTCATCACATCACCCGTATCGGCGTGAATGAAAACCGTCAAACCCTGCCGGTTGAGTGCCAGCCAGTCGAGCACCGGACCCAGTTGTTTGACCGGTACTGTTAACTGGCAAGAGCCGGTCGGATGGGGGCCAACGGGGTGATCGTGAAAACGTCCGGCCTCAATATGAAACGCATCACAAGCCTGTGCTACAACCTCCTTGGCGGTCGCCTTGCTGGCTGCATTGTAGTAAACATGGGCATGGTAGGGGGCTCTGTGGATCATCTCGACCTCGCTTTTCGGCAATGTACAAATGACGGCAAGATGTCACCTGCACGTGTTGTCAAATATCGTATAGTTTAGCGGTTTCATCTTATGCCAGACTGGAGAATAAAGATATGGCCGCAACCCCCCCCATTTGTGATTTTGGCTGGAAACCGCCAGCGTTTGCGTTACCGTCAACCGAAGGCAAAACCGTAACCCTTGAGGATGTTAGGGGTGAAAACGGCACCATGGTCGCCTTTATCTGCAACCATTGCCCCTATGTGCTCTCAATCATCGACCGGCTGGTTGAAACGGCCAATGATCTTAAAGAGCAAGGCATCGGTTTTGTCGCCATCTGCGCCAACGATGCTGAAAGCTACCCGGACGATTCATTCCCCAACATGGTGCAATTTGCCAAAGACAACAATTTCACCTTTCCCTATCTGCACGATGAGAGCCAGGAAGTTGCCAAAGCCTGGGACGCTATCTGTACGCCCGACTTTTTCGGCTTTAATGCCGATATGGAGTTGCAATACCGTGGCCGCCTTGATGCCTCGCGCAAGGACGCCGTACCCGGTGCCCGCCGCGACCTTTTCGAAGCCATGACCCAGGTCGCCCGCACCGGGAAAGGCCCACAAGAACAGATTTCCTCCATGGGCTGTTCAATCAAATGGAAAGCAGCGTGATTCTTTTCTGATATCTCACTGCGTATCATCAAATTACCAACCTTCAAGTGGTCTCGCTTGAAGGTTTTTTATTGATACCCAGCTTTGGCAGATAAAGTGGGGTATTTGGCATTTCTGCCAAACGTGTGTTGCTCTATATTAGTCTCATGGAAAAACAACACACCCGATTACGAAAAATACTCTTCGTTACCTACAGCGATTGCCAGATGCTGGACGTGACCGGACCGGCAGAGGTTTTCAGCAAGGCGAACGAATATCCTGTCAGCGAAGGCGACCAGAAACAGCAATATCAGATCACGCTGATCGCTGAGAAAGCGGGGCCGGTTAAGTCTACCGGCCCGTTCAGCCTGCTTGCCGACCAGTCATATGGTGATGTAACCGCTGGCGATCTTGAAGACCTTGACACGCTCGTTGTCTGTGGCGGGGAGGGCGTACACCAGATATTAAAGGATGAGGCGTTTATTGCCTTCATTCAGCGTGCCGCCCAACGGGCACGCCGCGTGGTCTCAATTTGCACCGGCGCATTCATTCTGGCTAAAGCGGGCCTGCTGGACCAGCGCCGGGCAACCACCCACTGGGATTCAATTGATACTCTTGCCCGTCATTTCCCGGCCATTGAGGTTGAACGTGATCCTATTTATGTGCGCGATGGAAAATACTGGACATCTGCCGGAGTAACGGCCGGTATTGATCTTGGCCTTGCGCTGGTTGAGGAAGATTTGGGTCGCCAGACAGCACTTTCCATCGCCCGTCGGTTGGTGGTCTATATGATGCGCCCGGGCGGACAGGCACAGTTTTCAGCCCAGTTAAAATTTCAGAAACCCTCACAAAGCAAACTCGAAACGCTCTATGAGTGGATAGAACAAAACCCCGCAGAAGATTTGAGCATCAGCGCTCTGGCCGCAAAATCTGCAATGAGCGAACGACACTTTGCCCGTTGTTTTGTCAATGAAGTCGGCATAACCCCGGCAAAGTTCGTTGAACAATCCCGACTGGATCATGCCCGCCGCAGGCTCGAGCAAACCAGATCCTCAATCGACCAGATTGCTTATGACTGTGGCTTCGGTTCAGCAGAGATCCTGCGACGCACCTTTCAGCGCCATTTGCATTTAGCACCTGGTGAATACCGTGACAGGTTTCAAACATCCCTCAAACAACCACATGCCAGAGCACGCTTTGGCAACAACTATCAATAGGAAACAGACCATGACGACTCAAACTATAGGAATTTTACTTTTTGACGGTGCCGAAGAACTTGATTTTGTCGGGCCGTTTGAGGTTTTTACCATGCTCAGTGAAGTGAAAAGCAGACGCAAGGAAAACGGCGGTAACAAAGTCGTTCTGATCTCTCAATCAGGTGAGGATATTATCGGTGCCAAGGGTATGCGCATCGGCGTTGAGTGCTCTGTTGCTGATGCACCAAAGCTGGATGTACTGTGTATCCCCGGTGGTAAAGGTACGCGGCAAGTGATAAAAAATGCCGACCTTGTAAATTGGGTCGCAAAAACCGCCAGTCAGTGCACCTGGGTCACAAGTGTCTGCACTGGTTCATTCGTTCTGGCGGCGGCCGGACTGACAAAAGATAAAAACATCACAACCCACTGGGCCGCGATAGATGAGTTTGCACAACTAGGTTTGCAAGGCTGCGTTAAAAAAAATGCCCGGTATGTCCGTGATGGTAATCTGCTGACATCGGCGGGTGTCTCCGCCGGTATTGACATGGCTCTATGGCTAACCGGTCAAATGCATTCGGTCGGACTGGCCCGCGATACCCAACTGGCAATGGAATATGACCCGGCACCACCTTATACGGCTGATGTGTAAGCTGTGAGGTTCGTTCAGAGCAGGGACTTTACTGACAGTAAAGCCTGGGATGCCCTTGATATTGCCAGGATAGAGGGTGCAACAATACGTTTGCACTGGACCGATGAACCTTACATCTGCCCGCACCGGCAAAGGCCCACAAGAACAGATTTGCTCCATGGGTTGTTCAATCAAATGGAAAGCAGCGTGACTGAAGGTCTGATATTCCGGAAACAGTCCAGCAGGTTAAGTATATAGCTATTGACCCTCCACCCGCTGTAAGGTTTACAAGTATGAACAGATACTGACAACCATGCAACACAGAGGGCAAGGCTTTGAATGATCGACATTTCCTGAAACCGTTCACAACTGCACTTTTGAACCGGCGTTTTTTCCTGCTCGGTGCATCATCAATACTGGCAACAGCACCACATCAGGCATTTGCACAAAAACCGTCACTGTCATCAGATGGCTATCACGTTCTCAAAGCCGGAAAAGCCATTTCACCTCTGCTTGAACAACCGGACAGACCAACTTCGGTCTGGGGTTATAACGGCAAAACCCCGGGTCCGACGATACGGGTAAAACAGGGTGAAAAAGTCAAGGTCCGTTTGGTCAACAATCTCGACCAGCCAACGACAATCCACTGGCATGGTGTGCGTATAGAAAATTCAATGGACGGCACCATGCTAACCCAGCGACCAGTAAAACCGGGTGAATCATTTGATTATCAATTCATAGCCCCAGATGCCGGCACGTACTGGTATCATACCCACAATCGTACATGGGATCAGCTTGCGCGGGGGCTTTATGGCCTACTTATTGTTGAAGAGCCTGAATTACCTGCCTATCGCGACCTCAACTTTGTTATTGATGACTGGCGACTGACAGATGACGGTAAGTTGCACCTGCAATCTTTGGGTAACCTGCATGACTGGGCCCATGCCGGTCGCCTGGGCAATGTTTTAACCGTTAACGGCAAGGCCACTGAGACCTTCCAGGTGCAACAGGGTGAACAACTGCGTCTGCGCATCGTAAATGTCGCCAATTCACGCATTATGCAACTTGATATTGCCGACCATGACCCCGTATTGCTGGCCCTTGATGGTCACCCTGTAGCGCCCCGAAAACTGAAAAAGACCGATCTTGTATTAGGACCCGCCCAGCGAGTTGATTTATTGATCAATGCCAATCAGAAACCTGGAACAGTTTCGCCAATCCATTTTGTTTCCCGACGCCAGAAAATTAAAGTAGCAACGATAAAATACACTGGTACCAGTCCGGCCGAACCGGTCAAATTTAACCCACCAGACCCGCTACCATTGTCTATGCCCCATGACGGGTTTGACCCGGCAACCTCAACCGTTGTTGAACTGAAAATGACCGGCGGGGCAATGGGGGCTATGCGCCAGGCCATTGTTGGCGGTAAAATGCTCGGCTGGCGTCAACTCGTTGAGGCAAAGAAGGTCTGGGCGTTTAATGGCGTGGCGGGTGATCTCGACAAACCGCTCATCAGGGTAAAAAAAGGCAAGACAGTCAGAATAGACATGGTCAACGACACGGCTTTTCCCCACGCCATGCATTTACACGGCCATCATTTTTCGGTTATGGCACGCAATGACAAACCCGTTTCGCAAAGGGTCTGGCGTGATACAGAGCTTGTTTATCCCGATGAAAAGCTGTCCATTGCCTTTTTGGCTGACAACCCCGGAAAATGGCTTTTGCATTGTCATATGATTGAACATCAGGCCGCTGGCATGGTCACCTGGCTTGAAGTCCATGACCTAGAGCGCCGGAGCTTCAACTAGAATCATTTGACCGATTTTTGGCGTTTGCTGACAAGGCGCTCTAATGCAGCTTTTTCGCCAGTACCGCCTGGGCCATGGCCCCGAGTGTCGGAAAGGTGAAATCCACAGCCGGGCGGTTTTCCACTTTGGCGGTGGCACCCCAGTTTTCGCTGTTCTGCAGGCCCTGCCGGTCAATCCAGGCTTTGGCCAGACCAAATGGCGTTGCTGGTGCATGGTCATGGAACAGACTTTGCGCCGTGTGCAGAATTTCACCCGCTTCAATGCCAAAATCAGCCTGTAATCTTGCCAGCATATATTCAAAATTGCGCGGGTTGGGTTTGTAGGAACCGATGTCCTCTGCTGTATAGATGGCATCAAATTCAACACCCAACCAGCGCGCAGACGCCGCAAAACCACCCCGGTTGACATTGGATAAAATCACCAGCCTGAAGTGCTGTTTTAAAATCCGCAAGGCATCAGCCGTATCGGGAAAAGCTGGCCAGTGGGGAATGGCCGCCCCGAACCCGCGGTCAAGCGCATCATCTGTTTCCAGATCAAACCGTTTTGCAAACTGCTTGTGCACATGAGTTAAAATCTGCGGATAGAGCATATCCGGCGTTGCCGCCTGTTGGGCACTTTCAAGCTCGGCATGGGCCTCAAGGGCAATCTGGCGGGTGATATCATTGCGTCCGTTGACCGCAATCAGCATCTGATAGGCATCCCAGATGCCACTCTCCCAGTCAATCAGCGTACCATAACAATCGAACGTCAATGTCGAAAAGTCAGTAATGTTTTTGCCCACTTGAACATTTCTCCCAATTTGCCGCATACCACCCCAAAGGGCTGAATTTCACAACCATGTAATATTTACTACAGCGTGATCAAGTGGTGTTGCAAAACTTTCATATAACTGTTGTCAGGCTGCAATATATCGGCATTATAGCTTCAGAAGCAATGATGAGAATTTCATTGCCTTAAATAATTTCCAGGGAGGAAATCATGCTAAAACTTCTAGCTGGCGTAGCTGCCAGTGCCTTGATGGCTCTTTCACTCACCATTTCCACGACAGCAGTTAAAGCTGAAGAGTGTAACCGCGGAACACTCGATAAAGCCTACTGTGACCGGGATTTTGACCAGACCGCTGATTTGCCCCTGGATGAATCCCAGTGGGTAGACCCCTCAACCATCATCTTCACCTATACACCGGTTGAAGACCCGGCCGTTTATGCCAATATCTGGAATGGTTTTGTTGCTCACATGGCCAAAACCACTGGTCGCAAAGTGGTGTTCTTCCCGGTTCAAAGCAATGCTGCCCAGCTTGAAGCCATGCGTTCAGGCCGTCTGCATGTCGCCGGTTTTAACACCGGTTCCAACCCGATTGCCGTAAGTTGTGCCGGCTTTGTACCCTTTGCCATGATGGCAAAGAACGACGGTTCATTCGGCTATGAAATGGAAATTATCGTCCCGCAAGACAGCAAATTGCAGTCACCGGCAGACCTCAAAGGCAAAACCCTGGCCTTTACCTCACCGACATCGAACTCGGGCTTTAAAGCCCCATCCGCCATCTTGAAAGGCGAGTTTGGTTTGGAAAAAGACAAGGACTTCAAAGCGACATTTTCCGGCAAACACGACAACTCGATACTTGGCGTTTACAATGGCGACTATGAAGCTGCTTCGGTTGCCAATTCAGTGTTGTTCCGCATGCAACGCCGCGGTGTCATCAAACCGGGTAAAATTCGCTCGATTTACAAATCCCAAACCTTCCCGACCACCGGTTACGGCCATGCCCACAATCTGCACCCGGTCCTGGTTGCCAAGGTCAAGCAGGCATTCTTGACCTATAAATGGGACGAGCAGTTCAAAAAAGAATTTAAAAAGGCTGACCGCTTTATCGGCATCACCCACAAATTCGACTGGGCCGTCATTCGTAAAATCGACAAGGCAAACGGCGTTAGCTACGACTGTAAATAAGCCATTTCAACATCAACATTTCGCCGGACCTGATAATATTATCGGGGCCGGTGTCTGATTTATAACAGGGCAGGGTTATCCATGCTGCGTTTGGAAAATGTACTTAAGCGTTACAAAACCGGTGACGTGGCGCTGAAAAATGTCAGTTTGGAAATTTCCGATGGACAGGTCATCGCGCTGATCGGCCCGTCAGGGGCTGGCAAGTCGACATTAATCCGCTGCGTAAACCGGCTGGTTGAACCAACCGAGGGCAAAATCTGGCTGGGGGATACCGAACTGACAACATTGTCAGCGTCCAATTTGCGAAAAGCCCGCCGCCGCATGGGGATGATCTTTCAGGAATATGCTTTGGTAGAACGTTTGACCGTCATGGAAAATGTTCTCTCGGGACGTCTTGGTTATGTCGGTTTCTGGGCCAGTTGGTTCCGCCGCTTTCCAAAAGAAGATGTTGCCGAAGCCTATCGTCTGCTTGACCGGGTCGGCCTGATGCACATGGCTGACAAACGTGCCGATGAACTTTCCGGCGGCCAGCGCCAACGTGTTGGCATCTGCAGGGCGCTCATTCAACACCCCGAACTGCTGCTGGTTGATGAACCAACCGCCAGCCTTGACCCCAAAACCTCGCGCCAGATCATGCGCCTCATTAATGAGCTGTGCAAGGAACGCGGTCTTGCCGCCATCATCAATATTCACGACGTACTGCTGGCCCAGATGTACTCCCAGCGCGTTGTCGGCCTCAAAGCTGGTGAAATTGTCTATGATGGTGCGCCTGATGGTCTCAAACCGGAAGTTTTGACTGACATTTATGGCGAGGAAGACTGGGAAGCCACCATCGAGGAAGTCGATGAAGACGAGGTTGAGGAAGAGGATATGGCATGAGCCAGACAACCCCAACCTATCCGCAAACTTGGAAAAAACCACCCTTCATCAAAAACCCGCTGCTGCGCTGGGCCCTGATTTTGGCAACAGCCATTTATGTTGCTACCGCCATTGGCACCATGGATGTCAACTGGGACCGGGTCTGGGAAGGCCTGCCGCGCGGGCAAAAACTGCTGGCGGCATTTTTTCCGCCCAACTTTGCCGACAGTCGTGGCGTTGTCATTGACGGTATTCTCGAAAGCATATGGATGGCGGTCATTTCCACCATCGGCGGTATTATTCTGTCTGTGCCGGTTGGTCTGGGGGCCGCGCGTAATCTGTCACCGCGCTGGGTCTATCTGTTCTGCCGCTTTATTGTCGCCTCATCACGCACCTTTCCCGAAGTCATTCTGGCGATCTTTGCAGTGAAATTTTTTGGCTTTGGACCCTTTGCCGGTTTTGTCACCCTGTCAGTTGCAACGGTCGGTTTCTTTGGCAAATTGCTGGCCGAAGATATCGAGAATATGAGCCGCTCGCAGGCAGAAGCGGTGCGTTCAACCGGTGCAAGCTGGTCGCAATGGATAAATTACGCCATTCAGCCACAAGTCATGCCGCGCATGATCGGCCTGTCATTGTATCGGCTTGATATCAATTTCCGTGAAAGTGTTGTGGTTGGCATTGTCGGGGCAGGCGGCATTGGTGCCCACTTGCTGACCTCCATCAATCGCTACGAATATGACACAACCGCCGCCATCCTGATTGTCATTATCGCCATTGTCATCACACTGGAATACACTTCCGGTTATTTAAGAAAGTGGGTGCAGTAATGCCAAAAATCGACACACCCCAAGGCCCCGTCTGGCAACGTCGCACCACCATGAAACAACGCCTGATCTGGTTTGGCTGGTTGATTGCCATCTGCATTGCCGCCTATGCCTGGCATTTGATATCAGAAAAAACCGTTTGGATGTTTGTCTGGGATGCCCCGCGCCAGATGGTTGATATTTCAACCCGCATGATACCGCCTTCATGGTCTTATATGGAAGTGTTGTGGAAACCCATCTGGGACACCATCAACATCGCCACCATCGGCTCGATGATTGCCATGGCCATTGCGATTCCCGTTGCTTTTGCCGCAGCCCACAACACCACACCGAACAAGGCTGTGCGTGCTGTTGCCCTGTTCATTATTGTTGCCACCCGCTCAATCAACTCGCTTGTCTGGGCCTTGTTGCTGGTTGTCGTTGTCGGCCCCGGGGTTCTGGCAGGCACACTGGCCATCGGTATTCGTTCAATCGGTGGCTGTGCCAAGCTGTTATATGAAGGCATTGAGGAAATCAATCAGACCCAGGTTGAAGCGATTGTGGCAACCGGCGCCTCACCGGCACAAAAAATGATCTACGGTATTCTGCCGCAAGTGCTGCCGACCTTTGCCGGTGTTGGCGTCTTTCGCTGGGATGTCAATGTCCGCGGCTCCACCATCCTTGGCATTGTCGGGGCAGGTGGTATTGGCGTTCAGTTGAAATCTTCGATCGACACCATAGCCTGGACCCAGGTATCGATGATTTTGCTGGTTATACTGGCCGCTGTGGTTCTGTCGGAATGGATATCGGCCAAGGTCCGTCACGCGATTATTTAGCAGGATTGGAGCAGGGTGATGCTCAAACAGTTCCTCAACGATGCCGCTGCTGCTTATGCCGCAACCGGCGATATAGGGGCCATAAAGATTGCTGAGGGGCTGGACAGTCTCAAGGTGCCGGATAATTGGCATATCAAAGCCGAGCACCCGGCTAAAAGCTCTCTTGATGCTGCTTTTGCCGCCCCCGACTGCCACCCTGCGGTTCGCCATTTGCAGCCCATTGCCAATCAGCTTGAATGGGTGGATGCAGCAAGTTTCAGAAAGCCCCCAGCTGATTTCAGAGGCAATTTTTGCTTTACTCGCATCGTTGGCCCCAACAGCCTTATCGAAGCCGACAATTTTCGTTTCGGGGTCTATTTGCAGGACAGGCAGACCGTCTATCCCTCGCACAAACATGCGGCTGAAGAACTATATTATCCTGTTTCAGGCACCGCTCTGTGGCAAAAAGACAGCGGTCCTTTTGAGCCGGTCACCAGCGGCACCCTGATCCATCATCTAACCTATCAGCCCCACGCCACCACAACCCTTGAGGCGCCCATGCTGGCCTTTTGGGCCTGGCTGGGAGATTTGGACCCACAGACCTATTCTTTTTGTTAGAGCTTTTTTTAGTTGAGTATCCCCGTGTAGGGCAGCAAGCGCTGCCCCGGCCGGTCAGGCCGCGCTCGCGCAGGCCCGAACGAAGTGAGGATACGCCGTGAGCAGAATAAATGGGAGATTTGGACCCACAGACGTATTCTTTTTGTTAATCCAAAACCACCGGCAGACGGACCTCAAAAGCAGCCCCTGTCTGCGCCTCGTTACAAGTAATCGTCCCACCATGGGCTTCAACAATGGATTTGACAATCCCAAGGCCCAGCCCGGTCCCGCCTTCAGCTCGCCTGGTGGTGAAAAACGGTGTAAAAATCTTGTCGCGATTGGCCGCTGATATACCTTCGCCATTATCGCTGACGTTAAAAACCGCTTGATCATCAGACACAACCCCACTGATCACCACCCGGCTGGCCTGATGTTTAAGGGCGTTTTCAATCAGGTTTGAGAATACAGTAAAAAAGTTTTCCGGTGAAATGGATACGCCAGCCTCTGCCATATCCGTTTCCAGTTGCGGGTATTTCCCGGCCAGCCCCTTCAGGCCGGCGCTGATGCGGGTTACCCCGCTGTCATGGACAATGCTGTCAGCCTTGGCCAGTTCCAGCAAGCGGCTGACCAACGCGTTGAGCCGTTTGGTATCAGCCAGAATATTGTCGACAAAGCGTTGGCGCTCATCATCCGACATGGTGTCAAAATGCTCATCCAGCAATTCCGCCGCCCCCTGAATAGCCGTCAGTGGTGTCTTGAATTCATGGCTGACATGCGAGGCAAAATTGCGGATATATTCAGACCGGTCATGCAGCGACAAGGCCATATCGGAAAAACTTTTTGACAACTGAGCCATTTCCCGGGTGCCCGGTCGCTGCATCGGCTGCATGGCATTTGTGTCACCCTGAGAAACCAGCCTTGCCCGTTTAATCAACCGGTTGATGGGCCGGGCAATGGTTGCCGATGTCAACAGCACCAGCAACAGTGTAATGCCGACAATTGTCAGTCCGGCAAAAATCACCTTGCGCCTTTCGCTATATAGGTGCTGCAAGATCGAGTTGGGAGAGCGCGACAGATAAGCCACCCCCAGCAGGCGTTGCTGATAGATAATCGGATAGGCCACAAACACCCGGATGCCGGTGCTGCGGCTAATCCCGGTCCATGAAGGCAGGGGGTCGCGGGTTGGCCGGGCGCGAATTACGCTGGCATATTGGCCAGACAATGCCTTGCCAACTTCTTTGACATGGGCAAAGGATTGACCGACTTCAAATCTTCCGGCGACCGTTACCCCGTTATAATCAAGGATTTTCAAACCGGCCAAAGTCGATTTTCGCGCCTCGGATATAATCCCTGTTAGTTTTTGACCGGCAGCCAGCGCCACTACATCGGACGGTGTAGCTGGTTCCCTGCCATCGGGCCGGTCAGCCAGTGGTTCAGCCGCTGTCAGATCAAGTTGCGGCAGGATCGGCACATAAACAAAACCATCGAGTTTTTCTGTCGGCAGCGGGGTCGTCTTGTGGCCATAAGACGATATATCGCTTTGCCGTTGTTTTACTTCCTCGGCATAGGCCGCGGCCAGCACCGCCCCTTGCGAAATAAGCTCGCTTTCGGTCTGGCGCACCAACTGGTTTTCATAAATACGAAAGAACATCAGACTGCCCAGCGGCAAAATCAGCACCGCCAGATTGACAATCAGCAAAATGGTTGTCAGCCGGGGACGTAAATGTTCCTTGATGTTCTTGCCCACTATCGACAGTCTCCGAGCCGATAGCCCACCCCGTGCACCGTTTCAATCGATGCCGCACAGCCAAGCGCCAAAAACTTGTTGCGGATATGGCGGATATGGCTGTCAATGGTGCGGTCTGAAACATGGATATTGTCAGGATAGGCATGGGCGACAATCATCTCGCGGTTCAACACCCGGTGCCGATAGCGCACAAAGCAGCTCAAAATCGAATATTCCATGGCCGTCAGTGACATGGCCTTGCCATCCCACTCGGCCAGATGCTTGACAGGTTCCAGCACCAGCCTGCCATGGCTGAGGGTGATATCTTCTTCGTCAATAACCGGCGCCGCCTTGGTCCGCCGCAAGATGACATTGATCCGGGCCACCAGTTCTCGCGGTGAAAACGGCTTGGTGACATAATCATCGCCACCAATTTCCAGTCCGATAATCCGGTCAATCTCTTCATCACGCGATGACAGAAACAACACCGGCACATCGCTGGTCTTGCGGATTTCCTTGCACACCTCCAGCCCGTCCATTTCCGGCAGATTGATATCAAGCACCACCAGATCAGGCTTGAACGCGCCAAACACCTCCAGCGCCTTTGCCCCGTCATCAGCCGATGCGGTCTCCATCTCGGCCTTTTCCAGCGCAAATCGTGTAACCTCAAGAATATGGGGGTCATCATCAACAATAAGGATTTTTTTGCTCATGGCTTTTCCTGAGTGTTCAAAACTTCAGATGTGTTGTGCACCTTTGCGCTCTGTCTGGCAAGCCACCAGCTATCTTGCCTGATCCGGCAGGGCAGGGAGTTTTCGTAAATCCCGAATACCGGATGAACGCGCCTGGGGAGAATAGTTTCTGGCGCGTCATCATTTGCAGGGGAGGTTGTCGGGATTTGTTTTTGTGTTGTCATGGCATCGGTTCTAGCAAGGCGATGTTGAACCTGTATGGCAACATCACCCAAAGCTTCGGCAAAGCCTGTGCAAAGATTGTGCAGGATGCCGGAGCAGGCTATTAAGGGGATGATATTTGAATGAGGGATTACTCTTTAAATGCGTCTTGGACAAACTCTTCTGATTTTTCTTGCCCTATTGCTTCTGGCCAATAGCGTCCAGTCACAAGACTGGAGCAAGCGCGCCCTTATCCGTATCAATAACCCGCCGCTTGGTCTGCCAGCCGTGCCCCAACCCAAAGCCAACATCGCCACGGCTGAAAAAATCGCTCTGGGCCGCAAGCTGTTTTTTGACCGTCGGCTGTCAGCAAGTGGCAGCATATCATGTGGCTTTTGTCACAAGCCTGAGCAGGGGTTTACCGATAATGATCAGGCAACGCCGATTGTAACCCAGGGCCGCCCGATCAGGCGCAACGCCCCGACAATTTTCAACGTCGCCTACCAGCGCACCCTGTTTCATGCTGGCCGCGACCCGATGCTTGAAACACAAATTTTCGGTCCGTTACTCGATAAGGCCGAAATGGCAAACCCGTCCGTTGGCTGGTTGTTGCAAACCATTTCCGGGCTGGAAGACTATTGGGGAATGTTTGAAAAGGCATTCGGCCAGTCGGTTAATGCGAACAATCTGGGCCAGGCCCTTGCGGCTTATCAACGAACCATATTGTCGGCCAATTCCCCTTTTGACAAATGGCAGTACGGCAATCAGAAACAGGCGCTGAGGGTTGCCGCTATCAGGGGGCTTGAATTGTTCAAGGGCAGGGCAGGCTGTGTTCGCTGTCATCTGATTGGCAAGGACTTTGCCCTGTTTACAGACCACAAATTCCACAACACCGGTACCGGTTCCAAGACCAAGGCTGATATTGGCCGCATGGGGGTGACTGGTAATCAGACTGACAAATACCGCTTTAAAACCCCTTCATTGCGCAATATCACACTCACCGCCCCCTATATGCATGACGGCAGTCTGAACTCACTGGCCGAAGTTGTGGCGTTTTATAACAAGGGCCCGGCCAAAACCTTAAAACCTTTGAACCTGACCGAGACAGAACAGGCCGATCTGGTTGCATTTCTAAACAGCTTAACCGGTGATAATGTTGCCGAACTTGTTGAGGAAGCTCAAAACTGATTACGAGAAGACCCTGATTTGGTCATGCGGGTTTCAACATATTGACATGCCGGGATCATTAAGGTAACCAGCGCTTCAGGTTTGAGACACCTGCCGCTCACCAGGATTATCCTGAAGGTGAAGATCTCCCGGCCCTCAGGGCTGTGTCTATAGCCAACATGACCTCTTGAATGATTGTCCGACGGTAAAGTGAGCACCGTTTTTAAGAACATCATAGAAGAAAGAGACCATGAAAATGCATATTCATACTCGTGATCAAGCAAAAGCCAGGGCCAAAGCCATTCGGGCCAGATTTGCGACCGAAAACCAGCATATAAGCTATTCCGCTGCCCTGGAGCGCGTTGCCGCAGAGCAAGGCTATGCCAACTGGAATGTAATGTCGAGCCGACTATCAAATACACCAGAGGTGCCTGTGCAAGTCGGCGATCGTGTTGAAGGCAGTTATCTCAAGCAACCATTTAGTGGAACCATCGCTGCGGTTAAAAACATCGGACAAGGTACAGCATTTGAAATATCGATCGACTTCGACACACCTGTTGACGTTGTTGAATTTGAATCGTTTTCGAATTTTCGTCGTCGGGTGAGCACGAAAATAAAACCTGGCGGTGTATCATTCAACAAAACGAGCGATGGCGTCCCGCAGATGATTGTCGCGCGTGACAACGGATAATACCTACAGCGTGTCTCCCAAAAGTGGATACAGGTTTTGGGATAAAGACACGCGTGAAAACAGTGACTTAAAGCATGTCAAATGAATCCGGAAAAAGGAGACATGCTTTAATATCATCGTGGATTTTCTGTATCCGGTCTGACAAGCCGGTGCATATTCATTCAAAAGAATCTGCCCGGCGATAATGTCGCCGAACTCATCAGCGATGCGAGAAATTGAAAATGGATTTTTCTGTATACAATTGTATTTGTCACAAAAGCTTAACAATGCAGATGTAAATCTGTACTGGAATATAATTCCAGGTACGTTCTCAAGTGGAAAAAACGGATCCCAGGGTGTGAAATGCCAGACTTTATAGAAGATGATCTGTCTTTTGACGATTTTGACGAGGCACGAAACCCCGGCCCGGAATGTTGCGAAATGGATGCAATCATCGAGCGGGCCATGTCGCGGCGCGGGTTTCTGGTTGCAACATTGTCAATCGGTGCCGCCATAACCCTGCCAGCGGCCAGTCCCGCTAAAGCGCAGGCTGCAACCACTCTGCAATTTACTCCCGTCAAGGCAAACACCAGAGACACTATAACCTTACCCGAAGACTATGAATGGCACGTGGTGGCCAAATGGGGTGATCCGATGTGGTCAGATGGTGCCCAATTTGATCAGACAACGCGCGGCTCCGGCGCCAGTCAGGAGCGAGCCTTTGGTGACAATAACGATGGCATGAGCTTTTTTTCCAAAGGTGGCCGCAACCTGCTGGCTGTCAATAATGAATATGTCAACCGCCGCATCTTCCATGGCAACCGGCAAAGCAGAAAACCTGAAACCGCCGATGATGTGCGCAAAGGTAAAGCCGGGCACGGTATCTCCATAATTGAAGTCAGCCAGCAAAACGGCCGTTGGTCAATCATCAAGGATGCCGCTTTGAACCGCCGCATCACGGCTGATACGCCAATGGAAATCACCGGCCCGGCCGCCGGTCATGATCTCCTTAAAACCGCCGCCGACCCGACCGGCAGACGTTCGCTTGGCACCTGGAACAACTGCGCCAATGGACAGACCCCATGGGGCACTTATCTGACTTGTGAGGAAAATTTCAACGGCTATTTTTCCACCTCAGATGATTTTTATGAGCCAACGCCGGAAATGCAACGCTATGGCATCGGCAACAGGGACTGGGGCTATGGCTGGGCTGAATATGATGAGCGCTTTGATCTGGCCAAACACCCCAATGAATGCAACCGGGCAGGTTATGTGGTTGAAATTGACCCGTTTGACCCGACATCAACCCCCAAAAAACGCACCGCTCTTGGTCGCTTCAAACACGAAAATGCCGAAGTTGTTGTCGCTGAAAACGGTCATGTGGTGGTTTATCTCGGCGATGACGAACGTGGGGAATTTCTCTATCGCTTCATCTCAAAAGACAAATATGTTGAAGGCGGCGATAATGCCAACCTGCTTGAGCAGGGCAGGCTCTATGTCGCCAGGTTCAACGATGATCAGACCGGCACATGGCTCGCCTTGACACCTGAAACCACCGGCATGGCCTCACAAGCTGAAATCTGCATCCATACCCGT
>Ga0316189_10003152_pt1 | contig 16017 bp, 15 predicted proteins | sample LowCovwburrow_MG_FD_204930 | JGI IMG/M metagenome (GOLD analysis project Ga0316189, IMG submission 204930) | Coastal sediment microbial communities from Maine, United States - Lowes Cove worm burrow | ecosystem: Environmental > Aquatic > Marine > Coastal > Sediment | place: USA: Maine... | reverse complement strand
GTGACGTTCCCTTAGAACGATCACATATAGGAGTAGGAGCAAGTTATACTAAAACAAAAAAAGGTGGTTTAAGTAAAAAAATAAAATAGTAACTTTAGAGAACTGGACTAAGGCTTTTCATAGGAGTACTTTGTTATGAATATATATCCATTATTTCGACCTTAAACTTCTCACGAATTACCCTTCTTTTTAGTTTTAAGGTTGGCGTCAATTCTGCCTCGGATTGGTCTTGATGCAGTGGTAGCCATGGGGAAGAAACCAAACGAAACTTCTTTATTTGTTCAATATGACTGAATTCGGGATTGTATTTATCGATTATTTTCTGATACTTTTTGATCACCTTTTTGTGCGATACCATTTCTTCCAAATTGGTCCATCCCAATTTTTTATGGAGGCACCAATTCTTCAAGGCTTCTTCAGCAGGAACAATAAGCGCCGATACAAATTTCTGCTTATCGCCCACAACCATCATTTGTTCAATTAGAAAGTCTTCCTTGATCCTATTCTCAATGGGTGCTGGAGCAACATATTTACCTCCTGATGTCTTCAATAATTCTTTCTTCCGGTCTGTTATCTTTAAAAAATCCTGCCCATTGGGACCTTTGACCCACTTTCCTATATCACCTGTACAGAACCATTTTTTACCGTCGATTTCCTTAAATACCTGTGCATTGATTTCCGGTTTTTTATAATAGCCTGACATTACATTAGGGCCTAGGACCAGAATTTCACCTTCATCCTCATTGTAATCCCCTCCCAATTTATCGATTAGCAATTCCACACCATCGATGACCGTTCCTACGGTTCCGAGCACGGCACCATTGGCCTCCAAACTATTGGCGGTCAAGGTTGGGGCAGTTTCGGTAAGACCGTAGCCTTCCCGTATATTGATTCCCGCTGCACAAAAAACCCGCATGATCTTTAAAGAGCATGGCGCAGCTCCAGTAAAAATCAATTTTAAATTTCCACCTAGGGCAGCCCTCCATTTACTGAATATCAACGTATCCGCAATTTTCCATTTTAATTTAGCTGTGAATGAAAGCTTTTGTTCAAGTTCATAGGTATCGGTAAGACCCAAAGCCCAGAAGAATAGCTTTCGCTTAACCCCTTCCAAGGCCAATCCCTTATTATAGATGGCTTCGTATATTTTTTCAAGAAGCCTAGGCACCGTGGTAAAAGCTACTGGTCTAACATCTATCAAATCGCCATTCGGACCACTAAGGTTGTCCGTGCCACAGAAGTAAACAGATACATTTCGATAGCAGTAGGCGAATGAAACCGCTCTTTCAAAAATATGGCACAAGGGCAAAAAACTGATCACTTTTTCACCTTCTTCAGTGGGGAGAAGTACCGATGTTTTAAGAATTACATGCATGATATTGCCATGCGTCAACATGACTCCTTTTGGATTTCCGGTGGTACCGGAGGTGTAAATAATGGTAACAAGGTCCTCGCTTTTGATCGTCTGCCTTATTTTTTCTACATCGGTCAGGCCTTCTGTATTAAATATGGTTTCCCAAAAGGGGTTGCCACCAGTCTCGTCAAAAGTGTAAATATGGCTTAAGGTGGGAACATTCTTCTGGGTATGCGACAGTTTATCGTAAAGATCAAGTCCGCCGCAGAAAGCCGCCTTAACCTCAGCCTCATTCAAAATATATTCGTATTCTGAACTACTGATGGTCGGGTATAATGGAATACTGATCATGCCTGCCATTTGTAAGGCAAAATCCATGATCAACCATTCAGGTCTGTTTTTATAAGCCACAATGGCTACTTTGTCTCCGGGTTGAAGTCCAAGTTTTAATAAACCGGAAGCCGCCAGTTCTGAGGCGTCCAAAAGATCTTGGGTGCTATATGATTTCCAATTACCTGTGGTATCACGTCCACTAACGGAAGCTTCTAAAGGGTGGTTTTGTAATTGACGGTAAAGGAGGTCAAAAAGTCGGGTCATTGGTTTGGTCTTTGATTGGTTTTGGTTGAATTTACAAAAATTAAATAAAATCCCACGACCCCTTCAATTTCCTGTACCGTACAGCAGCAACTACTCAAACATTAGCGTGATGAATTCGGCCGCACAGGCAGGTTTATCACTTCCTTCCAATTCCACCAAGCAGTTCCATACAACTTTTAGACCAGTGTCACCGTAAGGCTCAATTGCTTGAATACCGCCGGTTAAGCGCACGCGACTATCCACAAGAACGGGACTTGGAAAACGCACTTTGTTCAAGCCATAGTTTACTCCCATTGTGGCAGATTTGACATACAAGATATCTCCCAACAGTTTAGACAGAAGCGCTACGGACAAAAATCCATGGGCTACGGGTTTTTTAAAAGGGGACTGTTTTTCAGCTTTTTCCACATCTACGTGTATCCATTGGAAATCCATAGTTGCTTTTGCAAAATCATTGATCATTTCCTGGGTGATAACCAACCAATCCCCATTCGGGAGAGGCTGACCTTCCATTGCTCTGAAGGCATCAAAATTTTCCAATTCCAGTTTTGCCATAATCTTATTATTATCTAGAAGTTCCTCCGTCAATGGTTAGGCAAATCCCTGAAACAAACCGCGCTTCATCGGAAGCAAGGTAGAGGTAACCATAGGCTATATCCAATGGCTGGGCCACCGTACGCAGGGGGATACTTGCCTTGATGGCATCAAAATGCTCCTCAGGTATCTGCTTCACCATATCGGTCATGGTAAAACCAGGAGCAATGGCATTGGAAGTAATACCGTACTTGCCAAATTCAACAGTCCAGGTCTTGGCCATGGCAATAACACCTGCCTTGGTCGCGGCATAATTGGTCTGGCCAAAATTACCACGCAGGCCAACATTAGATGCGGCACTGACAATTCTACCATACTTGTTGGCTTTCATATAGGGTACCACAGCTTGCGTACATAAAAATACGCCTTTGAGGTTCACCTCGATAACGGCATCCCATTCGGCCTCACTCATTTTTTCGAGCGTACGGTCTCGCGTGATTCCAGCATTATTGATCAGTATATCTATTTTGCCATATTTCTTGTTTACTTTGGCAAAAACACCCTCAACAGCAGACTTATCCGTAACCGAGACCGAATGGTATTCTGCCTTTCCCCCGGATGCTATTATAGCATCTACTACGTCTTGCCCTTGAGGCAAAAGATCCATGATAATTACCGTGGCTCCTTCCTTTGCAAATAGTTCGGATACGGCCTGACCAATACCACGGGCGCCACCCGTAACTATAGCGATTTTATCTTTTAGTCTCATAATTGGTTCCTTTTATTTTATTTTCTCACTTCGTCCATGCTCAGCATAAACTCAGGTGAGAATCTGTTTAATGTTAGTTCTATAGTGCTTTATAATCCGGGCTTTCAAACCCCTCCGTCTGTAAGAACCCCTCCGCCTGACGGCACCTCCCCTTGGTAAAGGGAGGATTAAAATATCTAAATCTGTATGACCAATTTACCCTTTACCTTTCGATCCATCATCTCTTCGAGGGCTTTAGGTGTATCCTCAAGTTTATAAATGCTATGGATGTGGGGTTTTATTTTCCCTTTTTCGTACCACTGCATCAAAGCCTTGGTATTCTCCATATTCGCCATTGGATTTCCTATAGCGAAACCACCCCAGAACACCCCAACTATCGAAGCCCCCTTCAGTAATGGAAGATTTAAAGGCATTTTGGGGATAGTGCCTGCGGCAAAACCAACGACCAGGAACCTACCATTCCAAGCTATAGCCCTAAAAGCCGGTTCGGAATACGCCCCCCCAACCGGGTCATAGATCATATCGGCACCCTTGCCCCCTGTTAGTTCCTTTATTGTGGCCTTTAAATCCACTTTGTTATAGTTAATGGCCTCATCCGCGCCATATTCACGACACAATTCCAATTTTTCATCGGTAGAGGCCGCAGCAATAACTCTAGCCCCCATCAACTTACCCAACTCCACGGCAGCCAGGCCTACACCTCCTGCGGCACCAAGAACCAACAAGGTTTCGCCTTTTTGGAGCCTACCACGATCTTTAAGTGCATGATAGGATGTGCCATAAGCCATCATAAAGGAGGCAGCAACCGGAAAATCCATATTCCTTGGTTTTGGAAAACATGCATTTGAAGGTACAACAACCTCTTCGGCCAACGCTCCATAGGCTACAAATCCGAATACTTCATCGCCAACTGTCAGGTGCTTTACCCCTTCCCCAACCTCCTTTACAATCCCGGCGATATCACTACCTGGCGTAAAGGGCAACTTCGGTCTAACTTGATATTTTCCTTGGATAATCAGCGTGTCCGGGAAATTGATTCCACAAGCCTTAACACTTACCACAACCTCTTTGGCCCCAGGCTTTAAACTTGCCATTTCTTCCAAGATCAAGGACGACGGTGGCCCGTATTTTATACATCGAATAGCCTTCATCCGTTATTGATCTTCTATTACTTTTAATACCAATTTGCCTAGTTTTTCCCCAGAAAAAAGTCTGTTGTAGGTTTGGGGGAAATTTTCTATCCCATCATATATAGCCTCCCGACTTTTTAATTTCCCTTGTGCAAGCCAGGTGCCCATTGCCATTGCAGCTTCACCATACCTATTTGCCCAATCGAACACGACCATTCCTTGCATTGTAGCACGGTTGACCAATAAGGAAAGGTAATTGCTAGGCCCTTTTATTGCCGTCTTATTATTGTACTGCGAAATGGCTCCACAGATAACTACCCTAGCGTTCATTCGTAGGTTGGCCAATGCACAGTCCAAAATCTCGCCCCCCACATTATCGAAATAAACATCAAGACCTTTGGGGCATTCTTCCTTTAGCCTGCTTTTTACATTTTCGTTTTTGTAGTCAATGGCACCATCAAAGCCCAATTCTTCAACAATATATTTGCATTTATCCGCTCCGCCTGCAATACCAATCACTGTACAGCCTTTTATTTTTGCTATTTGACCCACAATACTCCCTACTGCGCCTGCGGCTCCAGATACTACCACAACATCGCCCTCTTTGATCTTACCTACTTCCAGAATGCCAAAGTAAGCGGTCATCCCAGGCATTCCTAGGGTACCAATATATGTAGGTAGCGGTGCCAACTTGGGATCGACAGTATATAAACCATTACCATCTGATACTGCATATTGTTGAACACCACCAAAGCCGGACACATAATCCCCTACTTTAAAATTTGGGTGGTTTTTAGCTGCCACTACTTCCCCTACCGATCCAGCCCGCATGACCGAACCAATGGCCATGGGCTCAATATAGGATTTACCTTCATTCATCCACCCTCGCATAGCAGGATCCAATGAAACATAATGCTGCTTCACCAAAATCTCGCCCTCGTTTATTTCGGGAATGGGATTGGTCACTAATGACCAGGTTGAAGCATCGGCCTCACCTTGCGGTCTTTTTACAAATAGCAATTGTTTATTCATGTCTTTTTATTATTTGTTTTTATTGGAAAAGCTTTCTACATAGGCCTCCCTCTTGGCACGGATTTCGGGTTTCCACCACAAGGTTGCCGCTTCTTTCAGCGAATTCACGGCCTCCTGGTCAAGCTTGCCGAGCCAATGTTTTCGGAGCTTCTTTTTGGTGTTGATCCATATTTCTTGATCTGCTTTCATATACTGCTGCATTTTAAGTTCAGCATGGTCGAGTACTTGTTCCAAAGGCACTAAAGCATCTACCAAACCCGCAGCTACCGCTTCCTGTCCGGAGAGCAATTTACCTTCTAAAATATAACGATTTGCAAGACCTTCTCCCATCCAAAAAGCATAAGCTTCGGTTAAATTTTGGGAAATTTGAATGTTTACGGCAACCTCATTTAGACCAATTACATACTGATCCCCGATTGCCATATAGCGATTGTCACAAGTTACCGCCAGCACACACCCTCCAGCCGGCGCATGACCGGTAATTGCAGAAATCAATGGTTTTGGGAACTGTACGAGTTCCTGGTAAAGCGTTCCGAATGCACCAAAGAAATCAGTGATCTGTACTTCGTTGTACTGAATTAGCTCGATCAGATCCAAGCCTGCGGAAAAATAGTGTGGCTGTCCCGTAAGGATCACGCCTTTGACTTCGGGATCATTCTGAAGTTCCCCAAAAGTTTGGCGGAGCTCTTGTACCATCTCATGATTAATGGCATTCACCTTGCCACGATTCATTTGTACAATAGTGTAATCTTGTTTTTTTATGAGTTGTAGTGTGTTCATTTTGGGTTTGTTCCTTATACCTTATAATTAATGCAATGATGTTCCTCCGTCCAAGGTAATGGTTTGGCCGGTAATATATTTAGAATTATCGGAAGCTAGCCATACAATGGCCTCTGCAATCTCGGTAGCCTCTCCGAACCTGTCCATAGGAATGAGTCGCTTTAAGGTATCTCCCATATCCGGTCTTGAGCCCAATAATCGATCTAAAAGTGCCGAATTGGTATACCCTGGGCATACCGCGTTTATCCTGATATTTTTACGGCCATATTCAAGGGCGGCTGATTTGGTCATGCCTACCACAGCATATTTACTGGCACTGTAAGAAAGGTTGTATCCCGAAGGTTTTAATCCTGCTAGGGAAGCAACATTCACTATGTTGCCATGGCCTTGTTTCGCCATTTGTTGCAAGGCTACTTGCATGCAATAAAACACCCCTGTTTGATTCACAGCAATGACATTGTGCCAATCTTCGTGGGTATGGTTGGCTGTCTTTTTTTGATTTTTGCCACCAATACCTGCATTGTTGACCATAACATCCAATTGGCCATATTCATTTACCGCTTTAGCGACTAGGGCTTCGACTTCCTCAAATTTTGTGACATTGGCTTGAATAGCGAAAGAGGTACCCCCGGCTTTTTTTATGCCATCGACCACACCTTGGGCACTTTCCATATTAAGATCAGATACGATGACCTTAGCACCATGTTCCGCAAACAGAGAAGCCGTTGCCGCTCCAATTCCGCTTCCTGCACCGGTAATGACCACTACTTTGTTTTCCAATTCCATAGGTATTACAACTTTAGTATAGATTGTCAATTCGTTTTTTTTGGATCGCTTGCCAGGCCGTGTCGCAACATAAGGCTGAAACTTTGTTCAATTGGGCAAATCGAGGGTCGGTGGTATGCCCATGTTTGAATCGATAGTAGATCTGCTGGGCAATCACCGCTATTTTAAAAAGTCCGTAAGCAAAATAGAAGGTCAGATGGTCGACATTCCTACCACTTTTCAGTGCATACTGTTGCACTATTTCCGATCGGGAAGGATTGCCTTCCATCACCGTTGGGGAAGGTAGTCCATGTTTTATAAAATCAGCGTCATTTGAGGTTGTCCAATACCCTAAAGAAGTTCCTAGGTCCATTAAGGGGTCCCCTAAAGTACACATTTCCCAATCCAAAATGGCCGCCACGTTTTTCCATTGGTCATCGGCAAAAACAATATTGTCATATTTATAATCATTGTGGATCAAGCTGAAATTATACTGTTTCGGTTGCTGGTCTTCCATCCACTCCATAACCTTATGGGCAGACACAACTTTTTCTGTTGCCGCAGCAAGGTATTGCCTTCCCCAGTTGGTCACTTGCCGACCAACATAGCCCTCGGGCCTACCCAAAGTACCCAAGCCAGCAGCTGTATAATCTACTTGATGCAATTCTACAAAGGTATCTAACCAAGTATCCGCTATGGTTTTAAATTCATTGGGAGCTATCTTTCGCTCCAGGGCCTCATTGGCCGTTAAAATGATGCCCTCTACCTTACTCATGATATAAAAGGGAGCACCCAATATATCGGTGTCCCCAGAATGTACATAGGCCTTGGGTGTTTTGCTGAATACCTTATGTAAATTAAGGAGCACCTTGAATTCCCTGCCCATATCGTGTCCCCGTTTTGGTGCTGAAAAGGGCGGACGACGCAGTACGTATTCCTTTTCTTCAATTTTTAACAGATAAGTAAGATTGGAATACCCGTTATAGAACTGGCTTACCATCAATTGGCTTTTATCACTATTGATCAACTCCTGCTGTACCAAAAACCGCTTCAAGTTTTCTTCCTGAAGTTCTTCCCCTTTTCGAACGGCTTTGGTCAATTCTTTTTCAGACATGCTAGTTATCCGTGTATTTTTTTACCGTATTTTTTCCCAGTTGACTCAGGTGTACCTCATCGGGACCGTCTGCCAATCTCAAGGTACGGGCCGAGGCGTAAAAATGTGCCAATGGCGTGTCACCGCATACGCCTTTACCTCCCATAATCTGGATGGCCCTATCAATCACTTTCAAGGCCATACTGGGCGCCACGATCTTGATCATAGCGATCAGGTCTTTAGCTTCCTTGTTTCCGACCTTGTCCATTTTATCCGCAGCTGATAGTACCAAGAGTCTTGTTTGCTCGATCTCACAGCGTGAATGGGCAATTTCTTGACGGATACTACTATAGGTATCCAAGGTTCTTCCAAACGGACTACGTTCAGAAGCCCTTTGTGACATCAACTCTAGAGAGCGTTGCGCCATCCCGATCAAACGCATACAATGGTGAATTCGGCCGGGGCCCAAACGGCCCTGAGCGATCTCAAATCCTTTACCTTCTTCCAATAAGAGGTTAGCTTTGGGCACACGAACCTTATCCAATATCATCTCTGCATGCCCCTCTGGGGAGTCGTAGTACCCAAAAACGCTCAAAGGCCGCTCTATGGTTAATCCTGGGGTATCCAAAGGGACCAAAATCATGCTTTGTTGTAAATGTCGGGGAGCTTCAAAATCGGTCTTTCCCATGACGATGGCAATCTTGCAATTGGGATCCATCGCTCCTGAGGACCACCATTTTTTTCCTGTTATCACATAATCATCCCCATCGGCATCTATGGCCGTTTCAATATTTGTGGCATCAGAGGAAGCCACATCAGGTTCGGTCATCAAAAATGCGGATCTGATAGCTCCTTTCATCAAAGGGCGTAGCCATTCATCTTGCTGTGCTTGGGTCCCATACTTGGCCAGTACTTCCATATTTCCGGTATCGGGCGGGCTGCAATTGAATACTTCCGAAGACCAGAGTATTCTCCCCATAATCTCGGCCAAGGGTGCATATTCAAGATTGGTAAGCCCTGGACTCAAGGCACCATAGCCTTTGGGTAAAAACAAATTCCATAGTCCTTCTTTCTTTGCCTTTTCTTTTAATGCATCAAGACCGGGCCATTTTTTCCAGGCATTGACGGGGTTGTAATTGAATGCTTCGACCTCCTCCTGAACAGGATGTATGTTTTTCGCTATAAAAAGTTTCAACTTTTCCTGTAGTGCAATGGATTTTTCGCTGTATTCAAAATTCATAGTATCTCTGTTTTATTACCATTAATTGTTATCCCGAAATCATATATCCCCCATCGGCGACATATACCCCACCGGTCATATAGGATCCCGCGTCAGATGCCAAAAGCATCACCATACCTGCCATTTCATCAGGTGCCCCTATGCGATTCAAGGGTAAGGCTTTGGTTAGTGTACTCACCAATTTCTCATCTGCCCAGAGGCCTTGGCTAAATTTGGTCTTGATCAGACCAGGGCATAGTACATTGGCACGTACCCCATAACGACCCCACTCTTTTGCCTGGTTTTTCGTAAGCATGATCAAAGCCGATTTGGTGGCACTGTAAAGCCCCAAACCAAATCCCGGACGTAGACCTTCAACCGAGGAGATGTTGATAATACTGCCGCCGCCATTTTCCTTCATATGAGGAAGGGCCAAATTTGAAAGCAACCAAGGCGCCTTTACATTCACTGCCATGATCTTATCGAAGACCGCTTCGTCAGAACCTTCCAAGGGACCATAATAGGGGTTGATAGCAGCATTGTTCACCAAAATATCGATCCTACCATATTTCTCAATCGTTTTTGCAATAAGCGATTGGCGTTGTTGGGAGTCACCAATATGACATTGTATTCCCACTGCCTCAAACCCATCAGCTCTGAATGCTGCTGCAACGGCATCTACCGACTCCTGCTTTCTGCTACTGACCACCACTTTGGCACCCTGTTCGGCCAGGCCTCGGGCAATTGACTTACCAATGCCCTGGCTCGATCCCGTTACAATGGCAACCTTGCCACTTAAGTCAAATTTTGAATGTATGTTTCCCATGATATATGTTTCGTTTGTAGGATATAATCTTCCCACTTTTATTTTCTTTGATGGAGCTAAATTGTTTTACGCGAACATTTTAGTATCCGCAGCCACTGTCAATACCTCTTTGTTCATTAAAACCTCGGCCAGTGCCGTAGTTTTCGGAAGTTCATATTTGTAATAGAATTTCATGGCGTGTATCTTAGCATTAAAGAATTCATTGGTATACCTGGTATCGCCAGCAACCAAGGCACTCTGTGCCTTCGTGGCCATCTCTAGCCATAACCAGCCTATAAGAATGTTTCCAAAAAACTCCATGAATACGGTAGCATCTGATAAGAAGCGTTTATAATCCCCTTTTAGGGCAAAAGGCATTAGAAATTGAAGCACTTCCTCCACCAATTTTAATTTAGCTTCCAATTTTTTGGCATAGGGAGCAAGTTCGTTGTATTTAGAAGCTTCTTTAATGGCGTTCATGATTTCGGCAGATAATAACGCCAACGCCTTTCCGTTATCCATGGGTATCTTGCGCCCCAAGAGGTCGAGGGATTGGATTCCCGTTGTTCCCTCATAAATCGAAAAAATGCGAATGTCCCTGAAATATTGCTGTAGGATAAAATCGTCGCAAAATCCGTAACCGCCAAGCACTTGCAGGCCATTACTGACTGAAACTGCTCCTATCTCAGAAGGATAGGTCTTAACAACCGGGGTCAGTATTTCCAATAAATTCAAATATTTCTCCCGCTCCTTTAAATCAGCATGCGTGGTGGAAAGATCGTGGTATTTAGAGGCCAACAAAACCAAACTCAAGGCCCCTTCGGCCACCACCTTTTGAAACAACAACATTCGTCTGACGTCTGGGTGGTTAATGATCAAGGTCTGTTCCTGTGCAACATCTTTTTTACCCGTGCTGGTCAAGCCACGGCCCTGTGGTCTTTCTTTTGCATAGGTCAATGAAGCTTGATAGGCTGCCATGGTTATTGCCGCCGCCCCACGACCAACGCCAATACGGGCGCCATTCATCATCAAAAACATATACTTTAATCCTTTATTGGGTTCGCCCAGGAGCCAACCTTCGCAATCGTTTTGGTCGCCAAAGGAAAGGTGCGTGGTACAATAACCCTTTTGACCCATTTTTTGAAAATCGCCCAAGGTATTCACATCATTCGGGATTAGGTCACCATTTGCCGTAGGTCTTTTTTTAGGCACTACGAAGAGGGATATTCCTTTAGTACCAGCTGGTGCCCCTTTGATGCGGGCCAGAACCAAATGGACAATATTTTCAGCCCCCTGATAATCGCCCCCAGAGATGAATATTTTTTGTCCTGAGATTTTATAACCCTCCCCCTCAGGAACCGCCATTGTAATAATATCGGATAACGAACTTCCGGCCTGTGGCTCAGTTAGGCACATGGTGCCTCCCCAATCGCCAGTGATCATTTTAGGAACATAGGTGTCTTTTAATGATGCATTGGCAAAATGCACAATCAGTTCTGCTGCGCCAAGAGTCAACCCTATATAGCCGGGTAATTGGTTATTGGCCGTTTCTTGAATATAAGCAGAGGCGGTCACCACAATATTGGGCATTTGCAACCCTCCTATGTCATAGTCGAACAAGGCGGAAATCAAGCCCATTTCCCCACCTTTTTTCATGTATTTGCGAACCTGGGGATGTACGATTATCTCGCCCTCCTTATAATGGGCCCCTTGGGCATCCATCTCCCGGAAGAACGGGAAAAGCTCCTTATCCGAAAAATCCTTGACCGCATTTAAGAAAAGCTCTACTGATGCTTGGTCATAGTCGGCATAACGGACTTGATCCAAAACACTTTGCAGGTCATGTACCTCATAAAGTATAAATTTAAGGGTATCCAAGTCGATATATTGATTGGCCATAGCGTTTTCTGTTTTTTGAATTATGTGTTCTAAGATAACAGTTTTTCTGGGCCAATACGTAAACTGGTTTAATAATATTGATTGGTTTGTGGATTAGCAGAGTAGAACAATCAATTCTTGGCCGGCCTTCAATTATGTTTACCGCTGCGTCTGGATTTACCACGATTCCTGAGCACCAATAACTTTTTGGTACGATGGATGTCCCGTTTATGGGATTTGTCGAAAAAGTAACGATTGAAGCTTAGGGCTTTGGATTTTTAGCAAAACCTCCGCTACCCTTTCCCGGCTTTCCGATTTTATCTGGGCCAGTAAGAAGTTTTTAAATGCCGTTCCGTACAGTAGCATAAATTAAGTGATGACAACAATCAAAACCAGGTTGGCGATGACATAACCTGTGGAGTGTATTTTCGCATTTATATTCGCCTAATAGGTATTGCTTTTTATAAACAAATCGAACGGTTTTTTCCTACGAATTGTGGATGACGGTTAATCTCAAGCTGTATAATATCACCTTAAATTCGCATACGCTTTTGAATTTCGACATTGGCCTGTTCCGTATTAAAACCAAGCCCAATGGCATACTTGAATATCAGTTTTCGCTCGGCCTCATCGATTATATGGTCGGCATAGATAATGCTACAAAGGTCTTGAAGCCTTTCGATTCGTTCTTCTAAAGAATAAGGCGGGATCAATGGGTACTTCCTTGGATTTTTGAATATTTCTTTGGCCTCTTCCTCTGATACATCGAGCTTAATGGCCAAGCGCTTCAAAACAGTTTCTTCTTCCTTACTGATGGAGCCATCTACGCTCGCCATTTTTACAATAGCGGCGAAATGTGATATATTACTTTCATGTTTGCCAGATGCATATGCTTCTAAAATGGTCATTTTTTTAGTTTTTAGATTGTTGTTCATCCAAAATTTTCGTGGCTTTTTGGATACGTTCATTAAAGATAAGATGAGGAATGGCTATTTGAAATGACCAATATCAGTTCATGGATTGTTTTTATGTCGAATCTAAAAATTGCCTACGGTAATCTCCAAGGAAGAAATACTGGCAATTATCGAAAATACCAACAACATAAAACATAGATGTATCGTAGAGCTATTATACGGTTCCGGTCTACGTCGAAGTGAACTGTTGAATCTGAAACTAGTGGTTATAGATAGTAATCGAATGTTGATACGTGTAAAAAATTCAAAAGGCAACAAGGACAGACATACGTTGTTATCACAGACTGCGTTAGAAGATCTTCGTGTCTATTTTAAGGAATGGAGACCTCAAACCTATTTGTTCGAAGGACAAAATGGCGGTAAGTACAGTGGCGAAAGTGTTCTCAAAATAGTGAAAAGTGCAGCACTTAAATCAAGAATCAAACAATCTATAACGCCACATGTTTTACGACATAGTTTTGCTACCCACTTATTGGAATCGGGCGTTGACCTGAGACAGATCCAGGTACTTTTAGGCCATGGTTCAAGCAAAACGACGGAAATTTATACCCATGTAGCAACAAATACTTTTAAAAACATTAAAAATCCACTAGATTAGTGGTACAGACAAAATAGAAATATACGTACCGGTACGTATATACAATTGTTGAACTAAACCTTCGGTAACTTTTTTCAGCTAGATTTCGTAAATTATTTGGATTAATCTAAATCTAAAATCTATGTATCAAAAAAAAGTGTGCAATCCTGCACCGAACTGGCAAAAAGTACGGTACCGAACTTCGAAAAGCCGTATCAAAGGTACCGAAAGGCCTATATAGCGGCTGGATACTCGGAATCCACCTGTAAGAACTACTTGCGGTCCCTGACCCAGATCAGCCTGCATTATGGCAAAAGCTTCCATCTATTGGACGATGGTCAAATTACCGATTACATCTATGACCTACGGCTAAGAAAAACAAGCCATTCTTCCATCAAACTCTTGGTGTACGGATACCGGTTTCTGTTCAAAATAATGAAAACGCCGGAACGGAGTATCGAGCTCAAGGGCAATCGCGCCAAGGTCAAGGTCCCTGTCGTACTCAACCAACAAGAGGTCAAAAGTCTGCTGGATCCCGGGCATTGTCCCAATCTAAAGCACCGGGTAATTTTGTCCCTGCTCTATTCCTCTGGCCTTAGGATAAGTGAGCTGTTGAAATTAAGACCGGAGGACATAGATTTCAATGCACATCGGATCCATATAATAGACAGCAAGAATGGGGCTGCCCGGTATGTGGTATTGTCAAAATTAATGGCAAAGGGCCTAAAGGCCTATATAGATAGCTACCGTCCGGAAAAATACTTGATCAATGGCCATGAAAGGGCCAAACCCTATTCCCGTGTCTCGGTCACAAAGTTGCTGGCCAGGACACTTGATCGGGCAGGGATCGTCAAACACGCAACGATCCATAGCCTTCGCCATAGTTTTGCCATCCATTTTCTGGAACAGGGAGGGAATATATTGCAATTAAAAGAACAACTGGGCCATAACAGGCTACAGAGCACCCTGATCTATCTTAGGGTAGCAAAGGCCGGATATAAGGACCTGAGAAGCCCGCTCGATGTATTGTACCACATCCCTTGAGACCGAAGTACGAGGTGGCGGGGATACTCGGGCAATATGGGGACGATTTTTTGAAAGGCCACCAGGTAAGCTGCCAAAAAAGAAAAGTGATCAGGGCCATTGTCAATTGCAGGACGGCCGCACTTGGGGGACATCTCCAAGGTTGTCCCGACTGCGGCCATCGACAGATCGCCTACAACAGTTGCCGAAACAGGCACTGTCCCAAGTGCCAGGTCCAACAGCGGGAAAAATGGATCCGGGCACGTATGGAACAGGTCCTGCCGGTACCCTATTTCCATGTTGTATTTACCATACCGTGCGAACTGAACCAGCTGTGTCTGGCCTATCCAAAACAGCTCTATAATACCTTGTTCTGTGCATCATGGAAGACCATAGCGATATTTTCCAATGACCCCGGACATCTGGGGGCAAGGAGCGGCATGACCAGTATCCTACATACTTGGGGACAAAACCTGAGCCTACATCCGCATGTCCATTGCCTGGTGCCATCGGGAGGGATCGACCGACAGGACAAATGGAAGGAAGGCCGCGGAAAAGGAAAATACCTTTTTCCGGTAAAAGCAATGGGCCAGGTATTCCGGGCAATGTTCCTCAAGCAATTGAAACTATTGAAAAAGAAAGGGGAAATCGAGTATGCAGACCTACAGGGCCTAGTGGACGACCTATTCAAAAAACCATGGGTGGTCTATGCCAAGAGGCCTTTTGCGGGCGCCACAAGTGTCATCGAATATCTGGGAAGATATTCCCATAAGGTGGCCATTAGCAACCATAGGATCAAGGCCGTCGAAGATCATAAAGTGTACTTCGCCCATAAAAACTACAGAACGGGCCAAAACCCCATAATGCACCTAGGGGCCCAGGAGTTCATCCGCAGGTTCGTACAGCACATATTGCCAAAGGGATTTGTACGTATAAGGCATTTTGGAATATGCGCTTCCAGGAGCAAGGTCCTGTTGGCCGTTATAAAGGACCGGTTATTGGAACAAAGCCCTCTGGAAATCATATCTTTTGCCTACCCAGAATGGTCCCAAAGACCGATAATATGCCCCAAATGCAAGGAGGGCATCATGAAAAACATAAGGATTATACTTCCAATCAGGGCCGGGCCTTGGAGAAATCCGTGAATCCAATGGAAATGGATGACATACATACGCGTTCAATAAAACGGTCGGGAACACTTATTGGCACTGACAGGGAGAGCTATGCCCTAAAAGAAAGGAAAGCAATGGATCTGGACCATCTGCACCCGCGACAATATGATATCTTCTATACTGCCTACCAAAAATTCGATCAGAAAAAGAAAACCGGCCTCCCAATAAGCAAAAATCCCTAACTTGGGATAAAATAAAACGGATTCAATCCCCATAGCATTATAAGCGCAAAACCGACACCGCATAGTTCAACGGCGGATTAAATCAAACTGCGCCGTTGGCTTACATGATTTAATCCTATAATGTTAGCTGCAA
>Ga0316189_10003151_pt1 | contig 16028 bp, 12 predicted proteins | sample LowCovwburrow_MG_FD_204930 | JGI IMG/M metagenome (GOLD analysis project Ga0316189, IMG submission 204930) | Coastal sediment microbial communities from Maine, United States - Lowes Cove worm burrow | ecosystem: Environmental > Aquatic > Marine > Coastal > Sediment | place: USA: Maine... | reverse complement strand
GCCGAATCCGGCCTTTCCCGGCGCCGCGGCGGCCGCAAGAAAATCAAGGCGTCTCACGCCGAGCACTCCAAGCACGGATTTGAAATGCCCACTGAGAGAAAAGCGCACGAAGTCGAGCTGGCGGACATGGTTTCTGTCGGTTCACTTGCCCAGCAGATGTCAGTGAAGGCTGGTGAGGTGATCAAGGAGCTGATGAAGCTTGGCGTGATGGCCAATATCAATCAGATGATCGACCAGGACACTGCGGTACTTGTGGTAGAAGAGCTGGGTCACACCCCCAAGCTCGTCAGTGCCGATGTGCTGGAAGATCAGCTGGAGGAAACACTCTCCCTGCAGGAAGGGACCGAGGAAGCACGTGCGCCAGTCGTCACAGTGATGGGCCACGTGGACCACGGCAAGACCTCGCTGCTGGATTATATTCGCAAAAGCCGTGTGGCATCGGGCGAGGCGGGCGGCATTACCCAGCATATTGGCGCCTACCACGTGGAAACCGACCACGGCATGATTTCTTTCCTGGACACACCCGGTCACGCAGCCTTCACCGCCATGCGTTCACGCGGCGCCAAGAGTACTGACATTGTCATACTGGTAGTCGCAGCCGACGATGGCGTGATGCCTCAGACCGAGGAAGCGGTGCAACACGCCAAGGCGGCGGGTGTACCACTGATTGTGGCTATCAACAAAATGGACAAGGAAGGTGCTGACCCGGAACGGGTCAAGAACGAGCTGTCAGCCAAGGATGTGATTCCTGAGGATTGGGGCGGTGACACGCAGTTCATACCGGTGTCGGCGCATACCGGCGAGGGTATCAGCGAATTGCTGGACGCAGTGCTTCTGCAGGCTGAGGTGTTGGAACTGACCGCTGCCAGGGACGTACCTGCCCAGGGCATTGTTATCGAATCGCGCCTGGACAAGGGTCGCGGCCCTGTTGCCTCGCTGCTGGTTCAAAGCGGCACACTGCAACAGGGCGATATTGTGCTCGCCGGTTTCCAGTTTGGTCGCGTGCGCGCCATGCTCGACGAGAACGGCCAGCCCATCGAGCAAGCCGGCCCCAGTATTCCAGTGGAAATACTGGGTCTCAACGGCACGCCGGACGCAGGTGACCAGTTCGCAGTGGTGGAAAGTGAGAAACGCGCCCGCGAGATCGCCGATTCCCGCCACACCAAGAGCCGCGACACCAAGCTGCAACGCCAGCAGGCGGCGAAGCTCGACAATATGTTTGAGAGCATGACCGCGGGCGAGCGCAAGACACTGAATGTTGTTCTCAAAGCCGATGTGCGCGGTTCACTGGAAGCGATCAACGCCGCGCTTATGGATCTGGGCAACGAGGAGGTGCAGGTAAATGTTGTGGTTGGCGGTGTCGGCGGTATCACCGAGACTGACGTTAACCTGGCAATGACTTCCAACGCGGTTATTTTTGGTTTCAATGTACGCGCCGACAATGCGGCTCGAAAGTTGGTTGAGGCCGAGGGTGTCGACCTGCGCTACTACAACGTGATCTACAACCTGATTGACGATGTAAAAGCGGCCCTGACCGGTATGTTGGCACCGGAACTGCGCGAGGAGATCGTGGGTATCGCCGAGGTGCGCGACGTGTTCAGTTCACCCAAGTTCGGCCAGATTGCCGGGTGTATGGTGATCGAGGGTACGGTCTATCGTTCCAAGCCCATCCGTGTGCTGCGTGACAATGTGGTGATCTACGAGGGCGAGCTGGAATCCCTGCGCCGCTTCAAGGATGACGCCAACGAGGTGCGCAACGGCGTGGAGTGTGGCATCGGGGTCAAGAACTATACCGACGTCAAGGTCGGCGACCAGATTGAAGTGTTTGAAGTCAAGGAGATCGCCCGCTCTTTGTAGGCGGCGGACTCTGATAAGGCGCTAAATGGCAAAGGAATACAGTCGTACCCAGCGGGTTGCGGATCATCTGCAGCGGGAGCTGGCGGCGTTGATCCAGCACGAGGTGCGCGATCCCCGGGTGGGTATGGTCAGTATTACCGGCGTGAACGTGAGCCGGGATCTCGGTCACGCCAAGGTGTATTTTACCGTGCTTGGCAGTGATACCAGTGAGGACGCCAGCGATTCCACCGAGGCGCTGAACAAGGCGGCCGGTTTCCTGCGTTCCCAGTTATCCCGGGACAGCAGCATGCGCAGTGTGCCCCAGCTGCGGTTTTATTTTGACAGCAGCGTGGGCCAGGGCCGCCATCTGGAAGACCTGATCCGACGCGCCGCCGATGCCGACCGGCACCTGGGTTTACATGACGAGGAACCCGGAGAGGATCAATAGCCGGTGGCCAGGCGTCGCCGTGGTCGCTCGCTCGATGGCATTCTGGTGTTGGACAAGCCCCACGGGGTGAGTTCTAACCGCGCCCTGCAGATGGCCAAGCGGCTTTACGGTGCAGCCAAGGCGGGCCATACCGGTAGCCTGGATCCGCTGGCAACGGGGGTATTGCCCCTGTGTTTCGGCGAGGCCACCAAGTTTTCGCAGTACCTGCTGGACGCGGACAAGGCCTATGAGAGCACTTTTGTGCTGGGTGTTGCCACCGCTACCGGTGACGCCGAAGGCGAGGTGCTGGCAGCCGTTGATGCCTCGGCAGTAACTGAGGCGGATGTGGCAGCGGCCCTGGAGACATTCCGGGGGGAAATCGAACAGATTCCCTCCATGTATTCGGCCCTCAAGCACCAGGGCCAGCCCCTGTACAAGCTGGCACGGCAGGGGAAGGAAGTTGAACGCAAAGCCCGCCGGGTTGTCATAAAACAACTCGAGTTGCGGGGCTTTCGCAGTGGAGCGAAGGCTGAGGTGGATATATACCTCGAGTGCAGTAAGGGGACGTATGTGCGTTCGATTGCGGAAGACCTGGGCAGCATGCTGTCCTGCGGCGGGCATGTAAGCCGCCTGCGGCGTACCAGGGCAGGGGCCTTCGGCATAGAAGATAGCGTCACCATGGCCACCCTGGAGGCGCTGCATGCCAACGACCGCATTGCGGATATGGATGCGCTGCTGCTGAGTGCTGACGCAGCTGTCGAGGGCCTGCCACTGGTAAAGCTGAGCCAGTCAGGCGGTTTTTATATCCGTCAGGGCCAGCCGGTACTGGTGCCAAACGCGCCCTGTGATGGTATGGTGCGCGTCGCCCTGGAAACCGGTGAGTTTCTGGGGATTGGAGAGATATTGGACGACGGGCGCGTGGCGCCGCGTCGACTGATAGTCACCGGAACGTAAGAAGGTGACGTGAACCTGTCTGTAGATCTGCACGGACAGGCTCTTTTTACTAACGGGTAGAAATACTACCCAGGGCAGATTCAATGAGAGGAAAGTAACATGGCTTTAAATGCTGAACGTAAGGCAGAGATTGTAAAAGAGTACCAGGTAGGCGAGGGCGACACAGGTTCTCCGGAGGTACAGGTAGCGCTGCTTACAGCGAATATTGAGCAGCTACAGGGGCACTTCCAGTCGCACAAGCACGATCACCACTCCCGCCGCGGCCTGATCCGCATGGTAAACCAGCGCCGCAAGCTGCTGGATTACCTCCGTCGCAAGGACGCCACGCGTTATACCGGCCTGATCAAGCGACTCGGCCTGCGTCGATAAGCTGTATCCGATACCGGGGCAATAAGGCCCCGGTCGTCATATAAAGAATTGGAGAAAAATTGTGAATCCAGTAACTAAAACATTCCAGTACGGTGGCCAGACGGTCACTCTGGAAACAGGCCGTATTGCGCGGCAGGCTTCCGGCGCGGTTCTGGTGACCGTCGAAAACACCTCGGTGCTTTGTACCGTGGTAGCAGAAAAAACCCAACGTCCCGGCCGTGAATTTTTCCCGCTGGCTGTGCATTACACCGAGAAAACCTATGCTGTGGGTAAAATCCCCGGCGGTTTCTTCAAACGCGAAGCGCGTCCCAGTGAGAAAGAAACGCTGACATCTCGTCTGATTGATCGCCCTATCCGTCCACTGTTCCCCAAAGGCTTTATGAATGAGGTACAGGTTATCTGTACCGTTATGTCTGCCGACAAGCACATCGATCCGGATATTCCCGCGATGATCGGAACCTCGGCTGCCCTGGCCATTTCGGGCTGCCCGTTTAACGGACCTATCGGCGGCGCTCGCGTCGGCTTTACCGAGGAGCACGGTTACCTGCTCAACCCCACACACCCCGAACTGGCCGATAGCAAGCTGGACATGATTGTCGCCGGCACCAAGGACGCGGTACTGATGGTGGAGTCCCAGGCGAAGGAACTGACCGAAGACCAGATGCTGGGTGCGGTATTGTTCGCTCACCAGGAAATGCAGGTGGCGATCCAGGCCATCAACGAGCTGGTCGCTGAAGCCGGCAAGCCTCGCTGGGAGTGGCAGGCAGCCGACGTAGACCAGGAGCTCCTGGCTGCTGTCGAATCCCAGGCCAAGGCCGAGCTGGGCGATGCCTACCGCATCACTGACAAGGCCGAGCGCTACGAGCGTGTCGGTGCTATCCGCAATGCCTGCGTTGAAGCGCTGGCTGTCGAGGGCGGGCCTACTGCTGATGATGTGAAGGACATATTCAAGAGCGTTGAGAAGAGCCTGGTGCGCAAGCGCATCCTGGCTGGCGAAGCGCGTATCGACGGTCGTGACAATCGCACCGTCCGCCCGATAGCCTGTGAAGTAGACCTGCTGGCGAAGGTGCACGGTTCTGCCTTGTTTACCCGCGGCGAAACCCAGGCTATTGGCACCGTGACCCTGGGCTCCACCCGCGATGCACAGATTATCGATGCGCTGGAAGGCGAGCGTCGCGATCCGTTCATGCTGCATTACAACTTCCCTCCCTACTCTGTGGGTGAGGCTGGCAGGGTAGGCTTTACCAATCGTCGCGAAGTGGGACACGGCCGTCTGGCCCGTCGCGGCCTGGCCGCAGTACTGCCTTCTGCAGACGACTTTCCCTACACCATTCGTGTTGTGTCTGAAATCACCGAGTCCAATGGCTCCAGCTCCATGGCTTCTGTGTGCGCCGGCTCACTGGCGCTGATGGCAGCCGGTGTGCCGCTGAAGGCACCCGTTGCAGGTATTGCCATGGGCCTGGTCAAGGACGGCAACCAGTTTGCTGTGCTCACCGATATCCTGGGTGACGAAGATCACCTTGGCGACATGGACTTCAAGGTCGCCGGTACTGCCGAGGGTGTTACCGCCCTGCAGATGGACATCAAGATCGAGGGCATCAACGAGCAGATCATGGAAGTGGCTCTGGAACAGGCCCAGACAGCGCGTCTGCATATCCTGGGGCAGATGAACCAGGTATTGTCGACTGCTCGCACGGTGACTTCTGAAAATGCGCCCAGCATGGTTACCCTGAAAGTCGATTCCGACAAGATCCGCGACATCATCGGTAAGGGCGGTGCAATGATCCGCTCCATCACTGAGGAGTCCGGCGCTACTGTCGATATTGATGACGACGGCACTGTGCGCGTGTTTGGCCAGGATATGGCTGCGCGCGATGCAGCTGTGGCCATGATCGAGGAAATCACTGCCGAGGCTGAAATTGGTGCGGTTTACAACGGCACCGTGGCTCGCATCGTTGATTTCGGCGCCTTCATCAATATCCTCCCGGGTAAGGATGGCCTGGTACACATTTCCCAGATCGCCAATGAGCGTGTGGAGAATGTTTCCGACCACCTGAAAGAAGGCCAGGAGATTCGGGTCAAAGTCCTGGACGTCGACCAGCGCGGTCGTATCAAGCTCTCCATCAAGGAGTTGCTGGAAGACGAAGCGCCGGCCGAAGAAGCTCCTCTGGAGGCCAGCGCGGAGTAATCTGCTGCTGTCTTGCCAGAGGTTCCGAAATGAGGGATGTGCTGAAAAGCACATCCCTTTTTTTTGTTCTGGGAAAACCGAATGCATTTTGCCTCATGTATGAATTGCTCTAGGAAGACGGTGTCGACTCGGGTACAGGTGCCAGGGACACGCCGTGAATACGTCCATGTAGGCTCGTTTCGCGCGTCCATGCGCTCAACGGTCCCTGCCACCTGTACCCGAGTCGACACCTCTGCCTTGCTTTTCAAAAGAATTGGCCAGAATTATTTTGATTGTCGATTTGATTCAGCGCCGGTCCAATTGGAAAAGACTGGTCCTTGCGGAGCCCTGGTTGACTAAAAAAATTCGCTTTCTCCATGTACCCAAAACCGCGGGATCGACCTTCGACGAGTGTCTATTTCTGCAGTATTTGCGGCCCTACCTGTTACGGCGGCATTTTGTGTTCTCTGGCAATTTCAAGGACGATGAGCAGCGTATTGATGCAATGTCGCCCGCCGCGCGCAAAGATATCGTCATCTGTACCGGACATGCGCCACTGACTACAGGCTGTGAGGAATTTGATGCGATGCCCACAGTTATGCTGCTGCGAGATCCTGTAGAGCGGGTAAAGTCATTCTGCCAGCATGTCAGTGAGGGGAAGAGTCCGCAGCTGCATGATCCGGTCGCGCATGGCGCATTCGATTTGGATGAGTTTCTGGCGGTAGATCGGCTCCAGTTGAGTAATTTCCAAACCCGGCTGTTGCTGGGCCGGGAGGGTTATCAACTCCCCCCTGGTGATTCCGACACTCTCGTTGCGCGCGCGATGGAAAGTCTGGAGTCAAAGATTGCCTGTTTTGGTGTCACCGAAGAATTCGATCGTTCGCTGCTGTTGTTCAGGGAGGCGCTGGGCTGGAACAGCTGGCCGGTTTACCGCTCCCGTAATATCGGTAACCCGCAGGCGCGTATTCAGTTTGAGGCGCGGCATGTGGTGCGTATTGAGGAGCTCAACCGTATTGATATGGTTCTTTACAGGCTTGCCAGGGAGGCATTTATCCGTCGGCTGGAGCAATATGGGCCGAAGATCGAAGAGGAGTTGACGCTGTTCCGCGCGGCGCTGGCAAAGTCCGGGTCGCGATTTGCGATTATCGACCTTGCCCGGGCTCTGGGCAGGACAGCCAGAGCGATTCGCGGTGCCTAGACCTGCGCGGCTTCCTCGAGGTGACGCAGCAGGTTGCCGGCAATGCGTTTGGCTTGCGTCTGGTTGATTTTGCCGCGGTCGTAAAGCAGGTTCAACAGCATCCCGCCCCGGTAACTGCTGGCGGTGACACAGATCGGGCACTGGGCCGGGGGCGACAGTAAAAACCCTGTTTCTCGCACGGCAAGTCCCTGGCCAAGGTCGACCTCGTCTATCCTGCCAATGTTCGTCAGCATGGACGATGGCGGCGCGAGGGCGACAATTTTCTGGACTTTTTGTGCTCCACTTACATCCGGTGTAAACAGGGCGCTGCCGGGATAGAAACTGTGGATGAGGTCTGCATCACCACTGGTGATGATTCTTTGCAGGTTATCGCGTACCTCGGTGGCCAGTCGCCAGAAGTCGGGATTGGCATCCAGCGAGTGTAAAGTGGTCAACGTGCTCACGTAGAGTCCCAGGTCTTTCTCCGACAGATCTCCGTCGATTACCCCACGCAAATCGGCCAGCGAATTGAGGGCCATCACCCGCGCTTTTCGTGTGCGGAATTCGTCGTTCAGTGCCATGACCTGGGCTGCACCTATTGCACCGTGTACAGACGTCTCGTGCGCCCTGCACGCGCTCAGGAGTGATTTGCTGCGGGATTTTGATATTGCCAGTTCGATTGAGGCGGTCTGCCGTTGGCCTGATGCGTTCATGTCATAGCCGGGCAGCTGGCTGGCCATGCTAAGCAGTTCCCTGCCCTTGGCGAGCCAGAACCTGATCTCTTTCAGTTTGCTGGCGACCGGGTGTTTTTGCCGAATGTGATCAAGCTCCTGGACAGAGGGTCTTGCCGGGCACTGGGCAGGCGGAGGCGCTGTCCCGGCCGCCCGGCGCAAGGTCTCAAGCAGTATGTGTACGCCGGAACGGCCGTCTGCAATAGGGTGGTGGAACACAATAGCCACGACAGATTTTGCGGCCTTGCCGCGGAACCACAGAAATCTTGCAAGTGGGGCAGTGCCGGTGGGAAATGCGGTGTCTAGCTGTTGCTCCAGTTTTCGGCGCCAGCCCCGCAGCGCGAGAATTTCCAGCTGCAGGGGATATTTCTCCGGGTCTACTGGCGCAAATGATGGTTTGTTGTTTTCGACAACGATGCGCGAGCGCAGCAGCGGTGTCGCTTCCTGTACCTCGCTCAGGGCTGCCTGCAAATCATCGGGGTCGAGTTTGCCCTCGAGCTCCACGTAGGCGGCGAAATTCAGACAGTAGAGCTTGTCCAACAGCCAGTAGATTTTCTCGGTACCGCCCAGGGGACGCTGAATGGTCGTGCGGCCCGCTGGGGGTGTCTTTCGTGTCACCATGATGCCGCCTGGAATTGCTGACCCTCGGGCCCTGACCCTAGCGCATCCGCGTCAGCCTGCCAACTATACCTGAGCCCACAGGCCGCCTGGCTGGAGGCTGTCAATGGGTAACCAGGCGCGACCGATATGACAGTCGACTATTTCGGCCGATTGGCGACCAGGTTGTCTACCACCGAGGGGTCGGCCAGGGTGCTGGTGTCTCCCAGGCTGTCCAGCGCGTTCTCGGCAATCTTGCGCAGGATACGGCGCATGATCTTGCCGGAGCGGGTCTTCGGCAAGCCCGGTGCCCACTGGATGATATCGGGCTTGGCGATGGGGCCGATCTCCTGGACACACAGGGCAATCAGTTCAGCGCGCAATTCGTCACTGGGTTCGACACCCTGCATCGGGGTGACATAGGCGTAGATGCCCTGGCCTTTTATATCGTGGGGGAAACCTACGACTGCGGCTTCAGCAATCTGTTCGTGCAGCACCAGGGCGCTTTCCACCTCGGCAGTGCCCATGCGGTGCCCGGAGACATTGAGTACATCATCCACCCGGCCGGTGATCCAGTAATAATCGTCCTCGTCACGGGATGCGCCATCGCCGGTGAAGTAGTAACCCGGGTAGTTGCTGAAGTAGGTGTCGATCATGCGCTGGTGGTCGCCGTATATGCTGCGGATCTGTCCTGGCCAGGAGGCTTTAATTACGAGGTAGCCCGAGCCGGCCCCCTCGATCTCGGAGCCATCCTCATCCAACAGAGCCAGCTCAACACCAAAAAACGGCACGGTTGCGGAGCCGGGTTTCAGGGCAGTTGCACCGGGTAAGGGGGTGATCATGTGGCCGCCGGTTTCGGTCTGCCACCAGGTGTCAACGATCGGGCAGCGGGAATCGCCTACCACCTCGTAATACCAGTTCCAGGCCTCCGGGTTGATGGGCTCCCCCACAGTGCCCAGCAGCCGCAGGCTTGCCCGTGAACTGCGCGTGACAGGCTCGTTGCCAACTGCGTGCAGGGCGCGGATGGCGGTAGGGGCGGTGTAAAAGGTATTTACCTGGTGTTTGTCCACCACTTCCCAGCAACGGCCGGCGTCGGGGTAGGTGGGGACACCTTCAAACATCAGGGAAATGGCGCCGTTGGCCAGCGGGCCGTACACGATATAGGTGTGGCCAGTAACCCAGCCGACATCCGCCGTGCACCAGTAGACCTCACCCTCGCGGTAGTCGAAGACGTATTTGAAGGTCATCGCCGCCTGTAGCAGGTAGCCACCGGTGGTGTGCAACACGCCCTTGGGTTTGCCGGTGGAGCCGGAGGTGTACAGGATGAACAGTGGGTCCTCGGCGTCCATCGATTCCGGTGCGCAATCCGTGGAAGCCTCCGCAGTGGCCTCGTGATACCAGACGTCACGGCCCTCCTGCCATGCCACCTTGCCACCGGTGCGATTGACCACGAGGCAGGTGTGCACGTTGGGGCAGGCCTCCAGGGCCTTGTCCGCGTTTACCTTCAGGGGAATCCCGCGGCCACCGCGCACGCCTTCGTCCGCGGTGATGAGTGTCTGGCAATCGGAATCGAGGATGCGATCTTTCAGCGCCTCCGGTGAAAAGCCACCAAACACCACCGAATGCACCGCACCGATGCGGGTACATGCGAGCATGGCGTAAGCTGCTTCCGGAATCATTGGCATATAAATGCAGACCCGGTCGCCCTTGTTCACACCGCGACTCTTCAGCGTGTTCGCCAGCTTGCAGACCTGCTCCTTAAGCTCGGCGTAGCTGATGTGCTTGCTGTCGGCGGGATCATCGCCCTCCCAGATGAACGCTGTCTGATCGGCGCGCGCGGGCAGGTGTCTGTCGATGCAGTTGTAACTGACATTCAGCTTGCCGCCTGCGAACCACTCGGCCTCGCCCTTGACGAAGTCATAACTGACCACGTTATCCCAGGCCTTGTCCCATGACAGGAACTCATTGGCCATTTCGCTCCAGAAGCCCTCGCGGTCTGTGATGGAGCGCTGGTACATCGCCTGGTACTGCTCGGCGTTGATGTGGGCGTCACTGAAATTTGCTGGTACCGGGTGGCTGGATTTATCAGACATGGTGGCCTATCCCCTATGTGTTTGTGAATGTGAGCAGCTGGGAGGGTGAGATTGGGATGATACTGGGCCGCCACGGTTTATCAAGCCGACCAAGGTCGAAGTTACCAGTGGGGCGCGGCGAAGGGGCTGCCCGCCCTAAGAAGAGATTTTCCTAGTTCCTGCCGGCGAGCATGCCCCAGTCAGATACCGGGTTCAGCGCGAGGCGAACGTTGTCAATAAGCCGGGTTGTCCCCAGCCGTGCTGCGGCCAGAATGGCAATTTCCTCGGTGTCTTCAGTGACCGGGCGCAGGGTTCTGGCGTCGCGAATGGCGAAATAGTCAGGCTCCAAACCTGCCTGCAGCAACTTCATGCGGGCATGGGATTCGAGCTGGAGGAAATTATCGAAGCCGCAGGCGATGGCCTCTCTGCAGCTGTTGAGCGTCTGGTGAATGACCGGTGCAATATGGCGTTGCGCAGGTGACAGAAAGCCGTTGCGTGAGCTTTTGGCCAGCCCATCGTCGTCGCGCGCCGTTGCAACGCCAACAATGCTCACCGGTATACACAGGTCGCTGACCATTTTGCGCACGATGGACAGCTGCTGGTAATCCTTCTCGCCGAAAACGGCAACGTCGGGTTGTACGATGTTGAACAGCTTGGCCACCACCGTGGTGACACCGTCGAAGTGCCCGGGGCGACTGCTGCCGCAGAGAGTTTCGGACAGGTCGGGCACCCGCACCTGGGTTTGGGCTGTCATGCCTTCGGGGTAGATCTCTTTGGCCTCGGGCGCGTAGAGAACCTGTACGCCTTCACTGAACAGCTTTTCCTTGTCTGCTGCCATGGTGCGGGGATAAGAGTCCAGGTCTTCGTTGGCGCCAAACTGCAGGGGATTGACGAAAATACTGACGACGACAACATCACACAGGTCTCTCGCCTTGCGGACGAGCTTCAAATGGCCTTCATGCAGGTTGCCCATCGTCGGAACGAAGGCGATGCTTTGGCCTTTTTGGCGAAAGCGTTGTAAGGCGGATTGTAACTGCGCGTTGCTGCTGTAAGTTCGCATTTCGACCTCATCCCTTTATGTGCGGAACGGTGATGCCAAACGAATAGAAATCACGGGCTTGTCCCTCAAGGGTGAGTAAACCCAAGCGGGATCGGAAGTATGGACCAAGGTCCGGTACCCGGCAACGGATTTTCGTGAAAAATTCACGCGATCTGTTACGAAAAGAAGCACTTATGTGATGTAGATCAGAAGTGTTCCGTTAGTAAGTGCACACTGACTTTTGCCGGTATTTTAGCGCTGCCCAGACCTGGAAAGGTGGGAAAGCGGTTGCAGCGGGTAGCAAGAGGTTAGCGGTAGGAGTGCTCTTCGGTCGGGTACTCGCCCGCCTTGACTGCCTGCACAAAGGATTGCAGGGCACCTTGAATGGTTGTCTGTCCTTCCATGAAATTCTGCACGAATCGTGCGGTGTGGCCAGACAGCCCAAGTAAGTCATGCATTACCAGCACCTGGGCATCCGTGCCGGGGCCGGCGCCAATGCCGATAACAGGTATATCCAGCTTGCGGCTGATATCACCTGCGAGATTGGCCGGAATGCACTCCAGTACCAGCAGGCTGGCCCCGGCGTCCTTGATCTCGACCGCATCCGCCAGGATCGACTTGGCCTCTTTCGGTGTTCGGCCCTGCACCTTGAAGCCGCCGAAAGTGTTGACCGACTGGGGTGTGAGGCCCAGGTGGGCACAGACCGGAATACCGCGCTCGACCAGTTTGCTGATAGTGCCGCTGAGCCAGGTGCCACCCTCCATTTTCACCATCTGGGCTCCCGCCTGCATCAGTCGGGTGGCGTTGGCCATGGCCTGGTCAGGGGTGGTGTAGGTCATAAAGGGCATGTCGGCTATTACCAGGGCATCAGTGGCGGCGCGGCACACACATTCCGTGTGGTAGCTCATGTGATCCATGGTGACCGGGATGGTGCTGTCGTGGCCCTGCAGCACCATTCCAAGGGAGTCGCCTACCAGGATGGTCTCGGCGCCTGCCTCGCTGATAACCCGGGCAAAGGTCGCATCATAGGCAGTGATGCAGACGAATTTTTCCCCCGCGGTCTTCATCTTGCCCAGGGTGCTTATGGTTACCTTGGCCATGCGCTATCCGAAAAATGTGGGGTTGAAGTAGTGGCGACCACTGCGAATCTCCAGCAGGTAGTCAACCAGGTGAATATAGTCCGCTTCGCTGTTGGCCAGGTCCAGCTCGCTGGCGTTTACAATCAGCAGAGGCGCGTCATCGTAATATAGAAAGAACTCACTGTACACTTCGTTCAGGCGCTCCAGATAGTCGTGTTCTATCGCTTTTTCGGCAGCAATACCCCGGCTGTCTATGCGCCCCAGCAGCACATCGGGGGAGGCCTGCAGATAGATCACCAGGTCAGGCTTCGGTGCATCAATGGTGAGCTGTTGATACACCTTCTCATAGAGCTGGAATTCATCGCTGTCGAGGTTGATTCTGGCAAACAGCGGATCCTTTTCAATCAGGAAGTCCGCCACCCGCACTGGCTCGAAAATATCTGCCTGGCGCAGGTCATGAATTTTCTGGGAGCGCTGGAACAGGAAGAACAGCTGGGTTGCGAGAGCCGCCTGTTTGCGATTGCGGTAAAAGCGTTCCAGGAAGGGGTTCTGCTCCGCATCTTCCAGCAGGGTCTGGTGATTGAAGCTGGCTGCCAGGCGTTTTGCCAGGGTGGTTTTGCCCACCCCAATGGGACCTTCTACGGCGATATAGGCCGGGGGTCTGCGCCCCGTCAGATCGATCTCTATAGCCCTGTCTTCCTGCATCCGGTGTAGGTATCCCCTTTAGCGATTTATCAAAATGATATGGACGGGTTCAGCTGCAACGTGGTGGTAACCAGATCGCCTCGCGGGCACCGGGCGAGTAATGTACCAAGATCCGATCCATCAGGCAGCACCAAATTTGGGCCGCTGATGTCCGCCAGTGGGTACAACACAAAATTTCGGGATGACAACGCGGGGTGGGGAACAGTGAGTGTGGGTGTTGCGATTTCCAACTCGCCGTACAACAGAATATCCAGGTCAAGGGTGCGGGCGCCCCAGCGCTCGATTCTGATCCGACCCTGGCTGCTCTCTATATCCTGAAGCTCCTGTAAAAGGGTCTCTGGCGCCAGTGCTGTATCCAGGCGCAATACGGCATTGAGGTAGTCGGGTTGGTCACCCGGGCCAACGGCAGCGCTGCGATAGACGCGGGAAACAGCTGCCACACGGGAGTCGCGCAATACCCCCAGGGCGATTACTGCGGAGCGCAATTGCCCAATGGGTTCCTGCAGATTGCTGCCCAGGCCGATATAGGCTGGGATCATGTCTGGCTGGAACGCCTTTTTCTGGAGCGGCGCCCACCGCCGGCGCCCTTTTCCCTGGCCGCTTGCTCCAGACGTTGTTCCATGGGCAATTCCTGGAAGTCTGTCCACCAACTGCCGAGATTGCCTGTTTCTTCCCCTGCCTGTTCCCGCAGCAACAGGAAGTCGTAAGCGGCCCGGAATCTGCGGTGATCGACCAGCTCGGCGGCTCTGCGACCGCGGCGGTTTTGCAGGCGCAACTGGAATTCCCATATTTCGCGCATGGGTTGGCTGAAGCGTTTGGGTATGGAAATGTGGCGCGCGGCCCCACTGACAACCTGCTGGCCTGCCGCATGCATTGCGGGTATGGGCGGGTCGCCGCGTTCCTGCAGTTGCCGCGCCTGCCGCTCTACGGATGGCCACAATAGTGCTGCCAGGATAAAGGCCGGTGTGACGGGCTTGCCGATGGCGATGCGCTTGTCCGTGCTTTCCATCGCGGCGCGCACCAGTACCAGTGCTATTTCATCCCGCTGTATTTCGGCATGAGTTTCCGGGAACAGGTATTGCAACAGGTCGTGTTGGTGTAGTTGATCAAACGTGGCGGTGGCGTACCCGGCAAGGAACAGCTTGAGAAACTCATCGAACAGGCGTGCGGCGGGGATCTCTGCCAACAGGTGGGCACATTCCGGAATTGCGCTGGCGGTACCCGGGTCGATACTGAATTGCAGCTTGGCGGCAAAACGCAGTACGCGCAGCATGCGCACCGGGTCCTCGGTAAAGCGCACCGATGGCTCACCAATGATGCGGATGTTGCGTTGCTCAAGGTCCCTGAGGCCATCCACATGATCAAACACTTCGAATTTGCCCGAGTCGTAGTAGAGGGCATTTACGGTGAGGTCGCGCCTGACGGCATCTTCCTCCAGTGTGCCGTAGACGTTATCGCGCAGCAGCAGGCCTTTGTCGGATTGGCGGGAATGATTGCCACCCGTTTCAGAGGTGGGCTTGGCATCGTTGTCGTGATGGCCGCGGAAGGTTGTGACTTCAATAATCTCCCTGCCGAAGCGGACATGGACGATACGAAAACGGCGTCCAATAATACGGGAGTTGCGGAACAAGGCGTGTACCGCCTCCGGGGTGGCGTCCGTGGCGATATCGAAGTCCTTGGGGTGACCGCCCAGTAGCAGGTCGCGCACCGCGCCCCCCACCAGATAGGCCTGGTGTCCATCGCCGCGCAGGCGGGACATAACCTTCAGGGCACCGTCGCTGATGTTCTTGCGGGATATACAGTGCTGATCCCTGGGGATGATTTTCAATCGAAGCTGTGCCTGTGCCGGTTTGGGTAAGCCGCGCAGTCTAGCATAATTCAGAAACCGGATTAGTCGGGTTAGCAAGGGTTGCTGTCGTTGGGTGGCAGGGGCGTGAATGAAGGGGAAAACAGTGTTTTCCCCATCCAGGTCTCACACAGAGAATTATTGTTATTTCTTGAGTGCTGTTATTCTTATGGTGCGTATAAAAACATAGTTCATGCGGATGCCCAAGTGCTTTTTGGTAATAAAATTACCAGCTTATGGAAAATCCTGCGGGCCGAATGAACGCTGGCCCAAACCTACCTGCGCACCAGGAAATTGAAGGGGAAGTAAACTTCCCCATCCAGGTCCATAGTGGAGCGTGTTATTTTTATTACGGTAACTGTTATTTTTATTTTTCGTACCTGACCCTTAAGTGCAGGTCATGTGCCAATATAAAAAAATATGATATTAATCATATAGTTAATAAAAATCCGGGTATTTTGGCTGCGCCAATTGTGACGGGCTTGTTACCGAACTACACCGCTTTGTGTAACGCGAGACCTGGCGGGTAACGCTTATTTTGCCCGCGCGGCGGCCTTTCTGACCTGGCTGGAACCGCCTGATCGCTTGCGGGGAATGCCCAATCGCTGGCGTCGCTCCCACAAACACTTGCGGCTGACACCGAGCTTTTGCGCAAGCTCGGTCTCGCTCATGGAGTCCTGGTGTTCCATTACGAAGCGCTGGAAATAGTCCTCCAGTGAGAGGTCTTCCTGCGGATCGCTGTTATTGGCGTTGGGCTTTCTGGCCGGCTGGCTTATACCCTGCTGTCCGCGAATGCGATTGATATTGACCAGTTCCAGGTCTATGCCCAGCGCCTCGTTATCAATCTCCTGGCTGTCAGAGAGAATCACAGCGCGCTCGATGGCGTGTTCCAGTTCGCGCACATTACCGGGCCACTGGTAGGTGGTAATGGCCTGGATGGCGCGCGGAGAGAGGCGCATCGTTTCTTTTCCCTGCCGCTCCGTTTGGGTCTTCAGCATGGCTTCTGCCAGTTGCAGGATGTCTTTGCCG
>Ga0316189_10003150_pt1 | contig 16030 bp, 12 predicted proteins | sample LowCovwburrow_MG_FD_204930 | JGI IMG/M metagenome (GOLD analysis project Ga0316189, IMG submission 204930) | Coastal sediment microbial communities from Maine, United States - Lowes Cove worm burrow | ecosystem: Environmental > Aquatic > Marine > Coastal > Sediment | place: USA: Maine... | reverse complement strand
AGCGCTCGCCTATGCAGATCCGCAAGCCGCCGCCGAAGGGGAAGTAGGAGAACTTCGGCCGGGTCTTGTCTTTGAGCCAGCGATCCGGATCGAAGGTCTTGGGGTTGTCGAACCAGCGCGGATCTCGCTGGGTTAGGAACGGGCTCACGTAGAGGCCCGCTCCGGCAGGGATCTGGTAACCGGCCAGTTCCATGGGCACAAGCGACATGCGACCCAGCATCGAGACGACCGGCATGACCCGCATGACTTCCTTGAAAATCAATCGGGTATAAGTCAGGTTTTCCAGATCCGCAGTCGTCGCGGGTCGGTTGCCCACCACCCGGTCCAACTCTTCGTGGAAACGGGCCTCCACCTCAGAATTCTGGGATAGGAAGTACCAGGTCCAGGTCAGAGCATTGGCCGTGGTCTCGTGACCGGCCAGCAGCGCGGTCACCACCTCGTCGCGCAGTTGCTTGTCTGTCATGCCCGTGCCGTCACCCTCCGAATCCTGCGCCAGCAGTAACATGGAGAGCAGGTCGTTTTTGGCGCGCGGCTCGTCTCGCCGCTTTTTTATCATGCCGTAGATCAACGCATCCAACTGGCGCAGGGCCTTTGTATGGGTCCTGCGTTTTTTGGTTGGCAGGGTATGAATGGCGCGGGTAATGGGGTTTCGGAAGGTGCGGAACAGGTCGAAGAAAGCGACCAGCGCATCGTTGATCTGATACGTGTTCTCACGGATCTCCGAGCCCATAAAAGCCGTTGCGGCGATGATCAGTGCCATGTTCATCATGGCGGATTCCATGTCCAGGATGCACCCGTTTTGCCAATTCCGACTGGTGGCCAGACATTCATCAACGATAATCTTGTCATAGGTTTCCAGGTATTGCTTTTGGAAGGCGGGCAAAGCCAGGCGTCGCTGGCGTCGATGAAATTCGCCTTCCGATGTTACCAGACCTTCTCCCAGCACCGGTTTGAGCCAGTTGATGCCCAGCCCTTTCTTGACGTTTTTCTGCTGGGTCACCAGGATCTCCTGGATTTGGTCCGGATGATAGGCAAAATACACCTGTTGCCGGCCCAGCTTGAAATGGGAAAAATCGCCGTATTCCCGCGTCAGGTTCTGTAGGAACTTGATGTGGTTGTTACTGAAGGCCACCGCATTGCCGAGCAAGGGCGGCGATGAAGGACCCGGTGGTAATTTGAAGGACAAGACAGACTCCTGTAGACAGTCCCGTTATTCTGGCATTAATCGACCGGTTGGCACAACCGCCGCGATGAATGCGTGTTCAGTAACCCTTTCATTCGCGCCTCAACTTATCGCAACGTATGACCGATTCTGGTGTAGAGTAGGGGTGTCACCAGAGGAGGAAAGTACCACGTGGATTGTCATTTATGTAAGGGGAAGAACCTGGCTGTTCTGGCTGATGGTTTGCGCAATAGCCAGGGCCGTGTCTACTTTTGTCCGAATTGCGAGTTGGGCCTGCTGGAAACCGACGATTTCGACGCGCGTACCTACTACGATGGCGCGTACCGTCAAAAATTCAGCGAAATCCTGGAATCGCCAGGCAGTGACCCGGACTTCATGTACAACTACCACAAGGACTTCCAAAAGGATCGCCTGAATATTGTGGGACGTTACTTCAACAACCAGCATTCTCTATTGGAGATCGGTTGCTCGGCGGGCCAGTTCCTAGCTCATTTACGTGGTCACTTCGGCGAGCTGGCCGGCATTGAGCTGGATTCCAAATGCGTGCGTTATGTCCGCTCGCGTTTTGACATACCGGTTCATGACCGGGAACTGGCGGAATGTGGCATACCCGCGTCTCATTTCAATTATGTCGCGGCCTTCCAGGTCTTGGAACATACACGCGACCCGGTCGATTTCCTGCGTCAGGCAGGCACCGTGCTGCAAGACGACGGCCGCCTCTTTATCGAAGTCCCCAACCTCTACGATCCCCTGCTCTCCCTTTGGGACGTGGAGGCCTATCAACGTTTCTATTACCACGAGGCCCACACCCATTACTTCTCACCCAAAAGCCTTGAGATCACCTGCGACCAGGCCGGCTATCGCATCGAAGAGCTGGTCTTTTTGCAGGACTACAACATGCTCAACCACCTGTTTTGGTTCTTTAACAATGCACCGCAGGGCAGCGGTTCCTTTGGGCTCGCGCCGCCCCAGATACCATTTCGCAAGGACCACGCGGCTGCCGGCAAGGCGGTCAATGAACTGCTGCGTGAGTGCGATCAGCGCTATAAGCAAATTCTGGCAGAGAACGGACTTACTTCGAACCTGTTCGCGATCCTGGTTCGGAAATGAGTCAAGCCAGACAGCAACCCGTACGAAGAAGAGAAAAGGAGCGGGCATGGATCTAGGTCTCAACAACAAGCGGGTCCTGGTCAGCGGGTCTACCCGCGGCATCGGCAAGGCCATCGCAACAGGTTTCGGCGAAGAGGGCGCGCGGGTGGTATTCTGCTCCCGACACCCGGCTGATCTGGATGCCTTGCAGCACGAGCACGCCTCGCGGGGTGAAGCCCAAAAACACCTCTACCTGGCCTGTGATTTCACGGATGGCCAGCAGGTCGCGGCTATCGCCGACCAGATCAACGAGGCCTGGGGCGGCTTGGATATCGCCGTGGCCAATGTGGGCAGCGGTCGAGGCGGCTCGGAAACGATCCCCTCCGAAGATTTTTTCCGTGAGCAAATGGCGGTAAACCTGGACAGCGCGGTCCATCTGGCCCGAGCCTTCCTCAAGCTGTTGCGCCAGAGTCGTGGGAACATGGTTTTCATCGGCTCCATTGCCGGCTTGGAAGCCTATGGCGCGCCGATTGCCTATGCGACCGCCAAAACGGCCCTGGCTTCTTTCGCGGGCAACCTGGCGCGCACACTGGCCCCGGAGGGCATCCGCGTGAACTGTGTGGCACCAGGCAACGTCTTCTTCGAGGACGGCACCTGGGGCGAGAAACAGTGTCGCGACCCCGAAGCTGTGTCGCGCATGCTCCAAGCAAACGTGCCCCTGGCGCGTTTCGGCCAGGGCCATGAAATTGCAGATGCGGTCCTCTTCCTTGCTTCTCGACGGGCCGACTTTATTACTGGAACCACACTACGCGTAGACGGCGGCCAAACCGCCGGTCTTTTTTGAGAGGAATGTTCATGAGATTGGAAAAATTCGATATGCGCGATCAGGTCGTCGTGATCACGGGTGGTGCGGGTCTGCTGGGTGGCCAGCACGCGCGCGCTATTGCCGGCGTCGGCGGCCGTGCCGTGCTTTTGGATATCAACGGTGAAGGCGCAAGCCGGGTCGCCGCCGAAGTGGCCGAGACCTACGGCATCGAAACCCTTGGTCTGGCCTGTGACATCACTGCCGAAGAAGGGGTCCTGGCCGCCCGCGACCAGATCCTCGCTCGCTTCGGAAGGTTGGATGTGCTTATCAACAATGCGGCCAACGATGTCAAGGTAGAGCGCGGTGATCATATCGCCCAATCTCGTTTCGAGAATCTACCCCTGGAGCAATGGCAGCGGGACCTGGATGTGGGGGTGACCGGCGCCTATATCTGCAGCCGTGTTTTTGGGCATCACATGGCCGAGAACGGCGGTGGTGTTGTCCTCAATATTGGTTCCATTCTCTCCCTGACGGCACCTGATCAGCGCATCTACCGGGTGGATGATCTGGAAGATGCCTTGCAACCGGTAAAAACGGTCACCTATTCGGTGGTCAAGCACGCGATTATCGGCTTGACCCGCTACCTGGCCACTTATTGGGCCGATAAGGGGGTGCGTGCCAACGCACTCTGTCCCGGAGGTGTCTACAACGAGAAATTGCCCGAGGAGTTCGTCAAACGGTTGACGCGACTGATCCCCTTGGGACGCATGGCGCGCCTGGAGGATTATCGAGGAGCTGTCCAATTCCTTTGCTCCGATGCATCGGCCTACATGAACGGCGGCGTGGTCACCATGGACGGAGGCCAAACGGTCTGGTAGTCAAGGCTCAAGCTGCAAGGCTCAAGGCTCAAGGCGCGGCGGTGTTACCCGATGAGCCGCCTTCCTCCTGCCGCGAGTGGTACTTTATGGACGTGCTGGAAGGTTGTAAGGTTGTAAGGAACAACTTGCATAATCACTCGGTCTCTTGATGTCCTAGCTCCTGGTAACTCTATCGAGTAGTTGAACCTTCAGGTGTCAAACCTGGCCTTTCACTGATAAAACCAGGCAACCGCCAAAGCTGAAGCTCTTTATTTTGTTCAGCCCTTGTCAAATTTCGGGTTGGTGGGCAAGAGTCCACGGCTGCTGGAGGCCATCAACCGGGTTATTCGCTATGGCCCTTCCGATCTCAATATTTTTATCGCTGGCGAGAGTGGTACGGGCAAAGAGCTGCTTGCCCGTGCGGTCCATTCCGCTTCCTCGCGAAGGGATGAACAGTTCCTGGCGGTGAATTGCAGCAACCTGGTGGACAACTTGATTGAGTCTGAGCTTTTCGGGCATGTGAAGGGTTCGTTCACAGGGGCAAATAGCGACAAGATGGGTCTCCTAGCCCAGGCCGATGGAGGTACCCTTTTCCTGGATGAAATCGGCGACATTAACGAAAAAATTCAATCCTTGCTTCTGCGCGTCATCCAGGAGGGCGAGTACACCCGAATTGGTGAGACCAGGGTTCGCAAGGTGGATATCCGGTTCGTGACCGCCACCAACAAAGACCTGCACAAACAAATTGACCAGGGTCATTTCTGCGGAGATCTATACTTCCGAATCGTGGAGGAGGAAATTCGACTTCCGGCCCTGCGCGAACGGTTCGAGGACCTCCCCTTGCTGGCGGCCCATTTTGTAACCAAATTCGAAAAGGGTCGCCGCATATTTTTCGAGCGTGGGTTCTTCCGCGAGTTGCGACGGTATAATTGGCCTGGAAACGTGCGCGAATTGGAAGCCTCATTTGGCATCCATGAAAAATTCGGTGGGCGCGTGTTTAGTGCGGGGCTTTCTTGGGATCCTTTTCCAGTGTTCGGGGTGGGCAAGGACTTTATTGCTGTGGGCCATGCCGTCAACAACGAGGTGTATTTGTATGCCAAGGGCACCCACAAAAGCATGGGCAAGATTGACGTTAAATTCAGGCACCTGCCGGTCACTGATAAAGACGTCGCCCTGGAGTTGGACAATGTACGACGTGAATTCCTTGAGTTGATCAAGAGGTTCATGAAAAAGCCAGATTATTGGCCCGCCTATTTGGGCCTGGAAATAGACGGCGAAAAAATTTGGGCGATCGGCCTCCGACCTGCCCCAAACAAGCCTTACCCCTATCTCATATTCGATATCCACGGAAAAGAGATCGTCAAGGGCGTACTTCCTCAGAGGCCGTTGTTGATTAAGAACAAAAAAATCTATTTTGTGGATACGGACAAAGAAGATAATGAGTTCCTGATCATTGCCAAAATCTAATGGCCACAGCGGCTCGTTAGGGGGTTCCTGCAATGAGGCTTTTTTAATCCCCTGGCTTAATTTGCTGTTTGGGGTTATCGAAATGTGGGAACACGACAGGGTAGATGGAACTGGAGGGGGCAAAATTGAAAACCCCAGGTGAAAGGGACGACACGTGACGGGTACTATCGCGTGAAAACCTTTCCCCAAGGGCCCCGGAGTCTTCGAAGGGGTCCGACAGCGCGTAGCCCCAGTGGTGCGACATTTCGATGGAGCGACAAAGCGGTGGCGGAGTATTGCGCAAGAGCCGGAGCGGAACCTGGGGTTGGTGGTAGTTAAGACGATCTAGTATTGAATACGCCACGGACAAAAAAACACAACACCTGAAAAATTCGATCATCACAGGACGAAAAGCACGATGCCATGACACATAGCTATAAAGACCTTCTTTACCATTTCATTTTTACAATTTAATTATTCCTTCAGGACGGCATTCAGAATCGCAAAGGCGCGGTCCAGTTCCTCTTCGCTGACTGTCAGCGGGGGTGAGAAACGAATGCTATTCCCCGCTGTCGCATCACAGAGAAGGCCGGCTTCTATGAGTCGCTCGCAATAGGTACGGGCCTTGCCTGCCGCCGGGTCGATCTCGAGGGCGAACCACAGACCACGGGCTCGAATGGCCCGGACCGGGAAACGATCCATACCAGCCAATTGGGACAGGACCCGGTTGCCCAGGGTTCGTGCCCGTTCAATCAAGGACTGGTTCTCCAGCTCAGATAGCGCCGCTTCCGCGATGGCGCAGGCCAGGGCATTGCCGCCGAAAGTGGAGCCGTGGCTGCCTGGCGTGAACACATCCAGCAGGGCCCTATCGGCCAGAAAAGCGGAGATTGGATAGAATCCGGCCGAAAGCGATTTTCCCAAGGCCACGCCATCGGCCCGGATCCCCTCTACCTCGTGGGCGAAGCGATAACCCGTGCGTCCCATGCCAGACTGAACCTCGTCGCAGAGCAGCAATATCTGGTTGGCGTCGCACAGTTCGCGCAATCCACGCAGGAATCCGTCAGGCGGGAAGACCACGCCGCCGCGCCCCTGGACCGGTTCCACCAGGATGGCGCAGGTATTGGGACTCACGGCGGCCGCAGTTGCTTCCAGGTCGCCATAGTCAACCAGTCGGAAGCCGGACATCAAGGGTCCGAAGTCATCGCGGGCAGAGGTCGTGGCCGACATGCTGATCATGCCCAGGGTTCGTCCGTGGAAATTATCGGTGAAACAGATGATCTCGGCCTGTTGTTCGACGATGCCCTTAACGCGATAAGCCCAGCGTCGAGCTGCTTTGATCGCCGTTTCCACCGCCTCGGCCCCGGAATTCATCAGCACTGCTTTTTCGTAACCCGAGAATCGGGTCAGATGGTTGAGGTAGGGCGTGAGTCCGCTGTGATCGAAGACACGGGGCACCAGGGCAAGACGCGCTGCCTGCTCGCTAATCGCCTGCACCATACCAGCATGGCCATGGCCTAAACTGCAGGCGCAATAACCGGCGAGGAAATCCAGATAGGCGCGTCCTTGCGTATCCCAAAGCCAGCTGCCCGATCCGTGATCGATACAGATCGGATAGAGGTTCACCAGGTTGGGGCTGGGATCTCTTTCCTCGATTGTGTGAATATTACTCATATCGACTCCTAAAACTATTATCTTGCCCCTTGCCCCTTGCCCCTTGCCCCTTGCCCCTTGCCCTCATTTTAGCCAGCTTTGGGGGAGTTCGGGAGGGCGAATCCAGCCAATTCCGTTCTCTCGCAGAACGGCCTCGCCGGCGATGGCATGGCATAGGAAGTAGGGCATACTTTCCGTAAAACCATAGGCGCCGCAGCTCTCGAAAGTGAGCCAGTCACCCACTTTCAGGTCGGCTGGCAGGGTGAACCGGCCCAGTTTGTCCAGAGCCGTGCACAGCGGCCCGTGGATCTGCAACTCGACCGCTTCTCCGCCCTTATCTGCCAGAGCGCTGCAGGGGAAGGAGCTGACCAAAGCGGGTCGCATAAGGTGGTTGATGCCACCCTCCAGGATCACCAGATCCTCGCCGCGAACCGATTTTCTATCGACAATCCGAGCCAGGTAGGTGCCGAAGGGGCCAACCGCGTAACGGCCGGGTTCCAGCCAGGACTCCCGCCATCCGCCAGCCTTTCGCAAACGGGCCAGTGCGGCCACGAGCGGAACCCAGTCCAGCGCGGGTTGGTTCTCGCCATAGGGTATCCCCAGACCTCCACCAAAGTCGAGTATCTGGAAATCGATTTTCAGACTCTGAGCCAGTTCAACCGCCGTGTGGGCAATGTGGGTCCAGATCTCGATCAGGCGATCGGCGTCGAGGATGTTGCCCCACTGGAAGACATGGAAGCCCACCACCTGGACAGCTTGCAGGGTTGAGAAACTGAATTGGGCCCAGGCATCGGGCTCCAGGCCAAAAACAGAGACGTCGTTGCCGCCCAGGGGATTAAAACCACTGCTCTCCCAGTCCAGTTGCAGGCGCAGCAGGATACGTGGCCGGACATTGCGCTCGCGAGCAAGCGCGTCAAGTAAGTGCAGTTGTTCGAAACTCTCGGCCGCGAAGTGAACCACGCCCACATCCAGGGCCCGCTCCAGCAAGGCTCGGGTCTTGGCAGGTCCGGTCAGGAGAATGCAATCCGCAGGAACACCACAACTCAGAACCTGCTCCAGCTCGCCGAGCGAAGCCACGTCGAAACTGAGCCCCGAATCTGCTACCACATCCAGAACCGCGCTGAGCGGATTGGCTTTACAGGCGTAGAAAACACGCAAACCCTCTGTTGGCAGAGCGGCCAGGTGTTTGGCGATGGCGGGCAGGTCATAGACAAAAAACGGGGCGTCGGCCTTCTCGGCAAATTGGCGCAAGTGTTCCCTGTTCATCGCAGGCATTCCTCCAGCAAGAGGGCGGCATCGCTGTTGTCGTCACGGTACTTGATGATCACTGGGCAGGCCAGGCTGAGCCCCTGAGCTTGAGCCCAGGCAGAGTTGATGGGTCGCGTGCCCGGAACCACAACGGCGCCAGCTGGAACGGGTTCACCCTTGGTCATGACGCGGTTGAAGACCGTGTCGTAGATGGCAACGGAACGGGAAAGGGTAACGCCCGGAGCAATGACCGCACGCGCGCCAACGCGAATGCCTTCCACCACCACGCTGCCCGCGCCTACAAAGGCGTCGTCTTCGATGACAACCGGTGTTTGGCCAATGGGTTCCAGCACGCCGCCGATTTGAACACCCGCCGAGAGGTGGACATGCTTGCCGATCTGGGCGCAGGAGCCGACCAGAACATGGCTATCAACCATGGTCCCCTCATCCACATAGGCACCCACATTGATATAGGCCGGCGGCATGATGACCACGCCGGGGGCCACATAACAACCCCGACGCACTGCGGACCCGCCAGGCACGAGGCGAACGCCATCTTCCGCGCGGAAGCGTCGCGGCAGCACGGTGGCCTTGTCAACAAAATCACCGTGGTTGACCAGACGCCCATCCCGAAAAGCGGCCAAAATGGCCTGTTTCACCGAGGTTTCCGCATGCCAGGCGCCGTCCTCGCCGGGAACAGCGGCACGCAGAGAGCCCGCCTCCAAATGGTTTAACACCTTCTCGTAATGACTCATGCTGCTTCCCTCTCGTAAGTGGCAATGAGTTGGTCCAGTTCCAGGAGCAACTCGGTTCTCTTCATGTCTGAACTGTGAAGCGGGGGGCGTACCTCGGCACTGCAAATCCAGCCCTTGGCATGGAGCAGGTGCTTGACCGGCACGGGATTGGCGGCGGAAAAGAGAGCCTGCGCGCCCTGCACCAGCTTGGCGCGACGGGCATCCGCCTCGCCAGCCAGGGCGAGCCTCACAAAATCAGTGGTAGCCGTTGGCCAGACGTTGGCCATCACCGAGATCAGGCCATGTGCGCCGCGCGCCGCCTGTTCTGGAAAGAGCACATCGTCGCCACTGAACACGGCGATCTGGGGCAGGCGTTCCACGTACGCGCTAAAACGCTCCAGATCACCGCTGGCCTCTTTGATTGACCAGAAAAGAGGATGGCCCTGAAGCGCCATGAGGGCATCAATAGAAAGACTGCAACCCGTGCGCGAGGGAACATTGTATAGCATGCAGGGTCGGCTGCTGCGTTCGAGTAAAGCCTCGAACCAGCGTCGCTGACCTTCTGCGCCGGGTTTGGCATAGAGTGGCGTGACCATGAGGTAGGCATCGATGGCCAGCCCCTCATAGAAGTCCATCCAGGCAAGGGTTTCTTCCAATTGAAGACCGTCCACGCCAACCATCAGCGGAACCGACAGTTCCAAACCGGTGGCAAAGCGCAGAACATTTTCACGGTCCTTGCGGCCCAGGTTGGCGCCTTCGCCGGTGCTGCCCAGGAGGACAATACCGTTGCCTGCTGTTTGCTGTTCCAGGAGCAGTCGCTCCAATCCGTGGTAGTCGATCCCGCCGCCGGGGACAAGAGGTGTCACAAGCGCGGTCCATAAAGGGAAACGATTTAAATAATTAGCCATATTTCTTCCTCCCAAATGGGTTGTGTGTTTTTCTGGGTTGTGGACGCCGGTAGGTAGACGCGGCAATGTTGTTGTGGCTGCGTGTGTCTTGGGCGGTTGTTTGTTTGGGGGAGTGTTCGGCAGATCACGCGTAGACCTCCTCGTCCTCGAGCAGGACGCGATGAATGCGGGTGACCGCCTGATGTGCTTGTTGTGCATGGAGCAGGAAGGCCAGGCTGTGATCGCTGGCACCACCGCAGAAGACGCGGACATTGATGCCGGCCAGCAACTCGAAAATTTGTGCGGCAAGGCCGGGTGTGCTGTTGAGCTGATTGCCAACCAAGGCGACCAGGGTCAGATTTTCCTCAATGCGAATCTGGGCAAAACGGGCAAGCTCCGCTTGGATCTCAGGGGTAAACCGAACGGGTTGGTCGAGGGTCAATGAAATGCTGATTTCACTGGTTGTGAGCATGTCCACACTGATGCGATGCTCGGCCAGTATCTGGAAGACCGAGGCAAGGAACCCCGAAACATGGAGCATGCGCAAGCTGGTTAGGGTGATAAGGGTTTGCTGGTTACGGACCGCAATGGCACGGGGTCCCGGTTCCTGATTTTGGCTCTTCGGGCGAATCCAGGTACCACCTTTTTCGGGCTCGCGACTGGATGCCACATAGACGGGGATATTCTCGCGGATGGCCGGCCACAGGGTGGCGGGATGCAGAACACGGGCGCCAAAAACGGCTAGTTCGGCGGCTTCGGAGAAGTTGATCTCAGGGATGGTCTTTGCCGAAGGCAGCAGGTTCGGGTCTGTGCTGGCGATGCCGGGCACATCTGTCCAGATGTGCACCGCCGTGGCGTCAATCGCTTCGGCCAGCAAGGCGGCCGAGTAATCGCTGCCACCTCTACCCAGGGTTGTGGCAACGCCTGCGGCATTGGCACCCACAAACCCGGCAATGACCACATGTCGATCGGTCAGAAAAGGCAGCAGGTGTTCGCCGCACAATTTGCGGATCGTGTCGATCTGCGGCTCTGCCGCTCCGAAGTGGGTATCGGTACGCATGATTTGGCCCGCTGCCTGCACGCGAGAGCGAACACCGGCCTCTTCAAGGGCTCGGGCGAAGAGGATGGCGGCCATGTGCTCGCCGAGTCCCAGAATACCGTCGCGGGCGGCAAGGCTGGCTTCGGCCAGGAGCATCACCCCCAGGCAGCGGTTTTCAACGCGCTCGAGGATGGCCTTTAGGGCGGTCATTTCGCTGTCGTTCAAGCCGACTTCCAAGGCGAAGGCTATATGACGTTCGCGGAGAACAGCAAGACCCTGGGCAACCTGTTCCTGTTTGTCGGTAACAGCCAGAGCAATCAGGGTATTGAGCTGCTCGGTCGTACCCGCAGTGGCGCTGACCACGCTTACTCGGGCTTCTTGATTATCGGCGATAATCGCCGCACAGCGGGCCATTGCCCGTCTGTCAGCCATACTGGTACCACCAAATTTACACACAATCATCTCAACCTCCAAGGGTGTTGGGATGGCCCCGTGTGGGTCTATGGGCGCCGAATAAAAGGATCCATCGGTCGTCACATTTGTACCGTAGCGGACAAAAAAACTGTCGCGGGCACAAGACGAGATCACCCGGGTCCTTCTACCGATCACTCATATCGACACAGACACAGGATCATCGACTAGAGTTGGGGGAACACGGACGGGAGATCAGCCGCGTTTATTGTGTTTTCGCTTAGCCAGGAGAACCTTCGGTTTCTTTCCATCCCACGCCAAAAAAGGGGAGATTTGTCGATCAAAAAGGCGGGGTATATGGATCATGTTGCTTTTTCTCATGGCCAAGAGCGCTCCACAGTGCTTTAGTGACAGCCCCGGGGATTCAGCCCCGGTAGCCAACGGCTCAAGTTTCGGTTCTTGATCCGTTTCGGCGGCAAGCCCCTCACGTATCTTCACAGGAAACCGATTTCCTCCGATACGTTAACTGCTCGTCGCACCTCTCTTGAATCTCCGCTGCTGCGGAGGTTGAGGCCTAACCTAGTTGCTGGCCGGGCGGTTTGTCAACAAAAAAGCGAAAAACAGGCAAAAAGTGGGGGGTTGACACGTTTTTAATTGTTTCAGCTGATCTCGGAATTGAAAGATGACCACGTTTCTGTCATCCTGTACCTTGCCTTGTGGGTTTCACTCTGGGCGGGCTGAATTGTTCCTTAGAAATAGATTTGCTGAGGTTTTCTTCCCCTCGAAAACAGGAGCAAAGCATGAGTGATCAAGACAAGATGGAATGTTCCCGTGGGTTGCCTGCCAGAGAAAATCACGGTCTTTCTCAACAAGTGGTCAGGTGGCGATCAAGAGGCGCTGGATAGTCTGGTATCACTGCTTTACGACCAGTTGCGCGCGGAGGCGGGCAGGCATATACGGAACCTCAATGTGAGGGGACACACCCTGCAGGCGACTGTGCTGATCAATGAAGCCTACATGAAATTTCGCGGCAAAAAAGACATTCCGTTTTTGAATCGAGAACACTTCTTCTGGTTCGCCAGCCGCATGATTCGCCAGATCATTGTGGACCACATCCGCGCGAAACTCACCCTTAAGCGGAATCAGGGAGACCTGGTCCCGTTGAACGATGATTCGGATCAAATCCAGATCAGTAAGCTTACGCCGGGGAAGTTGGAGCCGATCATGTTCCTGGCCATTAACGAGGCCATTGCCGCACTGGAAAAGGTGAACCCCAGACGGAGCCAGATTGTGGTTTTGCGTTTCATTATCGGCACCAGTATTCGGGAAACGGCCGAAATCATGGAGATCGCGGTTACCACGGTGAAAGATGAATGGACGGCGGCCAAGACCTGTTTTACGGAACTGATTTCGTCCAAGCGCCAAAAACCGGCAACCACCCCCGAGACACGTCCCGCAGTTCATTAAGTACAGACATTTAACTTGTTGGTGCCTCAGGTATCTGCATGCCTTTCCGATAACAACTGGTATGGGGTCTGGCTTGCGCACGTTTCGTTTCACAACCCAGCAGAGATTAAGGTTTCATATGGTAGGCTTAGACTTTGATTCGGTTTTTCCCGGTATCCATTGCTAAGGGTAAAAAGATGAAGAGATTGGCAGCGGACCTTTTATTGTTGGCACCTTTCCTATTGAGTCAGGAAGAGGGTATCTTTAAACTTTCCGGGACGGATTACCCGCAAAGCGTCAAAGGCTTCAAAGCGGCACTGGCCTTGGCAGGAAATAAACCATGAGGCTCATATCCAAAATTCTCGTTCTGCTTATGTTGTCCGTTTTTGTGATCATGATTACAGTCGGGCTGTTCATTCGTCGTGAGACCAAGAAAATCGTAACCATGGAAGTGGACCACCAACTGCAACAGAATATCGGCTTTATTGAAACGCTGATCAAGAAGGAAGCTGAGTTCACAGAAAAATCGATCGTCATCCACACCCATCACCCGGCCATCGGCAAAGCGCTTCATCAGCAGAAGAGCGGCGGGGTCAACCGGGTCTTGAACGATCTGGTTTCTATCTATCCCTACTACCACTATGTGTTGATCGTGACCCTGGGCGGCGAGATATTCGCAACCAACACCATTGACGGGAAAGGAGGCGTCATCAAGGGCGAGCAGTTATTGGGTCAGAACTTTAAGGACAACCCCCTGTTTGTAACGACGCAAGCTGATAGGATGGTCAAGGGGGCACCCGGACGGGACCCCTTTTTGTCCATTCTCGGCATTGACAAGCAGTTGAGCCAATGGTTCCTGTGTCCGGTTATACAGGGGGGCGAGCTGGTTGGATGGGCTGTCTTTGCCTATGATTGGAAGGATAATATGGAGCGTCAACTCGCTCAAATCGAGAAGCACCTTCAAGATGTGGGTTTTCCGGTCACCGAGGTTCTGATTACAGACGACCAGGAGAAAATTCTCGTTGATTTACACAACATGGAGAAGACTGTTTTTAGACCTTCTCCCCAAAAAATTTGGCACAAAGAATCGATCGCCGCCAACCTCAACATCATCATTTCAGGTGATCGAGCCAAACTCCTGGCGGGTGTCGCCAGAACCGAGTACTTACTAATTATTCTTGTCTTTAGCAGCTCCCTGTTTATGGTCTCTGCGCTATATTTCCTACTAGATCGGATCTTGCTCAAGCGAATTTTGGGGATACACTCCGGCGTACAGGAGCTGGAACGGGGCCATTTTTCCTTTCGGTTAGCTGATATGGGCACAGATGAGCTGGGCGAACTGTCTCACTCCTTAAATGAAATGGCGACCTCTATCGAGGTCAATGAACTGGCACCCGGTGCATTGATCAAGGTAGGCAGCGACAGCTTGATTACCCTGATCAATACAAGAGCGGAGCAGCTTTTCGGATATACACGCTTGGAATTGATTGGACGTTCAATAGAAAAACTGATCCCTGCCGAATACCAAGAGGAAAATCATTGCTCTGTGATCACTTTTTTCCAGAAGTCGTTGGAGAAGAAACCCAATGTGGACGGACAGTTTTTTGCGTTGCACAAAGGCGGCCGTTGCTTTCCCGTTGAGATGACGCTTTCCCATCGCAATAGTGCGGAGGGATTGTTTGTCATCGCCATGATCGAAGATATTTCCGAGCGCAAGGAGAGAGAACAAATCATCGCCAACAAAAACGAGGCCTTGGAGAAATCAAATAAAGAACTGGAGCAGTTCGCATTTATCGCTTCCCATGATCTGCGTGAGCCTTTGCGCAAGGTCAGAACATTTGGGGAGATGCTTCGCTCCGATATTGGCGAAAATTTATCGGAAAGAGGAGAGTTGTTCCTAGGCTTCATGGAGAGCGCCACCAAACGCATGGATCATTTATTGAGCAGTCTGCTCGCCTTTTCCAGGGTGACCAGCACAAACACCGCCTTCGAAGCCGTTGATTTGGGACAAATCGTTGAAGATGTCAAAACCGACTTGGAGCTGATCCTGGAGGATTGTGGCGGGACCGTGATTTGCCAGAACTTACCGGTCGTTGAAGGCGACGGCAGCCAGTTGAGACAGCTCTTCCAGAACCTGATCGGCAATGGACTCAAATATCGCAAAGACGACGTCTCGCCCATTATTACCATTGAAGCCGAATGCAACACATCTTGCCAGGTTTCCGTACGCGATAATGGCATAGGGTTCGAACCCCAATACAGTGAGAAGATCTTTGAGGTGTTTCAGCGACTGCATTCACACGATGACTATCAGGGAACGGGCATTGGTCTGGCCATCTGTCGCAGGATTGTGGAGCGTCACGGGGGTAGCATCAGTGCATCAGGCAGGCCTAATGAGGGTGCCGAGTTCACCTTCTCGGTGCCCAGGCATCAAAACAAGGAGACATCATGAAACTGGTCAGTATTTTAGTAGCAGAGGACGATCCGGCGGATCGCTTCTTGATAGAAGAGTCGTTGGGCAAAAGTTTTCTTGCCAACACACTCCATTTTGTCAAGGATGGTGTCGAGGCGATGGCGTTTCTTCGAAACGAAGGCATGTATGCAGATAAGGTGAAATACCCAAAGCCGGGCCTGTTCCTGCTCGACCTGAATATGCCGAAAAAAGACGGTCGCGAGGTGTTGGAAGAAGTACGTGAGGACCCGACCCTGTGTACCATTCCCATCGTTGTTCTCACCACTTCCAAGGAAGATGAGGACCTTTGCCGCAGCTATAAATTGGGGGCCAACTCCTATATAACCAAGCCTGTTGACTTTGAAGGCTTTGTCAAGCTGATGTCGGTTCTCGACATGTATTGGTTCGGCATTGTCAAGCTACCCGACCAATAATCAAATCAGGTAACTCCTGCCAAGCCCCGACAAAAGACAGGATCGAAGCCTGGATCTTGTGGGCATGTTAAAAGATATTTTCGTTTTCTGCCCCCTCAGTTACAAATAACAAGCCTCGGAGTGCAACCACGAGCCCCCATTCACGTTAGGTTAGGTGGGGTGTTTTCAGCCCAAACCGCATTGAGAGGTACGTACGATGAAGTTTTTAGCATTGGCATGGGTGTTCTTGACCCTGCCCTTATTTGCACAGATGAAGAGTCCGGAGACGATCGTCGCCGCAGCAGATCGCAGCGAGGCCGACCGTGCTCGGGACGCGATTCGTGAACCTGCCGGCCTGTTGACGTTCGCG
>Ga0316189_10003149_pt1 | contig 16032 bp, 15 predicted proteins | sample LowCovwburrow_MG_FD_204930 | JGI IMG/M metagenome (GOLD analysis project Ga0316189, IMG submission 204930) | Coastal sediment microbial communities from Maine, United States - Lowes Cove worm burrow | ecosystem: Environmental > Aquatic > Marine > Coastal > Sediment | place: USA: Maine... | reverse complement strand
TTGTTGAAGGGCTGGCCGCCTTCGATCAATGCTGGTGGCCCTTTATAGATGATCTCAAGGTCTGTTCCACACACGGCGATTGCATCAATACGCACCAACACTTCAGCTCGCTCAGGAGATGGGACTGGCTTTTCGGTTAGACTTAGTTCTCCGGGATCACCTAATACCCATGCCTTTTGAGTTTCAGGGATCGGATAGTCAGGACTGGTTTTTACGCTTTCTGGCATTGCCATGTTGAGAGTCTCCTTAATTGCTTTATAAATAGGTTATTTATGTGTTCCGTGATGAGAGCTGTCGTCCGCTTCAACGTGAGCGACTCCCCCTAAATTATCTGAGATACGTCGAGCTGCTGCTTTTACTTCTAATTCTATTGATTGTAGTTCCTCATCATTCCCCCGCATGGATGGCAAGGAACAACTGAATGACCCTATAACCGCGCCTGCATGATTTCGGATGGCGGCACCAATGCAAACCACGCCGGGTTGGAATTCTTCTCTATCTATGGCGAAACCGTTGCGGCGGACAAGGCGAAGTTCCTCAATTAACTCAGATCGCTGGGTAATTGTCTTGTCGGTAAAACGCGTCATTCCGGTTTTCATCAGGATGCGATCAACTTCAGATTCTGGCAGCCAAGCGAGAATAGACTTGCCGGTTGCGGTTGCATGTACGGCCTCGGATTTCCCACCCGTTCCGGAAACGACGCGAATGACATGGCGTGAATCTAGTTGCGCCAGTGTCACCAACTCATCACCCTGAAGGGCGGCAAGATGAACGGTCTCTCCCGTATTTTCGTTTAATTGGCGAAGAGCGTCCATCGCGATTGCGGTGAGGTCGAATTGGCGCATCCGGGAACCGCTAAGCTCAACGATTTTATTGCCCAGAAAATAAGAGCGATCCTTTGAGGATTTGGCAACAAACCCTCTGTCGACCATTGTATTGAGGATACTGTGACAGGTACTGACATTCAGATCCATCTTACGGGCGATTTCGTTCAAACGGACTTCACCATCAGCTTCAGCCAAAATCTCCAGCATTAGAAGAGCCCGCTCAACAGATTGAATTTTCCGTCCGGTACGCGGCTCACTCCCATCCAACGCCACGACAACGCCGCTTTCTGGATCATGCTTTTGACTTGTGATGCTCTCCAATTTGCAACCCATCCCTTGGACAATTCATGCCATAAAATGGCAAAAGTAATTTTCTTTCTGAAGCACAGAATTAGCCACTTCGAACTGCGCATACTATACAAGGCTGTATTTAATTTGCAATAGTCTAATTTAATTTGATAATGTCAAATTTGCTGAGCTACTAATTGGGAAAAACATAGATACAGTCTTCCTTATCTTCAAAGTTTTGAGGGGGGCGCCTTTTTGCCCCCCCAACCGTAAAAGCGAGATGAAAATGTCTGGAAAAAAGTGGCTAGAGAGCATTAGCTGCAGGCAATGAGAGGTTAGACAAAGCAATAGAGCGTGATCTCACTGCCCCAATTTTGTCCCCAGCAACTCTTCAACGTAACCTTATTTTTGATCACGGTTATTTGTTATAAGGACCGAAATTCTGAGTTTGTCTCTATGGCTAAACTGAACGTATACAACCAGCAGACACGTCCAAACGCGATCCGTCTTCTGAAGGCCTATGAGTCGCCCCCCGACCCGAGATCTATTCTGGTTTAAGATTTACCAGGTATTGCGATATCAAGGTCAAGTAACGGGGCGTATTGTTGTGCGCCAAAGATATCCGGATCACCGGCAGAGCCACTTGGGCGATCACGGTAGATGGTAAACTTGATCGCGTAGGCAGGGTCAAATTCTACAAAGTCAGAAATTCTATTGTCTTCAATCCCATATAATTTGCAGATTGTTTCCCGCGTCAATGATTCGCTTTGTTTCACCAGATCGTAGTTCGCCTGATCGCGAAAAATAATATCAAAGGTAATTTTATCAACACCGGCATTCTTACTGCGGATGGTTTTGGCCAGATCAGTCAGTTTTCGAGTCGTTTGGTTGGTGCTCATTTGTTAGACTCCGGCTTCAGTCAAATGGGTAGGGAATAATTCCATCGGGTCGTCAACAGCAACAGTATGATTAAGTGTCCAGAGGTATGCCGCACTGGCTTGAACAACTTCATCCAGAACAAATGATACGGAACCCGCCGTCCCTTTGACATCTTCAAGCCGGGCATAAAACATCTGGCGCGTACCGGTCATACAAATTTCCTCGGCTTCTTCGGCTGTCGGGGCGACAGATTGTACAACAACACAGAGTTCATGGGCCTTATGGTCCTTAACCGTTTCCAAGTCACCCATAACCCCATTTTTACCAAATACATTGTAATGGAGCTGGTATCCGTCTTCACCGAACTTGGCTTTAACCTGTGTTTTCGCCCACTCAATAACCTTATCTACATTTTCGATTGTATAAGGATCACGGATGCCGGCAATTCCAATAAACCGTTCCCCTACCTTTCCAGACCCTTCCAGCTTTACCCGGAACTCTTCCGCATGAACAAAGGTTTGACCTGTAATGCGGGTCGTTTTCGATGTCACCTGTTGATAATGACAGTTGGTCATGTCCAGCATGCCACCCGCAACAAATTCATGGTAGGGATTAGATCGCTCGTACATCGCATGCCCGGCGACCGAAGCAACCGTACAACTCTGAGCCGGGCTCATCGCGGTGACCAGAACGTCATCGGATGAAATTTCACCCAATACAGTCTCTTTTCCACCATAAGGTTCGGCGCAAAATGAAGCACACTCCAATACCTTGCCCAGATAATAAGAATTGGCTTCATCATGACCCCGACTGAGAGCCGCCGCAGCAAAGATTGCACTATCTGAACTGCGCCCACCGATGATCACATCCGCCCCTTGCTCCAATAGCGTCATAAACGGATGAACCCCAGCCATTGCGACAATCTTTTCAGTTGAATCAAGTTCTTGTTCAGTCAAATCATGGCGTTCATCAAGACCCTTGATCGGGTTGCCGGAGCGTATTTTCTTACGCAGATATTCTTTATCGACTTCTGAGTAAAAATATCCAACTTTGAATTTTTGAAGGTTATGTTCTTTTGCAACCTCCTTGATGATCGAGACAAAAAGATCAACCCGGCTGTTCGTTCCCGTATCACCAGCAGACCCAATTACCATTGGGACACCCAGTTTGCGGGAGGCGAGTAACATCTCTTCCAGATCATGTTTTTGCCAGGCAAGAGGGCTGGTTGAAGTATCAGAACCGAGGGGGCCGGGACCAACATCATCACTCCCTGAATCACAGGCAATAAAATCAGGTTTGGCATCAACGCCAATGTGAAAACTTTCGGGCTTCAAGGGAGCAAATCCCAAGTGTCCATTGGGACAAATGATCTTGGTCGATGTCATTCGAGGGTTACCTTGTTGTCTTTTGTCTCGCCCATGCGAACTACAATTATCACCAAGGTTGCATCTTCCATGCCATAATTGAAAAAGAAATATAATCCCGACAAAACAGTCACTTAACAATCAATTCATGCTCAGGAAATACCTGCAGGCGTTATATATACGCAAACTGAGCGAAATCCACGCAGGTTATGATTTTATATCAAGTTTATTGATTTGATGACGTAGGGCATGCCTGGAAATATTCAATTGTTTGGCCGATTTTGCGACATTACGGTTATTAGCATTAAGCACTTTTTCAATTAACTTTTTTTGAAACGAAGCTGTTGCCGCATGAAAGCCAATCGCTGGTAAATCTGCGGTGTCTAAACCAGAAAAATTGTCCAAGACATTCTCCGGGGATTGGGTCGCAACCCCTTTATTGAGTTCCCGCATGATGCGATCAGGAATATGTTTCACTAGAATCTGATCATCTGATTCTAGAATAAAAATACGCTCTAACAGGTTTTCAAGTTCCCGAACATTTCCTGGCCAATGAAATGACCTAAAAACATCAGCAACGGCCGGTTCAATTCCCCGGATATTCCGATCATATCGTGAGTTAAACTTACGCACGAAATATTCTGTCAAAAGGAGCACATCATCTCGGCGTTCCCGTAAAGGAGGGATGTTGATCGAAACAACCTGCAATCGGTAATAAAGGTCGTCTCTGAATTTCCCTGACTTTACCTCACCTGACAAGATTCTGTTTGTTGCTGCAATAAACCGTACATCAACCTTTTTCGACTTGATGGCACCGAGCCGGCGAAATTCCTGGTTGTCAAACAGGCTGAGTAGTTTGGCCTGCAGGACAGGCTCCAACTCCCTTATTTCATCAAAAAATATGCTGCCTCCGTCGGCGGCTTCAACCAGGCCGGTTTTTTTAGCCGCTGCCCCCGTGAACGCACCTTTCTCAAAACCAAAGAGTTCACTCTCCATCAGGTTTGCAGGAATTGCAGCACAGTTCACATCAACAAATTCTTTATCAGCACGTGCAGATTGTCCATGAAGCAGTCTTGCGGCCAATCCTTTGCCAGTCCCTGTCTCACCGTAGATCAAGATTGTATTCGCCTTGCTTTGGGCAACCCGAGAAATCAGCCGCCGGGTTTCAATAATACTTTCATGCTCTCCAACCAGATCACCCTGATAAGCCATTTACGTTTCCAAACGAACCAATTGATGCGGAGAGTGTATAGACTTGCCAGTCTGTTTCGCAAGGGCGTCCGGGACAATAATAAAGTTCACGTTTCTGACAGCAGAATATTACTGATGAAATTGTCAGGGAATCGCCATCAATCCCATGGCGACACAGCGATTGAGTTTTTCCCCCATGAGTTCCCAGAAATTCAGCGATATTTTCAAGTGAGATATTGCTATTCTGTGCTATCGGACCGGTATTAATCTTGTCCAACCGTCCCCTGGAACTTCCGGCCATAGGATCGTTTGGTGTTGGGGTAGCAAATTGAGCCAGCCTGGGATGAAGGTAGTGGTTGGTATGACCGATAAAGGTATTCTCTTGAGTTTCGACATGAATTTGACCCTGTCCCAATTCAACAGTAGCCATTTTTCCTGATTGGTCGGCCATCACAATCGAACCACCACCTACATGATCAACACTGCGGATCAGATCAAGGGCCTCATCAACGCTGGATGAGTCCGTCAAGATTTTAGTCATCAGAAAATAACGCAACCAGCCAATACCCGGCGTGGACCAACCGATCCGGTTATCGGCGACAGCCAATCCATCACTGTTCATACCGCTTGAAAACGCGCCGGGACTACCAAGGCTGCCGACAAACAAGCAACGCCGTTCGCCCCAGGCAGGGTCAGAATTGAGGAACACTTGCTGTAATTTTTGATGCGCCCCTTGATAATCCCTGTTTTTCGCCAGAATGGTTCCATGTGATGTTTGTTTGATCGCAAAGGCGGTGCAGCCATCTTCCTGACCAATTCGGTCATCAATCACCCCAAGATGCAGATAGGCAAACAGGTCTTTCGACTGAACACCATATCCTTCTGCAATTCCAGTAATCTCCGCCAGGGATTCAGGTGATTGTTGTTCTGTAAAAGCCCACTGACTGTCAAGGAATGACTGAACCTCGGGGTCATCCAGTTCCGTTTTCATGACATTCCGGCGCTCAGAAACTGCCTGAATTACAAAGGGTTTGAATTCTGGGTTCCATTGATGTTGTTGCCGTCCGCGTTGATAAGCAGTACCTGCTAAACCGATGGGGATTCCGGGGGAAATTTTCATATTGGCCCGTCATTGACAAGGTGGCAGGCAACGGTGGTTCCGCTTTTTAACGTCTGATGAATGGGTTTTGTCTGACGACATTGATCTTTTGCAAAGGGGCAGCGCGTATTGAACTTGCAGCCGTTTGGTGGATTTATCGGAGAGGGCAAATCCCCCGTCAGTTTCACCCGTTCCCCACTGCCTTTCCCATCGACACGGGGTACGGCTGAAAGCAAGGCTTGCGTATACGGATGCAGAGGGTTTGCAAGGATTTGTTTCGTTATCCCAGTTTCAACAATATCCCCAAGGTACATTACGGCAATTCGGTCACTTACATAACCGATCACCGAAATATCGTGTGAGATAAACAGATACGTTAGGCCCAATTCATGCTTTAACTCATCCAACAACTGGATAACCTGTGCCTGAATGGAAACATCAAGTGCAGAGACAGGTTCATCACAAACAATAAATTCTGGGTTAAGCGCCAAGGCCCTGGCAATACCAATGCGTTGGCGTTGACCTCCTGAAAATTGGTGCGGAAAGCGGGACATGTGTTCCGGTTTAAGACCGACGTTTTCTAACAATTGGGTAACTCTGTCACGAATATCGGGACCTTTTGCCAGCCCCTGCAAGCGCAAAGCAGTCCCAATAATATCTTCGATTGTCTTGCGCGGATTGAGGGATGCATAAGGGTCTTGAAAAATAATCTGCATCCGTCGACGCATTGTTTTCAGGTCAGCAGCATTGAGGTCGGTAACATCAATGCCGTCAAATATGATTGAACCAGACGTAGGCTCGTGAAGCCTGAGAACCGCCCTTCCCAATGTGCTTTTACCGCATCCACTTTCACCGATTAAGCCCAAAGTTTCTCCTCGATATATCGAGAATGAAACGCCGTCCACCGCCTGAACCAGTGATCCTGGGTTACCAGTCACTTTTCCCCACAACCCACGCCGTGAGTCATAGTGTTTAACAAGGTTTTTCGCCTCGATGAATGGAGCCTCGCCAATAGAGTAATCAATGCTATTCATCAGCCTCTAGCTCCGGGAAGAGTGCACCGGACGGAACATCCGTTATCGATCTCACGCATGGCTATTGTTTGGTTGCAGGCTTCCTGACGCGATTCACAACGACCAATAAAGCGACACCCCGGAGGCAAATTGATCAGCTCAGGAACTTGTCCTTCAATCGGCTTAATACGCCGCTCCAGATGCGCCAGGTTCGGGATCGACCTTAACAGACCCTGGGTGTAGGGATGGGCAGGTTGACCAATGACAGTTTTGGTAGGTCCAAACTCGATTACCTGACCGGCATACATAACCGCGATCCGGTCACAATACTCGGCAACCACACCCAAATCGTGAGTTATTAAAACAACACTCATACCCAGCTTTTCTCTGATATCAGCAATTAGCTCCAACACCTGTGCTTGAATTGTAACATCGAGAGCTGTTGTTGGTTCATCTGCGATTAATAATTTAGGGCGGCAAGCCAGAGCGATTGCGATCATCATTCGCTGACGCATACCACCGGAAAATTGATGTGGATATTCATCAAGGCGCGTCTCCGGTGAAGGAATGCCGACGAGCTGCATCATCTCGATGGCCCGATCTCTCGCTTCTCTCTTCCGGTTTCGCGCACTCCCGGTTAGCATCTCATCATGTGCCAGGAGAACTTCCATAATTTGGAAGCCAATCGTTAAGGCCGGGTTGAGAGCTGTCAGTGCGTCTTGCATTGTCATAGCCATTTCTTTACCTCGAAGTGACCTGTACCCCTTAGCATTTAGCCCAACCAGTTCCTGACCTTCAAAAATAATTGAACCGCCATCTATCCATCCGGGTTTCTTGACAAGGCCCATAACACTGGCGAAGGTGACGCTTTTTCCCGAGCCTGACTCACCCACAACGCCAACACACTCGCCCGGCATCACATCAAGTGAAACACCGTCAACAGCGGTAACCAACCCATAGCGAGTGGCAAAACGAGTTTGCAAATTTGAGATCGATAAAATGGGTTGACAAGAGTTCACTATAAATCCTCAATCATGAAACTTCGGATCAAAGGCATCACGTAACCCCTGACTTGCAACATTGATCGACAACACAAGAACCAGAATAGCCAGCCCCGGGAAGGTACTGACCCACCATGCCTCAAGCATGAATGAACGCCCGTCTGCAACCATCGAGCCCCACGAAGCGGTCGGTGGTTGAACACCTAAGCCAAGGAATGAGAGGCTGGCTTCAAGAATAATCACATTCGCCATACGGATGGTTGAGACAACGATCACTGGCGATAAAATATTTGGCAATATTTCACGCAACATGATGTGCCGACTTGATCCACCAAGGGCTCGTGCGGCTTCCACATATTCGACCTCGCGCGCCGCCAGAGTCTCCCCCCGGACGACCCGGCACGGAACGACCCATTCTTTGTAAACCAGAGCCAGAATGATATTTTGCAGACCGGGGCCAATCATCGCAATCAAGGCAATGGCAAAGATCAAATACGGAAAGCCAAGCAAAATATCAACCAACCGGGAAATCGTGATATCCACCCAGCCCCTGAGGTACCCGGCAGCTAGTCCGGCAACAATGCCGATGCTGGTGGCAACCGTGATTACGGACAGCCCAATAAAGATTGAAATTCGCGCCCCATAAATAATGCGTGAAAAAATGTCTCTGCCAAGGCCATCACAACCGAGGAAATAGGCTAACTCGCCCCCTTCAATCCACCACGGCGGTTGAAGTCTGCGAAACAAATCTGTTTCATTTGGATCATGCGGGGCAACAAAAGGCGCAAAGATTGCCATACCAACAAATACAAAAACAAAAATTGCGGCTAATGTTGATAAGCGGCTGGAAAGAAATAACTTCAAATTCCGACGAAGCGGTGACTCATTCTCTACTGCCACCTTCCCGATTACATCACTCATAGCTTAACCCTTGGGTTTAATACTGTGTAGAGAATGTCGGCGAAGAAGTTCAGGAAGACATAGGTTATCGCATAGAAAAGAACAGCCGCCTGAACCAGCGGGTAATTTCTGACAAAAATGCTTTCAACCACCAGACGTCCAAGACCGGGCCAGCCGAATACAGTTTCAACAATCATATTGCCCCCGAGCAGGGAGCCTGTTTCCAGCGCGGCGACAGTGACCGTCGGTATCAATGCATTTTTAAGAGCATGACGAATCAGGATACTGGTTCGGTTTATCCCCTTTGCCTCGGCAAAGATAATGTAATCCTGGCTCAACACTTCGAGCATCGACGTTCTGGTGACCCGCATCAGGATAGCGGCCATCGGCAGGCCTAACGTCAACGCCGGTAAGAATAAATGGGACAAAGCATTGAAAAATGTATCAAGTCGCCCTGCGATAAGAGAGTCAATCAACAACAAATGTGTCACCGCATCCACTTCGTAGGCATATCCAATCCGGCCTGAAACAGGCAGTATATGCAGGTGAACGGCAAACAACATCAGCAATAGAATGCCAAACCAGAATCCAGGTAAAGAGACTCCAAACAAGGAACCAACCGTTGATATCCGGTCAAATATTGTGTTCTTTTTGACGGCGGCGAGAACACCCAGAGGGATTGACGTTATCAATGCCAGCAAAAGTGAAACCAGGCTGAGTTCAATAGTTGCAGGGAGTCTCTCGGCAATTACGTCGATTACAGGCCGTCGATGAAAAAAACTGAGGCCAAAATTACCGGTGACAGCATTTCCTAAAAATTTAAAGAAACGTTGAACAGGAGGGAGGTCGAGTCCCATATCGTGGCGAAGTGAAGCTTCCTGCTCTTCAGAGATTGGCTGATCACCAATCATAATTTCGACTGGATCACCGGGGGTCAGGGCCATCATAAAAAAGACGATGGCCGTCACCCCCAGCAATACGGGGATCAGTTGGGCAAGTCGTTCAATGAGTTTACCAAAGTTCACGTTAACAATCCCAACTGATCAGGAGATCCTATTTCACACAAGCATCATGCAGATTGATACGCCCGTCAGAGCTAGGCTGCCATCCGCTTAGATTGTTAGAGACACCATACAGGTCTTGGGCAACCCAAAGATAGAGCTTTGGAAGATCTTTGTTCACGATTGCTTCGGCCTCAGAATACATAGCCGCCCGCTTGGCACGGTCAGTTTCTGTATTTGCAGCATCCAGTAATTTGTCAACCGCAGGATTGGCATAGCCTGAAGAGTTGCCGCGATCATTGGTACGGTGGGTGGGAACAAAGATACCAACCGGATCAAGAGAGCCGTTCCCCCATGAAGTCAGATACATTTGACCATCAATCGTCTTTCCTTTGGTGCGAAAACGAGTCGTTAATGTTGAAGATTCTCCTATGGCAACTTTAGTCCGGATACCTGCTTTTGTAAGCAGCGACGCAATCGCTTGGGCTGTGTCTTTATCTTTGCCCGTCACATCAAGCGTCACATCAAGGCCATTCGGGTAACCAGCTTCTGTGAGAAGGGCCTTAGACTTGGCAATATCAAATTTGTAAGCAGGCAGGTTTTTGTTTTTCCCAAAGGCATCAGGACCGAGAATACCGTTAATCAAGGTCGCTTTGCCATTCAGGATCTTGTCAACAATCAATTGGCGATCCAAGGCGTGCGCCATCGCCTGGCGAACACGCACATCGTTAAATGGTTTTTTCTGATTGTTCAGGGCGATAAAGGTTGAGCGTGTGCCGTTTACGGTCATCACCCGGGTATCCGGGTTGTTTTCAACCTGTTTGAGGGAATGAGCCGGTAGGTCATTGATGATATGGACATCGCCTGCCAACAGAGCCGCCACTCGTGAGGCATTTTCCGGAATAGTCTTGAAGATCACAGTATCGACACAAGCCTTTCCTACAGGTTTAAGGTTTTGTGAGCCTCCATAATATCCATCATAGCGCTCCATAATCACTGAATCGCCCTTACGCCACTTGGCAAATTTGAATGGACCAGCCCCCATAGCCCCTGTGCTCATACCATCTGCACCAACTTTTTCAGCAAACTTCTTGCTGACTATTTCGTGCAGTGTCATGAACGCCATAAACTGGGGCCAGGGATCAGAGAGAATAAAGCGCACTGTCCGATCATCGACCACCTGAACTTCTTTTACCGGACCAACCAGGCTTTTACGCGGACTGGTCTGTCCCCCAATGGCCCCTTCTTTGGTCAGACGATCAAATGTATACTTTACATCTTCAGACGTCATCGCAGATCCATCATGGAAAGTGATGCCCTTTTGTAACGTCACTTCATAGGTAGTGGCATCGATTTGTTTCCAGGATTCAGCCGCTTGCGTGACGACATTCATATTCGGATCTCGAGTAACCAGACCATCATACATATTCCGTATAATCGTTTGTGAAGTCCGTTTGCGGTGATTTGCCGGATCCAGGGTCAAGGCATCTTCAGTGTAGCCAACCCTAAGCTCTTTGGCCTGCACGTTTGCAGGCGACGCAATAAGTACAGATGACAAAGCCAAAGCAGCCGTTGCCATCAATGTTATTTTATAGTTTTCCATGCCGTGGTTCTCCCGTTAATTGCAGCGAATGAAGAGTGAATTTTTAATTTGTTTTAATGCTTTGCTCTCTCCACCAAGCAACAGGCATGCCATATATTGAATTTCGGGAAATTCGTCAAAAATGCTTCATGTTATGAATAGCTTGTCATGAATTATTATCCGGGCAACTATTACAGATATATTGGGCATGCGCTAAATACACTCACAATGCGCACAACTCACGCGTTGCAAGTCTGCTTAATTCTAGTCACGAGCCAGCAGTACAAGGCTGACTGATTGACCGTGTTTTCCTAGACAATGAAAGCTCTTCTGAGTGCCCTCGGAGAGTGGGAGGGGCCTATAAGCATGTGGATTTTGGACATACCAAGTGCGCTCAGGGTTAAACCCGGCCTGATATTGGGTATTCATAAAAGGTATTACCGGAAATTGCACTTGCCCGATGGCCGGGCTGATGTTGCCCAAGTATGAATGTTGTCGACGTGCCGTATAAGGGCCGAATCTCTTGATTGTTAAAGTGATCAGGGTCAGGACTCATCAATGACATGAAATTCTGTTTAACGGGAAGGTCACGGCGTACATTCTCGCCGTGAATTTGGGGAATACGGAACGCAGGTAAACAATTCGTCTGCCGTTTTTGACAACCTGCAAGTCAATGAAAAGTTACGTTGTTGGTGACATTTCTGCGAGAGTTTTCTACATTTATATTGTCTTGCTTTCTTTTTCAGCCGCCAATCTCAACGCTTTTAACCTTTCAGTTTTTTCCTGTGCTTTTTCTGTTCTTGCTTTTTTTGCTTTGATGAGCGTCTTATCCGTGTTTTTGGTTGGTTTACGATCTACAAACGCCTCTCCATCACCACGCTCAATAGCCGCTATCATTTTGTCATCGGCATTGTTTGGTCGAGTTGATCCTGATCCCATTGCGCTACCTTCCTCAATTAAGTTGATTGGCCTATCTTACCCTTGAACCTTTAATCATGCCAGCAACGTTCTCGGAGTCTGTTATTGGATTATTGGATAAATTTGATGTGTAATTTTTTACATGCCTTTCTCAGCCGCCTATCGAGCACGGAGTGCTGTCAACATTTGGGGGATACGTCTGATGCTGTTACATAATTCAATTTCAGTGTCCCAAAATTATCCCCACCGAAAATCGTCACATCGCACACTTAGACCTATTAGCAAATGCGTGGCAATTGTTCTCCGGCCATCCAATCAACCATTCTGGTTCCACCTATCTGAGTCTTCATCCTGACGAAGCAGCGCGAATCCTCTAGCACCCGACCAATGATGGCGGCGGATTTCCCTTTTCGGTGAGTCCGCATGATGGCCAACAGGTTTTCAGCATTCTCCGGCGGACAAATGGCAATCAGCTTGCCTTCATTTGCGACGAACAGTGGATCAAGCCCCAACAGTTCACAGGCACTTTTTACTTCCGTGCGAACAGGAATCTGTGCTTCATCAAGTTCAATACCCACACCCGACTGATTGGCGATCTCATTAAGGGTTGCACCAAGCCCGCCACGGGTCGGGTCACGCAGAACTCTTACACCCGGTACAGCACTTAGCATCGCCTGGACCAAATCATTCAGGGCCTGGCTATCTGATAGAATTTGTGTCGAAAATGACATGTTTTCACGTTTGCTCATTACCGCGACCCCATGATCGCCCAACGTTCCATTGACAAGAACCAAGTCACCCGGAAGGGCGCGTTCACCACCTATTTCGATCCCGTCAGGGACGACACCAACCCCGGACGTATTTATATAGATGCCATCCCCATGACCTTTTTCAACAACCTTGGTATCCCCGGTAACAATGGCAACACCGGCATCACGCGCCGCATCCGCCATACTTTCAACGATGGTCGCGAGTTCAGCTAGTGGCAACCCTTCTTCGAGAATAAAACCAGCCGTTAAATACTGAGGCACACCGCCCCCCATGGCCAGATCGTTTACAGTCCCGTGCACCGCCAGTGATCCAATATTCCCACCTGGGAAAAAAGTAGGTGTCACAACAAAGCTATCCGTGCTCATCACGACACGGCCAGGCGGTAATTGAAATATTGCGGCATCATGTTCACGTCGAAGAAACTCATTATCAAAGGCCGACAGGAAAAGTTCTCCGATCAACTGGATCATGGTCCGCCCACCTGCTCCGTGGCTCATATCGACACGACCGTTGGCTATGTCAAGCGGACGGGCCAAGCGTGATTTCCCAAGTATGCTCATGTCGCTTGCTCCCTTACACCCAACTGGCGAAAACGACCATATGTCCACTGTGCAGCGCAGGCCCCTTCGCTGGAAACCATACACGCCCCCATCGGATTATCCGGCGTACAGGGATCACCAAACAGTTTGCATTGGCTCGGCGATGTTTTACCCCGTAGAACATCGCCACACTCACAGGCCTTGTTTTCTCGTGCCTCTGGTACGTCGACAGAAAATCTCAATTCAGCATCATAATCGCTAAATTCGCCACGAATCTTCAAGGCGCTCTGCGGAATCTCCCCCAACCCCCGCCATCCAAAACTAGAACGAACCTCGAATACCTCAGTCACAATTGCCTGAGCTTTGGCATTGCCTTCCGGGTTCACGGCCCGTGTGTACTCATTTTCAACCTCAGCCCTGCCGTCGTTGGACTGGACAATCAATTGCAGTATCGATTGCATCACATCTAACGGTTCAAAACCGGCAATAACCACAGGCTTTTTGTAAACGCTGGCAAATTCTTCGTAGGGGTAAGTGCCGATGATGGCACTGACATGGGCCGGGCCAACAAAGCCATCCAGAGCCACATCTGGCACTCCCAAGTCTGAGTATGTCCCCAATATTGCCCGCATCGCTGGTGGGGTCAGAACGTGATTGCAGTGCACAGAGAAGTTCTTGAGCCCCAGTGCCCGTGCTCTCATGATAGCTGCGGCAGTTGGCGGCGTCGTGGTTTCAAAACCAATGGCAAAAAAAACAACTTGCCGGGTAGGATTATCCTGAGCGATTTTCAGAGCGTCGAGGATTGAATAGACCATCCGGACATCCGCCTGCTGAGCCCGCGCCTTGATCAGAGATTGAAAGCGTGTCCCCGGCACCCGCATCAGGTCGGCGTAGGTGCACAGGATCAAATCGTTCTGGGTAGCTAGCCCCACAGCAACATCAACCCGGCCCACGGGAAGTACACATACAGGGCAGCCGGGGCCATGAATCATACGTACGTTTTGTGGCAATAAATCCTCAATACCGTAGCGGGCAATCGCATGCGTGTGACCGCCGCAAAATTCCATAAACCGGTAGGTTCTGGATGGGTCTGTGGCCGCAGCAATCGCGCTGGCTAAACCGCTCGCCAGAGCCGGGTCGCGAAAAGCCTCAATATACTTCATGCCTCTGCTTCCATTTCGGCGAACAGCTGCAGAGTTCGTTCAGCCTCTTCCGGGTCAAGTCGCGTAAGGGCATATCCGGTATGGACGATAACATAATCCCCCGGCTCGACACCGTCGACCAGATCAAGGGAGATTTCCTTGATCACGCCCTCCACTTCAACATCGGCCAAGCCATTTGTTGTCAGTCTAATAACCTTGGCTGGAATCGCTAGGCACACAGTGATCTCCTCATCGTTGTCGTTCTACAAATAACGCTGCCGAATAGGCCTGGCCGCAACTCAATCCTGCGTCTCCGGTTGACAGCTTCTCGAGGCGAAGCACTGTCATACCAGCATTCTCTAGTGCCTTGGTCAATTGTTCCGTCAAAACGCAATTAAAGAAACATCCGCCACCGAATGCAACCGTATTTATTCCACTCACGGTGCTTGCCCACAACACCCAGTCGGACAAGGCATTGGCCAAAGTCCCATGAAAATAATCTGCTCCTTCTCGGGCGTCCATCGAAGATATGGCGTTCATCAACACCGAACAATCGAGCTCTCCTTGATCGGTGATTTTCCACCCTCCCGACAACACTTTGGGAACCGTCACAAGACGTTCAAGTTCTGCGGGAGCCTGTCCTTCAAATTCTGCTGTCAGATGAACATTCAGCAAACCACAAGCCGCATCAAACAAGCGACCACAGCTGGACGTTTTCATAACATTGGGCCCATTCTCAAGCAGTGCTGCCAGTCGTTCTGCTTGCGGTTGAGATGAGAATCGGTCAGTTATTTCCCTCCCCCGTCCCAAAGAGTGCAGTACTGACGCCGCCATGCGCCAGGGCTCTCGTGCAGCCGCATCTCCACCGGGTTGCGCCAATCGGGACAAGTGGCCAAGCCGTTTAAACTCACCGCCGTTAACATGCAAAATCTCTCCCCCCCATGATTCTCCATTCGGCCCGAGTCCAAATCCGTCCAACGCCAAGCCCAGAACCGGACCGACATGACCACACTCGGCGACCGTGGTGAGGATGTGGGCATGATGATGTTGTACCCCAAGCGTTTCGCCAGCGAGTTGATAGGCAAGGCGGGTCGAGTGGAAATCCGGATGCAGATCATGCGCCACACAGGCAAACGATCCGCCTGCACGGATAACGACTTGATCAAGCATCGATTGATATGTTTCCAATGCCTCCAGCGTCTCCAAATCCCCCGCTGGCGGTGTAACAAAGGCCTCATCACCCTCAATCAAACAAAGGCTGGCATTGAGGTGAGCGCCCATCCCCAGAACTGTCGGCATAGGGCGCGGCAGCTTTATTACTTGGCTGAAAATGTCTGTCTTCGGTTTCACCGACCTTATTCCCGTACCCCATCATCTGCACGGGCGTGATGATTTTGAATTATCGAACGTCTTTTTCTGATCCAGTCATACCAATCGTCCATTCCCTCACCGTTCAAGGCACACACCTGCAGAACCTCAATTTCTGGATTTACCCGTCGCGCATATTCAACGCACTT
>Ga0316189_10003148_pt1 | contig 16033 bp, 13 predicted proteins | sample LowCovwburrow_MG_FD_204930 | JGI IMG/M metagenome (GOLD analysis project Ga0316189, IMG submission 204930) | Coastal sediment microbial communities from Maine, United States - Lowes Cove worm burrow | ecosystem: Environmental > Aquatic > Marine > Coastal > Sediment | place: USA: Maine... | reverse complement strand
CCTACGCATTGAAAACCGGAGCTCACGTCAGGGTAGATATTTTCTATCGCAGTTTCAGTCCCCGCGGCAGGGCCTGGGTCAACGCGATTGGCGGCATCGTTTTCCTGATGCCACTGTGTGTCTTTATTTGCGTCAGCAGCTGGAGCTACGTGACCGAGTCCTGGTTGATTCGCGAGAGCTCCCCGGAGCCGGGCGGTATCCCCGCGGTATTCCTGCTCAAGAGCCTGATACCGCTGATGGCCATCAACCTTTTGCTGCAGGGCCTGGCGGAAACCTTGCGCAGTGCGCTGGCGCTGACGGAAGACCCGGGTTGATGGAAGCCTACATCTCGCTCTATATGTTCCTGCTGGTATGCCTGTTGCTCATGTTCGGCTACCCCGTGGCGTTCACCCTGGCCGGGACGGCCCTTGCGTTCGCCGCAGGCGGCATTCTCGCCGGTAACTTCGATGCCGGCTTCCTGTCCGCCCTGCCCGGCCGGATGTTCGGCACCATCAGCAATACAACCCTGATCGCCGTGCCGCTGTTCATTCTTATGGGTGTGATCCTGGAGAAATCCCGGGTGGCCGAAGAGCTGCTGGGAACCATGGCCAAGCTTTTTGGCGGCCTGCGAGGCGGGCTGGGCATTTCGGTGGTGGTGGTGGGGATGCTGCTGGCCGCCAGCACCGGGATCGTCGGGGCCACCGTAGTCACCATGGGGCTGCTATCGCTGCCCAGCATGTTGCGCACAGGCTACAGCCCGTCACTGGCCACCGGCACCATCTGTGCAACCGGCACGCTGGGCCAGATTATTCCCCCTTCCATCGCGCTGGTTCTGTTAGGCGACATCCTGTCTAACGCCTACCAACAGGCGCAACTGAAGATGGATATCTTCAACCCTAAAACCGTGTCCGTGGGGGACCTCTTTGTCGGGGCACTTATTCCCGGACTGGTGCTGGTTGGCATGTACATCCTTTACCTGCTGGTGGTCGCCGCCTTGAAACCGGATGCCGCACCAGCTGACAGCGGTGACAAGGTGAGCGCCGGGGAGATCTTGCGAGGGCTGCTGCCGCCTATGACGCTCATACTGGTCGTGCTCGGCTCCATTCTGGCCGGCGCGGCGACGCCCACAGAGGCGGCGGGTATCGGCGCTATCGGAGCACTGTTACTGGCATGCGCCAGGGGCCAGATGGACAAAACGCGACTGAAAGAAGCGGTGGTCAGTACCATGGAAGTTACCTGCATGGTATTCATGATATTGATTGGCGCAGCGGTTTTTTCCCTGGTGTTTCGAGGCTTCGGCGGCGAGGAGCTTATTCAACACTTTTTCACCGATATGCCAGGCGGCGTCACCGGGGCCACGCTGGTGGTCATGCTGGTCATCTTCCTGCTGGGTTTCATCCTCGACTTCATCGAAATCACCTTCGTGGTGGTGCCCATTGTCGGCCCGATTTTGCTGGCTATGGGAGTCGACCCGGTCTGGCTGGGTATCATGATCGCCCTCAACTTGCAGACCTCGTTTCTAACGCCTCCCTTCGGATTTGCCCTGTTCTACCTGCGAGGCGTGGCCCCGGAATCACTGGCTACGACCGCTATATACCGTGGCGTGATTCCCTTTATAATTATTCAGCTGCTGGTTATGGCGGTTCTCTGGAACTGGCCGGGCATGGCCACATGGTTGCCATCGGTGTTGAAACACTGACTGCAAGTGAGTCGACCTGGCCGTCGACGTCGACAACAATCCAGGCGCTAACAATGAATGATATCGACAGTGCACCTATCCCCCAGGGCGAACTCGCCCTGCAGACCGTCGCCATGCCCAAGGATACCAACCCCAACGGAGATATCTTCGGCGGCTGGTTGCTGTCGCGTATGGATATCGCGGGCATGATTACCGCAGGTGAAGTGGCCGGCGGACGCGTCGCCACCGTCGCGATAGACGGTATGGCTTTTCTTACCCCGGTACACGTCGGCGCCGTGGTGTCCTGTTATTGCGATGTGCTGGAAGTGGGGCGCAGCTCAGTGCGTATCGTGGTTGAGGTGTGGATTAACTCACCGCACGACGGCGAGCCGCTGAAGGTCACCGAAGGCGAGTTTGTCTTTGTGGCAATCGATGCACACGGGCGCACGCGCACCATAAAACAGTAATACTGAGTCGCCGGTCAGCGCAGCGAGCGGAGTTACTCGCTCGTACCGTCCAGCACTTTATCCCGGGAGTTGATATAAGCCTGCTCGGAAATATGATGATAGGCACGAGCCCCGTCATAAAATGACTTATACGACTCGTAGACCCGGGCTGCCATCGGGTCAGTTGCCACCAGCTTACCCATCACTTCTTCGCTGCCCTGGTACAGTGCCAACAACACGTCATCCGGCAGGCGGCGCAGTTGCACCCCGTGCCGATCGACCAGTTCGCGCAGGGCGGCGTTGTTGCGCGCGGTGAATTCATCCAGCATATCCTGGTTGGCCGCCCTCGCGCCATAGGTGACTATCGCCTGCAGGTCCTCAGGCAAGGCCTCTAAAGAGGCCTTATTGACGATGAACTCCAGCATTGAGCCCGGCTCATGCCAACCCGGGTAGTAATAGTACTTGGCGACCTCGTGCAGGCCCAGGGCCAGATCGTTATAGGGGCCCACCCACTCGGTGGCGTCGATGACGCCGGTCTGCAGCGAGGTATACAGCTCACTGCCCGAGATGCGCACTGCCGTACCACCGGCGGCGGCAAAGACCTCTCCGGCGAGGCCGGGTATTCTCATCTTGAGTCCCTTGAGATCCTCCACCGAGTTGATTTCCTTGTTGAACCAGCCGGCCATCTGTACACCGCTGTTGCCACCCGCCAGGGGAATAATCCCGGCGGGGGCGTACGCCTCGCGCCACAGTTCGAGACCACCCCCGTAATGCAGCCAACCATTCATCTCCTGGGCATTGAGGCCGAAGGGAACCGCCGTGAAGAACACTGACGATGGTATCTTGCCTTTCCAGTAGTAGGCGGCCCCGTGGCCCGCATCCGCTACTCCCTGTGAAACGGCGTCAAAAACTTCAAAGGCCGGCACGATCTCCCCGGCGCCATACACCCTGATGGTGAGGCGGCCCGCACTCATTGCATTCACATAGCGGGCAAAGTTTTCCGGCCCCGAGCCCAGTCCGGGAAAGTTCTTCGGCCAGGTGGTAACCAGCTTCCACTGAAACCGTTGGTCCGACCCCGCGGCTTCGCGCCCACTGTCGTGGCCCGGGTTGGGTGCGCCGGCCCGGTCTGTCGCCCACAGACCGATGACCACCACCAGGGCGGCCACCAACAACAGGATGATGAGAGGGGTATATCGCCTTTCCAGAGATCCTGTCGCCATGCTTCTAACCGCCTGTCGTTTTTTATAAGAGTTGCAGATTGGCGTACTGCAGCACCAGCCACTTACTGCCCTCAGTGTCGAAATTGACTTCGACCCGCGCGCTGCTGCCGCGGCCTTCAAAGTTTAGCACGACGCCCTCGCCAAAGATCTGGTGGTAGACGCGCTGGCCCAGGCTCAGGTCCGTATCGGGCACCGCGGCCTGTGTGAGGTTGCTGACCGGCACCGATACCGTGGAATGCAGGCGAACCTCCCGCAGCAATTCCGATGGAATTTCGCGGATAAAACGCGAGGGGGTATTGAAGGTCTCACTGCCGTGCAGGCGCCGGCTCTCGGCGTAGGTAATCATCAGCTTTTCCATGGCGCGGGTAATACCCACGTAGCACAGCCGGCGCTCCTCCTCGAGCCGACCGGGCTCTTCCAGGGACATGCGATGCGGGAACAGGTTTTCTTCCATGCCGGCAAGAAACACCAGCGGGAATTCGAGGCCCTTGGCGGAATGCAGGGTCATCAGCTGCACGCTGTCCTCGTGCTCATCGGCCTGCGCATCTCCGGCGTCCAGGGCGGCGTTATCAAGGAACTGCTGTAAAGGTGAGCGCTCATCCTCTTGTGCTACGAATTGCTTGGCCGCGCTGACCAGCTCTTCCAGGTTTTCCACCCGGGCCTGTCCTTTTTCGCCTTTTTCCTTCTGGTGATAATCGATAAGCCCGGCGCCCTGTATAACGTGTTCGGCCACTTCTTCCAGTACCAGTTCATCGGTGCCCGAATCCAGTTCATTGATCAGTACGGTAAAACCCTCCAGAGCGGTGAGGGCACGCGTCGGCAACAGCTTCTCAGTGGTGACCGCGGCAATAGCCTGCCACAGGGAGATGCCCCTGCCGCGGGCGCAATCGCGCACCGTATCCAGTGTTTTGCTGCCGATGCCGCGCGGCGGCGTATTAATCACCCGCTCGACCGCGGCATCATCGCCACGGTTGAGCAGCAAGCGCAGGTAGGCCAGGGCATTGCGGATCTCCATGCGCTCATAGAAGCGCTGCCCCCCGTAGATGCGATAGGGGATCGCCGCCCTGATCAGCCCCTCCTCCAGCACCCGCGACTGGGCGTTGGAACGGTACAGAATCGCGGCCGAGGAACGATTGTGCCCACCATCCAGCCACTGCTCTATCTGCTCCACGATAAAGCGCGCTTCATCGTGTTCATTGAAGCCCGCGTAGAGGGTGATGGGTTCTCCCGTTTCACCCGCAGTCCACAGCTCCTTGCCCAGCCGCCCGAAGTTATAGGCGATTACGCCGTTGGCAGCCTGCAGGATAGTTTGCGTAGAACGGTAGTTTTGCTCCAGCCTGACCGTTCGGCTGGTTTCGAAATCCTGGGTAAAGCGCTGGATATTCTCAATCTTGGCGCCGCGCCAGCCGTAAATCGACTGATCATCATCGCCCACCGCAACAATGGGAATCTGCTTACCCGCCAGCACACGCAACCAGGCGTACTGGATGGTATTGGTATCCTGGAACTCGTCGACAAGAATCTGCTGGAAGCGATCCTGGTAGTGTTGCAACACCTCGGGACAGTTCAGCCAGAGTTCATGCGCGCGCAGCAATAGCTCGGCGAAGTCGACCAAACCTCCGCGCTGGCACGCTTGCTCATAGGCTGCATACACTCGCAACATGGTTTGCTCAAACAGGTCACCCGGTGACGCCGTGATGTGGCTGGACCGCAGGCCCTCATCCTTTTGCGAGTTGATATACCACTGCGCCTGTTTGGGCGGCCAGCGGGATTCGTCCAATTCCAGCTCACGGCAGACCCGTTTTACCAGGCGCAGCTGATCGTCACTGTCGAGAATCTGGAAATTCTGCGGCAGTCCGGCCTCCTTCCAGTGAGCCTTGAGCAAGCGGTGCGCCAGTCCGTGGAAGGTGCCGACCCACATTCCGTGTGCGGGTATGTGCAACATCTCTTCGATGCGGCTGCGCATCTCCCTGGCCGCCTTGTTGGTAAAGGTCACCGCCAATACCGACCAGGGCGATAGGTCCTGCGCCCGTATCAGCCAGGCGATACGATGCACCAGCACGCGGGTTTTGCCACTGCCAGCGCCAGCCAGCACCAACATATTCTGGTTCTCGGCAGCCACAGCATCACGTTGAGCATCATTCAGGGGAGACAAAATATCAGACACATCCATGCATGCATTCTAACTAAAATACCTGCCGGCTACAGGGTGCGGGCGCTGTTGCTTGAATATTAATTTCACTTACTGCACCGTTGCCCGCCAATCACCCAAGTCGAGGTAATTGCTCACCGTGTCTGGTACCATCGCCTCTGATTTGACGTCCAGCACAGGCATGATTGAACTATGACAGATAAGGATAATAAATTTTCCAGGCGCGCTGATTACGACAGCTCTGCTGCAGAACAGGAAGATAAGCTGTTTTTCGGCGATATGGAGGACATGGAGGGTTTCGAGGAGCCGGACCGGGACACCGACTATGCCGCGGCCTATCGCGAAGACCATCTGGAGGACGAGGCGTTCGCCGATACGCTTTATGACGAGAAAACCACGCAGCTCGATGAGGACATCTCGCCGCGCGGTGAAACAACGCCCCCGTTACGGACGGCGACCCTGGAAAAAGAGTGGCAGGAGACGGCAGAGACTGAGCCAGGCGACGTTGTGTCCGATGTAAGCCCGGCGGGAAGACTGGCAGCAGATCAGCCAGAGCAGGAATGGCAGGACGAAGAGGACTACCCGCAGCACACCGGTGCCGGCCAGACCTGGCCCCCCCTGCTTATCGCCATGGCAGTTCTTGCGGTATTGCTGTTGGTGGCTGGTGGTTACGGTGTGCTGCAGCAACGCTCGGCCACCCAGGCGGAAATTCGCGAGCTACAGGCAGCACTTGCCACCTCCGTCGATCCTGCCGCGGTGGCCGAGGAACGCCAGACCCTGGAAAACGCGCAACAACGCAATGGGCAGCTGCAATCGGTGATCGATGCCCTGACCCTTGAGAACCGGCGTTTGACGGATACGGTGGCGGGGCTGGAAAGGCAATTGCAGGCCCAGCAAGTGAAGCGTGTTGTGCCCCAACAACTGGCCGACGGCAGCACAACTGCCGCAGCAACGGCTGCCGCAGCAACGGCTGCCGCAGCGGAGTCGGCGGACGCGGCTGCGTCCCGGGCACCCGCCGCGCAGGCTGCGCTGCCTGTGAGCGGGGACTGGTTCGTCAACTTTGCCTCCTACGGCGTGCGCGAAACAGCCGAGAGCTGGGCCGACCGGATCGAGCCCACCGCAGGCAAGGCCGCGATCGTCATGGGCAGCAAAGGGGACAGGTCGTTTTACCGGGTACGTGTGGTGGACCTGCCCGACCGGGCAATCGCAGAGCGAGTGGCCACTGAACTGGCCGCGGAGCATGGACTAGCCGAGCTCTGGGTAGGCAGGCGATGAAGGCCTACCCCTTGGCAGAACTTATCAGTCCTGTTACTGTTTTCACCGATAACAACAGAGGGTTTAACCATGCGTCTTATCAAACCAGTAGTTCTGGGCCTGGCCCTGGGAAGCACCATGACTATCGCCGGAGAGTGCGTCAAGCCGGAAGCGCCCACCATGCCCGATGGGGCCAGCGCTTCCATGGAGGACATGCTCAATGGACAAAAGGCGGTTAAAACCTTCCAGAGCGCCAATATGGATTACATGAAGTGCCTGGAAGAGAAATTCACCGCTGCCGAGGCGGCTGGCCTGACCGGCTCTGATGAAGAAAAGAAAGCCGCCAAGAGCACCTACGACAAGGCCATAGAGGCCTACAACTCGGCGGTGTCCAAAGAAGAGGAAGTGGCGGGTCAATTCAACACGCAAATTCGCGAGTACAAGGCCGCCAACCCTTCCTGAACCAGCCCCTGTAAGGCTCTGCAGGCCGCTGCGGACACAAGTCCTGTATGCCATAGGGATCATGCGATACGGTAATACCATGGGGTAAGCCGTATCGGCACCAGGTCACCCGGCCCGCGACCAGGGACAACCAGCTGGTCATCTCACATCGCCAACAACCCCAGTGGGTTTTTGGTATAGGCCACTGACACGATAAATGCAGCAACCAGCAGGGCAAGCAGCCAGGCCGTGCAACGAACCCTTATCGTATTACCAAAACGCAAGGCCACCATGCCCAGGGCGATATAGACCAGCAGGGCAACCAGTTTGACGCTGAGCCAATCTACCTGTTGCGGCCACACCTGCCAGATCACCAGCATGGCAATTGCGGAGGCCAACAGCAGGCTGTCGATCACATGCGGCAATATTCTCGTTTGGCGCAGCCGCAACCGCGGGTTATCGGTAAGCATCCAATAGCCACGCAAGGTAAAACCGCCGATGGACAACAAGGCACAGCCGATATGGAGTGTTTTTAGTCCATCAAACAGCGTCACTCCACCGTGACCGACTTGGCCAGGTTGCGGGGTTTGTCCACATCGGTCCCCTTCTGCACTGCCACGTGGTAAGACAGGAGCTGCAGGGCCACCGTGTAGACCACCGGCTTGATGGCCTCGGGGCAATGGGGCATGGCCAATACGCGCACTCGCGAGGTGTTGGCAAAGCCGGCCTGCTTGTCGGCGAAGACAAACAGCTCTCCCCCACGCGATCGAACTTCTTCCAGGTTGGATTTCAGCTTTTCGAGCAATTCATCGTTCGGCGCTACGGCAACCACCGGCATATCATCATCCACCAACGCCAGCGGTCCGTGTTTCAGCTCCCCGGCCGGGTAGGCTTCGGCGTGGATATAGGAGATTTCCTTCAGCTTAAGCGCCCCTTCCATGGCGATGGGATATTGTATTCCGCGTCCCAGAAAGAGGGCATGACGCTTGGGAATAAAGGCCTCCGCCAACTGCTCGATGGCGGGATCCAGCTCCAGTGTCTGCTGCACGTAATCCGGGAGTTTCTGCAGGGCGGTTACCAGATCCTGCTGCTTTTGCTCGGGCAGCTGACGGCGGCGGCCCAGCGCCACGGTCAGCAGCAGCAACGCTACCAGCTGGGTGGTAAACGCCTTGGTGGAAGCGACGCCGATTTCAGCGCCCGCGCGGGTCAAAAAGACCAGGTCACACTCGCGCACCAGCGAACTGTTGTCCACATTGGAGATAACCAGGCTGCCGACGAACTCGCCCTGAGTGGCATTGCGCAAAGCGGCCAGTGTGTCGGCGGTCTCGCCAGACTGGGAAATGGCGACCAATAACGTGCCCTGGTGCTGCACCCGTTTTCGATAACGAAACTCGGAGGCCACCTCCACTTCGCAGGCCACGCCGGCCAACTCCTCCAACCAGTAACGGGCCACCATGCCCGCGTGAAAACTGGTACCACATGCCACGATTTGCACATTTTGTACCTGGTCAAAAACCGCCGCAGCGCCCTCACCAAACGCCTCGTCATGCACCACGTGGTTGGCGCCGGCCGCAAAGGTCGCCGCCAGGGCCTGCGGCTGCTCATAGATTTCCTTGATCATAAAGTGATCAAAGCGCCCTTTGTCGACAGACTCCAGTGCCTCGTCGATTCGGGTCTGCTCGCGATCGACAACCCGATCTTCGATATCATAAATCTGCAGCGATGAGGGCGTTATCATGACAAGATCGCCCTCTTCCAGGTAGATGAAACGATCGGTAACCTGGCGCAGGGCCATCTGGTCGGAGGCCAGGAAGTTTTCACCGATACCCACGCCAACCACCAGCGGGCTACCCTTGCGCGCACCGACCACCTGCCCGGGGTGTATCGCGTCCACCGCCGCCAACGCATAGGCTCCTTCGAGGCGCTTGACCGTGTGCTGCATCGCCTCTAGCAACGTGGCACCAGCCTGCAACTGCCGATGCAACAGGTGCACTACCACCTCCGTATCGGTCGCGGAGGCCAGTTCATACCCGTCAGCGACCAGTTCCTCGCGCAGAGCAACATGGTTTTCGATAATGCCATTGTGGACCAGGGCAATCCGCTGTCCCGAGATATGCGGGTGGGCATTAACACCGGAAGGCTCCCCGTGGGTGGCCCAGCGCGTGTGAGCTATCCCGGTGCAGCCAAAATAGGGTTGCAGGGCCTGGGCTCTTTCCAGCTCACTGACCTTGCCCTGTTTTTTATGCAGCTGCAGGTGCTGCTCATTGTCAATCAGCGCCATGCCCGCGGAGTCATAACCGCGATATTCCAGCCTGCGCAGGCCCTCCAGCAGGATTTCAGATACTTCTCGGCGTGCCGCCGCGGCTACGATGCCACACATAATCAGTCCTTGTCTTGCAATTTACCGGGACGCTGCCAACCCTGGATGTTGCGCTGGCGGGCCCGACTCACCGCTAACTCGTCCGTCTCTACGGTCCTGGTAATGGTTGAACCGGCGCCCACGAAGCCCCCTGCGGCAATCTGCAGAGGCGCTACCAGGGTGCTGTTTGATCCCACGAATACGCCGTCGCCGATTTCCGTCTTGTGTTTGTTGACCCCGTCATAGTTGCAGGTGATTGTGCCGGCGCCGATATTCACCCCCGTGCCCATGTCGCAATCCCCGACGTAGGTCAGGTGGTTGACCTTGCTGCCGGCGCCGATGTTGGCTTTTTTAGTCTCGACGAAATTACCGACACGGGCGCCCTCGGCCAACACAGTACCGGGGCGCAGCCGTGCGAAGGGCCCCACACTGCAGTTCTTACCTACCACGGCCTGCTCGAGATGGCTCATGGCATGCACCATTGCGCCCTCAGCTACGCTGACGTTACGCAACACGCAGTTGGGGCCGATGCTCGCGCCGGCACCAATACTCACCTCACCCTCCAGTACCACGTTGACGTCGATACTGACATCGCCCGCACATTGAACCGTGCCGCGAATATCAAGCCGGTTGACGTCGGCTACGCTGACCCCCTCGCGCATCAGCTTTTCCGCCTGGCGGCGCTGGTATTCCCGCTCCACCTGGTTTAGCTGGACCCGGTCATTGACGCCGAGAATCTCCAGTTCGGATTCCGCCAGACTGGATGCCACCCGCTTGCCCTGCGCGACCGCCAGGCCGAGAATATCCGGCAGGTAGTACTCCCCTTGCTGGTTCTCGTTCCTGACCTGCGGCAGATATGCCAGTAGATCCGCCGCGGGCGCGGCCAACACGCCCGTATTGATTTCATCGATTTCCAGCTGGGCGGGGCTCGCGTCCTTTTGCTCAACCACGCCTACCAGTTCGCCCTGTTCATCGCGCAGTATCCGCCCGTAGCCAAAGGGGTTGTCCACCTTCGCGGTAAGGAGCGCTGGAGACTGGCCGGCCTTGTCCACCAGGCACTGCAGCGTGGCCAGCTGCGTGAGCGGCACGTCGCCGTAAAGCACCAGCACAATGCTGTCCGCCGAGACCGCGGGCAAGGCCTGTAATACCGCATGCCCAGTGCCCAATCGCTGCTCCTGCAGTACCCAATTGAGCTTGTAACCCGACAAGGCGGCCTCGACCTGTTCGCTGCCATGACCGATCACCACGTGAATGGCGCTGGGCGCCAGTGCTTGCGCGGTCTGCACCACATGCTCCAGCAGGGGCTTACCCGCCACGCTGTGCAGTACTTTGGGCAGGCGCGATTTCATCCGGGTGCCCTGTCCGGCGGCAAGAATTACAACTTCTAGTTTCATAGTGGTGACGGGCCCATCCTGTAGCGTTTCCTTTCAGGTTTCGAAATAGTATGCCCCTGAGCGAACATTACAATGCGATTTCCTACAATTGTGACCCGGTTAGCAGCTGTGGGGTCGAATATAGAAACCTGATTTCGTGTTAGCTCTCTGCGCAAACAGGCAAAAAAAACCCCGGAGGTTACCGGGGATTTCTGATATCTGTGTGTACAGGCCGCTGGCGATCAGCCACGTCCCGCCCGGTTGCGCATTTTGCGCAATGTAGCCAATTGCGCCGCGGCTTCTGCCAGCTGCGCCGAGGCGCGACCGTAGTCGAAATCACCCGTCTGGTTAGCCAGCGCGTGCTCCGCTTCCTTGCGCGCCTCTTCGGCCGCGGCCTCGTCTACATCATGCGCGCGAAGTGCGGTATCGGCCAAGATGGAAACTACCCCGGGTTGCACTTCCAGGAAGCCACCGGACACGTAATACACCTGCTCCTCGCCTTCCTGAGTTACCACACGCACCGGGCCAGGCACCAGCGAGGTGAGCAGCGGCGCGTGGCCGTAGCTAACACCCAACTCGCCCAGGTCACCGGTCGCCACCAGCATCTCGATCAGGCCGGAGAAGATTTCCTCTTCCGCGCTGACGATATCACAGTGAATTGTCATTGCCATGGTATGGCCCTCTGGTAAACCCCTGCCGTGTTACAGGTTCTTGGCTTTCTCAACAGCTTCTTCGATGCCGCCGACCATGTAGAACGCCTGCTCGGGCAGGTGATCATACTCCCCGGCGAGAATACCCTTGAACCCGGCAATGGTGTCTTTCAGCGACACGTACTTGCCGGGCGAACCGGTGAAGATTTCCGCTACGTGGAACGGCTGCGAAAGGAAGCGTTCGATTTTACGCGCCCGGTTTACGGTCTGCTTGTCTTCCTCAGACAGCTCGTCCATACCCAGGATGGCTATAATATCTTTCAGTTCCTTGTAACGCTGCAGCACGTTCTGTACACCGCGGGCTGTCTCGTAGTGATCAGTGCCGATAATCAGTGGATCCAGCTGGCGCGACGTGGAGTCCAGCGGATCAACCGCAGGGTAGATGCCCTTCGCGGCAATATCACGGCTCAGTACAACGGTCGAGTCCAGGTGAGCAAAGGTGGTCGCTGGTGAGGGGTCGGTCAGGTCGTCCGCCGGTACGTAAACCGCCTGGATCGAGGTGATCGAACCCACCTTGGTCGAGGTGATGCGCTCCTGCAGAACACCCATCTCCTCAGCCAGCGTCGGCTGGTAGCCCACCGCCGAGGGCATACGACCCAGAAGTGCTGACACTTCGGTTCCGGCCAGGGTATAGCGGTAGATATTATCGATAAACAGCAGCACATCACGGCCTTCGTCACGGAATTTTTCAGCCATGGTCAAACCGGTCAAGGCTACGCGCAGGCGGTTGCCGGGCGGCTCATTCATCTGGCCGTAAACCATGGCGACCTTTGAGTTGCTGAAGTTGTCGACGTCTACCACCTTCGATTCCTGCATCTCAAAGTAAAAATCGTTACCCTCTCGAGTACGCTCGCCCACTCCGGCGAACACAGACAGGCCGGAATGCTCGGTCGCAATGTTGTTGATCAGTTCCATCATGTTCACGGTCTTGCCGACACCGGCGCCGCCGAACAGTCCAACCTTACCGCCCTTGGCAAACGGGCAGACCAGGTCGATCACCTTGATGCCGGTTTCCAGCAGCTCTTCCGACGCCGCCAACTCTTCATAGGTGGGCGCTTTGCGGTGAATGGAAGCGCGCTCTTTTTCACCGATCGGGCCGCATTCGTCGATGGGGTTGCCAAGCACGTCCATAATTCGGCCGAGGGTCTCAACACCGACGGGCACGGAAATAGGCGCACCGGTATTTTCCACCGCGAGTCCGCGACTCACACCCTCAGACGAGCCCATGGCAATCGCGCGCACAACGCCGTCTCCCAACTGCTGCTGTACTTCCAGTGTGAGGTCTTTCTCGGGTACTTTCAGTGCATGGTAGACCTGCGGCACTGTTTCACGCGGAAATTCCACGTCAATAACCGCGCCGATGATTTGTACGATTCGTCCGCTGCTCATGTTCGGATCCTCTAATTCAAAGTTCAATTCTTGCTGGCCAGGCACGCTGCCCGGGGCCGGGTTCTTGTCCATGCCTCAGCTGATCGCCGCGGCACCACTCACAATTTCTGACAGTTCTTGCGTAATCGCTGCCTGCCGCGCCTTGTTGTAGATCAGCTGCAGGTCGTCGATCAGGTCACCAGCGTTATCCGTGGCATTTTTCATCGCCAACATACGCGCGGCCTGCTCACAGGCGCCGTTTTCAACAACCGCCTGGTAGACCTGCGATTCGATATAGCGCGTTAAAAGTCCTTCCAGCAGGTCCTTGGCATCGGGCTCGTAAATGTAGTCCCAGTGATGCTTCATCTCCGCGCCTTCATCGGCAAGCAAGGGCAACAACTGCTCCACGGTAGGCTCCTGGGTCATGGTGTTAACAAACTCGTTGCTGACCAGGAACAGGCGATCAATACGTCCTTCCTCGTAAGCATCGAGCATGGTTTTCACACCACCAATCAGGTCGGACAACGCGGGCTCTTCACCCATGTCACGCACCGCTGCCGTCACGTTTCCGCCATAGCTGTTGAAGAATGCCGCGGCTTTGGCCCCGATCAGGGACAATTCGATCTCGATACCCTGGTCATCCCAGGCCTTCATCGACTTGATAGCGCTTTTGAACAGATTGATGTTCAATCCGCCGCAGAGACCGCGGTCGGTGGACACGATTATGTAACCCACCCGTTTGATCTCGCGCTCTTCCATGTACATGTGCTTGTACTCGGGCGCCGCATTGGCTATGTGCCCAACCACCGAGCGCATACGGCGCGCGTAAGGCTTGCCGACCTGCATGCGGTCCTGGGCTTTGCGCATTTTACTAGCGGCCACCATTTCCATGGCGCTGGTGATCTTCTGCGTACTCTGGATACTGGAGATCTTGGTCCGAATTTCTTTTCCGGCTGCCATCTACTGGTCCTCGACGTTACCAGGTCTGGGTACTTTTAAACTTATCGATCGCGGCCTTGAAACCGGCCTCGATCTCGTCGTTATAGTCACCCGAATCAACAACGCTCTTCATCAGGTCGCCACACTCCGCGTGCACAAAGGACAGCAATGCATCTTCGAAATCGCCGATCTTGTTGACCTCGACATCGTTCAGGTGACCTTCGTTTGCCGCGTACAGCACGATACCCATCTCGGCGATACTCAACGGCGAGTACTGCTTCTGCTTCATCAGCTCGGTGACGCGCTCGCCATTATCGAGCTGTGCCTTGGTGGCGTCGTCCAGGTCGGATGCGAACTGGGAGAATGCCGCCAGTTCCCGATACTGCGCCAGTGCCGTACGAATACCGCCGGACAACTTCTTGATCACCTTGGTCTGCGCCGCGCCACCAACCCGGGATACCGAAATACCGGCGTTCATGGCCGGGCGAATACCCGAGTTGAACATATCCGCTTCCAGGAAGATCTGACCGTCGGTGATTGAAATCACGTTGGTCGGTACGAATGCAGAGACGTCCCCGGCCTGGGTTTCAATCACGGGAAGGGCTGTCAGGGATCCGGTCTTGCCCTTCACTTCACCATCGGTGAATTTCTCCACGTAGTCGGCGTTGACACGCGCGGCACGCTCCAGCAGACGCGAGTGCAGGTAGAAAACGTCACCCGGGTAGGCCTCACGTCCCGGCGGGCGGCGCAGCAACAGGGAAATCTGGCGATAGGCCCAGGCTTGCTTGGTCAGGTCATCGTAGATAATCAGGGCATCCTCACCACGGTCGCGATAGTACTCGCCCATGGAACAGCCAGCGAAAGGTGCGAGGTACTGCATGGCAGCAGGGTCAGAGGCGGTAGCGGCCACGACAATGGTGTGCTCCATTGCGCCGTGCTCCTCCAGCTTACGCACCACGGCAGCCACTGAGGACGCCTTCTGTCCGACAGCCACGTAGATACACTTAATGCCAGAGCCTTTCTGGTTGATAATGGCGTCGACCGCAATCGCCGTCTTGCCAATCTGGCGGTCGCCGATGATCAGCTCCCGCTGGCCCCGACCGATAGGCACCATGGAGTCGATGGCCTTGAGGCCAATCTGCACTGGCTGGTCAACCGACTGACGGGCGATAACACCGGGGGCGACCTTCTCCAGGGCGTCGGTCAGGGCGGCGTTGATCGGCCCCTTGCCATCGATGGGGGTACCCAGAGCGTCGACCACACGGCCTTGCAGCTCGGGGCCCACCGGCACCTCCAGAATGCGCCCGGTACAGCGACAGGACTGTCCTTCCGCGAGCGTCTTGTAGTCGCCCAGGATTACTGCGCCAACCGAGTCTCGCTCGAGGTTGAGCGCCATGCCGTAGATGCCGCCTTCAAATTCGATCATCTCGCCGTACATCACATCGGCCAGGCCGTGGATGCGAATGATGCCGTCGGTTACCGATACTACGGTACCTTCATTGCGAGCCTCGGAGCTGACATCGAGTTGATCGATGCGCTGCTTGATAATCTCGCTTATTTCAGATGGATTCAGTTGCTGCATGCTCTGTTCCTCAATCCCAAGTCTTCAAGTCTAGGAGTTCATTGCTTCGGCCAGCTTGTTCAGCCTGCCGCGCACGGAGCCATCGATCACCAGATCACCGGCCCTGATTAAAACGCCACCCAGGAGGTCCTGGTCGGTGGAGGTGCTGACCTTCACTTCGCGCTCGAGTTTCTTACCCAATACATCCGCCAGTTTTGTCGCCATCTCTTCGGACAGGTCAAAAGCGGAAATGACCTCAACATCCACGGACTTCTCCAGGTTCGCCTTGAACAGTTCGAACTGGGAAGAGATTTCCGGCAGCAGTGCCAGGCGCTTGTTGGCAGCCAGAATGGCAATAAAATTCCGCATTTCGCCGCCCAGCGCCTCGCCACAGACTTCGCCCAGAGTCGCAGCCTGCTGCTGGTCGGTCAGGGATGGGTTATCCAGAATTGCTTCCATACCCTCTTGTGCGGCCACTGCCGCGGCCACCCCGAGTTGCTCTGACCACTGGGTCATAGTGCCCTTGTCACGGGCGAACTCGAAAGCCGCCTTG
>Ga0316189_10003147_pt1 | contig 16035 bp, 11 predicted proteins | sample LowCovwburrow_MG_FD_204930 | JGI IMG/M metagenome (GOLD analysis project Ga0316189, IMG submission 204930) | Coastal sediment microbial communities from Maine, United States - Lowes Cove worm burrow | ecosystem: Environmental > Aquatic > Marine > Coastal > Sediment | place: USA: Maine... | reverse complement strand
GGTGATCAAGCACCTGGACGGAATCTGCCACGTCTATGTCGACGATCAGGCGGACTGCGGCAAGGCATTCGATATCGCGCTCAATGCCAAGACCCAGCGTTATGGCACCTGTAATACCATGGAAACTCTGCTGGTGGCGGAGAAGATTGCGGGCAAGTATCTCCCGCTGCTGGCCACTGCCCTGCTGGAAAAGAGCGTGGAACTGCGGGGTTGCGAACAGACCTGCCGCATTATCGAGGGATGCAATCCGGCCAGTGAAGAGGATTGGGACACCGAGTATCTCGCCCCCATCCTCTCAATCCGGGTGGTACCAGACATGGAGGCCGCGATCGATCACATCAACACCCACAGTTCCCAGCACACCGACAGCATCGTTACCGAGAACTACACCCGGGCCCGGCGTTTTCTGCGGGAAGTGGACTCCGCCTCGGTAATGGTCAACGCCTCGACCCGCTTTGCCGACGGCTTCGAATACGGACTGGGGGCGGAGATCGGCATCTCCACCGACAAATTCCATGCCCGCGGACCGGTGGGATTAGAGGGGCTTACCTCGGTGAAATTCATCGTCCTTGGGGACGGGCAGATAAGAGGGTGAGAAGCTTTCGAAAATCAGGGGCCGATCTCTCTACTCTATGATCGGCATACTAGGCGGCACCTTCGACCCCATTCACTATGGCCACCTGCGCACCGCGCTGGAGGTCAAACAGACCCTGGGGCTGAAGGAGATCCGATTCGTGCCAGTGGGGCACCCGCCCCATCGCGATCAGCCGGGGAGCAGCCCGCAGCAACGACTGGCCATGCTGAAGGCAGCCACGGCCGGCGAGCCCTCGTTCCGGGTAGACCAACGAGAACTCCAGCGCAGCGGCAAGTCCTATACCGTCGACACCCTGCGCTCAATGCGCCAAGAACTGGGGGATCAGCCGCTGTGCCTGCTGATGGGCAGCGACGCCTTCCGCGGATTCCTGAGCTGGCACCAGCCAGACCTGGTGCTGGAACTGGCCCATCTGGTGGTGATGCAGCGCCCCGGCGAGAAGTCTCCTCAACACTATGCCGACAGGGTCGTCACCACAGTCGACCCCATGCGCTCCACCCCTGCTGGACTCATCCTGTTTCAAGCAGTGAGCCAACTGGAAATATCCGCCACCGCCATTAGAGCAATGCTACGCACAGGCCATTCTCCCAGATACCTGCTACCCGACCCGGTGCTCGCCATTATCCGCCAACAAGGACTCTATCAGGGCCGATAAAAATCAGCGCAACCAAGGAGAACAGACCCGACTCCCACCGCCGGTAGCGGCTTCCATGGGATTTTTTTGTTAAAATCAATTATATCCATGAAAAGCCATCCCATATTCTGAATTCCCTATGCAGCTAGAACAACTTCGTGACCTGGTCCTGAATCTATTGAATGAAATGAAGGCTCAGGAGATTCACGTAATCGATGTGCGCGGCAAGACCAGTATTACCGATCTCCTGGTCATCGCCAGCGGCACCTCCAGCCGCCATGTCAAATCAATGGCCGAGGCGGTGGCTTTCAATGCCAAAGAGGCCGGCGAGCCGCCGTTGGGCAGCGAGGGAGTTAACGAGGGCGAATGGGCCCTGGTCGATCTCAATGGAGTGGTGGTCCACATCATGCAGCCCAAGGTGCGGGACTTTTACCAACTGGAGCGGCTGTGGCAGATGGAGGATAGCCCTAGTCGAAATCGAACCGCCGAAAAACCCTGACAGCGGTGCGTGATGGACCGATTTGACAGGATTTTCGAACTCCACAAACTGCTGAGCTCCACCCGCCAACCGATCCCCCGCCAACGAATAGAGCAGGAGCTAGAATGCTCCAGGGCGACCGCCAAGCGTATCATCGATACCATGCGGCTATTCCTCAATGCGCCGATCCGCTATGACCGGGAGCGTAATGGCTACTTCTATGATCGGGACCAGGGGGGGATGTACGAGCTTCCAGGGATCTGGTTCAACGCCTCGGAGCTGCACGCCCTGCTGAGCGTGCAGCAACTGCTGACCCAGGTGCAGCCGGGGCTGCTGGAACGGCAACTGGCCCCGCTCAGAGAGCGGATCGATCAACTGCTCAAGACCCGGCGATCGGGTGGAGAGGATTTGAACGGTCGTATCCGCATCCTGCGGGCGGCGGCACGACCGACCGGTAGGAGCTTTCAGCTGGTCGCCGGGGCACTGGCAAAACGCCGGCGACTGCAGCTCGACTACTACAACAGGGGGGACGATCGCGTCACCACGCGGGAGATATCGCCGCAACGCCTGGTCCACTATCGAGACAACTGGTATCTGGACGCCTTCTGTCACCTGCGGGGGGGGCTCCGCACCTTCTCGCTGGATGCCATCCGCTCCGCCAGCACCCTGCAGCGATCCGCCAAGGAACTGGAGACAGAAGCGCTCGATGCACACTACTCCAGCGCCTATGGCATCTTCTCCGGTCAGGCGGAACAGACCGCCGTGCTCCGCTTCAGCCGGCAACAGGCGCGCTGGGTAGCAACCGAACTCTGGCATCCGCAGCAGCAGACGAGCTGGCTTGATGATGGCCGATACGAACTGCGGGTGCCCTATCGCCACTCCCCCGAGCTGATTATGGATATCCTGAAATACGGGCCTGAGGTGGAGGTGATCGGCCCCGAATCTCTGCGTAGAAAAATTGCGGACCGGATCCGGCAAGCCTCGGCTCTGTACTCTTGAAAACGCGATTCCACTACACTCCCCGCCAATGAACCTCCACCTGATAGCCATAGGCACCCGAATGCCACGCTGGGTGCAGGAGGGCTACCTGGAGTACGCCAAGCGCCTGCCCAAAGAGTGTGGATTGAGATTGGTGGAGATAGCGCCCCGGCACCGCGGCAAAGGCGCTGACATCCGTCGCATCCTGGTGCAGGAAGGGCAACAGATGTTGCAGGCGATCCCCCGGGGATGCCGGGTAGTGGCGCTGGCGGTGGAAGGCAGTTCATGGAGCACGGAAAGACTTGCCGTGCAGCTGGATAGCTGGATGGGGGAGGGTGGTGATATCTGCCTGCTGGTGGGCGGCCCGGAGGGACTGTCAGAGGAGTGCCTGCAACGGGCCGACGGTCGTTGGTCGCTCTCCCCTCTGACCCTTCCCCACCCGCTGGTGCGGGTAGTGGTCGCCGAGCAGATCTACCGCGCCTGGAGTATTCTGCGAAACCACCCCTATCATCGGGCCGGCTGAACCTGACATAGGCGCCCCACTGGTGTAGGGTGATGGTCGATTGTAGTTACGGCAGAGGTTTGCTGATGGAGTCGCCCCTGATCTGTCTCGCTTCCCTCTCCCCTCGGCGGCATGAACTCCTGGAACAGCTGGGAGTGCCGCATCAGCAGATTGCGGTAGCGATAGACGAATCCCTGCAACTGGGAGAATCAGCGGAGGAGTACGTGCTCCGGCTGGCGCTGGCGAAAGCGGAGGCCGGTCGGGCCATGATCGAATCTGGCCGGAAATTGCCGGTGCTGGGAGCCGACACGGCGGTGGTGGTGGATCATGAAATCCTGGGTAAACCGGCCGATCGGGAGGAGGGTATCCGCATGCTGCTGCGTCTCTCTGGCCGCAGCCACCGGGTGCTGACCGGGGCAGCGCTGATCGCGGCACAGTCGGCAACCCGCCTTAGCGAAAGTCGGGTCCGTTTCCGGTCGATCAGTGAACAGGAGGCCCTGGTCTACTGGCAGAGCGGAGAACCCGCAGACAAGGCGGGGGGCTATGCTATACAGGGCCTGGGGGCTCTCTTCGTCTCCCGCCTGGAAGGCAGCTTCTCCGGGGTAATGGGGCTACCGCTGTTCGAGACCGCGGAACTGCTGGCTGAAGCCGGCATCAAACTGCTGGACAAAAAAATACTCGGAGCCTAGATGAGTGAAGAGATCCTAGTCAATGTGACGCCGCCGGAAACCCGGGTTGCGGTGGTGGAGAACGGCGTGGTTCAGGAGCTCATCATCGAGCGTACCGGCCGGCGCGGACTGGTAGGAAACATCTACAAAGGCAGGGTGTGCAGAGTATTGCCCGGAATGCAGGCGGCGTTTGTGGACATAGGCCTGGAGCGGGCGGCGTTCCTCCACGCGACAGACATCTTCAACAGTGACCAGACAGACTGTGAGCGCCCGGACAACATCACGGATCTGGTGCGGGAGGGAGCGGAGATCATCGTCCAGGTGGTCAAGGACCCGCTGGGCAGCAAGGGGGCGCGCCTCACCACTAACATCTCCATACCTTCCCGTTACCTGGTGTTCATGCCGTCGCTGACCGCTTCGGGCATCTCACAGAAGATCGAGGACGAGCAAGAGCGAATACGGCTGCGGAAGATTATCGAGGCGTATGCCCATGACTCCAACCTGCCTGGTAATTTTATCGCCCGCACCGCCGCCGAGGGGGTAATCGAGGAAACCCTGGCGGCAGACATGCGGTTCATCAGCCGGCTCTGGTATACCATCATGGAGCGTCGTCAGACGGCGCCGCCGGGAGACTTGATCCACGAAGACCTGCCGCTGTATCTGCGCGCCCTGCGGGATCTGGTGACACCCGAAGTGGAGAAAATCCGCATCGACTCGAAGGAAAGCTGGCAGAAAACGAAACAGTTTGTGCACAAGCTGATCCCCGATCTGGGGGTGCAGATTGAGTACTATCCAGGGGCGCGCCCGATCCTCGACCTGTACGGCGTGGAGGATGAGATCCAGAAGGCGCTGGAGCGCAAGGTTGAACTGAAATCCGGCGGTTATCTGATCATCGATCAGACCGAGGCAATGACCACCATCGACGTAAACACAGGCGCCTTCGTTGGTCACCGCAACCTGGAAGAGACCATCTACAAAACTAACATGGAGGCGGCCCAGGCGATCTGCCGACAGCTTCGGCTGCGCAATCTGGGCGGCATCATTATTATCGATTTTATCGATATGACAGACGAGGAACACAAACGCCAGGTGCTACGGGCCCTGGAAAAATGCCTGAGCCGGGATCACGCCAAGACCCACATCACCGAAGTATCTACCCTTGGTCTGGTGGAAATGACCCGAAAACGCACCCGGGAATCACTGGAGCACGTGCTGTGCGAGGCCTGTCCCGCCTGCGGGGGGCGCGGCTCGCTGAAGACCGCGGAGACCACCTGCTATGAAATCTTTCGCGAAATCCTCAGGGAAGCGCGCCAGTTTGATGTGGAGACCCTGCTGGTGCTCGCCTCCCAGGAGGTAGTCGACCTGCTGCTGGACGAGGAGTCTTCCAATCTGGCGGAGTTGGAGGCCTTTGTCGGCAAGACCATCCGGCTGCAGGCCGAGTCACTCTATTCGCAAGAACATTACGATGTGGTTCTAATATAATCGATACCGCATCCTGCAGCGCTGCATCGAGTACGGAATGGTCCACCTGGCAAAATCCCTTATCGCCAAACTCTGGCTGCTGCTGATCCTGCTGCTGGTAGTGGCGGCGCTGGTCAGCGGCCTGGGCCGTATTCTCACGTCGGTGGTTTCCAGCTACCGGGTGGAAGTGGAGCAGTGGGCGACGGAAGGCCTGGGTCAGCCAGTGAGCATCGGTCAGCTGGAAGCCAGCTGGAGCGGGCTGCGACCAGAACTGATATTGAAGGATTTCACCCTGCTCGCCCCGGGGAGCGACGATCCCGTCCTGCAGCTTGCCGAAGCCCGCGTCACCCTGGCCCCAATCGACAGCCTGTTAAGCCGGGCAGTCCAGTCTCATGACCTGACCCTGGTCGGGGTGCAATTGCTGATCAAGCGCCGCTCCGATGGCTCGGTGGTAGCCGCCGGGCTGGAGGAGGTCGGCAGCGCACAGGGCAACGCCACTGCCCTGTTCCTAGTCCCCAGCCGAATCAACGTGGAACGGAGCGAGATCCACTGGCAGAATCTGGCGATCGGCGGCGCCCCGGTGCAATTAAGCAACGTCAATGCCAGCCTGCGCAATGCTGGCCGAAGTCATCAACTCGATTTCAGTTTTGACCCTCCCGGCGGTCAGGGGAGCAGGGTGAGACTGATCGCGGATATTCAGGGCGAACTGGATAAACCCCAGGGCTGGGCCGGGGAAGTCTATCTCATGGGCCAGAGCCTGGCTCTGGCCGAGCTGTTGCAGCATCGCATCCCTGAAGGGTATCAGCTACGCAACGGGCGGGCCCGGATGGAACTCTGGAGCGGCTGGGAGAACGGTAAAATACGCTGGCTCGAGGGAAACTCCCTCTGGTCCGACCTGCACCTGGTTCAGCTAACGGCGGCCGCCGACAGTCCGAACAGACGCCTGGAGATCGACCGACTGGGCGGCTATTTTCGCTGGGATTACCAGGAAGACGGCTGGGAACTGAAGATCGAGGACATCGCTTTCGAGCGGCTGGGTCTGAACTGGCCGAATGCGTCCTTCAGCCTCACCAGCCGATTCGACCCCGAGGGTCGGTTACACCTGATTTCCGGCGCCAATTTCCTGCGAGTAGAGGACGTAAGCGCCATCGTCCGCATGTTTCCTCTACCCAACCCGGAGTTCGAGCAGGCCCTGGGCAGCATCCGTCCGCACAGCGATCTGCACGATCTGCGCTTTCGCTATGATGATGAGTCGGAGGGGATTTCCTGGTCGGCGCAAGGCGAGGTGCACGGGCTCTTCAGCAAGCCGTGGAAAAAAATCCCCGGGGTGGAGAATCTATCAGCCCGTTTCTGGGTCGATCAGGAACGGGGAACCCTGCATCTGAATAGTCGGGATACAACCCTGTGGTTCCCCAGGCTCTTCCGCGACCCCCTGAGCCTGCAGCGAGTGCTGGGCCATCTGACCTGGCACAAGCAGCCCGCCGGCGGTTGGCACATCGACGCCCCTGATCTGCAGGCCGGCAACAGCGACATTCAGACCCGGACCCGGCTGCACATGGCATTCCCTCAAACCGCGGAAGAAACGGTATTCATGGACCTGCAAACCGACTTCAAGGACGGCAACGCCAGCACCACCGCCCGTTATCTGCCGGTGGGTATTATGCGGCCAGCGGTAATCAAATGGCTCGATCAGAGCATCGTCAGCGGCCAGGTCCTCGCCGGCAGTTGCGTGGTGCGGGGACCGTTGCGGGATTTCCCTTTCCATAAGACCCACAGCGGGCGCTTCGAGGTCTTTTTCGAGACCGAGGACCTGCTACTCGACTACTGGCCTGGCTGGCCACCACTGGAAAAAGCCACCGCAGATATTCGCTTCCTCGGCAACAGCTTCGATACCTGGATAAAAAGTGCCCGGCTGGCCGGCAACCAGATAACCGGGGCCCACGGACAGATCCGGAGCCTGACCCGGACTTCCCCGTTTGAACTGCACGTTGAGACCGACGGCGCCTTCCGGAACATTCTTCAACTGTTGCGAAATTCACCCCTGTCCAAAGACTTCGGACCCATGACCGGGAAGCTGGAAGTGGGAGGTGAAGCCAACCTTAAACTGAATCTCGCCATCCCGATCAGTGATGGCAGCCCGTTTCAGCTGGACGGAAAACTCCGTTTCCGGGACTCCATTCTCGAGCTGGCCGGGTCGCCTCTGACCATCAGCGGAATAAGGGGCGATCTGCAGTTCGATCAGGAGCGCGTCCGGGCCGAGGGGATTGAAGGCCTGATTTTCGGAAACCCCCTGCGGGTCGACGTCCTGACCCCACCTGACAATCCCCTGATCAGCCGGGTTACGGCCCGGGCTGCGATAAACAGTGCACGACTGGCCGAACTGTATCCTGACCCCACCTGGGGCTTATTCAAGGGGACCGGCAACTGGCGGCTGCAGCTGGACATTCCCTCTCTCTCACCATCCGCCTCCACGCCTCTGCTGGCCAGGGTCGATTCAGACCTTACGGGAATTGCAATCGACCTGCCTGCTCCGCTGGGAAAATCCGCCAGGGAGGGGCGTGATCTCCAGATCTCCAGTGCATGGGGTAAACAACCGCTGCGGCCGCTCCATATAAGCTACGGCTCCGTCCTCGACCTGGCACTCCAGATTGATGACAATCAGCCTGCGTCGACATCAATAGAACGCATCGGTGTTCGATTGGGCGGTGGCAAGGCCCGGATGCCGGCAACCGCAGGCATGGAAATCGAGGGGAGCCTGGAGTATCTGGATCTCTCCCCCTGGCTTGAAAAAATGAAAAGGGAAGCCCAGGGGGCTTCCAAACTTCCGCTCCGGAAACTGCAACTCCAGATCGACCACCTGCGCTGGCAGCAGCTAGAACTCGATCAATTCAAACTCGACCTCAGGCACGACCAGAACGCCCTGACAGGGGCCCTATCCAGCCAACGCTTCGATGGCACCATCCGCATCCCGGATGATCTGCAGCAGCGGCCGATCGAACTCCGGCTCGCGCAACTTGAGCTGATATACGACCCGCAGCGCCTTTCCGCTTCCCCGCAGCAGCCGGATAGCCCGCAAGCGAGCCTGGATCCGGCCCGGCTACCGACCCTGGAGCTAGCTGCGGACAGTCTGCGGATCAACGAAAGGGAATTTGGCAAGCTACAACTGAAAACCAGTCGGCTCGCGACCGGCCTGGAATTGCAGACCCTGTCCATCGTCGCCCCCAACCAGACGCAGTTGACCGCGACCGGCCAGTGGCTGAAACAAATCGACGATGCGGATCGGAGTTCGATCGAATTCGCGATTAAAACAGAAGATCTTGGCCAACTATTGACCGACCTTGGTTACACCGCAAATGTCAAAAAGGCCGCGACGGAAATCAAAGCCAAACTGCACTGGGAAGGGGCGCCTCAGAAGTTCAGTATCGCCGGTGTCAAGGGTGACCTGCGCATGAAGATCGGTAAAGGACAGCTTCTGGAGGTCGATCCCGGCCTCGGCGGGCGCGTCTTTGGGCTCCTCAACATCAACGCCCTGTGGCGCCGTCTTTCCCTCGATTTCAGCGATCTGTTCCAGAAGGGGTTCAGTTTCGACAGCATCAAAGGGGATTTCAGGCTGGAGCAGGGTAACGCCTACACCGATAACTTCCGGATCAAGGGACCAGCCGCCGGTATTGACCTCTCCGGCCGTATCGGTCTGGCAGCAGAGGATCTCGACCAACGGGTAGAGGTTACTCCCAAGGTATCCTCTGCGCTGCCGGTAGCGGCGGCATTACTCGGCACACCGGCGGTAGGGGCCGCGGTACTGGTGGCCCAGCAGTTGCTCGGAAGCAAGGTGGATAAGGCAGGCAGAACTGAATATCAGGTCACCGGCCCCTGGAACGACCCTTTAATCACCATCATAAAGAAGAAGGATCGACCATCAGCCAGTGACAGCGAAAAAAAGCCAGAGGGTGACTCCGATATCTTCTCACAAGGTAACTAGAGGTCAGTCGGAAGCGGCGGTTTCAGCCGGTTAGTGCAATATGCTATTCTCAACAGCCAACATTATGTCCTCTAGGAGGCTGTCGGATTATGCCGAGAACTGAACTAATTGTTCAAAATGTATACGAATTTTCGCCTTCTACGTGAATTTCTGAGAACTCATCACCTGATACTTGGAAAGAATTTACGTAGAAGCGTGTTTCATTCGTAAATCCGACAGTCTCCTAGACGTTTAACCCAGCAGGAAAATTCTTCAATCCATGAGAGACGCCAGAAACAAAGCAGCCGCCATCCAGATGGCCACCGGACTGAGCGTAAGCGCCAATCTGCTGGAAGCGGAACGTCTTGTGGCAGAGGCAGTCGGCAAAGGTGCAGGACTGGTCGTGCTGCCGGAAAATTTCGCCTACATGGGCAGAAAGGACCGCGACCTCGGGGCCCTGCGTGAAACCAGGGGCGACGGCCCGCTGCAGGAATTCCTCAGTCAGCTTGCCAAGCGTTACGGCATCTGGCTGGTCGGGGGAACCATCCCGCTGGAGGCCGATGACAATAGCAAGGTGCGCGCCGCCTGCATCGTCTACGACGATCAGGGTAAAGAAGCGGCGCGCTATGACAAGATTCATCTGTTCGACGTCCATCTGATCGAATCGAACGAAGAGTATTCCGAATCGGAGTCCATCGAGCCAGGTGACCAAGTAGTCGTGGTCGACTCTCCGTTCGGCAGGCTCGGTATTGCGGTCTGTTATGACCTGCGATTCCCCGAACTGTTTCGAAAACTCCTGGACAAGGGCATGGAGGTCATCTGCCTGCCATCTGCCTTTACCGCTATTACCGGCAAGGCCCATTGGGAAATTCTGGTACGGGCCAGGGCAGTCGAGAATCTGAGCTACGTAGTCGCAGCGGCCCAGGGCGGCTTCCACCTTTCCGGCCGAGAGACCTACGGCCACAGCATGATCGTGGACCCCTGGGGCCGAATTCTGGAACAGCTACCCCGTGGTACCGGGTCCATTGGCGCAGTGCTTGACCTGGAGTACCTGGCCAGTACCCGACGCAACTTTCCGACCATTCACCACCGCCGCCTGCAGTGCAACTGATCCAGTGGCCCCTTGGCCGAGGCATTTCCGTGATGGCGGCATGGTTGAAATCCTGATGGAAAGAGGCCATCTGTTCATCATCCCCGGGAACAATCCATAGCAACCGCCCCAACCATGCGTTAGGAATCGATGTCCACACCAATCCAAATTGCCCGCGGCGCACTCCTTGCCCCTGCTGAACTCGAAGACCGTGATCTGGACCGCGTCATGGATCAACTGCTTGGCGCGGAGATCGATGCCGCAGACCTCTATTTCCAATCCAGCCGGCTCGAATCCTGGGTGCTGGAGGACGGCATCATCCGGGAGGGCTCCCACAACATCGAGCAGGGTGTCGGGGTACGCGCGGTCAGCGGCGAGAAGACAGGTTTTGCCTACACTGACGAGATCCTGCTGCCGAGTCTGATGCAGGCGGGACAGACCGCCCGTGCCATCGCCCGCAGCAGCGGACAAGGCGAAGTCCATATCCAGGGTGTTGCCACCCCCCACCAGCTGTACCAGCCATTGAATCCGCTGCAGAGCATGACTGAACAGGAAAAGGTGGAACTGCTCCGTCAGCTGGACGCTGAGGCCAGAAAACAGGACCCGCGGGTTTCCCAGGTGATCGCCAGCCTGGTAGCAGCCCACGACGTAGTGTTGATCGTCAGCAGCGACGGCACCCTCAGCGGCGACGTTCGCCCCTTGGTTCGCTGCAACGTACAGGTCATCGTGGAGCAGGGTGAACAACGGGAGCAGGGCTCCAGCGGCGGCGGCGCTCGGCAGCCGTTTTCCTTTTTTCTGGAACAGGACAGGGCGTTGGGCTATGCCCGGGAGGCGGTTCGCCAGGCCCTTGTCAACCTGGAAGCGATCGAGGCACCGGCCGGCAGTATGCCGGTGGTGCTTGGACCCGGCTGGCCGGGCGTGCTGCTGCACGAAGCGATCGGTCACGGGCTGGAAGGCGATTTCAACCGCAAGGGTACCTCGGCCTTCTCCGGCCGTATCGGTGAGCGTGTTGCGGCTAAGGGCTGCACCGTGGTTGATGACGGTACCCTGCCTGGTCGCCGCGGGTCGCTCAACATAGACGACGAAGGCACCCCCAGCCAAAACACGGTATTGATCGAGGACGGAATCCTGGCCGGCTATATGCAGGACAAACTCAATGCCCGCCTGACCGGTGTCGCTTCCACCGGCAACGGCCGCCGTGAGTCCTACGCCCATCTGCCTATGCCGCGCATGACCAACACCTATATGCTGCCCGGCGACTATGATCCACAGGAGATTATCGCCTCGGTTGATCGCGGGTTGTATGCAGTCAATTTTGGCGGCGGACAGGTTGATATCACTTCCGGTAAGTTCGTCTTCTCGGCCAGCGAGGCCTACCTGATCGAGAACGGCCGGGTGACGCAGCCGGTAAAAGGGGCGACCCTCATTGGCAACGGGCCGGATGTGCTCACCCGGGTCAGTATGGTGGGAAAGGATCTGGAACTGGACTCCGGGGTTGGCACCTGTGGCAAAGAGGGACAGAGCGTACCGGTCGGGGTGGGACAACCCACATTAAAGGTAGACGAACTCACCGTCGGCGGCACCAATACCTGACGTCGGCAGCCGTCGGGGGTTCAGATCTCTGCGCCCTTTCTTCCTGGCATTGCCCAACAACACAAACCTAAACCGATGAATAAACTGAACGAGCTAACCAATCAACAGGGCCAACTGGAGCAGATGGTCGAGGATCTGCTGGCCGAAGCGAAAAGCCAGGGGGCCAGCGCGGCCGAGGCCGGTGTCAGTAAAGATATCGGCCTGAGCGTCAGCGTGCGAATGGGAGAGGTAGAGACGATCGAGCATACCCGAGACCGAGGACTGGGGGTCACCGTCTATTTCGGCCACCGCAAGGGCTCTGCCAGCACCTCTGATTTCAGTTCGGATGCAATCCGGGAAACGGTACGGGCGGCCTGCAACATCGCCCGCTATACGACGGAAGACCCCTGCGCCGGCCTGGCCGATGCAGCGTTAATGGCCACGGAGAAGCCGGATCTGGATCTCTACCACCCCTGGAATATCGAGGTGGACCAGGCGATCGCAACCGGCCTTGAATGTGAAAGTTCGGCGCGATCGCTGGATCCACGCATCACCAATTCCGAGGGAGCGACTCTGAACAGCCACGACGGACTGCAGGTCTATGGCAACAGCCACGGCTTCATCGGCGGCTATCCCAGCAGCCGTCACAGCCTGAGCTGCGCAGTAGTAGGCCAGCAGGGAGACTCCATGCAGCGCGACTACTGGTACACCGTTGCCCGCGCTGCGGGGGAACTGGAAGCCGCAGCTGATGTGGGGCGCAAGGCCGGTGAACGGACCCTGACCCGGCTAGGGGCACGCCGCATCAGTACCCGGCAGGCACCGGTGGTGTTTCAGGCAGAGATGGCGGTCAGCCTGCTGCGCAGCCTGATCGGGGCCATCAGCGGGTCCGCGCTCTACCGCCACTCTTCATTTTTGCTTGACCACCTGGGGCGGCAGATCTTTCCCGAGTTCGTACGCGTTCACGAAAACCCCCTGCTCTCCGGCGGGCTCTCCAGCGCCCCCTTCGACAGCGAAGGTGTGACCACCAGGGCCAAAAATTTCATCGACCGGGGTATCCTGGAAAGTTATGTGCTGGGAAGCTACTCCGCCCGCAAGCTGGGTATGCAATCCACCGGCAACGCGGGTGGGGTGCGTAATCTGGCCATACAGCCGGGAGAGCTTGATCTGGATGGGCTGCTTGGGGAGATGGGCAAAGGCCTGCTGGTAACCGAAATGATGGGGCACGGCATCAACATGGTTACCGGCGACTACTCAAGGGGCGCGGCCGGTTTCTGGGTGGAAAATGGTGAAATCCAATTCCCAGTGGAGGAAATCACCATCGCCGGCAATCTGAAACAGATGTTCGCCGGACTGGCCGCTGTGGGTAAGGACGAAGAGCGCCGCGGCAGCATTCGCACCGGATCCTGGCTGCTGGAACCAATGACCATTGCCGGAGAGTGATTCCCATGTCGAAACAGAGTCAATTTACCATCGAGCTGGAGCAGTTGCAGGGTTATGAATTCAGGGTCAGCTTCGACCTTGAGGGGGTTGACGACCTGCTGGTAGATGAACCGGTCCCCCTGGGGCAGGGTCGTGGCCCCAACCCTTCCCGGCTGGTCGCTGCGGCGGCGGCCAATTGCCTGAGCGCCAGCCTGCTGTACTGTGTAAGCAAGGATCAGCCGCCCGCCGGCAGCATACGGACCAAGGCTAGCTGCACCATGGAACGCAACGAAAAAGGGAGATTGCGAATTGGCAGCATGGAGGTAGCGCTGCAGGTGGCAGGAGAGTTGGAGCAGGCCGTACGTATGAAGCGCTGCCTGGACTTGTTCGAGGATTTCTGCGTGGTTACCGCCAGCCTGCGCGAGGGTTTCCCGATCGAAGTATCGGTGCTCAACGAAAACCAGGAAATATTACACCAGGGCAGCGTCTAGCCCGTGTATGACTCCTGAGGTGATCGATCTTTCAGGGGATTAGTCGGCGGTGGGGACCGGGCTTCCCATAGAGCGAATCCGTTCGGAATTCGAGCGCCGGATCCGCCAGGCTAACCTGGTGGTGGAGGCGCCCACCGGCAGCGGAAAATCCACCTGCCTTCCGCGCTGGTGCGCTGCCGCAGGACGGGTATTGGTAGTAGAACCACGCCGCATCGCCTGCCGCGCCCTGGCAGCCCACGTGGCCCGACAGGACGGCACTCCGCTCGGCGGGGAGACAGGCTATGCCATCCGTTTCGACAGCCGTTATGGCCCGGATACCCGGCTGATTTTTGCCACCCCCGGAATCGCCCTCGGCTGGCTGGCCGACAATGGCCTCTCCTCTTTTCAAATCGTAATCCTCGACGAATTTCACGAACGGCGCTGGGACACGGATCTGCTGGCGGCCCTGCTGCACCACCGCGGCGGCCATCGCTTAATCATCACTTCGGCCACAGTGGAAGGCGAGCGCCTGGCACGCTACATCAACGGGGAACGCCTGCAGGCCCAGGGACGACTGCATCCAGTGCAGATCCGATATGCCGCGGAGGAGGGTACACCAACCCCCCGGGACCTGGCGCAACGTTCGAGGGAGACGGTCACTCGCCTGCTGGAGGAGCAGGCCCTCGTCAGAGGAGACATTCTGGTTTTTTTGCCGGGAAAGGGAGAGATTCAAAGCGCCCAGCAAATGCTGTCCGGACTCCCCGACTTCGAGGTTATCCCGCTGCACGCTGGGATTGACAGCAGGCTTCAGGACCTCGCCCTGAACCGCGGACCTGGCCGGCGTATCATACTGGCAACCAATGTAGCGGAGACCTCCCTTACAATCCCCGGGGTGTCGGTAGTGATCGATTCGGGACTCGAGCGGCGCACCCATCACCGCAACGGACGCACCGTACTTGGTCTGCATCCGGTCTCCCTGGCTGCTGCGGACCAGCGTGCTGGGCGCGCAGGCAGACTGGGGCCGGGACTCTGCATCCGACTTTGGGGGCGCACCGTCCCTCTGGAGGCCTTTACCCCGCCAGAGGTGCTGAGGGAAGAGCTGACCCAGCTCTTTCTCGCTGCGGCGGCGGCCGGTGCAGCGGCGCAGACACTGGAGTTTCCCGACGCTCTACCAAGCCATGCCATAGAGCGGGCCCTGCAGCGCCTGCGTGGCATGAAAGCCATCGACATGCAAGGGCAGCTGACACCCCACGGGCGGCAACTGGCTGCTCTGCCACTGGACCCGCTGTTCTCCCACCTGATTACCGCCATGCCCGACGCCGAGACCCGGGCCGCGATGATCGATCTGGCCGCAACCCTTTCTACCGGGCGCCCTTTGCTGCGGCCCGCGCGAACCCCGGAGGAGGGCAGGGCGTTTAAGGCCTGGACACCGGAGTCGTGTGACGCCACAGCCCGTATCCGTTTGATCCGATGCCCCCCACCGAAAGCTCTCCCGGTGGACCTGGATACACTGCAGGAGGCCCGCTGGCAGAGTCGCCACACCCGCAGCCTGTTGGGCCTTCCCAAGCCGCACAATGCCGAACCACTGCCACGCCAGGCGCTGCTGGAAACAGTGCTCCGCGCCACGCCGGAACTGGCATTCGTGCGGCGCAAAAAACGCCCCCAGGCCCTGGGCAACGGTCATAGTGAGATCGAAATAGGCCGCGAGTCCCTGTTTCCTGAAGATGCCCTGGCAGCGGTGGTCTTCGATCAACATAGCCTGCCCGGCAAGGGAACCCGACATACCCTCAGCTTTGGCATCTGCATGGCCCGGGTCTCTCCGGCAATGCTGGCAGCGGCGGGACTGGGGTCAATCGAATACCGCGATCCACTGTGGGAGCAAGGAGAGTTAAAGCTGCTGGCACAACGCACCTATGCTGGACGCATAATAGCTACTGAACTCCTCACTCCCCGCGGCGAGGTCGCTCGCAAGGCACTGGCGAGCCTGATTCTCGAGCGTCGCCTGATGAAAGGTTGCGGACCACAGCTGGAGACCGATATCGAGGCCTGGAATCTCTATCTGCAATTGGGCCTGGGAACGGGAGAACCGGTCCAAGCACTCCCCTGGCTGGAGCAGCGCCTGGCTGCCCTGGGGGTAGAGAGCGATCAGGACCTGGCGCTGATCGGCCCTCAGGATCTGCGCTTTTGCGGTATTCCGGAATGGGAAAGAGAGG
>Ga0316189_10003146_pt1 | contig 16041 bp, 12 predicted proteins | sample LowCovwburrow_MG_FD_204930 | JGI IMG/M metagenome (GOLD analysis project Ga0316189, IMG submission 204930) | Coastal sediment microbial communities from Maine, United States - Lowes Cove worm burrow | ecosystem: Environmental > Aquatic > Marine > Coastal > Sediment | place: USA: Maine... | reverse complement strand
CCGGTGATATTCTGGAAGTTTTCGATAGCAGCAGAACGATGGAAGGGGTTGGCGGTCAGCGCTTTTTCATACCGGGTCTTAAAATCGGTAAAATTGAGATAGTGACCATCACTGAGGATAGACTGGAAGCTAAACTGGTTTCAGGAGAGGACATCAAGAAGGGAAGTACGGTGCGACGCAAGTAATGAATCGGAATTCTCGTGAGCTCTCAAACATGCGCCGCTGCTGGTATGAAAAGTTTATTCGCTATAGGAGGACGGCCAGTATGATCGAACCAGAAACTTAATGGCCTGAAGTTTCATATGCCTGTCCGAGTTTTTTCAACCTGAAATGTCGGACCCGGGACATGGCGTCGGCATATCCCGTCCTGGCTCGAAGAGCGAACTCGGAAGCTTGAAGTGCCAATCCCCTAACTGCGCAATTTAGTTCGTATTCTGGGCCGACCCATTCAACAGGGAATTCCGATAGTTTCTGATCAACTCAAGGCCTTCTTCCGTCGATGACAGATGTTTGATCGATTCACGAAATTTGCTGCTGTTTCGCATTCTCCGGGTAAACCAGCCCAGACGGCTGCGCATCATTCTGCAGGCCGTCTCTTCACCAATATATTCCACGGATGCTTTAAAATAATGGTTCATCATATCGAACCGATGGTTGAGGTCCTCTCTTGCCGGTTCTGCACCGTTGAGACGTGCCAGCACGCGGGTGAAAATTACGGGGTCCCCGATAGCCTTTCTGCCGATCATGACGGCATCACATCCGGTTTCTTCGAACATTTTCAATGCATCACGTGCTGAAGTGACATCACCGTTGCCGATAACGGATATGCCAACGTTTTTTTTGACCGCTGCAATAATGGACCAATCTGCCCGTCCCCTGAATTGCTGACCGGCTGTTCGAGGATGGACCGCGATGGCGTCCACGCCGCAGTCTTGGGCAATCCTGGCGATGTTGTGGGCTTCCCGGCCGGATGCGTCCCAGCCGCTTCTAATTTTGATGGTCAGCGGAATGTGAATGGCCTTACGCACTGCCGTAAGCAATGCTTTTGCCCGATCCGGGGTTCTCATCAGGGCCACACCGGAGCCGGTCTTGACGACCTTTCGCACCGAACAACCGAAGTTGATATCAACAATATCCGCACCTTTGGATTCGACGATGGCAGCCGCCTCAGCCAGGATGCCGGGGTCTGATCCAAATATCTGAACTGAAAGAGGCTTTTCTTCCGGTGCGGAATCCAACATCTGTTCAGTTTTGCTCGATTGGTAAACAAGTCCATTGGCACTGATCATCTCCGAACAGACCAGGCCGCAGCCGGCAGCTTTGGCCAGCAGGCGAAAAGGCAGGTTGGTAATTCCAGCCAGCGGGGCCAGGACGGTTTTGTTGGATAGGGTTAGAGATCCTATCTGCAATTTTTCTCCTTCGGCGTCGATTCGGTAGAGTCATTTTCACATCTGGAGGACGGATTTGCATAACAAAACAAACAGTTATGAAAACACGCCTGCAGATGGTAGGATCCAATGTCAGTCGACACCGTACATCCGCAACCGGCTTTGATCCGTTGACCGGTATCTTTTTTGAGAGAAAGCCGGCCGCCATATAATTTCTGAAGAATGTCACCGGGAATACACGAGCTCCCAGTTATCGAAGAGCTCTGGGGAACCGCCTCCAAAAGGTCTCTCTCGCAACAGACGGATAGATGTATATTTCCGGCAGCAAGATCTTTTTCCATTTTACCGACAATTTCAATTTTTTTTTCAAACATTGGATCAATGAACGCAAACCCGGGGCGGGTTGAGAGCCGTCTGCGGATTTTGGGGTAATGGTCCATGAAACTGGTAATGCAGCGCGTAATTCCGCATTCTGCAGCCTTTGCGGCGATGTCGGAAAAATCGTGCAGATTATCCTGCAGCGGTCCCCCCCCTGTTTTAAAAAAACATAGCGGATCAAAACGCCAGTTTATCGTGTCGGGGCCGAATCGTTGACACAGGTGTTCAAGCTGGTGAAGGCGCTTGCCTAACGGTGGCACGTTGGGCTCAAGGTCAATGCAATCCGAATTGACGGTAAAGTTGAAAAAAAGATGATAACCCTGTTTGAGTAGCTGCTCCCCATAATTTTTTTCAAGAAACGGTCCAAGATTTTTCGACCAGAATACGATCGTATGGACCCGATCCGGAGTTGCCGGGACACATGAAACGCGCTGATTATAGGGGTTTTTAACCTCAAAATATCCTCTTCGAATTTGCTCCATGAACCAGGGCATGTAAAACGCCGGGATATCGGTTCGTCTGGAAGCAGAAATAACAATCTTGTGGGTTTTAATCATTTAAGATCAATAGCGAAATGGATTTATAATCAGATGAAGACGCGATCGTTTTATTTTGCGCTGTCTGTTTTTTTTCAACCAGGAACGTTGAACCCTGAAGCGCTCAACCTAGGATTACTTTTTCTTGATATCTTTCAGAGAGATCACTTGTGCCTTGCCGGCCACGTCACCGGGCGCCTCTGTTTCATCCTGTTTGTCAATCAATTCCGGGGAGGTCGCTTCATTCGGGACCACCACTTTTTCCAATCGCATGCGCTTGCCATTCATGGTAAACTCGGTTCCATTGATATACACATCCCGCAATATCCAGGTAACCACCTGAGGAGGTATTTGCAGTAAGAGCAGTTTGACATGAAACCAGTCGGGTTTGGAATCCGGCAAAATACTTTCAATTCTGGCAAAGCTAAGCGGATTGTCTTCAAAGTAAATGAGCACAAGATCGTTTTCTGTAGCTATATTATTATCCATAATAATTTAAAATTTTTGTCATTGCAGCGAAATCCGGTAATAATCGCTTGTCCACCGCTGGTGTTGATGAGGACGAACTGTCCGCCTATCGAGTGTCCGCGTGAAAAAAGGACATCAATACCGTGGAGGATATTGTCGTTGCCTTAATTAAGAAAGATATTGAATATTTTATTTTTTTTCAATAAAAACCTTCATCTTGTCAGAAGCTAAAAAAATCTTCATTTTTTGACGATATGGCCGATATAATCTTATGATTTTAAAACGCCCGGCTTTCTAACAGTAATTCAGCGAGAATTATCGGTGTCATAAATACAAAATCAACAAATTTTAATCGAATTAAATGCATAGAGGTGAACCTTATGAAACATAAATCCGTTACTTTTGCTATTTTCATTGGTCTGTTGGCAATCATCGTTTTGGTCGGCTCATCATCTGTGGGGACTGCTCAAACCATTTCGGCAGATCTAATAACCCAATCCTCAAGGGAGAGTGCCCGTCACGAAAAAGATGCCGACTACTGGTTTGACAAAGGTGCCCTATGCGCCACATACGGAAATGATTCAGCCGCCATTAAATATTTCCAAAAAGCCATCGTCCTCGACCCGCGAAGAAGCGATGCATACTTTGCACAGGGCGTATCTTACGGCCAGTTGGAAAATTTTTTCGAAGCCACTGCTTTAATTAACAAGGCCATTGAGATGGAGCCCCACAACGGGTTGTATTACTATGGCCGCGCCAGAGTCTATCTGCTGGCCGATGATAGAGAAAAAGCCATAGAGGATTTTAAAAAGGCGGCTGAATTGGATGATGAGGATGCCCAGATTTATATAAATACGATCGCTAAAACTCAATAGAAGCAACCTCCCAATTAATACCCCCAAGATCAATTCGATCGAAAGGGTTCAGGTATTTTTGAATAATCGCCCGAACGCCCTCAGCACTTTCGCTGGGGGCGTTCTTTTTTGGACATAATCTGGCGGATGCGTCATTCGACATTCGTCATTCGTTTTTTACAACCCTGCCAGGAATCCCTTTTTTCAAGGGTTTTTCTGATTTTCGCCAGAGTATCGGATTTTTTCAGTGCCCACTGCGGCGCCACAAGCTCAGGTCGATGAGGATCACCCGTCAGCCGCTGGATGATCATATCGGATGGGATGCGCTCGATAAAATCGCAGACAAGATCGACATATTCCTGCTGCTCCAGACAATTATATTTCCCGTGGCGGTAATAGGTTTCCAACTGGGTTCCTTTCACCACATAAAGCAGATGAAGTTTGATGCCATCCACTCCCAGGTTCGCGATGGTATGGGCGGTGTGCAACATGTCCCTTCTACTTTCGTGTGGAAGTCCTAAAATTACGTGGACACATATCTTGATCCCCCGGTTTGATGTATCCTCGATCGCTTCTTTAAAACGCTGAAAATCATGTCCCCGGTTAATGAATTCTAAAGTCTTGTCGCTGGCAGACTGCAACCCGTATTCGATCCAGATCAAGTAATTCGGCGTATATGCCTGCAGAATATCCAATACCGGCTCACTGACACAATCCGGGCGGGTGCCAATGGCGAGACCCACGATGTCTTCCACTGCCAGGGCTTCGTCGTATAGACGTTTGAGAATTTCCGGCGGTGCATATGTGTTGGAAAAAGATTGAAAATAGGCAATGAATTTTTTTGCTTTATACCGTCGAGAAAGAAAATTTTTGCCCTGCAAAAGCTGGTCGGTTAACGACAGCCCTCGATTGGAGGCACCGCTGCCGGAACCGCGGTCGTTGCAGAAAATACATCCTCCGGTAGAAATGGTGCCATCCCGATTGGGGCAGGTAAGCCCGGCATCAATGGTTATTTTCTGAACCCGGCAACCAAAAATAGACCGGAAGTATGTATTGAGATCATTATACCTTTGGTTCATTAGAACTCCGGAATGGGGTCATCCTTTTTTGATTTGCCCCGAAATTAACTTGTTTTGGCCTACTATTGAAATTCTCAGGCAAAAACGCCGAGGCGCAAAAAAAAGATTCGGTAACCGCTGAATTAGAGCCCGTCAAAGCTTGACCGAAACAATGGTCGGCACTATAATATGTCGTTTCGGGATTTGTCGACATTTCGCTGTTGTGAGGCGAACACTTAGTGTTTAGGATTCGGCTCATTTGGGATTGCGAAATGCCGAAACCAGCTAACCGGACATTTCCCATTCCAGCTAATATTGCGCACCCCACTTGGTGCAAACCATAGCATACAGTTTGACGACAGACAACAGAAGGCCGGCTGGTGCTGATTTACCATCGAAATCCGAACCTTTACAAATTATATGTCATCTTACTCTAATAAATACGATATCATCGTTATCGGTGCCGGTCACGCCGGGTGTGAAGCGGCACTGGCAGCTGCCCGTATGGGGTGCAGTGTGCTGTTGATGGCCATTGATCTCGACAAGTTGGCTGCTATGCCATGCAGCCCTTCAATCGGCGGAATGGCCAAAGGACAACTGGTAAAAGAAATAGACGCTCTGGGCGGAGAAATGGCCAAAACCACCGACAAAACGGCTATTCAGTACCGCACCCTCAATACCAAAAAAGGCCCCGCTGTCCACTCCTCCAGAACCCAAAACGATAAAGTTCGATATCATATAGCCATGAAAGCGGTTGTCGAAGCTCAACCAAACCTCGATCTTAAACAGGCGATGGTGGAGCAGCTGATGGTGGAAAATAATCGCATGACGGGAGTTCGGGATCAGACCGGTTACGAATACCAAGCTCCGATGGTGGTATTAGCTACCGGCACTTTTCTAAGGGGTCTGATTCATATCGGATTTAAATCTATAAAAGCAGGCCGCGCCGGTGAATTCGCTTCCTATGGTCTTGCTGCCAGTCTCAGGGATTTAGGGTTCGGCCTCGGTCGTCTCAAAACCGGTACCCCCCCTCGGCTAAAAAAATCAAGCATTGATTTCAGTAAGTTCACCGTCCATGATGCTGATTCCCAGCCGACGCCTTTTTCTTTTTTTACTGAAAAGATAACCATGCCTCAATTACCCAGCTATATTGGTCACACCAGCCAGAGAAGTCACGAGATTGTGCGTAAAAATCTTCAATACTCGGCACTCTATGGTGGAATCATAAAAGGAACCTCGGCTCGTTATTGTCCTTCTTTCGAGGATAAGATTGTTAAATTTCCCGATAGAGAGCGTCACCAGATTATCTTAGAACCGGAGGGGCTGGATACTGAAGAAATTTATGCCAGCGGTCTGGGCAACAGTTTACCACTGGAAGTCCAGATCGAGCTGGTGCGATCAATTGAAGGTCTCGAATCTGCCGATATCATGCGACCCGCCTATGCCATTGAATACGACTACGTCAACCCCATCGGGCTTAAACCAACTCTGGAAGCCAAACTTATAAGCGGACTTTTTCTGGCAGGACAAATCAACGGTACTTCGGGATATGAAGAAGCCGCCGCTCAGGGGATGTGGGCCGGCATTAATGCTGCCTGCAAAGTACAGGCAAGATCGGCGTTTCTTCTGGACAGGTCCCAGGCATATATGGGGGTCATGATCGATGATCTTGTTACTCTGGGCACCAAAGAACCCTATCGGATGTTCACAAGCCGGGCGGAATATCGTCTCATGTTGCGAGAAGATAACGCTGATTTGCGACTGATGGGCATCGGTCATGAACTTGGTTTGATCGATGACACAACATTGAAAGACTTGAGAACTCGCAAAGAACAAATTGACAGAGAGATTCAACGCGTGAAGCAAACCATTGTGAAACCAACTGCAAAGGTAAACACCTATCTAGAGAGCCGAGACACCAAACCGATCCGCCATGGTGTCCGCCTCGATCAACTGCTGAAAAGAACCGAATTGGACTATCGCGCGGTTGATATCCTTGCCAAAAGTCCTGATACCATCAGTGATGCGATTGCCCATCAAGTTGAAATAGAAATTAAATACGAAGGTTATATTCTAAAACAGCTCCGGGAAATCGAACGTTTTCAGAATTTGGAAAGGATAAAAATACCGCAAGATTTTGACTTCTCCAATATCCACAGTTTGTCCAACGAATTAAAGGAGAAACTATCGGAAGTAAAACCCGCATCTCTCGGTCAGGTTTCACGCATCGATGGTATCACGCCCACAGCGATCTCGGTGTTGATGGTGGCGCTCAAAACCGGCCGACTATCACAGGCAGTTGAATAGTGCCTCAACTGAGCTTTTTCCCACTCATTCAGACAAGTATATTCCTGTATTCTTGACACGTTATGTCTTAAATCTTATTTTAAAGGGCAATAAATAAATGCCTGATAGCCTGCCTGCTATCTTTTTAAATATTTTCTACAAAATTAGGTCCAATTATAATAAAGGGGTTTTGCCGGTATGTCTGAAGATTATTATAAAGTTCTTGGCGTTCAGAAAAACGCCAGTGAAGAGGAAATTAAAAAGGCTTATCGCAAGTTAGCGATGAAGTACCATCCCGATCACACAAAAGGGGACAAGAGCGCTGAAGAAAAATTCAAAAAAATAAGCGAAGCCTATGCCGTGTTGAGTGACAAGGAAAAACGCAAAGAATATGATACCTTTGGTTCCGAAGGTTTTCGTCAACGCTTTTCCCAGGAGGACATATTTCGAGGATTCGACTTCGGGGATATATTCAGGGAATTCGGATTTGGCGGCGATGATTTCTCCCATGCCGGGGGCGGTGGCAGAAGATTTTCTTTTGGGACCGGATCACCTTTCAATTTTGGCGGTGCCCAACAACATAGCCAGGCAAAAGGCTCGGATTTGGTTTACGAGCTTCCCTTGACATTGCGCGAAATCGCCACTGGAACTAGTAAGGCTATAACCTTCCAGCATCAAGGGAGATCTGAAAATTTGACGGTAAAAATCCCCAAAGGACTAATAGCAGGCAAAAAACTACGATTGGCCGGCAAGGGAAATCCAAGTCCCTACGGCGGTCCTGCCGGCGATCTGTATATAAAATCCAAGGTACTCAATGACCCTGTATTCAGCTCCGAGAATTATGATCTTTACATAGATCGGGAACTGAAGCTAAGCGAGGCTATTTTGGGGACGACCGTCTCTGTTCCGACAATCGATGACAAGCAATTGAGCCTGAAAATTCCACCCGGCACCAAACAGGGCACCAAGATGAGATTGTCCGGCCACGGTCTGCCGGACATGAAGAAAAATAAGAAGGGCGATCTCTATGTCCGCGTGTATATCACAATCCCGCAAAATCTCAACGAAGAACAAAAGAAAATAGTAGATGAATTAGCGGCCGTCGGGTTGTAAAGATTCAGAAAATTTGACAAGATCGCTATTTCGCGATAATCTAGATTACAAAGCTTATCAAATATTTTGGACTTTGGGAGGTTCGAACCAGCTGGCATGTCGGAATAATGGGATTTCGAGTCTATGCAAAACGAGGCCATCTGCTAAATTCTTCTTTACACTTTTTTCTATTTAGACGCTGTCACTATTATAAAAACAAAATTCCATTGTATTCTCCATGCCGGAGGCCGCTAATTCATTATTCCATCCTTATGAGAATTCGAAAACGCTCCAGAATTTCCATATTCTAAATGACGGTACACAATCCAAATCGCCATCATAATCGTTTTCTGGCAGGATACTTCCTGGTCTCAATATATTACTGAAAAAGGATATAATTGCGAAATCTGCAATCGAATCGATAATAGGGATTCCGGCTATCCAAAGAACCTAAATTCTATTTATTAAGTTGCGGAGGGTTTTGGCCGATAAAGTAGTGAAAGTATTTATCCGGTAAACGACACATTAATTCACAAGTGGTGGAGTAACCTATGATTATCACCTGCAAAGAATGCAACTCAAGCTTTAAGGTCGACGACAGTCTAATAAAAGAGACAGGTTCCAAAGTCAAGTGCTCGAAATGCGAGAATATATTTACAGCATATCCACACTCGCCTGAAGATGATTTATTTTCAGACACTGATGAGCAATTGCTGGGTTCAGATGGAAGCTCGGAATTGAACGATCTCGATTCTTCTCTGGATGATTTATTTAATGATGACGAATCCCTTGAGACGACAACCTCGCAAGAGGATGCGGACGATGTACTAGGGTTCGGACTGGGTTTGGATCCTGAGTTTGATGAGAAAGAGGATCCGCCTGAGCTGGCGTCTGAAACAGAGGAATCGGAACTCTCCTTAGGTGACTCCGATGACCAATTGGATTTGGATCCCGGGGCAGGAATGGAGAATCTGCTGGAAAACACTGACGATGAACTTGACCTGGGGTTAGAACTTGATGCTGACGCCGATCCGGACCCGGCCGCGTCGTCGATGATCGACGATGAACTGCCGGATCTGGAGGATTTATCCGCTTTGGACAGTGAGCCGTTGACTGAGGATGACACCGATACCATACTTGAAGATATTGAGCTTGACCTGGAAGCTGGAAATAAACAGGAAACAACGGATACAGAACCCGTCAAAGACGATGAGACTGCTCTGGCAGATCTAGACATTGGAAAAACGGAAACCACAGAATCTGAAACAACCTCCATCGATGATTCCGAGGACCTTAACCTCGATCTGCTATTAAATCAGGACACTGACAACCAGGAAGTCAATGAAATTCCCGATGCCGATTTGGCGCTGGAGGAAACCGTTGATAAGCTGGATTTGTCCGATCTGGATCTTGAAAACGACGAAGCACCGGCAACCGAGATCGCTATAGGGGAAGATTCTGAAGATCTGGACCTCGATCTGCTGCCGGATCAGGACGATGAAGACCTGGAAGTCGATGAAGCTCTCGACGCCGAAATGGCACTGGAGGAGATCGGCGATGAACTGGATTTGTCCGATCTGGATTTTGAAAACGACGAGGCGTCGGCTACGGAGACTGCCTCAGGGGAGGATTCTGAAGATTTGAATCTCGATCTGCTGCTGGACGAGGACGATGAAAACCAGGAAGTCGATGAAATTCCCGACGCTAAAATAGCGGCAGAAGAATCTGATGAGATAGATTTCCTGGATTTGGATCTTGAAAGCGACGATACGCCGGCAACTGAGATTACTTCAGGGGAAGAATCTGAAAATCAGGGTTTCGACCCCGAAACCATCGCAGGCGATGCAAAAAGCTCCGTAGATGAACTCGATTTATCTGATCTTGAAGAAATAATTGATTCCGAAACCGATGGACCTGCTGAAAATTCAGCCGAAGCATTTGAGCCGGATCTTGAACTTAAAAATGATCAAAAAACTCAGGCATCCGACGCCACTGCTGCCGAAGAAGAAGATGATGCACTGGATTTTTCCGATCTGGAAAAAATGCTCGAACCTGGCGAAACGCCGGAAGTTTCAGCCGAAGACGATGATGCCGACGAACTTGATCTGCAATTTGATATCGATGAACCGGTTGCCGACGTTCTTGATACCGCAACTTCCGATGACGCCGGAGACGCGAATCAGAAGGATGATCTTCTAGATATAGAGAAAATGCTGGAAGAAAATGAAGAAACCACCGAAGAGGAATCGGATCCACCATTGGAAATGGTGGCAGCCCAGAAGGATGCTTCTGAGGATGAAAGCGATCTTGAGCTTGATTTTGATATAGAGAGTGAACTCCAGGAAAAGGAAGATCTCTTTAACGGCAGTACTACCGCCGATGAACAACTGGAGTCAAATCTTCTGACTCCCGATGGTACGGATACATCTGATGACGCCGGTATTGAGGACGTTGAACTTGAAGGGACAGTGCTCCAGGGAGCTGTCACAACAGATGAATTCGCCACGGATGAACTATTGGAAACAAGTAGCGTCGACAACCGGACTGATGGCCCACCGGTAGCGGACGACCCGCCACTGACCCCGGCTGCCATGATGCCGAAGTCACGGTCGAAAAAGCCCGTTCTTGTTGCTATACTGCTTCTCCTCCTGGTAAGCGGAGTTTTGATTATTCCCAACATGCTGGGTATAAAGATCCCCTATATCAGTGATATCAAAATTCCTTATATTAGTGACCTCGATATCAGAATCCCATACCTGAGCGATAAGTTGAATCCAAAAGCGAAGGATGTGGCCGGCAACCTCAAGATAGTTCCGCTGGGAGGAACCATTAACGCCAGGTTTGTTAATGATTCACAGGGCAACCAACGTTTTGTCATCCATGGCAAGATAAAAAATGACTATGATCATCCACGCAGTTTTATCAAGGTAACGGGAAAAATTTATCAAAAAGACGGAAAACTTGTGAAATCTGAAAGCGTGTATTGCGGCAATGTGCTTTCTGATTCAGAACTCGCCGGAATGAAGATTGCGGCAATCACGAAACGCTTGCGCAACAGATTCGGTGACAAGAAATCCAACATAAAGGTTAAAACCGGGCAAACCGTTCCGTTTATGATTGTATTTGATAAATTGCCGCAAAACCTCGATGAATACACGGTGGAGGTGGATGAGTCTTCCTTATGAGGACATTCTAAGGATGGCCAAAACAGTGCCTAACGCACTGCGGTAAACTAAAGCAACTAAATACTGCCGCTTGAACTGCCCTGCTGAGATATGGTCTGATTTCAGTGGGGCTTTTTTCTGAAATAAGGTTTCATTGGACGCAAAACTCGTTTTTCAACTTGACTAAGTGTTGCTTAATTGGTAGAAAGCCTTCCTACCAGAGATTGTTACAGGTACGGTAATTGGCGATGTAGCTCAGTTGGTTAGAGCATGCGGCTCATATCCGCAGTGTCCGGGGTTCAACTCCCTGCATCGCCACCATCTAATGTCATTCCATAGTTTCCTCAATAAGATTCTGAAATTATTTGTCAATCTTACTCAATCCCATCAACGCGATTTTCATTGTGTTCGGCGGTGCGCATTTTATGCTTTCAAAATATCTACAAGCGTTTTATCCCTCGAACCCTTGCCAAATTATTTACAGTCGATTATGCTAACCGGGAATATTTTTTCCGCTTCCAGATAATGAAAACCGATATCTCGCCTTAGATCCAAGCGATTACCATTGGGGTCTTCCCGGGGAATTACCCTGATCTTTCCATTGTCAAACGCATCTAACAGCTTCTTTCTGAACTGTTCGGCGGCTTCACCCCGGCTGCCATCGGGTTTGACAGTCAGGTTCGCATTTAAGAAGGCCACGCGGGTTCCATCGGATTTAAAACCGCCGTCTCTCGGTGACCCCATCATGGCCGAAGGAATCACTTGAATGCCTTTGCGTTTCATGTATTTAAAATCTATTTCAACGGGTTCTCCTCGGGTGCAGGACCAGGGGTACCCTTTCTGGCCGTCCGGTCCTCCCCTTCCCGTTACCAGCGCTGAGCATATGGCCAGCTGATCTGTTCTTACTTCCGGTTCAACTTCATTTAAATTTCCCTCCAGGGTTGCTCTAATTAAGGTTCCCAGATTTCTCAGACGACGTAGGACCGGTTGGGCTTCGGGTTCTCCGGGACGAATGTTAACTTCAGAAACTCGTATTGCCGTTGGAAGTCCCGTCTCATCCATCGAGACAAAACAGCCGGGATAGAGAATGCAGGGACGCAAAATTGCCTCTTCTCTCATGGCTTCAATCAGCGGCCCGGCAATGACATCACCTGCCATTTTGATTAATTCCGGTGTTTCCATTGGATGGGGTGAAACAGCTCCCATACCGCCGGTGACCGGATTGTTTTTGCCGACGGGGCCTTCAAATCGTTCCGGATAGTCCATGGACGTGGGTAAAATTTGAAAATTCCCATTTTTATCAACCAACAGTGTAAAGCTTATTTCCACCCCCGACATCAAAGACTCTATTAATAACGGCCATCCTCCTTTGCTACCGAACATTTTTTTATAGCTGGCCTTGTAATCTTTGATCAATCCATCGTAAACTTCTCTGATTTCCCAGGAGTTCAAAATAATGCGCGCACCCTTTCCACCTGCGCTGAAAGGATATTTTAACACGGCACCCCCATAGGCATGGATATATTTTAAACAGGTCTGCAATATCTTCTGATACTCTTTGGCGTCCACCTCGCTCCAGGAGGTTGCCACTGGGATACCCGCCTCCCGACAAAGTTTTTTGCACGCAATTTTATCACCTTCGATAAACGCACCGGACTTTCTCAAACCGATGATGTGATCCCCAAAACCGGCATTTTCGACGGCATCCACCAAACCTTCAAACAAAAGCGCTTCGGGCATCGGGATCACATAGTCTATTTTCTTTTCTGTCAAGGCCGCAATAATTGCTGCCGTATAATCCTCAGCGGAATTGCTATTTGTAGCAATAAACTCCACCGGCCAATTCATAATTTCAGAAAATGTCGGCATTGAAGGGGTCCCCCGAATGACGATCCCTTTAAATTTGTCCGAATATATATCACTGGTAGCGGTACCTGTCACCAAGGCACTTAACAACGTCCTTCCGTCGGTTCCGGCAAAGGCTATTTTTTTCATGTAGTGTTTCCTTCTTGAAGTGATAGATTCAATATATAACGAAGCTTGGCCTTAAACCGACGCGTCGACGAAAAACATGCAGCGTCGGCAAGACAAAGCAATGCTGGTCGAAGATCCCGTGCTATTTGCGGGGAGACTGGATATCGTCTCATTTCTTACCAAATAATTTCAGCTCCGGTCAATCTATAACTTGCGAATTCCTGCCGATGGCCTAAGATGGAATCCGTCGGATAGATCGTTATGACCTTCGACATTTTATAATTTTAAAACATCATTAAGTGTGATATATGTAGATTGATAACATTAGGAATTAAAAAAGAATTTTATTCAATTTGTCCTAACCGCCTTCCATAAACAATCAAAAATGTTTCCAGGATTTGAAAAAATAATTGAAGACCGTATTCGCCGTGCTCAACAAAAGGGTGAATTTGAGAATTTAGAGGGAACCGGCAAACCCCTCATATTTGATAGTGACAGCCATGTGGATAGTGAGCTGAGACTGGCGTATAAGATTTTAAAAAATGCAGATTGTCTGCCTGCTGAAATCCAATTAAAAAAAGAAATAAAGCGTACGGAAGATCTTCTGAGCGGTATGGAAAAGACGGCCGAAAAATATCGTGCCATCCAGAAATTGAACTTCCTGATTATGAAATTAAACACCATGGCAAAATTACCCGTAGACAGAGAAATTCCCCAGAAATATTCAGCTAAACTGGTAGAACGGTTGGAAGCCTCAGCAACCAACAAAAGATAGCAATGAGCTTCGCAAGACTCAGAATTTCAGTAATTGATATATACGGGACTATATACCCTATAAAGGATCATTCCCCATGAAAAAACTAACTGTCGCTCTTCTTGCCGGAGGCATCTCTTCCGAACGTGAAGTTTCGCTGCAAAGCGGCGATCAGGTTTATGAGGCCTTGGATAAAGACAAATACCAAATCCGGAGATATGACCCCAAAACCGATCTGGGCCGATTGGTAAAGGATGCTTCAGGAATCGATGTTGCCTTGATTATTCTCCACGGTCCCTATGGTGAAGACGGTACCGTTCAGGGGCTCCTCGATCTGCTCGGTATTCCCTATCAGGGTTCCGGTGTGCTCGGGAGTGCCCTCGCCATGAACAAAGCGGTCACCAAAAAGCTTTACGAAAACGCCGGTCTTCCCGTGCCGTCCTATATCATTTACGACCGTAGCGACAATGTGAATGTGGACGCCTGCGTTAAGCAACTTGGCCTGCCCCTGGTAGTCAAACCGGTGTCAGGCGGGTCCAGCGTGGGAATGTCCATCGTGAGATCTACCGCTGATCTGCAGGACGCCCTGGATAAAGCCATTGTCTACGATAGCGCCGTAATGGCCGAAGCCTTTATTGCCGGCATAGAGCTTACCGCTGGTGTCATCGGAAACAAGAAACTGAAAGCACTGCCGATTATCGAAATCGTGCCTGACAAAAGCCGGGAATTTTTCGATTATGAAGCCAAATATACCCCCGGCGTCACCCAGGAAATATGTCCGGCCCGCATTGATGACGAGTTGACCCAGCAGACCCAGTCCTACGCGAAAATAGCCCACCAGGCACTCTACTGCCGGGGTTACAGCCGAACCGACATGATTCTCATCGATCGGGAAATTTATGTGCTGGAAACCAACACGATTCCCGGAATGACTGCAACAAGTCTACTACCCCAGGCCGCCCAGGCTGGCGGATTGAGTTTCAGCCAGCTGATGGACAACCTTGTCGAACTCGCCCTGGAGGAGCATCAGGGTTAGAGTGATGAAAATCATGCATAACGTGACACTTAACTTTCATTCCGTTTTTTATTCTTTTAAATCCACTTTTTAAGACAATTAAAAATTTATAGGGGGTTCCATTGGCGACAGGAAAAAGAGTTTTAAAAAAACAGAAGGAAGCGGTAAAAGTCGGTATTGTGATGGGTAGCGATTCCGATCTTGACATCATGCAAGAGGCCGCGGCGATTCTTAAGAATTTTCAAATACCCTACGAAATGACCGTGGCCTCGGCCCATAGAAGTCCAAAGCGGGCGGGAAATTTTGCCGCCACCGCCTTGAAAAGGGGAATGAAAGTTATCATTGCCGGGGCGGGTCATGCCGCCCATCTGGCCGGCGTGTTGGCCGCCCACACACCGCTACCGGTAATCGGCGTTCCCATAGATTCCTCCTGTCTGCAAGGACTGGATGCCCTGCTGGCGACAGTCCAAATGCCCCCGGGAATTCCGGTAGCCACCATGGCGATCGGTAAACCCGGCGCGCGTAACGCCGGCATTCTAGCGGTCCAGATTATAGCAACCTCTGACCTAAAACTTGCCGCAAAGCTCCAAAAATTCAAGCAGGAGATGGCCCGACAAGTTGAGAAAAAAGCAAAAACGATTGAAAGTTTATAAAATCAATCATGAACATCCCGAGCCCGAATTTATTCAGCCTGCCGGCTCTGTCATTAAAGGGGGCGGGATTGTCGCTTTTCCCACCCGCTGTCTATATGGACTGGCTGCTGATGCCTTCAATGCCGACGCGGTTGATCGGGTCTTTAAAATAAAGCAACGACCCACCCAAAAGCCGATTCTCATTTTGATAGAACAACGGATACAGCTGGAGCGGCTAGTGTCACACGCCTCCTCGGCTGCATTTTGCATAATGGACCATTTTTGGCCGGGCAGGGTAACGCTGGTATTTAAAGCCGTTGACGCCGTACCCCGTCATCTTACTGCCGGAACCGGCAAAATCGGTATCCGGCAACCTGGCCATCCGGTGGCTGCTGCCCTGATCCGTTCCCTGGGGAGACCGATTACCGGCACCAGCGCCAAT
>Ga0316189_10003145_pt1 | contig 16043 bp, 15 predicted proteins | sample LowCovwburrow_MG_FD_204930 | JGI IMG/M metagenome (GOLD analysis project Ga0316189, IMG submission 204930) | Coastal sediment microbial communities from Maine, United States - Lowes Cove worm burrow | ecosystem: Environmental > Aquatic > Marine > Coastal > Sediment | place: USA: Maine... | reverse complement strand
GACTATCTTTTTAGCAAAAGCATGGCTTTTATTTAATGAGGTTGCCAGCAACCAAGGCTCTGCTTCACGATCAGCATGTTTACGTGATAGTGCACTGAGTATTGCCTTGTCACCTGCCGCATTCAAGTGTTTTCGGCCGCGCTTTTTTCCTTTATAAACCACCATCTGACACGTGATCGGATTGTTTCGGCAGAGTTCGAATGTACCCAAGCCCTTTGGGCTCGCGTTTGCCTTAGCGTAAAGCATTTTAATCGGGCTCCACGATTGTCCATCTTGTCTACAAAAGGTTCTGTTTCTGACACGTCCGACATAGTCAAACCCCAAGCCTTCAACAAGCCTAAACCACGGTACCCGAAAGCCTGCATCGGTGACAATAATAGGACGACAACCCTCTGGTAATACGTTTTTTAACCGGGTCATAAACTGTTTGTGGATAGCAGGCTTTTCTTTTTCATCATTGTCATACACTTGCTCTAATAACGTTAAAGAGCGGCCTTTTACCGCTAACGATGCACGTAATAGAAAATGTTGTTTTCGCGTATCTAAGTTTGACCAATCGACTAAGATAATAGGCCTTGTTTGCTGGCCGATTAATCGTTGTGTCATTATGGCGTAAACCGTGTCAACTTCTTGATGAAGGTGATGATTGCTACACAATCGCATGCTGCGTTTGATTTGGTGTTTCTCGGATGTGTTGCTTTGAATATGGCGACCAAGGCTTGTCACCGATAGATCGGCGCCTGACATTAGGCTGCTGATACTCGCTTGTAAGCTTTGTCTTCGGACTTGATGCATACAAGGCGTGACTTCACTTATAAACTGTTCCACAATACGGTCTACTCTCATGGCATTTCCTGATTGGTGATCTTTGGTATTTGATCTGATCACTTAATGTCGTGAGAGTTCCCTCTATAAAGCTATTAGTTGTCTGTTTTTACTACTTATTTCGTGGGGATTCGTCAGGGTCAGACTCGATTGATTTAACACGTTTGCTGTTACACATGTTGTTTTAGTTTTTTATCAGGGATGACTTATGGCACGACTTACCCGTTTTGTGATGATTGACCAACCATGTGCATTTAAAAAAGGTGACAGATTTATTTTTAAGATGGAAAATATCAAGGGGTCAGCCAGCTCGATTCCTGACTAGCCTACTGTTCAAGCTATGTAGAGGATAATGAACTGATGACTATATCGGTAGCAGGCCTAGAATAATCAGACAATAGATTGCCGCAGTTCAATAAACCAGTCCAAATTATTCGTAACGCTTTTTATTCCCAAACCGCTATTAGTCACCATTCCATCGATTTATAAACATGACAATACAAACTTAACGTGACGAGGGGTTACCCTCATTTGTCGGTGACCGTTTAACCATGTTTCACTACCTTCAAATACTGTTGATGGAGGTAGACAATGAGGTGTCACCTAGTTAAGCCTGATGCCATTACAATGAGCCATTGGAACATTGTTATTCTTGAATTTGATGATGGTAATGTCATTGAGAAATTCTTAGGGCTAGATACCGCCACAGGCCGTTATCGTCTTAGCTCTCAAATCCTGGAATATGATGCTGGTAATGATAGCGGGAAAACACTGTCAGGTTCGCGTTATCGCTTTATCGATAAGCCAGGTAAACTCGCTGTCAGTGCACAAGTTATCTTTGATGCCCTTGCACTCAGGCCCCATATAACGGTATCCCTGAAATACGCACGTCACTTTGATGCTTAAATTATGCAATCTCATTGGCCAATATCTTTTCCTTGTCTATTAGCACCTTATCCAATTTGACTGAGCCTTTTCTAGGCTTAGTCATAGCAAAAAACCATACTTTAAGTTCTCATCCTACTGTCGTACATCGTAGTGACAGAGCATAGTGCAAGATTTCCTCAGTTTTCACAGCAGTGTTTGCAGACTTATCTGGTCTTGGTTTTCATACTTGGCCAGCACGACTTGCAGTTCGGGGTGGAATACGCAGCTAGGTATTCCAGAGAAAATGAAAAGCTATTCCAGGTAAGTGTGAAAGTCGGTTCCAGCATTGTCTGCAAAGCGAGCTATGACAATTGAAAATCATAGCGCCACCGGTAAGCATTATCTATTAGATAGTTTTGTTAAATCTCTCGATAATTTTTCTTGGCGGTAATTTACACTGAGGTTTAGCTCGTTCAAGGACATCTAATTTATCAATCTCTTCTTGCATTCGTTGATTTGGTATATACAAATTATCAAAGGTGGCAAAGTCACTCGTTTTTTGCCAAATCAACTGACTTAACCGGTCATAGAGTCTGCTCCAACGTATGTATAAATGAGGTGTTTGGATTATTACGGTTGGAAAAATTTCAACCGCTTTTTGAGCTGAATTGAAAAAGGTGCGAGGGTGATTTGAAAGATAAGCTTCTCGAGCTAAAGTCACTAAAGCGATTAGAGAATTAAAGCTTTTAGTACGAGCAATACCATCAATTAAGCCATTATCTATATCATCGAAGCGTGCAGGGCGTTTACCTGAATAATTTTTGTCAAACCAAATCCTCTCCTGAGCTGAGCCGGTGACAGTTAATAGAGCTTGTTCAATCTCATCATGACCTAGTTCTACTTTAAGTACCTTCCAAAACGAATGGTCTCTCCATTTCTTTATATATTGTCGCCTGCTATCGAGAGGGGAAATAAGCCCAATGCGTTCAATAGTTTTATCTTCCATCCTTAATCCATAGGCAAGACGACGGTAATAGTTTGTCCTTTCATCGTCATTTTTGTTGTCAATTAATGACTCTAACTTTGAAAATCGCCATTCTTTAAGAGTCGAAGCAATTTCGACATAGCAAGCCGATCCTATAAGCACCCTCAATTCCTTATCTATAAACACTGAATCCTTAGAATAAGCCATCTGACACTCCGGGTAACGATCGAGCTTGAATCATTACACTACCAAAAAAATAATGACAGTTATATATTCAAGGCATGAAATCAATAATTGCCTTCGATGAAATTACAGCGGTCTGTGACAAGGTAGCTAGATATGAAGTGAACCTGATAAAAACACATGGTTCAGTTATCTATGGCCATAATTTATGGAAGGTGCTTGGCTACCCAAGTAGTAATGCGTTTCGTCAGTCAGTAAAGAGAAGTTCTGTCCCTGTGGAAACATTCAAAAGAGATGGTTATCGAATGCGTTTTGCTCGCACGCATGATATTGCTGTGTGGTTAGCCGCTATGGATTATCAGGACATGAAAGGAGGCTAAACATGGAATAGCAGATGTAGATGAAACTAAAATAATTTTCAGGCTCTAGATACGAAAAAACCCGAAAGCAGCCACTTTCAGGTTTAGTCTAGGTTAGTTCTTTAACTCTCGAACTTAATCTAATCTTCGTCTCTTTTGAAACTGCTGTCAAGTGAGTTCCTACTCAACAGCCTTGCTCATCCTGAAAACTCTTTTCTTACCTATAGGCCTAATTGGGCTACAGGAAAGTATTGCCTAAAAGAACAAGGAAAAGACTATGAATACTCAACGAGAAGCATTGCGATTAATTACAACGACTGACTTTAATGATTATGTTGTAGCTAAAACACTTTTAATGTCGCCTAACACAATAAAAAAATACCGACATCAAGTTATCAAACACAACTTATCTTGGAGTAAATGTACGTTATTGGGCGACCAAGAACTCAAAACGTTATTAACTAAATCTCGGACTATCACTTCTGAAAAACGAATGCCTGACTGGACTTATATTCATAAACAAATGCAAATGCCTAATGTCACGTTAACATTGCTTTGGGAAGAATATTGTTTAGAGAGCCCCTCTAACGCATATAAGTACAGTGCTTTTACAGAGCATTACCGACGGTTCTTATCCAAAGTAGATGTAACCATGAGACAAAGGCATAAGGCGGGAGAAGTTGTCTACGTTGACTTTGCTGGTAAGCGGATTCCTTATTATAAGTCTGATGGCAGTATAGTATTTGCAGAGGTCTTCGTTGGGGTTTTAGGAGCCTCTCGCTATACTTTTGCTTGCGCTTGTGAGAGCCAGAAACTCCCTGACTGGCTTGATGCGCACAATAAAATGTTCAGGTTCTTGGGCGGCGTACCTCAGGTTATTGTACCTGATAACCTTAAATCAGCAGTGACCACACCAGGCACTGACCCCGCTTTAAACCAAAGTTATCAAGAATTGGCAATTCATTACGATACGGTTATTGCGCCAGCTCGTATTGTTAGGCCACAAGATAAAAGCCATGCAGAAATTGGCGTACAAATTGTCACGCGTTGGATAACGGCAGCCCTTCGTCACAGAAAATTTTTCAGCCTAGAAGAAATCAATTCCGAGATAGCTGCTCGTCTTATTGCCTTAAACAAAAAACCATTCAAAAAACTCCCTGGTTGTCGAACGGAGCTATTTGAACAACTAGATAAACCATTCTTAAAACCATTGCCTATAAATATCTATGAACCTACCGCGCGCTGGGTCTCCAAACAAAAAGTGAGAAATGATTACCATACTTATATTGAGCAGCATTATTATTCTGTCCCATATCAACTGGTAGGGCAAGCTGTGGAAGTCCGATGTACCAATAAGACAGTTGAAATATTCTGCGAAGGTAGGCGTGTAGCTTCTCATTTGAGAAGTAATGAAAAAGGAGGGACCACCACAGTTAAGTTGCATCAACCCATCTCTCATCAAAAATATGCAGAGCAAAGTCCTGAGTTTTACCGTGAATGGGCCAATTCTATTGGCGATGCCACTACAGAATTTATAGAACACCAACTCAATCGTACGGGAAGCTTTCTTCCAGGATTACGTGTCTGTGCGAGCTTAAAGAAACAGACCTCTATATATGGTGCTAAACGTCTAGAAGCTGCTTGTGCCCGCGCCAATAGAATTGGCTCTAAAACTTTAAAGTCTGTGCAATCTATCCTGAAACGCAGCCTTGATAAAGTTGAACAACAAGATTTAGTGCAAGGTGAACTTCCATTACACCACAACGTTCGTGGTGCAGATTACTATCAGGAGGTTTAGTTATGACAACACTCATTGAACAAACACTCGATAATTTACGAACGCTTCGTCTTACCGGTATGGCGCAGACTATTGACGATCAAAGGCTCAATACAGAACTGCAAGCGTTGTCATTTGAAGAACGGCTCGGTATGGCTGTCGATATTGAAATGCAAGAACGTGAAACCAGAAAACTAAACCGTTTGATTAAACAGGCTAAGTTTAAACATGATGCTGTACCAGAAGATATTAACTACAGAGCGAAACGCGGGCTTGAGCTGCGATTACCTAGAAAAGAGGCTTAATGTTGTGCTCACTGGACCAACAGGTGTTGGCAAAACTTGGCTTGCCTGTGCGCTTGGCCAACAAGCAACACGTAAAGGGTACTCTGTTCTTTACAAAAGGCTTTCCAGACTTATTGAAGAGATAGAAATAGCGAAAGCCGATGGTTCATTACCTACGCTTCGTGGGAGTATTTCCAAAAAACAACTTTTACTGCTAGATGACTGGGCATTGTGTCCATTAACAGCATTAGGTCGACAAGAGCTATTGGAAATCATTGATGACAGGCTGGGTAGTAGCTCTATCATCATTACTTCACAACTGCCTATAGAAGATTGGCATACCTATCTAGGAGAAGCAACAACAGCCGATGCTATTTTAGATCGTATTGTGCATCAGTCTCACATTATCAAACTGAGTGGTGAATCTATGCGTAAAAAGATGTCACCGCTTAAAGCTGGGGCAGTTTTAACTAAGGAGGCGGAGGATGAATGAGTCAGAGCAAAATATCATCGCCAAATACTCTCTTATTGATGTGGTACAAGATGCTGGCGTAAATTTAGTACGAGAAGGAACAGTCTGGGTTGGAGACTGCCCATTTCATGACGATAATAATGCTGCGTTATTGGTTGAGCCAAGTACTCAGCACTGGCAATGTGATGGTGTTTGCCAGGCAGGGGGAACGCTTATTGAATGGCTGATGAAAGCACATGCGATTAGACGTGATGAGGCTATTGTGTGGATTAAGACCGGACAAGGTATTAATTGCATGCCCATCACAAAACAAAATTGTGATGCACTATTATCTTCAAATCAAGAAGGTGTAGCCTTAGATCAGCAGGTGGTCGATTATTATCATCAGACGCTTAAAGGCAATAGTTCAGCCTTGGCTTATCTGAAACATCGTAAACTTGATCACGCTGAAATGTTGGACTATTTTAAGCTTGGTTTTTCTGATCGCAGCCTTGGCAGTCACTTACCGAAAAAGAACCGAAAAGAAGGCGCCGCAATACGCGGAAAGTTACAGCGCATAGGGTGGCTTAAAGGCACTGGCCATGAATTGATGCGAGGTTCTCTTGTTATTCCAGTGATGAATGATCAGCAAATTCTCCAAGTCTATGGCCGTAAAGTTACCTCAAACCTGCGTTCCGGTACATTAGATCATGTTTACTTGCATACTGAGTACCGTGGCGTCTTTAACTTAGAGGTGCTTAAAGCGAGCGATGAGTGGATACTCTGTCAGTCACTTATTGATGCTTTAACATTCTGGTGTGCTGGTTTTCGTAATGTGACGACCAGCTATGATTTACATAAACTCCCTGAAGAGCTTATCCATGCTATTAGCGTCTATCAGCCCAAGCGGTTGTTGATTGCATTTGAAGCAACCGAACGCGGTGAAAAAGTAGTCTTAAGTGTCAACAAGCAATTAGACGCTTTGAATGTAGAACGTTACCAAATTGAGCTACCTAAGGGTATGGATGTGAATGAGGTGGCTGTTAAGCATGACAAACATCAGCAAGTATTGGGTGATCTTATTCGCAAAGCGGCTTGGCTTGGTAAAGGTATACAACCAGAGATTACAAATAACATTGATGACGTTGTCATTGAACAAGAAGCTGTCAATCCCGAGCTTGATGATGAGCCAGGGGATGAAGGTGATGAGGCTGTGCAGCCAAATGATGAAGAGAGTCTAGAATACGAAGAGCCACTTGTCGCTACAGTGAGTCCAGCTTCTCCTGAGCGTATTGACCAATCTAGCAATGAGATTGAACTTACCTTTAACTTTGAACAACGCCGTTATCGTGTGCGGGGACTCGATAATAATAAAAGCTTTGACCAATTACGTATTAATTTATTGGTGAGTTTGAATGGTGCACTTCATGTTGATAGTTTTGATTTGTATTCCACCAAACATCGACAAGCCTTTATTAAACTTGCCTCGATAGAACTTAATTTTGAGGAACAGGTGATTAGAAAGGATTTATCACAGCTTTTATTACAGCTTGAAATTGAGCAGCAAAAAAAGGTAGAGCAAAAAGACCAGCTAACAACAAAGCTGCTTAGTGATAAGGACCAACAGCACGCTTTGGAATTTCTTAAGTCCCCTTTGTTAATTGAACATATTATTGAAGATTTAACGCAATGCGGCCTTGTTGGTGAAGAGAGTAACAAGCTACTTGCTTACCTTATTACACTTTCAAGAAAGCTTGAAAAACCATTAGCTGCCATAGTGCAAAGTACCAGTGCTGCTGGTAAATCAGCCTTGATGAAGCATGTGCTGGACTTTGTTCCGCCAGAAGATCGTATTCAGTATTCAGCCTTAACAGGCCAATCTTTGTTTTATATGAGCGATTTAAACCTCAAACATAAAATCTTGGCGATTAGTGAAAATGAAGGGGTTAGTCAGGCGGCGTATGCACTGCGTGTTTTACAAAGTGAGGGGGAACTTTCTATTGCTACAACGGGTAAAGATCCACTGACAGGTCGACATACTACATACGAATACAAAGTTGAAGGACCTGTCTCGATCTTCAGTACTACCACTGCCGTTGATATTGATGAAGAACTGCTCAATCGTTGTTTAGTGATTCAAGTGAATGAAGATACCGAGCAAACTCAAGCTATTCACGATAGGCAACGATTTGAGCAGACATTAGAAGGTCTAAAACTGACGAGTCACAAGCAAACCATTATCAATAGACAGCAAAATGCTCAACGCCTTCTTAAACCGTTATTGGTTGTTAATCCTTATGCAGCGCATTTGACCTTTGGTTATAGTCAGGCTCGGACTCGGCGCGATCACCCAAAATATCTAACACTGATTAATACCATTGCCTTATTACATCAATATCAAAGAGAGGTAAAAACAACTTACCTTGGGGATAAGCAGGTCTCTTATATTGAAGTTAAAAAGGAAGATATAGCTATTGCCAATAGCTTGATTAAAGAGTTACTAGGACAGGCTTTAACCGATTTACCGTCGCAGACAAGAAAATTGTTGGCCTTACTAGATGAGATGGTTAGTCATCTTTGTGAAACCAAACAAATGAAGCGTGGGAAAATTCGTTTTACACGTCGTGATATACAAGAATATACCCATTTGGGAATGACCCAAATTACAGTTCATCTGCGTCGCCTTGAAGCACAAGAGTATCTTATACGCCATCGCGGTAGCCAAGGGTTGTTAATGGTGTATGAGCTTTGCTATTACGGCGAGCAAAAGCAAAATGAGGCAACAGCAGGTTTAGTCGATATTGAGCACCTTCAACCTATCGTAACGACGGAAAATAATAAAGGTAACGGCGGTTTGCCGGTCACTTCACGGAATAAACCCTTCTTAGAGAATCTTGTGGTAGCTAAAGGTAACACGTCAGTTCTCAGCTTCACGGGGTTTTCAAACCCGTATGAAGGAAGCAGTCATCAACATCACGATCATACTAGTACCCGTGATGGTGATGTACGGTGAGTTCTTCAACTTCAGCTCCCAAACAGTCTGAATTTATTCGTTATCTAAGGTTATTTTTAGAGTGGTCGCAAGCGATGAATTACAGTGTTGAAACTACTAAAACCCGTGATACCTGTGTACGACGTTTTATTGTATGGTGTGATGATAGAGCAATTACAAGACCTCAAGATATAACGGCTTCGGTATTAGAGCGCTACAGGCGCTACTTATTTCATTATCGCAAGTCTAATGGTGCGCCCTTAGCGTTTAGTACTCAACATAGTCATCTAGCCCCAATAAAAGCCTTTTTTAAATGGCTCAATAAAGAAAATCATATTCTTTACAACCCGGCATCAGAATTTGAGTTACCTAGAGTACCAAAACACTTACCGAAAGATTTTTTCTCAGAAGAAGAAATTGATGCCATGATTGAACATACCCAAATATATGGTGATCTTGGTATTCGCGATAGAGCCATCATTGAAACATTTTATTCGTCTGGTATTAGGCGAATGGAGCTGGTTAACCTTAAGTTACAGGATGTTGACTTAAAAAGAGGTACTTTAGTGGTATTTGAAGGGAAATATAAAAAAGATAGAGTCGTCCCCATAGGCAAGCGTGCTTGTAATTGGGTAGACAAGTATATGACCCTAGTACGTCCTAGCCTTATCAAGGGTGATGATAATGGCTTTACTTTCCTGACTGAGAAAGGACAACCGTTCATTAAAAACAGAATTAGCGATTTGGTTAAAAAATACAAACAAGCGGTAGGTGTTGATAAACCAGGTGCTTGTCAGTTATTTAGACGAAGTATGGCAACGCATATGTTAGAGAATGGTGCAGACATACGTTATATCCAAGAGATATTAGGGCATGTCAATTTAAGTACCACGCAAATTTATACGCAGGTATCGATTAAAAAGCTTAAGCAGGTGCATGCGAGCACGCATCCGGCTAGATGAGAAAATAGATACTATGTCCTGAAAAGCTTTTCTTTAAGCTCTAGAAAAGGGGGCTTCTCAATATCTGGTGGCAGAAACGGATCATCATCTTCTCTGATTCCCACTTGTTCGAAAGTATTAGGACCGACTTGCCAAGCATCAACTACTGAAAGGGTATTCAGTTGAATTAATAAATCGTCATCTGGCATTGCTGGATAACCGTTTTCGATATAAGTGCATGACAGTAAAAAACTTCTTTTCTGAGCATACAAATCCAGGAACCTTGTTAAGTTTATATCGTTTTCAGGCTCCATAGTATTCAATCTTGAAAAGGTGTTAATGACTTTACTAGAACCACTTGAAATTGGCTTTTCAGATATGACGACACGATAATATGTGAGCTGATTTTTATTTATTTTTCTAATAATACTAATTTGTAATCGTTCATTTTTATTAGTGAAGCCAACTTCACTCTTTAGATCTGAAAGTATTTTTTTTGCTACATCTTTGCTCTCAAAAACTAACGACATGACCGGTTGCATATTGGGATATAGTGCAAACGCAAGACCTTTCCACACAGTCTGATCCCATAACCTTGATTTGATTAATGACTGAACCTGTGTATCTCGATGACTTAATTGCTCTGGCTCGAAAATGCTTGTAGTGTCATCAGCCACATCTACCTCAGAATCTTTTATGCTTATGTGCTGTTCGATAACTTTTGGATGTTCTGAATCCCAAGACAGCTCCCTTTTTAAGGGATAACGAGTTAATTCTTCATCACCTAATAAAGAATGAATATACTCATGAGCGTTATAACCGAAAATATTTGTTAAACCATATAAGCATTTCCCTAGGGATATGGAGCGATCTAAAGCACGATCTTCCCTTAACATGGTATGAATAGCCTTCTCAAAATCTTTAGCTGTAAAGAGCTGTGAAAAAATTTCTACTACAAATTTAAAAAGCCAGTCGGCTATCAAGGCTTCTTCATTAATAAGTTTTTCATGTGTAAAAGATGATAAAAGTATTGATGCTGACAAAAATGCCTCTTCCTTCATGAACTGGTGTGAGATTTCAAAGTCATCATCGTCGAGAGAAATTTCAATTTCAAGCTTTGATTCAATAGCAATGATGTCATCAACAATGCACGTGGAAAAAAAGGCTTCGAGAACAGAGAGAATTCCCTCTGAAAGTCTTGTTGCTATGTCCTTTTGGGGAAAGGAAATTTTTATAGTGCAACCCATAATATAGGATTGCAATGATGAATGGCGCTCTTGATACGTATGGAGTTTTGTTGTGGGGACACCAAAGTCATAATCACGAATCATCGTCATGAATTTTACTAAATCACCATCTGCTCCTTGTTCAAATTCTTCGTCAATAAGATCTTCATGGCCCAAAGCATATAACGTGGCTTGTTGACTAAACATTAATTCAAGTTGCTTTAGCCTATCTGGGATTTTTTCTAGGTTACGTAGAGAACTCAGCTTTGAATTCAAAATGCAGTGATTAAGGTAGCCATCGAAGGTAAAGTATGCATTCTCGGATATAGCTGACTCTTCCAAGTTTAGATTAACTGTTTTAGCTAAATCCCACCACGAAAGCGCATAGTTGATGCGTCCTAGAAGTAACTCAGATTCTGCCAACCTTGTGTATGAGTGTACTTGAGCAGCCAGTAGCTCTCCGCTTTTCCAGTATTCATCAGTTATCAGAGAGCCAGCTAAAAGCAAAGCTGATCTTGATGCCCAAAACAGTCCTATTCTCTGATAGGCACTAGATAATACGTTTAAGCCCGCATAAATATCCTTTTTAGACTCTTCCTTGTATAACCCCACCAACGAACGGCCAATAAGCTTTATTGCCTGATATGGCTTGCCTGAATTTAAGCGGTTAGCACCTCTAGACAGTAGCAATAGAGAGCCCTTAACATCACCACCACGCTCAATTGCTAGCTGAGTTAATTTATCCAGTAGCCGTTCATAACTACCGTTCTCAGAGAAAGCAAAGTCCATACATGAAATTAATTCGTAAATATCTTGGAATGGAAAACCTACAAGGTTTTTGGAGTCCTCGATTACATTCTCAAAAGTTAGAAATATTTGTGATGCCTGTTCAGGGGAGTTCAATTGGTGAAGCCCTAAAAGTGCATTGTATGCTTTTGCTAGTAAGGCATTGCTGGGTCTAGTCGTGTCCTCAGTAAAATTTTTTAATGTCTTTTCGGTGACAGAAACAATATTATTTATATCAAGTTCAGTATCATTTGCTGTTGTTTGATTGGGTGAACGAATATATAAACCTAACAGAGAAATTAAGTTTCCCCATACGCCTGATTGATCAATTTCTTGAGCTTTTTCAAAACTTTTTTGTAGTTGCTCTTCAAATAAACTATGGTTCTCGTACCACCAAAATGCAGCCCATGCGTACTGATAATGTGCATCAAATTGATGGAATTTATTACCAAATTGGGAAGCGATTTTGACGGCGCGGTCGAAAAGTCCCTGACTTTCTATTGTTGGATATTCAAGTTCTTTGCAAAGAAGTGCTTCTTCTATAAACCAACTGACTTGATGCTTTTTTACTACCGCAGGATCTACTTTTTCTCTAATATTTTTTTGAAGCTTTTCTAGCTCCTGCTTTTTACGATAATCATTAGGGCCGTCTATTTTTTCTCTCGACCAATCAATTTCAATAGATAATGCATCAACTGCTAACTCCTCATAGCCATGAGTAAATACCTGATCAAGAATCCAGCTGGCATCATAAATACGAACATCTACCCCTGTTTCTTTAGATATTGTGTCTTCAACCTCGCTGCGTTGATTGGACTTACAGTATTGACTCGTAATACAAAAAACTTTCTTATAGTTTCTATCTGTTTCTACAATTTTTCGAACATCTTCTTTACATTTTTGTTTCCAGTCTTGACGTGTGCTTACTGCAAAAGCCCATCTATCTTGATGGGCATTGTCATTAACACCTATATACCAGCGTAATGTTTTAATTTGCTCTGAAACAGGGAATGTCTGAGTATCAGTTTTGCCATCCCCCCCGGCAACAGGTCCTGTTTGTTCCAATAAATTAGGACAAATTACTTTTTCACAAAGTGATTTGGAAAAATTCTCAAACTCTAGCTCAAGGCTTCTACGGTTCAAGGTTGATAGCTGGTGTTCCAGAACTGCTCTATCAAGTTTGCCGTGCTCTCTGAGAATTGAGTCTGTAAACCTTTCAGGTCTTCTGGATTTGAGAAATTCTTTCGGAGAAAATACTTTTGTTTGTTGTTCCGTCAATGCTTTCTCCCGTATAAGGTTTATCCAGTTGCTTTTTTTATTGCTTCACTGGCTAATGGTTTTGCCCAATCTGGCATCTCCCTAGCAGGAGTAATGTCAAACGTATCACCGGCCAAAGAAAAAAGGCATACCAAATTTGCACCAGACTCATCTTTAGGCGATGAATTATCAAACACTTTGACTGCTGAGCAACGTGGAATCAGCCCCATCATGTTATGGATTGAATTTGTCGAACGCTGTCTAATTTTTGCTTCAGGAATGTTATGGCCGCCATTAGCAACACGCTCAGCTACACGCTGAATGTGGAGTTCAACTGAGGTAAGCCCACAATAAAAGATACGTACATCAATACCAATGTCAATGGCTCCGTGGAGAGCTTGACAAATTGAGTTGCCCCCAAGTGTTGTCTCAAAGGTATAGTCTTCATTTAGAGCAATGGCTTTGTTTAAGAAATTGAACCCCATTTGCCAAGCTTCACCATTAGCCTCATTAATAGAAATACCTTTTTTTTCAACTAAGCGGCGGGCCACTTCATCAGAATTGAAATAATCATTACCTGATCTTCTAATAGACGCACCAGCTACAGAGCTTTTACCTGCTCCATTTACACCTGCAATGACTGTAATCACTTCCTTTCTGTTGTCCCTGGTTCAAAGTTAGCATTTAAACTATCTGTTGTAGCCGTAAATAAATCATCTGCAGCGCGACGAGATTCAGGTGATGTTATCCGTTGGTATAACTGTTCAAACTCATCTGTCGCCTGTGTGATTTCTTGCTGTTGTATACGCTCAATAAGCTTAGAGTACATTTCTTTCATCTGCAGAATTTCTGCATAATGGTCAACACTCATTACGACAGCGGTATCGCGTTTGCGTAACTGAAGACGTTTTACTTCACCTTTTGATATTTCAGTTAGCGAATACTCAATAGCTCGCCCAAAATCACGTCCTCCTGAACTACGTAAAGAGGATGGTGGAGAGAGCCATTGTAGTTTTAGGTTAAGGAGCATTTTTGCACGTTCAATAATATGATTATCGTTATGAACATTAGTGGTGTTTTGTAGTGTAGCCATGATAGTTTCTTTAGTCGGTTGCCTTAACGTAAAATTATACGCCAAAGTGACACAAGTGTCACTTTGGAATATAAGTGACACTTTAGGTGTGCTGTCTAGTTCTACTTTAGAGTTTAAGGAAAGGATAATGGAAATGGATGAGTTAGATACTTATATCGACAATTGTGGAGGAGTTCAGCCCCCACATTTAGCTTTTTATAGGGAGGCTATTCGTTTTAATGCTGAAGCAGCAATAAATGCTTTCGAATATGTTCACAGGTTTATAGAAATGACAAATGAAACAAAAGGCCATTATGAAATGACAGGTGAGCTGACATTAAACGTCTTAGATAATATTCAAAATATGTTGACGCATGCAGCAGCTCTTTCACGCTTTTTTTTGGCCTTCAAAGTCAGGTAAATATAACCTACACAAAAAAAGAGCTGAAACATTACGCGCACTATTTAAATTATCAAATGATAGCCCTTTAAAGTGTAGGAAGTTAAGAAACCAGCTTGAGCACCTAGATGAAAACTTAGATAGCTATCTTTGGAATAAACCAGTCTCTGGATTCATCATTCCTGCGTTTATTGGTGGTGAAAGTCAGAACAATGATGTACCAACACATATATTTAGGGCTTTCTATATTGATACAGGTGTTTATGAAACACTTGGACAAAGGTTTGAACTTCAACCGATAGTTGATGAGCTTTGTGGTATCTATGATATGTTAACTCGTGATAGCTCTTAGGGAATTTTTCGGTGAATTAACTCTTCCCTGTGTAGATGACTGAAATTAAAGGAGGAAATGGATTTTACCTTAGGCTGTTCACTTTATAATTACTTTAGATATTATGACCCAACACTAGGCAGATATATCACTTCTGATCCGATTGGATTGGCTGGGGGGATTAATACCTTTGGCTATGTGGGTGGGAATCCTTTAAGTTATATAGACTTCTATGGGTTAGATGCATTCTTGGCATCCAGACCTACACTTGGCGGGGCTAATCATATGTTTATAGTTTACGGTGCAGATGCTGATGGTAAAGGAGGCACCGTTAGATCATTTGGTCGCCAAGAAGGAGGTAAACTAGGGGAAGTTAATTTAACTACGCCCGGCTTTTCGGAAGGTACATTACAGAAAGATATTGATTTCTGGAGTGGAAAAATATCAGGAGTTGAATTTACTCGAATTGACGTTTCAGATTGCGATGTTAAAGAGGCAGCAGATAATCTCTTAACCCCGTGGCGCTATACTTTACCATCCATTTATGGATTACCTCTTCCTACTTCAGGGCATTTGACAATGAATAGCAATACCGCAGCACAAGCGGTTGCGAATCAAGCTGCCGGTGTAGCAGTGCCTGCGCCGCCTGCATATCATCCTGGAGCCGAAAATGCCAAATTACTCCAATTCCGGTAAAGTTAAATGAAGATTATATTTTCTATTGTTTTTATAGCTACCTTCTTATTAGGGCTACGTCATTTTTATTTTTATAATAATGAAGTAGATGAGGGAGCCGCATATGGCTTTGAGATAGGAATGTCACAGGAAAAGGCCATTCATGTAATAAGAAATTTGGACTGCGGACAGAGATGTGAGGTTGTACAATCTAAAACTGTTAGTGGAAATGATGTATCTAACATGGTTAGATCATCAGCTAAAAATATTGAATTGAATTCCGAGGTCGAAATGAATGTTTGGCAGATCCGTTATGGAGGTTCTGAGAAAAACGTTCTCGTTTTGCAATTTGAAGAAAACCAATTGAAGCAAATGCTGAGGTACAGAACCTTATGGATACTTTAGCTCTACACATCAAAGTTAAAAAGGAGTCGAGAAATCAAGCTGGCCACTTACCAAAAAAGGTGACAGATTAAAAAAGGTGACAGATTTATTTTCTAAGATACTCTATAGCTGCTTTCCTAACGAAAAAAATACTACTTGTTAACTTGCTGAAATTAAAGCATAAATGATGGTTTTTATATTGACATCAAGATTATAATTACTTTAGGTACTATGACCCGAGCTTAGGG
>Ga0316189_10003144_pt1 | contig 16050 bp, 12 predicted proteins | sample LowCovwburrow_MG_FD_204930 | JGI IMG/M metagenome (GOLD analysis project Ga0316189, IMG submission 204930) | Coastal sediment microbial communities from Maine, United States - Lowes Cove worm burrow | ecosystem: Environmental > Aquatic > Marine > Coastal > Sediment | place: USA: Maine... | reverse complement strand
CTGAGGGCAGCTTACGGCAGCAGCGGTTGCTGTCGCAAGGCTTGCAAGGGGCCTCCGTCGCGCCATAAGCTGCTGTTGATTGGCTCTGCCGGAGCTGACAGCCCACCAACTATCGACGCTGACGGCAATCCTCGCCTCCGGCACCCTGGTGTGGTTTGTCAATCGCGCCTGGCCAATCGAGTCAGCGTCCCAGGCAGGGTCCATTGGTGTTTTTTGGCTGGTTCTGACGATCGCTTTCGAATTCGGCTTTGGGCACTACGTTGCAAAACATTCCTGGGCGCATCTGTTGGCCGACTACAACCTGCTGCGCGGGCGGGTATGGTCCCTGTTCCTGGTCTGGATGACGATCATGCCGTTTGTCATTTTCAAGCTCGCCACACGAGCGAGCTAGAAATGGGCTGTGCTCCGCCTCACCTAGTCGATGTGCAAAGCTTTCATCTTTCGGGTTAGCGTATTTCGCCCCCAGCCCAGCAGTTTCGCAGCTTCCTGACGCCGGCCGTTGGCTCGCGCCATGGCGATTTCTATCAGGGTCTTTTCGAACTCGGGCAAAGCCTGTTCAAGCAGCGGTCCGTGCTTTTCGCGTAACTGGCGCTCCGCCCAAGAAGCCAGCATGCGCGTCCACTCTTTGGCCGCTTTTTGGTCAGACTCCGAGCCGCCCAGATCGGTTGGAATATCCTGTGCTGTAATCACGCCGCCCGGAGCGGTTACCGTTAACCGACGCGACGCGTTGACAAGCTGCCGAACGTTGCCCGGCCAGGTATAGCTCTGCAGGGTGTCCATCGCATCCGCATCTATTGATTTGGCGGGCGACCCCAGCTCTTCTGCTGCTTCACTTAGGTAATGATTGAGCAGCAACGGAATATCTTCGCGGCGTTGGCGTAACGGCGGGGTGTTAATTCGAATGACATTCAATCGATGGAACAGGTCCTCGCGGAAGCGCGACTCTTTGACGGCGCGGGCCAGATCCTGATTGGTCGCGGCGATCACCCGGACGTCGACCTTGATCGGGGTTTGGCCGCCAACACGGTAGAACTCGCTCTCGGCCAGCACGCGCAACAGACGCGTTTGCAGGGCGGGCGACATATCGCCAATTTCATCGAGAAACAACGTGCCGCCGTCGGCCTGCTCGAAGCGACCAATACGGCGTGAGTCTGCACCGGTAAAGGCGCCTTTTTCATGGCCGAACAATTCGGATTCCAGTAGCTCCGCAGCAATGGCCGATGTATTCAGCGCTACAAAGGTCTTTTTCGCCCTCGGGCTGTGATCGTGCAGCGCCTGCGCAACCAGCTCTTTACCGGTTCCGGACTCGCCGGTGATCAGCACCGTCATGCTGGACCCGGACAGTCGGCCAATAGATCGAAACACCTCCTGCATTGCCGGTGCCTGGCCGATCATTGAGGCGATGGACGTGGGTGTTTGCGGTTCCGTGCTGCTGTCAGCGGCAGATCGAGCCGCTTTCAGTACGAGGTCAACAGCCTCGTCAATATCGAAAGGTTTTGGCAGGTACTCGAAGGCGCCGCCTTTGTAGGCCGCGACAGCGTTTTCCAGATCCGAATGGGCCGTGATAACAATGATCGGCAAATCCGGATACGAAGTTTTCAGTCTGTCCAGCAGCGCCAGGCCGCTCATGCCGGGCATGCGAACATCGGTAATCAAGACGTCCGGTTGCTGTTCATCGATGGCTTCGAGCAGGTGTTCCGCGCGCTCGAAGCTGCGCGTGTTCATGTCGGCCTGCTTTAAGGCCTTCTCGAGAACCCAGCGAACGGACTGGTCATCATCGACGACCCAAACGTCGAGCGGCCGATTAGTCATCGTGCTGGCCTCCGGATTGATCGAGAGGAATTCGCAAGAAGAACACGGTGCGCCCTGGGCGACTTTCAAACTCGATCAGGCCGCCGTGACGACTGATTAGTTCCTGTGCTGCCGGAAGTCCGAGCCCGGTGCCTTCGGCGCGCGTCGTAACCAGCGGGTAAAAGACGGAGTCCTGCATATCGGCAGGTATACCCGGGCCATCGTCTTCAATTTCTATTGAGGCGATCACTCGGTGGCGAATGTTGCCGATTGTAAAGTTGGTAACCGCGCGACTTCGCAGCGTTAGAGTTCCTTGCCCGTCAAGGGCCGCAACGGCGTTGCGCACAAGATTCATGAAGGCCTGAATCATTTGATCCCGGTCGAGATCGATGCTGGGCAGTCCGGGGTCGTATTCGCGTCGCACATTGAGGCTGCGCTGATCTTCAGCCTGAATGATCCGTATAACGTACTCGAGCAGTTCGTGCACATTGACCGGCTGTTTATTGGGTGGCCCGCCGGGGCCCAGCAAGGTGTCAACCAGGGCGGCCAGGCGGTCTGTTTCACTGATGACCACATCGGTGTACTCGCGCAGCTCTGCGTGTTCGAGCTGTCGCTCGAGTAACTGCGCCGCGCCGCGAATGCCGCCCAGTGGATTCTTAATTTCGTGTGCCAGCTGTCGGATCATCTGGCGGCCCGCTCCATGTTGAATCAAGAGCGCATTCTCGCGACTGATTTGGTTGCGCCGCGTAACGTCCGTCATTTCGACGAGTAGTGTGGCGGTGTCGGCCTGTATGGGTGAAACACGGCAGTCCACGATACGTTCATCGCTGTGAGCTTCGGTGGGTGCCAGGCGCATCTCGTTCGCATAGTGATCGCCAGTGATCGCAACACGCGTGAGGATATCCCGCATTTCCGGCTCATCATCGACCAGCTGCAGGAGAGACTCTCCATAAGCACGGTGCTGACTGATGCCGAGAATGTTCTCGGCGGACGGGTTCATACCGAGAATAAGCAGGTTGTGATCGAGAAGAATGACACCCGAACTCAGCGAGTCCAGGATGGTACTGGCGTTTCTTTTGAGGGTTCCGTCGTCGCCGGAGCGGCGGCGTTTGCTGATGCCTAGAGGATGCTGTTCTGCTGTACGTAGAACCGACTCGGGCGACTGCGAATGATCAGCTTGCCAGTCTCGTCGAGGACCTCCACCTGCAGGTTGTGAACGCCGCGGTACACATCCGTCAACTGGAAGCTCGTTCCTCCCACCATTTGTGGTGTGCCGTCGAAGTAGACCCGTACCTGATGGCCTGGTCGCAACGCGGGGCTTAGCGCCACCGACACGTTTAGAACCGCCTCTATGTTCCACAGCGTTTCCTCAGCGGCGGGAGAGGCAATCGAAATGTTGGTATAGCCTGTCGCGGGTTGTGCGACAACGTCGTTTGCGTTGTTGCTCGATGAGCGCGCCGTCGGTTGCGGCCGGGATCGAGTTGCGGATTCGCCGAGCTGGAGAACTTTGGCGCCCGGATGTGGGCGATCCGAGTAGTGCACGATGCCGTCTTCATCGGTCCACGTATAAGCGTCCGCGAGCGCGGCTGTCGCCAGCAGCAGAGCGAGAAGAACGAATATGAGTCGTGTTTCCATGCGGTCAGCATAGCAATTAATTTGCGCCTTTGGGTAGAAGCCGGGCGGCGAAAATGCCGCCCGGTTCACACTTTTGCCTTTTATAGGCTGTAATACATGTCAAATTCGGCCGGATGAGTCGTCATACGCAAGCGCGTGACGTCTTCCATCTTGAGGTCGATATAGGCATCGATCAGGTCATCACTGAACACGCCGCCCGCTGTGAGGAATTCGCGGTCTTTGTCCAGCGCGTTCAATGCCTCATCAAGAGAGAAGGCAACCAGCTTCAGTTTCTTCTCTTCCTCTGGCGGCAGATCGTAGAGATCCTTATCCATAGCATCGCCCGGATGAATCTTGTTCTGGATACCGTCGAGTCCCGCCATCATGAGCGCGGCGAAGGCCAGGTAGGGGTTAGCCATTGAGTCGGGGAAGCGCACTTCGATGCGTCGTCCTTTCGGGTTCGCGATATACGGAATTCGAATAGACGCCGAGCGGTTGCGAGCGGAATACGCAAGAATGGTCGGTGCTTCAAAGCCCGGCACGAGACGCTTGTAACTGTTGGTTGACGGATTGGCGAAGGCATTGATCGCTTTAGCGTGTTTGATCACACCACCAATGTAGTAGAGCGCCATTTCACTTAGACCGCCGTAACCGTCGCCCGTGAACAGGTTCTTACCGTCCTTGAACAGTGACATGTGCACATGCATACCGTTGCCGTTGTCGCCGACCAGCGGTTTCGGCATAAACGTCGCGGTCTTTCCGTAGGCATGCGCGACATTGTGCACCGCGTACTTCATGATCTGAACTTCGTCGGCCTTTCGTTGCAAGGTATTGAATTTTGTGCCGATTTCGCACTGGCCTGCGGTCGCTACCTCGTGGTGATGCACCTCGGTGGTAACGCCGAGTTCTTCAATTGCCAGACACATCGCAGAGCGAATATCGTGCAGCGAGTCGACTGGCGGAACGGGGAAGTAACCACCCTTAACGCCCGGTCGGTGACCAACGTTGCCGTCTTTATGGCCATTGCCAGAAGACCACGCAGCTTCTTCAGAGCCGATCTTGTAGAACGCGCCGGAGATGTCGTCATTCCAGGTCACGCTATCGAAGACGAAGTACTCATTCTCCGGACCGAAAAAGGCTTGATCAGCGACGCCGGTGGACGCCAGATACGCTTCGGCACGTTCTGCCAATGAGCGTGGGCACCGATCATAGCCCTGCATATTGGCGGGCTCGACGACGCTACAGCGAATATTCATCGTGACTTCGTCAGTAAAGATGTCAAGAACGGCGGATGACGGGTCGGGCATAAGAATCATGTCGGACTCATTGATGCCTTTCCAGCCGGCAATCGATGAGCCGTCGAACATCTTGCCTTCTTCGAAGAAGTCCTCGTCCATGGTATGGGCCGGAACGGTTACGTGTTGTTCTTTGCCAATCGTGTCTGTGAAACGACAATCGACGAATTTGACCTCTTGATCTTTGATAAGGCCGAGTACCTCTGCGGGCGTCATGCGTCTTTCCTCCAGTGTATAGCGATAATTTGGACCGCTAATGGCGATCCGCTTGTCTGCAAAGATTGCACGAAGTGTGCCAAAATCGAGCAGCCTATATCCCATTGTTTTTATTCGGGTTTATGCCAACAGCACCCGCAGCTGCGCACCATTGTGGTGCGTTTGATTGTTCGTGCGCACCATAGTAGTGCAATCTGCGGGCGTGCGCACCTTTTTGGCGCGACCAGCCAACGGGGCCCAATAAATGGTGAATAAACGGCGCAGGCTGAAATCCGCGGTCTGGGCGTACATTGTGCGCTGAACTCGTTATACTTCGCGGCTTTGACGCATCCTTGACGAAACCGATGGCCGCCGAACTACCTGCTGCTCCACAAAACTTCCAGGACCTGATTCTCCGACTTCAGGAATATTGGGCCCAGCGCGGCTGTGTGATTGTGCAGCCCTACGACATGCCAATGGGCGCCGGAACATTTCACCCGGCGACATTCCTGCGCGCCGTCGGGCCTGAACCGTGGAGCGCGGCCTACGTACAGCCAAGCCGCCGACCGACCGATGGTCGCTACGGCGACAACCCCTTCAGACTGCAGCACTACTACCAATATCAGGTCGTCATGAAGCCGTCTCCAGACGACATTCAGGACATGTACCTCGACTCACTGCGCGCCATCGGTCTGGACCCGACCGTACACGACATTCGCTTTGTCGAGGACAACTGGGAGTCGCCCACGCTCGGCGCCTGGGGCCTTGGCTGGGAGGTCTGGCTCAACGGCATGGAGGTGACACAATTCACCTACTTCCAGCAGGTCGGCGGCCTCGAGTGCCGCCCGGTCACCGGCGAGATCACCTATGGGCTCGAGCGACTGGCCATGTATTTGCAAAATGTTGAGAGCATTTTTGATCTTGTCTGGACCGACGGCCCGCTTGGACGAATCACCTACGGCGACGTCTATCACCAGAATGAGCTCGAACAGTCGACCTACAATTTCGAACAGGCCGACGTCGCGGCATTATTCCAGACCTTCGATCATGCCGAGAAAGAGGCCGCACGACTCATCGAACTCAATCTTGCTTTGCCGGCCTACGAGCAAATGCTGAGCGCTTCGCACACCTTTAACTTACTCGATGCGCGACAGGCAATCTCGGTAACGGAGCGACAGCGCTTCATTCTGCGTGTTCGCGCTATGTCGCGATCAATTTGCGAAACCTACTACGCCAGTCGCGAAGCGCTTGGCTTCCCAATGGTCGAATCGGTTGCCAGGGGACGTGCTGAAAAATGAGCAAGGCGAACGACTTTCTCGTAGAGATCGGCACCGAAGAGCTGCCGCCGAAAGCGCTGCGTCTGCTAATGGCGTCTTTTCGTGATCTGTTGGTGGCGGGCGTTGATGAGGCACGGCTGCAACATGGCGGCGCCGAGGCCTGTGCAAGCCCGCGACGCCTTGCTGTCCTGATTAGCGATCTGGCCCTCAAGCAGCCCGACCGCGGCGTGACGCAAAAGGGCCCGCCGACCAAGGTCGCCTTTGATAGCGATGGTAATGCAACGCCGGCCGCTCTCGCTTTTGCGAAAAAGTGTGGCGTTGCCGTTGACGAGCTGGACCGCGATAAAACCGATAAGGGTGAATGGCTCATTTACAACGCGACCGAAGCCGGCCAGGCCGCAAGCGAAATCATGCCGGCGCTGATCGAGTCTGCGCTCGCCGAGCTTCCGATACCTCGCCGTATGCGCTGGGGCGCGGGAGAGGCAGAGTTTGTGCGGCCGGTTCACTGGATCGTTCTACTGCATGGCGAGAGCATTGTTGATGCAACGATCATGGGGCGCGCCAGCGGCAACGTATCCATGGGTCATCGTTTCCACTCGGCTGGCGCTGTCACCATCCGGTCTCCAAAGGATTATTTAAGCGTGCTGGAAAGCGAAGGTTTCGTTATCGCTGACTTCGAGCGTCGCCGCGAGATGGTGCGAAAGGGTGTGGATGCAGCCGCCGCAGCCGCAGGCGGGCAGGTTGTCGAGGGTGAGTCGCTGTATGACGAAGTCGCGGCGCTGGTTGAGTGGCCGGTGCCGGTCACAGGAACCTTTGATGATGCGTTTCTCGCGCTGCCGCGTGAGGTTGTTGTTTCAACCCTGACCGGACACCAACGCTATTTTCCTGTCGCGAACGAGAAGAACGACCTGCTGCCGCGATTCATCACCGTTGCAAACCTTGAAAGCCGCGATCCCGATCAGGTCCGCGACGGCAATGAGCGCGTTATCCGCCCGCGCCTGGCAGACGCGGCCTTCTTTTGGGACAGCGACCGCAAAGAATCATTGGCCAACCGCGTCGAAGGCCTCAGCAATGTTGTCTACCAAAAGGGTCTTGGCAGTATTCGCGACAAAAGTCAGCGCGTCGCTGAGTTAGCGAGCTGGCTTGCAAGCGCGGTTGATCACGACGCGGCGCATGTCACACGGGCTGCGCTGCTGGCCAAATGCGATCTCGTGACCGGCATGGTCGGCGAGTTCCCGGAGCTACAAGGGACGATGGGGCGCTACTATGCCCTTGAGGACGGTGAGCCGACGCAGGTCGCCGAGGCGATCGGTGAACATTATCGGCCGCGCTTTGCCGGCGATGCGCTGCCACAGACCACCGATGGCCAGATTTTGGCGGTCGCCGACAAGCTCGATACGCTGGCGGGTGTTTTTTCCATCGGCAAGAAGCCCAGCGGTAATCGGGACCCGTTCGGGCTGCGCCGCGCCGCACTGGGTGTGGTTCGTCTCCTGATTGAGCCCGGCCTCGATGCCGACCTCAAGGCGGCGATATTAAAGGCGGTTCAACTGCAGCCGAGCTTCGCGGCAGATGCCAACGAGATTTGCGACGAGCTGTACGGCTTTATCACGGATCGGCTGCGCCGCTACTTCCTCGATCGAGACGCGCTGCTCACGAGCGAAACCTTTGAATCCGTCATGGTTCGGCAGCCGGTGTCGCTATTGGACTTCGATCGTCGGCTCGCGGCGGTACAAACTTTCGCCCACCTTGACCAGGCACAGAGCCTGGCCGCAGCCAACAAGCGAATCGCCAACATTCTGCGCAAAGCGGGTGACCCGGAAAAGCTTGCTGTTAAGCAGAGGCTGTTGCAGGACGATGCCGAGCTTGCGCTCTACAGCTCGCTGCAGAGCGCTCAGCAAAAAGTGGCGCCGCTGCTTCGTGTTCGCAGTTACGCCAAGGTGCTCAATGAGCTGGCCGAACTTCGCGATCCGGTCGATCGCTTTTTCGACGAGGTCATGGTGATGGCCGACGACGAGGCAACGCGCAACAATCGCCTGGCGCTGCTCCGCGAGCTGCGCGACTTGTTTCTCAACGTGGCCGATATCTCACGTCTTTCTATCAGCTCGTCAAAAAGCTGAGAATGTCCCGCACCGCTCCGGTCAACCGGCTCATTATTCTTGATCGCGATGGCGTGATTAACGAGGACTCCGCCGAATACGTCAAGGACGCAGAGGAATGGCTGCCCATTGCCGGGAGCATTGAGGCAATCGGCGCGTTAACGCGCGCGGGATATCGCATTGCCGTTGCAACCAACCAGTCTGGACTTGCCCGGGGTTTCTACGACGAAGACGCGCTACAGCGAATGCATGACAAGCTTCGCGCTCTTTCAAGCGCGGCGGGCGGGAGCATCGATTTTATTGCGGTTTGCCCGCACGGGCCGAACGATGGCTGCGACTGCCGCAAGCCGGCGCCCGGGCTGCTCACTCAAATAGCCGACTATTGGCAAGAGGATCTCAGCGGCGTCCCGTTCATCGGCGATACGCTGCGCGACCTGGAGGCCGCGGCAGCCGCCGGCGCAAAGCCGGTGCTCGTTAGAACCGGCAATGGCGCCGACACCGAGCGGGCTTTGCCGGAGCGCTTTCACAACATTGATGTCTTTGATGATCTGGCGGCAGCAGCCGCTCATTTCACGGCGACCTGAGCATGCTTCGGACCCTTCGTTCAACCGTCTTCGTTGTCCTCGGCTTTGCTTTTGGTGTTATCTACGCCGCAGGGGCTTTGCTGTGTTTTTGGGCACCGCGGGATTTTCTTTGGGGTTTTGTTACGAGCTACTGCCGGTTGGCACTTTGGCTGGGCGAGACCCTGTGTGGTTTGAAGGTCGTCGCCGAAGGCAGGGAGCATCTGCCCGAGGGCCCTTGCGTCCTAATGATCAAGCACTCCTCGGCACTCGAAACCTACGGCCATGTGCCGTTTTTCCCCAGAACCTCCTGGGTTCTCAAAAAGGAAATGTTCTGGATTCCGGTTTTCGGCTGGGCGCTAAAGATCCTGTTTAAGCCCATCGCCATAGATCGCAAGCGCGGCGGCTCAGCGGTCAAGCAGGTGATCGAGCAGGGAAAAGAGAAACTTAGTCAGGGAACGTGGGTCACAGTCTTTCCGGAAGGTACCCGCATGGCTCCGGGTGAGACTCGCAAGTACGGTATCAGCGGCGCGGCGTTAGCCAAAGAGGCGGGCGTTTTGATTGTCCCTGTCGCCCACAATGCGGGTGACTTCTGGCAGCGCAGGGAGCTGACCAAGCGCCCCGGAACAGTCCGGCTTTGCATAGGCCCGCCCGTCGATCCATCGACGCAGTCGCCAAAAGACACCAACCTCATTGTGCAGGAATGGATTGAAGGAAAGATGAATGAGATCAGCCGCGTCTATAAAGAAAAAGCGGACAAAGAACGTTCGTCATAGCGGCTTGCCTTTGCTGCTGCTCATGGCGGCAACCCTCGCGGCAGCGTGCGATGCGCGACAGACGCCTCAAGCAACGATAAGCGTCGACGCGGCACTGGACCTCATCACGGTCGAGCGACTTGCTGCACACGTTGACTACCTGGCGTCTGACGCGCTGGCAGGTCGCAAACCCGGTAAGCAGGGTTATGACCTTGCCGCGAACTATGTCGCGGAGCAGTTTGAGTCCATGGGCGTCGCAGCCGGCGGGTCCGAAGGCTGGAATCAGCCCGTTGCTTTGCGTCGCTTCAAGCTTGAAGGCGCGGGCGCGACGTTAATTATTCATCGGGACGGGGCCGACAGGGCCCTCAAGTATCGTGATGATTTTTCCATGAATGCGGATCCCTCCCGTGAGGCCAGCGAGGTGCGCGCACCGGTAGTCTATGTCGGACGTGGCGTGCATGCGCCGGAGTTTGGATACTCCGATTACGATGGCGTCGACGTTCGCGGCAAGATCGTTGCACACTTTGAGGGCATTCCTTCGGTGATCGAAGGCGACGCAGGTTTTTACTATCGGTCGACCAGCAACAAGGTCAAAGAGGCCGTTGCGCGCGGTGCGGTCGGCATCATTTATCTGACCTCGCAGAAGGAAGAAGAGCGCGACCCCTGGGAAGAGGCCAAAGCGCGGTTCGGCAAAAACCCATCGACGCGGTGGGTGAATGCGTCGGGTCAGGCGGCGCATTCGTACACGGAAATTGTGGCGTCGGCCTGGCTGAACGTTCCAAACAGCGAAGCCCTGTTCGCGGCCTCCCCGCTCTCGTACGAAGAAGCGCATGCCGCAATGCTTGCCGACACCCCGAGCTCAATGGCCCTCGGTGTTGAGCTGTCGCTTGCTCAGCGCTCAGAGCACTCGACGATCACTTCGCCGAACGTCATTGGTCTGGTTCGCGGCTCCGACCCGGAGCTGTCACGCGAATACGTGGTCTATACGGCTCACCTGGATCATATCGGTGTTAGCGACGACGAGGAAAAGGAAAACCGCACTTACAACGGCATGTATGACAATGCGATGGGCGTTGCGCTGATGCTTGAGACAGCGCGGGCTATCGCCGCCAATCCGCCGCGCCGATCGGTGTTGTTTATTGCGCTGACGGCGGAAGAAAGTGGTTTGCTCGGCTCTGATTTTTTCGTGAATAACCCAACTGTCCCACAAGAGTCTATCGTCGCGAACATTAATCTCGATATGCCGCTGTTCCTGTTTCCACTGGCGGATTTGGTGGCATTCGGCTCGCAGCATTCTTCACTACAGCAAGTTGTCGAGGCTGCCGCGAACGACGAGGGGTTTGTGTTCTCGCCAGACCCAATGCCCGAGGAAAACCTGTTCGTGCGAAGCGATCAGTACTCTTTTGTGCGCAATGGTATTCCCGGTATTTTTCTCGTCTCTGGCTTTAACTCGAGCGATGCAGACATCGAGTCAGAGGCGCTCTATCGGGACCACCTTAAGAGTCACTATCACCAAACCAGCGACGACCTGACGCGGCCTGTTCATTGGCCATCAGCGCTGCGTTTCGCGCGCGCGCACACGCGCATGGGGTTCATTATCAGCAACGCGGACGAACGGCCAACGTGGAATGAAGACAGCTTCTACGGTCGGCTCTTTGCCGCGAGGCCGCAAGTCCGCGGTGATAAATAGCACCTCACGTTCTCGCGGCAATCGGCAATCGGCTACCAGATTTTTACCCGGTCCTCCGGTGCGAGATACAGTGCGTTTTGTTCCGTAACGTCGAACGCATCATAGAACTCCGGGACGTTTCGGACAGCACCGTTGGCTCGGTACATTGCCGGTGAGTGCGGGTCTGTGCTAATCATGAGTCGCAGCGCTTCATCTCGGTACTTATTACGCCACACCTGTCCGTATCCAAGGAAGACTCGCTGTTCGCCAGTCAGGCCGTCAATAACGGGCGCCTCCTGGCCATCCAGGGACATTTGGTATGCCAGCAAGCCAATGCTGATTCCGCCGAGGTCGCCGATGTTTTCCCCCAGCGTATACGCACCGTTGACGCTCAGATCTTCGAATGGAAAGAACTCGTTGTATTGGTCGACCAGCTTGCCTGTGCGTTTCTCGAATTCTGCGCGGTCCTCGTCCGTCCACCAGTTGCGCAATACGCCATCGCCATCGAAAGTACTGCCGGAGTCATCAAAGCCATGGCCGATTTCGTGGCCAATAACGGCGCCAATGGCGCCGTAGTTGACGGCATCGTCGGCCTCAAGGTCGAAGAACGGGGGCTGCAGGATTGCGGCCGGAAATACGATCTCATTCAGGGGTGGCATGTAGTAGGCGTTGACCGTTTGTGGCGTCATCGCCCACTCGTTGCGATCAACAGGTCCGCCCTGGCGATCGAGGATGCGCTTATAATTCGCCAGCGCGGCACGTTCGATGTTGCCGTAGTAGTCATCCACCTCGATGTCGAGCGCGGAGTAGTCGCGCCACTCATCAGGATAACCAATCTTCGGCGTGAATTTTGAGAGCTTGTCGAGTGCCTCTGCTTTGGTTTCATCGGTCATCCACTCAAGGTCTTTGATGCTCTTCTCGTAGGCCTTTATCAGGTTGCCAACCAAATCAAGCATTCGCTCCTTGGCTTCAGGCGGGAAGTGCTCTTTGACATAGACTTTGCCGACAACCTCGCCAAGCGTACCGTTGACCGCGGAGACGGCACGTCGCCACTCAGGTAGCTGCTCGGGTGTTCCTGACAACGCGGTCCCGTAAAAGGCGAAGTTCTGTTTATCGAGGGCGGCGGTCAGGCGCGATGCAGTCGTATTGAGTGCGGTCCAGTGAAGATAGGTTTTCCACGTGTCGAGATCGGTATCGGCAATGATTCCGTCGAGCGCTTTCAGATAGTCGGTCGTAATGATGACGATAGAGCCGACGTCCTGCAGCGCCATCTCACCGAGATAGGCATCCCAGTCGAAGTTCGGCATGACGTCGGGCAGGTCTTCAACAGCGACCTTGTTGTAGTTTGCAGCCCAGTTCCGAATGTCTTCTTTCTTCATGTTTTGCTCGGCAAGCCGAGTCTCAAGGGCCATGATGGTTCGCGCCGCTGCCGTGCCGTCGGGCAGCCCGGCGAGCTCGAACATGCTTGCAATGTGCTCGATGTATTGTTCGCGCACCCGTGCGGATCTTTCATCTTCGAGGAAATAGAATTCGCGATCGGGCAAACCAAGGCCGCTTTGTGCAGCGTAGATCATGTATGTTTTCGGGTCCTTGAAATCAGCGACCTGTCCGAGGGCCAGGGGCGCATCGAGGTTGCGCATCATGACGCTCCCGAAGTAGGCGGCGAGCTCACTGTAATTGGAGATCGCATTGATCCGCGCTAACTCCGGTCGTAGCGGGTCAATGCCGCGTGCATCGCGGACGTCCATGTTCAGGAACGACTTATAAAGGTCACCGACTTTCTGCTCATCAGTCCCTTTGGCAAAGTCGCCGGACGCGGAGGTTTCGATAATGGTTCGAACGTTTGCTTTCGCCTCGTCGTCAAGAGAGGCAGCGACACTGAAGCTCGGCTTGTCCGCCGGCACCTCGGTTTTGGCGACCCATCCGCCGTTCACGTAAGCGAAGAAGTCGTCACCAGGATCAACGCTGGAATCCATATTGTCGAAGTTGATGCCTGAGCGCAGCGGCGCTGGGGCGGGTGGCGCCGCAATGACTACGGGTTCGTTTGAGTCGTTGCTACAGGCTGCAAGTGCCAGTAGCGCGGCCACGCTGAGCGTTAGAAGTTTCAATGTGTTCCCCTCCGTGCTTATTACTGTTGCGAAGTTTTGCCGAGTTGTATGAGTTCGGTTTCCTGACCCTCTGAGAGCTTAAACAGGCGTTCTATTCGGCAGCCGCGATAGGTATCAAAGCGGGCACGAATGGTGTTTGCGTCCTGTCGATAATCGGGTTGGAGATTCTCAGGCCTGAGTTCTCGGCAGCGGCGGTGGAATGTCGCGAGGTAAACGTTGCGCGAATCCTGCAGGATAACGTGCTTTTCAGTGATCTCTTTGTGGCTGATCTGGCCCCTCGCCTTGATGGCGTCGATCTCGGTTAGCTCCGCGCTGGCGATATAGTCTTCGACCGCATTATTTTGTCTGACGATGTTTTCCTGTTGCTCCGTGTTGGCACAGGCAACCAACAGGGTTAGCGCGAATAGCGCAAGGATTCTGTTCATGGCGGTTTCCCTTAATGAGTGGGTTTGATGCCTTTGCGGGGGTATTGGTTGCACTTTTTTTCGCGGGTTCGCGTTTTCAGTGCGGCGGCCACACGGCGGCGGGTTGCGACCCATGAGCGATCGAGCGGAAGTCGCCCCAAACGTGCGGCGATTTGCTGCGATCCTCGCTTAAAAAGCGCTAAATGTCTAGGTTTTCGACACTCAGTGCGTTGCGTTCGATAAATTCGCGTCGCGGTTCAACGTGGTCACCCATGAGCGTTGTGAAGATGTCGTCGGCCTTCAGCGCGTCGTCGATTTTCACCTGCATGAGGCGCCGCGTTTCGGGGTTAACGGTGGTGTCCCAGAGCTGGTCCGGGTTCATCTCGCCCAAGCCTTTATAGCGCTGGATCGATTGGCCCCGACGAGCCTCGCTCATGAGCCAGTCAACGGCAGCGGCGAATGACTCAACGCTTATTTCCTTATCGCCACGCTTGACCGTCGAGCCCTCTGACAGCAGGTCGTTGGTCTTCTCCGCAAGCTCCATGATGTGGCGGTATTCGTGGGTGCCGAAGAACTCCCGCGGCAGATAGCGGGTGGCACCGATTCCATGCTGGACGCGCGTGATGGCAATTCGAACGCCTTCTCCGTCTTCATTGCCGCGCTCAAGCTCGGCCGTATAGCTGCCGACGTTGTTGTCTTCGGCGCGGTCACCGGCGCTTTTCGGCAGTGCGTCGCTTAGGGTCTTGGTCCAGCTGGCCAGCTTATCGAGGTCGGCGATGTCGGCACTGGTCAGGTTCGCCAGGTCGGAGATGGTGCGCAGGACAATTTCGTCGTAGCGGGATGCGAGTCTTGCGATAATATTTTCGACGGCGATGTGCTCTTTAGCCAGCGTCTCGAGTCCGACGCCGGAAAGCGGTGGCGCCTCTGCATTGACATGCAGCGCCGCGTTGTCCATGGCCGAGTTAAGAAGATGCGCGTTGAGTTCGGCATCGTCCTTGACGTAAACCTCTTGCTTGCCGCGTTTGATTTTATAGAGTGGCGGTTGCGCGATGTAGATATGGCCGCGCTCGATCAACTCTCGCATTTGTCGATAGAAAAACGTGAGAAGCAAGGTTCGAATGTGCGAGCCGTCAACGTCGGCATCGGTCATGATGATGATACGGTGATAGCGCAGCTTGTCGGGATTGAAGTCATCTCGACCAATACCACAACCCAGCGCCGTGATGAGCGTGCCGACTTCGGCAGACTGCAGCATCTTGTCGAAACGCGCCTTCTCAACATTCAGGATCTTACCTTTAAGCGGCAGGATAGCCTGCGTGCGACGGTCCCGGCCCTGCTTCGCGGAGCCGCCGGCGGAGTCGCCCTCGACCAGGAACAGCTCGGACAGCGCCGGGTCTTTTTCCTGGCAATCGGCCAGCTTGCCGGGCAGTCCCGCTACATCAAGCGCGCCCTTGCGACGCGTCATTTCACGAGCTTTACGCGCGGCCTCGCGCGCCCGGGTGGCATCAATAATTTTTGATACGATCGCCTTGGCTTCTTGCGGACGCTCCAGTAAGAATTCTTCCAGCTTGCCGGCCATCGCCTGTTCAACGATGCCCTTGATCTCCGACGACACCAGCTTCTCTTTCGTTTGTGAGGAGAACTTTGGATCAGGAACCTTTACGGAAAGAACGGCGGTCAAACCCTCGCGTGCGTCGTCACCGCTCGGTGTAAATTTATCCTTCTTCGCGTTGAGTTCTTTCTCGATGTAGTTGTTCATGGTTCGCGTTAGCGCCGTGCGGAACCCGGCCAGATGCGTACCGCCGTCACGCTGCGGAATATTATTGGTATAGCAAAGCGTGTTTTCCTGATAAGCGTCGTTCCATTGCAGGGCCGCCTCTACAACAACATCATCTTTCATGGCAGAAAAATGAAATACCGTGGGGTGAATGGCCGTCTTATTTCTGTTCAGGTGTTCAACGAAGGCCCTTATGCCGCCCTCGTACTTGAAGACCTCCTCCTGCTGAGTACGTTCATCAACGAGTCGGATGCGAACGCCGGAGTTGAGGAACGACAACTCGCGCAATCGACTCGCCAAAACCTCGTAATGAAACTCGATATTTGTAAAGGTTTCCGCGCTCGGCTTAAAGCGCAAGGTTGTGCCTGTTCGCTCAGTATCGCCAACCACGGCAAGCGGCGCTGTCGGCTCACCGTGGATGTATTCCTGTTCGTGGGTCTTGCCGTCACGATGAACGCGCAGGATGAGATGCGCGGAAAGGGCATTGACCACGGACACGCCCACACCGT
>Ga0316189_10003143_pt1 | contig 16054 bp, 14 predicted proteins | sample LowCovwburrow_MG_FD_204930 | JGI IMG/M metagenome (GOLD analysis project Ga0316189, IMG submission 204930) | Coastal sediment microbial communities from Maine, United States - Lowes Cove worm burrow | ecosystem: Environmental > Aquatic > Marine > Coastal > Sediment | place: USA: Maine... | reverse complement strand
TGGGTTTCGACCGCTGCGACCAGGGCTTCGACCATGAACAGGGTTACAACCGCTGAATCCCAGCCTGAGGGGACTTCGATGCGCACTGCCAGGGTGTGGGTGGCGCGGTTGGATATGGGGGACATCCACTGGTCGGTAAACAGAATGATTTCAATGCCGCGTTTTTCAGCCAGGGTTGCCAGGTCTGACAGATTGGTCTCATAGCGGCGGACATCAAACAGCACCAGCACATCGCCTTTGTTCATGTTGAGCAAGCTGTGCGGCCAGCGGCTGGGGGAATGGGGCATCAGGGTCACGTCGTTGCGGATGACTTGAAGGTGAGTGGCGAGATAGTCGGCAATGGCGTGGCTGAGACGGCCACCGACAATGGCAACTTTGCGGGTTTCATCGGCCAGCAATTTGCTGACCTTATCAAAGGTGTGATGGTCTATATGGCGAAGGGAGGACGACAGATTGTCAATGGTGGCGCTGGCAAACTGGTTGAGAATATGCTCTTCAGGGGTTTCGTTGGCCCAGCGCTCGTGCTTGATGATCGGGTTGGCCAGTGTCTGCTCAAGCTCGGCCCGAAGTGCGGCCTGGAAGCCGGGAAAGCCCTTGAAGCCCAGTTTTTTGGCCGTGCGCAGGACGGTCGGGGTTGAGACACCGACATTATCTGCAACCTCGGTGATGCTGGCAAGTCCGGCAACCGGGTAATTTGCCAGCAAGGCATCGGCAAATTTTCGCTCCTTGCGGGTCAGATTAAAATAGCGGGTTCTGATGAGTTCTGAAATTGTCGATGAGTTGCTTGTGGCCATATAGCGGGCGTCCAAATAGGGAATATTATGTGGCAAAGATGGTTAATGGTTCCAGACTAACATATAAAGACTAAAGTTTTTACCCAATTGCGGAAATATTCTGTAAATATATTGACAAAGGGATAGGTGTCTGAAAACAATCTATCATTCGGGTCAAGGAACAAATTCGCAAATGTTGCAAACATCCAAGTTAAAAACCGATAAGGGTGATGTGGCCATTGTCGTCAATGAAGACGGGGCTTCACCCTATGTTGTGGTGTGTGAACATGCCGGCCTCGAAATTCCCTCGGCGCTGGGTGATCTTGGCATGTCGGAAAAGGGTTTGCGCTCTCATGTGGCCTGGGACCCGGGGGCGGCAGAGGTTGCCGAACTGGTGGCGTACGGGCTGGGTGGCACGCTGGTCAAACAGCGTTATTCGCGCCTTGTCTATGATTGCAACCGGCCACCGACGTCGGCTGATGCCATGCGGGAGGTTTCAGAAGACACGCAGATACCGGGCAACTGCAATTTGTCACTAGAAGAAATGCAATGGCGAATCAAGAATATTTATGAGGACTTTCATGCCTGTGTCAGCCAGCAGCTTGACAGGCGTGATGAACCCATACTGGTGACGATCCACAGTTTTACACCGGTCTATATGGGGGTGCAGCGGCGGGTGGATGTTGGTATCCTGCACGATGAGGATTCAAGACTGGCGGATGCGGTTTTATCTGTGGCAGACTTTGGTGAGGGTATCAGGGTTGAACGTAACGAGCCATATGGGCCTGAGGACGGGGTGACCCATACGCTTAAACTGCACAGTGAACACCGGCAGATATTAAATGTTATGATTGAGATAAAGAGCAATCTTATTGCTGATGAGACAAGCCAGGCACGTTACGCGCATCAACTGATTGTTGCGATAAAAAGTGCTGTTAATGTGATCAAAGTTGACCGTCAGCGTCAAGCTAAGGGAGAATAAAATGTCAGGTCTTGGACTAAAAACCGTTGAGGATGCCAAAGCGATCATTAATGAGCGCGGCATTGAAAATATTAAAATCGGCTTTTTTGATGCTGACGGGGTGATGCGCGGCAAATATATGAGCCGTTCAAAGTTTTTCTCTTCGCTCGACAAGGGCTTTGCCTTTTGTGATGTGGTGCTGGGATGGGACTCCAATGATGTGTTGTATGACAATGTCAAATTTACCGGCTGGCATACGGGATACCCTGATGCGCCGATGCGGGTGATTCCTGAAAGCGGGCGGGAAATTCCGTTTGAGGAAAATACCCTGCTGTTTCTGGCTGAATTTACCGGCAAGGCAGAAGAAATCTGTCCGCGCGGCACCTTGCGGCGGACACTGCAACGGGCTGATGATATGGGGCTGAAGGCTTTCGGGGCTTGCGAGTTCGAATTCTTTGTCTTTAACGAGGACTCACAATCTATCCGCGATAAAAATTATAAGGATCTGGAAACCATTACACCGGGGCCCTATGGCTATTCGATGCTGCGCAATTCGGTCTATGCGGATTATTATGAAGAACTGATGGCGATGTGCATCGAGATGGACTTCCCGATTGAAGGCCTGCATACGGAAACCGGGCCCGGCGTGCTGGAAGCGGCACTGGCGTTTTGTGATGTGCTGGGGGCGGCTGACAAGGCGGCACTGTTTAAAACCTACACGAAAATTATGTCAATGCGGCGCGGCTGGATGGCAACCTTTATGGCCAAATGGTCGCCGGACTGGCCGGGGCAATCGGGGCACCTTCATCTGTCATTGCAGAAAAACAGCGGTGGTTCGGCCTTTTATGACGACAGCAAGCCGCATAACATGTCAGATGAAATGCGCTGGTTTATTGGCGGTCAACAACAATTGATGCCGGAGTTCCTGGCGATGGTCGCCTGTACGGTCAATTCCTACACCCGGCTTATTCCCGGTTTCTGGGCACCGACTGAAGCGAGCTATGGTATCGAAAACCGGACCTGTGCCTTGCGCGCCATTCCGGGGTCGGAAAACTCGCAGCGGGTTGAGTATCGGATCGCGGCAGCGGACATCAACCCTTATATTGCCCTGTCGGCAGCGCTCGGTTCAGGCCTGTGGGGGATTGAAAACAGAATCGAACCTGATGATCCTGTGGATGGCACGGCCTATGACAAAAAATTCCCGGCCAAACGGCAATTGCCCCGCACATTGATGGAAGCTGCCGGGCGGTTGAAACGTTCAAAAGCAGCCCGTGAGGTGTTTGGTGATGAATTTGTCGAGCATTATGCGGCAACGCGCGAATGGGAAGAGCGGGAATTCCGCAAGGCGATTACCGATTGGGAATTGCAGCGGTATTTTGAGATCATTTAAAGTTAGAAAGCATAGATAAAATGGTGAAGTGTATTTCTCCTGCTGATGGCAGCGTGTTTGCCGAGCGGACAGAGGCGAGTTCGGCCGAGATTGAAGCGGCGCTGGCAAAGGCCAAATCCGCGCAGAAAAAGTGGCGTAAATTGTCGATTGCCGAGCGGGCCAAATATTGCTCTGGCGTCGTTGATGCCATGGTGTCGATGAAAGATGAAATTACGCAGGAACTGGCGACATCGATGGGCCGGCCGGTGCGCTTTGGGGCCGGTGAAGTGGGCGGCTTTGAAGAGCGGGCCCGCTATATGATCTCGATTGCCGAGCAGGCTTTGGCACCGGTTGACCCGGGTGAAAAGGAAGGCTTTGAGCGTTCCATCGAGCGGGCACCGCTTGGTGTGGTGTTTACCATTGCGCCATGGAACTTCCCATTTATGACGGCGGTGAATTCGATTATTCCGGCCTTGATGGCGGGCAATGTTTCGATCCTCAAACACGCTTCGGCAACGCTGATTATCGGCGAGCGGTTTGAAAAAGCTTTTGCCGCGGCCAATGTGCCTGAAGGGGTGTTTCAGCACCTGATTTTATCGCACGATCAGACCAGTGACATCATCGCCAGCGGCAAGGTTGATATGGTTTGCTTTACCGGTTCTGTGCCAGCCGGTCACCAGATTGAACAGGCCGCCGCCAGTCGCTTTATTCCCGTTGGTCTGGAGCTTGGCGGCAAGGACCCGGCTTATGTGCGGGCTGATGCCGATATGGCCTTTGCCATTGAGAACATTGCCGACGGGGCGTTTTTCAATTCCGGCCAGTCCTGTTGCGGTATTGAGCGGATTTATGTGCATGAAGATGTCTGGGATGAATTTGTGCCGGGCTTTGTCGAGCTGACAAAAAGCTATGTGCTGGGCAACCCGCATGATGAGGCCACAACCCTCGGGCCCCTGATCAAAGCGTCAGCGGCTGATTTTGTCCGCAAGCAGATTGATGATGCTGTGGCCGCCGGGGCGACAGCCCATATCGAGACAAGTGACTTTGCCATGGATGCCCCCGGCACGCCGTATCTGGCGCCGCAAGTGCTGACCAATGTTGATCATTCCATGTCAGTGATGATGGATGAGAGTTTCGGCCCGGTGGTCGGCATCATGAAGGTTTCGGGTGATGAGGAAGCCATCAAACTGATGAATGATAGCCCGTTTGGTCTGACCGCCTCGATCTGGACAAAGGATGTGGCCGCCGCGCGCGCCATTGGCGATGAGATTGAAACCGGCACCGTATTCATGAACCGCTGCGACTATCTCGATCCGGCACTGGCCTGGACCGGGGTTAAGGACACCGGACGCGGGTGTACGTTGTCGTCTGTTGGCTATGAGGCGCTGACGCGGCCCAAGTCGTTTCATTTGCGGGTGTTGTAGGGAAAGGGCGGAAGCGCCCTTAGCCGTTGTTGTTGGCATGAGCGTTCAGGACGGGGCTTGAAGCATCACCCTTCTTAGTGTTGACGCCAGTCAAACTAGGCAAAATTGTTATGTGTTTTGTTCCGTATGGCAAACGACAACCAGCTTATTTCCTGTGGGGTCACGGACATAAGCAGCATAAAAATTTGGATGAGCTTCCTCCCTTACACCAGGGGATCCCTCATCCACCCCACCAGCTTTTATTGCCATTGCGTGAAACTTATTAACTTGATCTCTTTTCGTTGCCAGCAAGGCTATATTAACACCGTTTCCTGGGGTGGCAGGATCACCATTAAAAGGGACCCCAATCCAAAGACAGTTAACACCAGTGCCGATATTGTCTTTGCTTCCATAGCCTGCAAATGCGTCTCCAGTGGATTCCCTAGCACAACCTAATATGGGCATTACTTGATCGTAGAATGCTATAGATTCAGCAAGGTTATTTGTACCTAACATTATATGACTGAACATTTATCTATCCCTCGCCGGTCGGGGTTTGTAACCTCGATCCGGAATATTTGTGCAAACATCGCCGTCATCAACATTTGTTCTTGTTAGTGATAAAAGCCCCTGCCGGTCGGGAGTTTTACTCCCGTACCGGAACGTTCATTCTAGTTATAAAACTTTACCCCAAACCTAATCACCCTCAACCAACCCCATCAATTTGACAATCTCATCAATGCCCGTGCCGAGCCTCGCATTCTCGACACCTGATATCGCGCCCTTACGCACTTTGTCAGGCTTGTTTTGTGAGAGTTTCCACGTGCCTTGAATGTCTTCGATGTCCATGGCTATGGGAACGATTTGTCGTTGCATTTTCTCGTAAATGTCGACGTCTATTTTATCGATTTTCCAGGGGGCTTTCGGCATCAAGCGCTGTTCCATGCTGGCGGAAAGTCGTTCCAGAACGCCGTGCAGTTCTTGCTGGTCCAAGAGTCTCAAGCTGCCTCTGATATGGACGGCGACATAGTTCCAGGTGGGGACCTGTTGATCGACGCCATACCAATCTGGTGAAATGTAAGCATCTCCGCCTGAAACAGCGATAGCGGCTGGGATGGGTTGTTTCAGCAAGCGCACTATAGGGTTGGAGCGAACCAAATGGGCTTCAAGATATTTTCCATCCTCTGACAATTGAAACGGGATATGGCTCATCAGGGGGCCGTTTTCAGCGTTGATGGACACAATGCCAAAGCTGCGCTGACGGGCGAATTCGATATTTTTATCTGTGGGGGGGTTTCTGAATATCGGATTTGGGTGCATGTTAAGTATCTTTATATTGGAGTAACTGATAAGCGCTGCAGCAACTGTGGCAAATAACCATTCTGTTTGCATCTAAAATGCAACGGACATACCATCTTTTGTACAATCATATGGCAAGTGAGCTTTTTGTTTAAGCATGTCATCAGACATATGAGTCAAAATCAATCGTTTAGGCGCGATCTCAGGTAACCGTTCCTCAAGCGATGCTAAATCGAGATGAAGAGGCACCCCCCTTGCCGGTTGGGTTTGCGCTCACGCTGTCGCCCTGCGGGCTGCGATCCGCGGGGGCGGCGCAGGGGTGCCGAGCCGCAGTCGCGACTGATCCTCACGGACACAAGTGCCGGCTCATTCAGACGCTTGACAAACCTTGTTGCGGCCGGTTTCTTTGGCTTCATAAAGAGCGTTATCGGCCCGTGCGATAAATGAAATCAGGTCTTCGCCGACTTTACGAATGGCAACACCGAAACTGGCGGTAACGCTTATACCGGTCATCGGGGCGTCAAATTTGAGTTCGGCAACGAGTTTGCGCAAGCGTTCTGCAGCGTCTGCAACAGATTTGGATGACTCGCCACTAATAAAAATGGCAAACTCCTCGCCGCCAAGACGTACCGGTACATCACCGGCGCGAACGGTTTCGAGCAGGGCAGCGGCAACCCGTTTTAACACAACATCGCCCTGATTATGGCCGTAGGTGTCGTTGACTCTTTTAAAGTGGTCAATATCGGTCATGATCATGGCAACTTGTGCATTTTTATCACGATCATGAATGGCCAGCAAACGCGAGACAGTATCCTGCATGTAAAACCGGGTGAACAGGCCGGTCAACGGATCGCGAATGGAGGATTCATAGAATTTTTGTTTTTCCATATCCAGTGTTCGATAGATGACCTCGCGTTCCACGGCCACTTGCAATGGTACTGTCATTTGCTCGATGATTTCATCCAACCCGGATGTGTCTTCCAGATCACCATACATATGCAGAAAGGCAATAGCTTTGGTTTGGCCGCTTTCGGATGAGAAAAACGGGATGAGAATTGACGGGTATTCATTCGCCGCCTGATTTTTGTCTATTATTGTAAAACATCGGTGATGTTTGGCCTCCCACGAGGCAGCATCCATAGCCAAAATACTTTCAATATTTTCTGGAACTGTTTTGATTGTCAGACCGCGATAACGGGTGAGGGGCTCAAGATACAAAATATTGTTGTCCGGGGTTTTGGCAAAAAATTCGAGTGACTTTACCGGCAATAACTTTTGGTTCACAGAGGTCAGGGCTTTGGCGATATCTTTGAAGTCACGATAAATGATCATCACCTGGGTTATATCGCGTAGTGCTTTATTGAGGGATGACAGGTAAAGAAAGTCTGTATTGTCGCGTGATAACAAATATATCCCGCATTCGAGCGAGGAGAGCTGATCCAGCATGAAACTGATCAGGTGATGAGGAATAATGGAGCCGTGCTGTGGCGCTATCATTTTAAGGGGAAGCTTGCGCAGATTATTTATGGTAAAGCGCATGATGTCACGGCTGGGGATGTAGTGCTCGTGGAATGGTTTAAGGTTTTCAAAATAACCTTCATCTTTTGCAACCAGTGAAAAACCTTCGGTAAAGCCACCAAATATGTCACTTGAGAACAATACGCCTGATTGCTCATCGAATGTTACAAAAGCACCGGGGAAATGGGCATAAGGGGTGAAGACAAATTTTAGTTTGCGCCCCCCCAGGTCCAGCTGCCAATCATGTTCTTCAACCAGCCAAAATGGCAGATCAAGACCGTAATGTTTTAATAATGCTTCAGCTCGCCAATGGCTTACCAGAACAGCATCATCGCGGGTAATCATCCGGTCAATTTGCGGCATAGCTGCAGCTATGTCGGGGTCCTGGTGGTGGCAAACGAAATAGCGGATATTATCAAACGGGATAACCTGTTCAATTTTTTTCAGGGTATGTTCAAAGGTCAGTTTGGAGCCGGGGTCAAACAGGACAGACTGGTCACCATGTTCAATCAGATAAACGTGACATTGAAATGGGTCATCTTCAAGGTAATGTCCAACCCACCAAACCCGGTCTGCGATCTTGATTGCCTTTAGGGCATCATCTGCGGTTACATTTTCCAGTGAACGCATGTTTATTCTCTCTCTTTGCGGGAAACGGATGTTTCCGAAAATGACTTTGAATAGATTACACGCGAACTAACATGCTGTTCTGATTCCTCAACCCATTGGGGATAATCAGTTTTCTCAAATATCTTTGTAGCATGAAATAGTTGTAGAAGCGACGGGTAGAGGTCAATTGCGGATTGGTTTATGAATAATTTTTCTCATTTGATGTTCATGTCCGGGTACCAAGGCGGTGTGTGGGCAAAAATACTGCAAAAGTTACTCTGGGGTAAAATCATGCTTTTAATCGTCCTTACGGATAGCTATGCTTGGCGCTTAAATCCAGGTTACAATTAATTTCAAAGGGGTGAGATGATGCGTTTGTTGTTGGTGGGGGTGTTGGCGTTGTTGTTGTTGTGGGGTCCAACAGCTGATGCTGCAAATGTTGAGAAAAAGCGGTTCTCGCTGGTTTTTGTCTGTGACATCTACAACATGTCGGCCAATCGTCAGGGCCGTGGCGGCATGGCCAAAATCATTACAGCTGTCAAGGCCGAACGGGCAGGCAAGGGAGCCGTCCTTGTTGCCCATGGTGGTGATACGATTTCACCGTCGCTGATGTCGGGCCTTGATCGGGGTGTCCATATGATTGAGCTGATCAATCTGATGAAGCCGGATATTTTTACCCCCGGTAATCACGAGTTTGATTTTGGTGCCGGGGTGTTCAAGAAGCGTATGGCTGAGGCAAAGTTCCCTGTCTATGCTGCTAATTTGCGTGATGAGAATGGCAAACAGATACCGGGCATCAAGAGCCATGCTATTATTGATCTTGACGGGGTTAAAGTTGGTTTGATCGGTCTGACGGCTGAAGACAGTGTCAAGCGGTCATCACCGGGCAAGCTGCAATTTTCCTCATCACCGCGCACCGCCTATCGTCTTGCCGGCCAGTTGCGCAAACAGGGGGCGGACCTGATTGTGGTTGTCAGTCATGCCAGCCGCCATATTGACGATCAACTGATTGCTGAAAAAGCGGCAGATATTATTCTGTCGGGCGATGATCATGATTTGCAGATCCGTTATGACGGCAAGCGGGCTTTTGTTGAGGCGATGGAGGACGGGCTGTATGTTGCCGCTGTTGACGTTGACGTTATCGTCAAAACCAAAGGCAAAAAACGTTCGGTAAAATGGTGGCCCAATTTCCGCCTCATCGATACAGCCAGCCTTCATCCAGATCCTGAGGCTGTAAAGCTGATTACTGGCTATCAGGCCAGACTGAGCGATGAACTGGATGTCAAAATCGGTACGACCCTGACTGAACTTGACAGTACCAATGCCGGTGTGCGCGGCGGGGAAGCGGCCATTGGCAATCTGTTTGCCGATGCGATCAGATCGGCAACGGGCGCTGATATTGCCTTGCTGAATGGTGGCGGGTTTCGCGGTAAAAAGATCTATCCGGCCAATGGTGCGATATCGCGCCGAGATATTCTTAAAGAGCTTCCCTTTTCTAATGATACCTGGGTTGTGGAAATAACCGGCAAGGATTTGCGGGCGGCACTGGAGCAGGGGTTTGCCCTGGCCCACAATCTGACCGGGGCGTTCCCGCAGGTTTCCGGCATGACCATCAGGGCCGATGTTTCGCGTCCTGCCGGTGACAGGGTGGTGTCGGTCAAGGTTGGTGGCAAGACGATTGAAGATGCTGCGACTTACAAGCTGGCAACCAATGACTTTCTGGCCCGTGGCGGGGATGGGTATTCTGCCTTGAAAAAAGCGAAAATTCTTGTTGGGGCTACAGATGGCAAGTTGATCGCCAATCATGTTATGGCCTATATCAGCAAAAAAGGGACAGTTTCGCCCAAACTGCAAGGCCGGGTAATTGTTGCCCGCAGCGCATCGGCTGAGTAAACTCTCACAAGGCATCTGATACAGCATGACCAGAATATTCAAATCAGACGCCTTGCTGATCTATTTTGACCGGCGAATTATTACCATGCTGTTCCTTGGGTTTTCGGCGGGTATTCCCATCCTGCTGATTTTTTCCACTCTGGGCATCTGGTTGCGTGAAGCCGGGATTGACCGTTCTACCATCACCATGTTCAGTTGGGCGGCGCTGGGGTATTCGTTCAAATTTGTCTGGGCACCGCTGGTTGACCGCCTGCCGGTTCCTCTGCTGACCTTGTGGCTTGGCCGGCGGCGATCATGGATTCTGGTGGCGCAACTGACCATCATCATTGCCATTTTATGGATGGGGTCGACCAACCCGGCGGCAAGCCAGTCCAGTATGGTGGCTATTGCTTTTGCTGCTGTCTTGCTGGGGTTTTCTTCGGCAACTCAGGATATCGTCATTGATGCCTATCGTATCGAGATAGCGGATTCTGAATTGCAGGCCCTGTTGTCGGCGACCTATATTGCCGGGTATCGGATCGGGATGCTTTTTGCCGGGGCAGGGGCTTTGTATCTGGCTGATTATTTCACCTCTTCGCTAGAAAATTATAATTATACCGCCTGGCAATATTCATATTATTGCATGGCAGCGATCATGCTGGTCGGTATTGCCACAACCCTGATCATCAAAGAGCCTGAACAGAATGGCAGAGATGATTCAGTTTACCAAACTCTGGATTATGTCGGGTTTTTTGTTTTGTTTTGCTTGGCGGTTATGACCTTCATCGGCGCCTTCTGGCTGACTGCTGGTGGTGTTCTTGATACGCTCAAGTCGAGCCTAACACAGATAAGCGGCAATGGCGTTCTGGCTAAAATGTTGGTCGAAACGGGTCGTTTGGTTGTGGCTATCCTTGCGGTAACCCTTGTGGTGCGGCTTATTATGGCGACCAGATTACTCAATACGGCCATGTTTGTTCACTCATATGTTGACCCGGTTGCTGAATTTGTTTCCCGCTATAAATTGTCGGTGGTGTTTTTGTTGATTTTGCTGATCGGCCTGTACCGGATTTCCGACATTGTGCTGGGGGTGGTCGCCAATGTTTTTTACATCGACATTGGTTATTCAAAGACAGAAATTGCCTCGATTGTTAAAACCTTCGGCCTGTTTATGACCATTGCGGGTGGTTTCATTGGAGGCGTGTTGTCATTGCGTTTCGGGGTTCTAAAAACACTGTTTCTCGGGGCGCTATTAACCATTTTGACCAATCTGGCCTTCGTTGCCCTTGCCAAAATCGGGTACAATATACCGGTGCTTTATCTGGTTATTTCGGCTGATAACCTTACAGCCGGGCTTGCCAGTGCAGCGTTCATTGCATTTTTGTCGAGCTTGACCAGTGTGAAATTTACCGCTGTTCAATATGCCATTTTCAGCTCGTTCATGACCCTGATCCCGAAAATTATCGGCGGTTATTCCGGCACCATCGTTGATGGCATCGGTTATGAGGGCTTTTTCATTATTGCATCACTGATGGGAACGCCGATTCTGGTTCTGATCTGGCTGGTTGGCAGAACGATGAAAATCCAAGAGCATGGCTGAAATAAAAAACCCGCGTTTTAGCAAACGCGGGTGGTCGTTTATAATTTCAAGCTGTTAAAGCTTTAAGCAGATTCCAGAATGGCCTCTACATCAAGGCCGGTATCGTTGTCGCCTTCCATGTCACGCAGCACATAGCCACGGCCCCAGACGGTTTCGATGAAGTTTTTGCCACCGGCTGCTGATGCCAGTTTTTTGCGCAGTTTACAGATGAAAACGTCAATGATTTTGAGTTCTGGCTCATCCATGCCGCCATAGAGGTGGTTGAGGAACATTTCCTTGGTCAAGGTTGTTCCCTTGCGCAGGGAAAGCAGCTCTAGCATCTGATATTCCTTGCCGGTCAGGTGCACCCGCTGGCCATCAACTTCAACGGTTTTTGTGTCCAGATTAACATCAAGTTCACCGGTGGTGATGATCGACTGGGCATGGCCCTTGGAGCGCCGGACAATGGCTTGAATGCGGGCAACAAGTTCGTCTTTGTGGAAAGGTTTGGTCATATAGTCATCGGCGCCAAAGCCAAGACCTTTTACCTTGTCTTCAATACCGGCAAGACCGGAGAGAATAAGAATGGGTGTTTCGATTTTGGAAACCCGAAGAGCCTTGAGAACTTCATAACCACTCATATCTGGCAGGTTCAGGTCGAGCAGAATAATGTCGTAATCATATAGTTTACCCAGATCGACCCCTTCTTCACCAAGGTCGGTGGTGTAAACATTAAAGCCGTCAGATTTTAGCATGAGCTCGATGCTTTGTGCAGTGGCCGGATCGTCCTCAATGAGAAGTACTCTCATGTCTTTCCCCTTAATAGTTTTGCCGCATTGGGTCGCGTGAGTTGCTGTTCTAGGTTCATGCTGGCAAACCGCAAAAGGAAACCAGCTATTAACTGTGTTTGTTAAGATAAGCCAACAAAGGTTAATAAAACCTAATTATTCGTACTAGTTTTGACACACTTGATTTTTTGCAGCTGTTTATTTCATGCACTCAAAAACAGATTTTTCTACTAACTGCCGAATTTGGAGACATTCGTGTCAATTTTCTGCTTTCGGTTTACCAGACCTTAAGGCTAATCGTTCACTATGAATCCAGATCAGGCGGAATCCAGATTAAGAATCTTTAAGACTAGTTGATTCGTTGTGATTGAGAAAGGGGTTTGAATAAAACCCTGTTTAGTTTGTTGCGTAAGTAAATAATGAGGCAAGTAATGCGCTCTAAAGAATCCATGTTGCGTCTTCACCGGTTCAAGGTTGAGGACAAACGTCGCCAGGTGGCTGAAATCGAGTTTATGATTTCAGATATGGAAGCCAAGGTGACGGAATTTAACAAGCAGATTGAACTGGAAGAAAAACGGACCGGTGTCGATGACATCAATCATTTCAACTATTCAATGACCGCAAAATCGATCCGTGTTCGCGGCGACAATATCAAAAAATCAATTTCGGATCTGGCTGATCAGTATGACAAGGCAAAAGCTGAGTTGGCTGAAGAAGAAGCTGAATTGCGTAAAATTGAGCTGCTTGCGCAGAAAAATGGCGAGCAAATTTCGACGGCACCAGAAATCAAACCGGTTATGTCGGGGATTGGTGTTCGAATTTAGTTTTATCTTGAAAACAGCGATTGAAGTATTAAGTGGCCCGCAATTTTTGTTGGGCCATTTTTGCATCTGTTGTTTGAATAACTGACACCTCATACCAGACCGAAAAAAAAGCACCGCAGTTCCATCACGAAACTGCGGTGCTTTTTTTTACAGGAGTATTTTGGTAACAGGTAAAACCTGTTGAGAGTACTTCTGGTTCACAATGAACCGGAAATGCTCTAGAGTGTGTCATGTTTCAATGGATTCATTTGACACACTCTGAGTCTTTGTTTTAACGCGTGTCTTTATCCCAAAACCGGTACCCACTTTTGGGAGACACGCTCTAGGCCCGGTAATCCTGAATGCGGGTGGTGCGAAGACCAGCCAGGCCATGTTTGTCGATGGAGCGTTGCCAGGCGAGGTATTCCTCAACGGTCAACGTATATCGACTACAGGCTTCTTCAAGACTTAAAAGACCACCGCGAACTGCGGCAACAACCTCGGCTTTTCGACGGATAACCCATCGTCTTGTCGAGGTTGGCGGTAAGTCCGCAATGGTAAGGGGGCTGCCATCGGGCCCGATGACATAATTAACTCGGCTACGCAACTGACTGTTCATTTGTAAATCACCTGAACACAATACTAACTAACTCAATACCCATCCAAACTAGCGTGCCACGCTTAAAAAAGGTCTAACCAGTTACGAATAATTTCCAAATAGTCGGGAAATAATGCACCAAATCAGGACAGATTGCTATTTTCATTGCCATTTGGCGCGTAAGAACCCATATGAGGGCAGCAAAAATGGAAATTATCATGCTGAACGATGAAACCTTGAGAATGATACGTGATATCATTGGTCTGCCGGGGGAGCCGGCCGATCACCGGGTTGTTGTTGCCATGTCGGGCGGGGTGGATTCATCTGTTGCCGCCGGTCTGGTCAAACAGGCCGGTTTTGATGCCATCGGCATTACCCTGCAGCTTTATGACCATGGCGAGGCGATTGCGAAAAAGGGTGCATGTTGTGCCGGACAGGATATTCATGATGCCCGGCAGGTGGCGCAAAAGCTGGGCATGCCACATTATGTGCTGGATTATGAATCAAGGTTTGTCGACGGGGTTATCAATGATTTTGTCGACAGCTATCTGGCCGGTGAGACACCGATTCCTTGCGTAAAGTGCAATCAGACGGTCAAATTTGCCGATCTGCTGTCACAGGCGCGCGCCCTTGGGGCCGATGCATTGGTAACCGGGCATTATGTTGAAAGCCGGTTGCGGGCTGACGGCAGCGGCCACTTTGATATGCTGACCCCGTTTGATATGGCCCGCGACCAGAGCTATTTTCTGTTCGCGACAACGCAAGAGCAGCTGGACTTTTTACGCTTTCCGCTTGCCGGGATTTCGAAAGAACAGACCCGCCAGATTGCCCTAGAGCTCGGGCTGGATATTGCCGCCAAGCCGGACAGTCAGGATATCTGTTTTGTGCCTGAGGGTAATTATGGTGATGTGATCAGAAAGCTGCGGCCGGATGCGGACCGGCAGGGCGACATTGTTCATGTTGATGGCCGGGTGCTGGGCGAACATGGCGGCATTATCAATTATACCATTGGCCAGCGGCGGGGCTTGCGGATTGCCGACAGTGCGCCGCTTTATGTCAATAAACTGGACCCGGAAACAGCAACCGTTTATGTTGGTCCAAAGGAAACTCTGCTGCGTGATACTATTTATCTGAAAGATATGAACTGGCTTGTTGAAAAGGAACAGATTTTGTCAGATCAGGCAATGAGTGTATATGTCAAGCTGCGCTCGACACGACCGGCAGCGGTTGCCTGTGTCAAACAAGAAGAGGGTGAGGTTGTGGTTGAACTGGCCGAAGGCGAATATGGCATATCACCCGGTCAGGCCTGCGTTATCTATGAAAACCCGGGAGCGGGCGCACGTATTCTGGGTGGCGGGTTTATAGCCCGAACTGAACAAAAACAATAACAGCATAAGAGAGAAAACAGTGCCGGATAAACTTATTGAAATGAATGGTGATGATATCAGGCAGGCTTATGCCCGCTGGGCGCCGGTTTATGATGTCACATTTGGTAAAATCGCCAATGCAGGCCGACTTGCCGCAGTTGAGCAGATCAACAAGACCAGCGGCACGGTGTTGGAAGTGGGGGTGGGCACCGGCATATCGTTGCCGCATTACCAGGATCATCTTGAAGTTACCGGTATTGACTTGTCGCTTGATATGATGGCGATTGCCCGCAAGCGGGTGGAACAGGAAAAGCTGTCTCATGTTGTGGCGATTGAAGAAATGGACGCTGGTGAGATGAGCTTTGAGGACAATTCCTTTCAAACCGTGGTGGCCATGTATGTGATGACTGTGGTGCCGGACCCGGCCAAGGTGATGCATGAGTTGTCACGGGTTTGTAAACCGGGTGGCGAAGTGATTGTCGTCAATCATTTCAGTCAGCCGCACGGGGTGCGTGGGCTGGTTGAAAAAGCCATGGCCCGCTTTGGTGACAAACTTGGCTGGCGGCCGGAATTTCCCATGGGCTCTATTTTGGTCTGTGATGATCTGCAAATTGTTGACTCAGTGGCATTAAAGCCCTTTGGCCTGTTCACCTTGATGCGGTTCAGAAAACTTGCCAAAAGTGATGCCGGGAAAGCCGGTAAAGAAGATGAAAGCTTGCCGTCGAGCAGCGGCCAGCAGGTTGCGTGAAGGTTAATTTCCATACAGATACAAGGTGCATTTGGCGGCTGGCTGGGTGGGTGAATTTTTTGCGGAAAATTTAGTGTCGCAAGCAGGTAAACTCTCCTTGACTCGCCCGTCCCTGAATGGTTATACCGCACACATATGCACGACCATGTGCTCAGGTTTTAACATCCTGGTACAACAGGTCCGGCACCGGCTGTTGACAAGATATGATACAGCCTTGATGGCGGGGTAGCTCAGGTGGTTAGAGCAGCGGAATCATAATCCGCGTGTCGGGGGTTCAAGTCCCTCTCCCGCTACCAACAATTTCAATATCTGACATCAGCGCCTATGGAACAAGTTAGCAGTATGTAGCGCTGTAGCGCGTCACCAAGTTTGC
>Ga0316189_10003142_pt1 | contig 16064 bp, 13 predicted proteins | sample LowCovwburrow_MG_FD_204930 | JGI IMG/M metagenome (GOLD analysis project Ga0316189, IMG submission 204930) | Coastal sediment microbial communities from Maine, United States - Lowes Cove worm burrow | ecosystem: Environmental > Aquatic > Marine > Coastal > Sediment | place: USA: Maine... | reverse complement strand
ACTGGAGTTACCCATGAACAATCGAAATGCAAATCCCGCCCACCCGATCAATGACCTGCTGGTCAAGCGACACAGCCCCTATGCGTTTGACCCGGATCGCCCGGTGGAGCAAGTGGACCTGGACGCGCTGCTGGAGGCAGCGCGCTGGACCATGTCGTCCTATAACGCACAACCCTGGCGTTATATCGTCGGGATCAGGAACGACGGTACCGATAACTGGGAGCGCATCTTCAACTGCCTGGTGGAGGGCAACCAGCCCTGGGCAAAAAATGCCCCGGTACTTTTACTGGGCCTGGTGAAAACCACCTTCGAGCACAACGGCAAGCACAATGCGGCGGCCGAGCACGACCTGGGCGCTGCCTCTGCCATGTTGACCGTTGAAGCTGTGGCGCGAGGCCTTTGTGTGCACCAGATGATTGGTATTGAACCCGCTGCGGTTGTCGACACATTTACTCCGGCCGAGGATATAAAACCGCTGACTGCTCTGGCTATAGGCTACGCCGGTGAACCCCTGCACATTCCGGAGGCCTATGCGCAGCGAGATGCGGCCCCGCGACAGCGCTTGCCCCTGGAGGCGATATTATTGGGCTAGGGCCTGGCGCAGAGTTCCTGCGCTTGACTGTTGGTAGTCGATAGCGACTACAATCGAGACAGCGGGAACTTCAAGGAGCATAGGATGAAAGTGGTCTGCGCCATGGTTTTGATATTTGCCCTCGCGGGATGCACCCAGGCACGTTACAGGAGTCAAGAGTGTGACTCCTTCTTTTATGGGCAATACCAGGCTATGGGCGAACCCAAGGCGATGGCAGTTGCCATTCCGTCAGCCGATCCACAGACCTCAACCCGGTACGATACGCGCTGCTGGGCCAGAGCCGCTGCCAGCCGACCACCGCCGGATATGAGTGCGGTAGATGCCATGAATGAACTTGTGTCGGGCGTTCTGAGGGACTGTAACCAGTACAAGAATGACCATAATTCCCGTCACAAAGCCCTGGATCTCGACTGCCGTATCGTGGCAAAGAACATGGTGTGGGAGCCCTGGGTCAATGAGTTAAGGACGCTGGATGCGATGGCGATGGGGGTCAGTAGCGAGTCGATGACCGTGCCGGCGGCGGCAACGGGGGCGGTGGCCATGCAATCCGCTGCATCCGGTGCGGATTATCAGTCGACCGCGCAGCGGCCGGTACCGAACTTTGCGCCACCACCTGTCTCCTCCGTCAGCGCGACGACCTCTCCAGGCTGGGAGACGTCAGGGCAGAGCGATGAGCCGGTCAAGTTGTATGGCTTTCACGATGCATTCAATTGGTGCCCCAGTCCCGGGAACTGGTGTAACAATGATCGACTTATCGGGATCAAGCACCCGCGAACGGGTCAATTGATAGGCCGTCTTGCCATTTATATCCGCCCGCATGAGGCATCAGGCAATCAGCTGGACTATACGCTACAGCTCAATAATGAAAGCTATTGCACCATGGTGCTGGAAGGATTGGAGATTACCCAGGATGGCCAGGTGATAGGCACCTGGAAGACGCCGGAGCCGGCACTGCCTCCCGCAGGTAGCCTGACCATTGCGGAAACCGTCACCTTTCGCGATGGCGCCTCCAGCAATGCGGTAGTCAGCGTCAGTGGCCTTGCCCGTGACTGCCAGGATTAATATGAAGTCGAGGCTTTACCTGTCGGCCAGTGCCAGAACACGTTTCGGCACTGGCATGCTGATGTATTTTGCCCAGGGAATTCCCGCCGGATTACTGGGTATCGCGATGCCGGCCTGGCTGGCTGCCCAGGGCGCAGACGCCCTGGAGGTCGCCTCCTATCTAGCGGTGGTTCACTTGCCCTGGGCTTTCAAGCTGTTATCAGGGCCGCTGATGGATCGCTACCAGTTCCCCGCCATGGGGAGGCGACGCCCCTGGGTGCTCGCAGCGCAGCTGGGGCTGGCGCTCAGCCTGCTTTGCCTGATTTTTGTGAGTGACCCCATTGCCCAGATTGGCCTGCTGATTTCGATCGGTGTGATCGTTAACGTTTTTGCCGCGACACAGGATGTGGCGGTAGACGGAATGGCAATTGAACTGGTGCCTGAATCCGAACAGGGTCGCCTCAACGCCTTCATGATATTTGGAAAAGCGGCGGGTTGGGCAGGCAGCTCCGCGGTATCAGGCGTGGTATTGGTCAATTGGGGGCTGGGAGTAGCGGCCTTGCTGGCAGCGCTCTGCAGTGGGTTGATCTTTTTCTTTTTCCTGCTGGTGCGCGAGCGCGAAGGCGAGAAACTGCTCCCGTGGAGCAAGGGCGAGGTTGTCCACAGCGTCGCGGGAAGCAGTTCCTTTGGCAGCCTGTTCGCGGGCCTTCGCGATGTAATGTGGTCGCGTATAAGCCTGATCGTCATAGCTATCGTATTTTCAGATGGCCTGGTCAGCGGCTATGGCAATGCCCTGACCCCGATCGCGGCAATAAACCTGTTTGGATTTACCACCGAAGAATGGTCGCAGCTGGCCGCCTCGATGGGTTTTGTCGGCGCACTCGCCTCGCTGGGCCTGGGGCCGCTGATCGACCGTTATGGCGCCAAGCGGATGCTGGTATTCGTGATCATGCTGGTAGCCGCTCATACGTTTACCCTGGCGGCGACCCAGCATTACTGGGAGGACACAACCTATGTGCGGGTGATGATGTCGCTCTGGGTTCTGCTCGGCCCTGTCTCCATGGTATGCGTTATCGCGCTGGCCATGGCCATATGTTCGGTGCAGGTGTCCGCTACCCAGTTTGCTATCTATATGTCCATTGCCAACCTGGGCTCGTCGCTGGGTGCAGCCACCTATGGTCTTGTAGCGGAGAAGACATCGTTTGTGCAGAATTTCGCACTGATGGGTTCGATGGCGCTAGTGACCCTGGTCGTGGTTATGTTTTACCGCATTCACGAATTTGGCCATGCCGATGCGGCGGCGGTTGCCGTGGCCGACACCACGGGTGATCGATGACAGGGCTGGCCCGCGCGTTAGTCTTTTGGTAGTTCGGGGTGGCTGGTGGCCAACATGTACTCTGCTGCAACATCTACTTCGTAATCACTGAGCTGTGAATCACCGCCGCGGGCCGGCATCTTTGTATAGCCTTTTTCAGCATGCTCGAACAGAATGGCTTCCCACAGGTCGGAGCGGGAGGCCCAGTCACCGGTCTGGCCGATAACCGGCGCGCCGTCGACACCGGTGTCGTGACAGCGGGCGCAAGCCTGCCGGTAAATCTCCTTGCCCTGTTCCAGTCGATCCGAAGCAAGACCCGTAACGGCGTAAGCCGCCAGCAGTGCCGCCAGAAAAATACGGAGTTGCATCACTGTACTCCCGATTGAATATAAACCTGCCTTTTAGGTAAGTATGGACGCGTAAATGACATTGCGCCATGACGCAGATCAGTCTCTGCTTCCTGCGAATCGGGTAACGTGCAATGTGGCGATTTGCTTTGACGTCGACCAGGCTGTGGGCGTTACGGTTCTGATGGTTATTCGAATTTTTTCAGACGCTGGGCAAGCATCAGGAAGCACAGTGTGGACAAGCCTGCGGAGGCGAAGATCATGCACATCACCATGATCTGGTAGCGGGCGGCTATAAAGGGCGACACGCCTGAGAGAATCTGGCCGGTCATCATTCCCGGCAGCGACACCAGGCCCACCGCAAACAGTGAATTGATCACCGGGATCATACCCGCATGGAAGGCGATATTGCGGGCCTGCAGGAACTCATGACCATTGGCCAGCTCCGATTCGATGCGCTCAGCGGCGAGGCTGACGCTGGTCATGGCGTTGGCAAACGTCATGCCCGCGAGGGGGATCACGTAGCGCGGCTCGAACCAGCTGCCCAGGGTGAGTACACCCTGGGTAACGAGCACCAGGGTAACAGTCCCTCCCAGTCCCACCGAGGCCAGGGCGATTGGGTAGAGGGATAGGCGCCGGCCTGGAATGGTGTTCAGGGCAATCCAGGAGGAGGCGACCATCATTATCAGTATGACGCCAAGGACCACCAGGCCTGACTCCGCGGCGAAAATGTATACCAGCACGTAGCCTATCAGCATCAACTGGACCAGCATGCGAAGCACCGCCCAACTGGCTTTGCCCGCCTCCAGGCGCCAGTGCCACATGATGCCGATGACGAAGCCTACGGGTAAGAAGGCAAGGGACAGGTGAAGCAGGTCGATGGTTTCGAGCGTCGTTTCTGCCATCAGGAGGCGTATTGCATGGCAATTGCGGTTAGCCTGTCGGCTTGTTTCTCCATTCGCAGGAGGGCGCTGAGCACGAGATCGACCTGGCTAGAGCCGATGGCGCGCTGGCGGGTATCGTTCAGCCCGACCGCTCTGCCCACGTTGTAAAGCAGCCAGCTGACCCAGGCGCCCTGAATTGCGTCAGATGCTGCCGGGATCATGTCTTCCACGATCAGGCCGCCGGCATCCACGTAGGCGCGCAGAATGGTCGTGAAGGGGCGTGCGTCGAAGTTGGCGGTGATGCCTCCCCAATCCAGTGCCTCCAGTAAAAGCTCATAGGTCGGATTCAGGTGCCGCGCAGATTCCCAGTCAATCAGCACTGGCTCTCCAGCGTCATCCCACAAAATATTCTTATGGTCCAGGTCGCCATGACTGATGACCTGGTGGGTCGCCAGGTGCTCAAGCGCAGGGGCATGCAATGCGACAATCCGTAATATGTCATCCAGCCGCTCTTCCAGAATCGTGCTGTAGCGCACATTGCGTTGTCTCGCCAGCTGCACCAGGTCTATCACTCGCTGGGCGGTGACCGGAAAGGCTGGTACGTCCTGCAGCTCCGGTACATTAATATCACTGCGGTGCATATGAGCGAGCGTGCTCGCGACAATGACTGCATGATGCTCCTCTACGCCATTTCTATGGCAGGCACTTGCAGTGGTCCAGGGATAGACAAGATAACCTTCACCATCCAGCAATTGCAGGTGTTGGCGGTCCACCGGGAGCGAATAAAGCGCGGGAACTCCGTGGCAGGAAAACTCCCTGGCGGTGATTTCGGTGGCATTTATCTGCGCCACGGTGGCCGCGTCATTCATGTCCATATCATCCGCCAGTTGCTTGATTGCGAAGCATCCGGTTTGGGTGTCCAGTCGCCACATGCAGTGATGAAAGCCGCCAGCCACCCGGCTTAGCGGTGCGCGAACCATGCCCAGGTCCAGCAGTTCGCACAGCCGCTCAATATGCTCAGGATTGTCGGATAGAACCTTGGTCATCGGAAACTGTCCTGGATAATGTGGCTATCGTAGAGTGCCCGGGCCGGGCATCCGATACCGGTGCCCACCTTGGGGAGTCTAGCATCTGGGGCATGGCGTCAACACCCTGCAGCACTGCCGGGATTTCCAGTTCAAAAGGGGCGGGCCGCGGCACGCTGGACACTCTCACAATTTAGGGGCTAAGGTAGCGTCAGCTGGAAATCGGCCCCGGAGGGAAGTGAGCATGACGTACACAGATATCAGCTATGCGACAGCTGGACGCGTAGCCACCATAACGCTCAATCGGCCGGAAAGGCTCAACGCGATTTCCATCGGGATGCCCGCTGAAATAGCCTCGGCAGTCGAGCGTGCAAATCGCGATGACAGCGTTCACGTCATAGTGCTGACAGGACAGGGGAGGGCGTTCTGCAGCGGTTATGACCTGATAGATTTTGCCCAGGAAGAGGGAGAGAAGCCAGGGTCACAGCTGGGAGACAGTCACGGGGGGGCATGGGATCCCATGCTGGACTTTTACGGTATGTACCAGAATACCCAGGATTTCATGTCGTTGTGGAAGAGCTATAAGCCCACCATCGCGAAGGTGCAGGGCCCTGCGGTGGCGGGCGGTAGCGATATTGCACTGTCTTGTGACCTGGTGGTGATGGCCGACGAGGCAGTCATCGGTTATCCGCCGGCGCGAGTGTGGGGTTGTCCCACTACCGCCATGTGGGTATACCGTCTGGGGGCTGAAAAGGCGAAGCGTATGTTGTTTACCGGTGACCTGATAACCGGGCCTGAGGCAGTTGAGCTGGGCCTGGTGCTGGAATCTGTTGGCTTGTCGGAACTGGATGACCGGGTGGAGGCGCTGGCCCAGCGCATGGCCGGAGTACCCAAGAACCAGTTGATGATGCAAAAGCTGATGATCAACCAGGCTTACGAGAACATGGGCCTCAACACCACGCAGATGTTCGCAACGCTGTTTGACGGCATCACCCGACACAGCCCGGAGGGCGTCTGGTTCAAGGAGCTCGCAGAAAAGAAGGGTTTCAAACGGGCTGTGGAAGAGCGGGACTCGGGCAAACCTCTTGCGGAGGGAGTGAGCAGACCCCTGTCTCCTTATCCGGGATCACGATGATGCCGGTCGCAGGGTCTTTTCAGTTGCAATCCGGTGGTCGCTCATGAGCGTGGTTACTGGAAACGGGAGTTAAATGAAAAACGACACCCCGGCAGATTGTGAAACACTGAACGAGCAGGCGCTCAAATCTTATGCCGGTGGCAATCTGGAAAAGGCTGTGATGCTGTGGCGGCAGGCGTTAGCGCTCTCGCCAGACCATACGGAAGTGAACATTTATCTGGCAGCGGCCTTGCGCGCCCTCGGTGACAACGATGCGGCTGCGATGCATTACGAGCGGGCGTTACGTTTGCAGCCGGGAGTGCCAGTGGTCCATTACAACCTGGGGAATATTCGCCAGGACCAGGGTGCATGGGAGGAGGCCGCAGCACACTATCTGGCGGCACTGTCGCAGCGGCCGGATTTTGGCCTGGCCGCATATAATCTCGCTAATATCTACCGCGACCAGGGGCGCCTGCAAGATTCGATACGCTATTACCGGATGTCCATCACCGCCGACCCCGGGCACGCGGCCAGCTATAACAACCTGGGTAACGCCTTGAAGCACCGGGGTGACCTGGCCCAGGCTATCGCCTGCTACGAACAAGCCTTGCATTACCAGCCGGACTACGCCGATGCCCTGTATAACCTGGGCAATGCCTTCTATGAGATGCAGGACTTCGCCAGTGCGCTGAACTGGTTCGACCGGGCCGGAATACGCGATGCCTCGGCCCGCGCGCTGTATTGCAGTTATCGCAGCGCACAATTCGAGGAATTTCGATCACGCCTGAAAGTTCTGTTGCAGGCGTCGCCCCACCACTCTCCCCAGGTGGCCACGCTGGTGGCGCATCACGCGGTCAATTTCAAGGTGGAGAACAACTATGATTTTTGCCCGAGGCCATTCGAGTTCGTCTACCACGAATCCTTGCCGCAACTGGCGGCGCCGGATTCACCGCTTAGAACTGCGCTGCTGCGAGATATCGAACTTGCGGCGATAGATGAGCGCGAGCAGGGACGCCTTCATCACGGCGTGCAGTCCTCTGGCAATCTGTTTTACCGGGAGGAAGCGTCCTTCAAGGCACTGGGAGAGTTGGTGCGGGATCACTTCAACCACTACCTGAGTCGCTACAAGAATTCCGATTGCGAGCTGATCCGGGCCTTCCCCCAGTCCAGGGAATTCGAAAGCTCCTGGTACATACGCATGCGCCAGGGCGGGCACCTGACCTCCCATATCCATGAGTCTGGCTGGATCAGTGGCGCTGTGTACCTGAAACTTCCCCGCCGTCCAGAGGGGTCACAGGAAGGTTGCTTTGAGTTGAGCGTGCATGGGGATGATTACCCGGTGGTGGCAGGTGCCGGAGAATTCGTCAGCAAGGTGTTACCCCTGGCGGTAGGCGATATCGTGTTGTTTCCCGCCAGTTTATTCCATCGGACTGTGCCGTTCGCGGCCGACGAAGAACGGATTTGCGTCGCGTTTGACCTGAAACCGGCAAAGCCCTCCGACGCCGGCAGCGGGCAGTAGACCCGGTGTACGAACCCAGCGCACTTTCCCTGCTGCCACCTCTTTTGGCGATTGTCCTCGCCATCAGCACCCGGCAGGTCGTGTTGTCGATTTTTGGCGGTATCTGGTTGGGCTATTGCCTGTTCCTCCAGGCCAATCCGATAACGGCCCTGGGTGCGAGTATCGATGGCGTGATCGCGGTTTTCGAAGACGCCGGCAATACCCGGGTGCTTGTCTTCACCCTGTTGGTCGGGGGGTTGTTGGCGACCATGGAAAGTACCGGCGGTGTCAGGGGGTTTGTTCTCTGGCTGGAAGGCCTGCGCTGGGTGGATACCCCGCGCCGCGCCCAGTTCATGGCCTGGGCTATTGGCATCGTTATCTTTATCGAATCGAATATTACCCTGTTGGTGGCGGGTGCCGTGTCGCGGCCTCTCTTTGACCGCTTGCGTATTTCTCGGGAGAAACTGGCTTATCTTATCGACTCTACCTCCGCACCCATTTGTATACTTATCCCGTTCAATGCCTGGGGCGCGTTCAATCTCGGCCTGATAGCCAATACCGTCGAAAGCAACGCCCTGGAGATATTTTTCATGGCGATTCCACTTAACCTCTACCCAATTACGGCCGTGGCGTTAGCCGCTTTTACCATATTCAGCCAGTATGATATCGGCCCGATGCGTGCCGCCGAAAAACGCACACGTGAAGGCAAAATGCTGTGGCCGGACGCATCGCCCATGGTCGACCCGTCGCTGCTGCGCCATGAATCTGACAGCAATACCGTGCCTCGAGCGTTCAATATGACGCTGCCGGTTCTGACCATGGTGCTTGCAATGCCCATATTCCTGTTGATTACGGGTGATGGCGATATCAGGGCTGGCTCGGGTTCGACCAGTGTGTTGTGGGCGGTTTTGTCTGCGCTGTTGGTGAGTTGGCTATGCGCACTGGGCACTCGCAGTCACACTGTTACGCAGCTCACAGATATGTTTTTCAAGGGCGCTGGAGGTCTGGTGCCGGTCGCCGTCATTCTGTTGTTGTCGATGGCTCTGGGTACGATTGCAGCGGCCCTGCAGGGTGGGCAATACCTGGCCGGTGTGCTCGGTGACAATACCTCACCGGCCTTACTGTTGCCCTTGCTGTTTCTGATCTCAGCGGCGATTTCTTTTGCTATCGGCTCCAGCTGGGGTACTTTCGCCATTATGATTCCCATCGCCCTGCCTATAGCCGAGGCCCTGGGTTTTCCATCGGCGCCATTTCTCGCGGCGGTATTATCGGGAGCCATATTTGGCGATCACGCCTCGCCGATCAGCGATACGACTATTGTCGCCTCCATGGCGGCGGCAACCGACCATATTGACCACGTGCGCACCCAGCTACCCTATGCGCTGCTTGCCGGGGCAATTTCCACGGCAGGTTTCGTCATTATGGGCATTGTAATTTCCGCCTGATGAGTACCGACGGCCGGCTCCGAGCGTGCGTGCAGATCGTGGTCAGTTCGTCGTGCCCGGGTAGACCTGCTTTCCTGCGACGTAGGTTGCCAACACCTTGTTTTTCCAGATGTCTTCCTCTGGCACTGCGAAATAGTCGTCCCGCACCAGGACAAAGTCTGCGTAGTATCCGGGCATCAACCGACCCAGTATCTTTTCCTGGTGGGCCGCAAAGGCCGCATCTTCGGTAAAGAGGCTCAATGCGACCTCTCTCGATAGTCGCTCCTGCGGCAGCCAGCCGCCCAGCGGCCTGCCCTCGTGATCACGTCGCGTTACTGCTGCATACAGTCCGTAAAACGGGTTGGGCGATTCCACCGGAAAGTCTGAGCCCCCGGCCATACGCGCGCCGCTATCCAACAGTTTTTTCCAGGCATACGCTCCAGTGAGCCGCGCGTCACCCAGTCGATCTCCCGCCATATTCATATCGCTTGTCGCATGGGTGGGCTGTATAGAGGCAATGTAACCCCCGGCGGCGACACGCTGTATGTCTTGGGGCCGAAAAATCTGCGCGTGTTCGATGCGGTGTCTTTGCGCCTCAGCCCCATAGCGTTTCACCAGGCGATCGTAGAAATCCAATACCCTGTCGTTGGCAAGATCGCCAATCGCGTGGGTGTTAACCTGGTAGCCGGCCTGCATGGCCCGACTCATGTGATGCTCCAGCTCCTCGTCACTCAGCAGCAATAGCCCCCTTTCGCCGGGTGCATCGCTATAGTCCTCAAACAGCGCGGCGCCGCGCGAGCCCAGTGCGCCATCGGCTGAAATTTTGACGCTTCGAATATCAAGCATGTGATCCGGGTCGATAATAGGTCCCTGCTCGAGATAGGCATCGTTGACCGGGTCCAGGACATACAGCATGGCGTAAATCCTGATCGGCAGTGAATGGGTCTTGTTCAATTGCTGAAAAACACGGACAAACTGCGACCTGGATTCCGCATCATGTACGCTGGTAAGCCCGTACCCTGCCAGCTCCATCAAGGCGAGGTGCAGGCGGGCGGTCATCTCCTTGTCCGTGGCAGCCGGGATAACCCTGGTTACCAGGTTCATTGCATTGTCGATGAGAATGCCTGTCGCCTTGCCCTGGGCGTCACGATGGATCTGGCCGCCCGGGGGGTCCGGTGTATTGTCATCGATACCCGCCTTTTCCAGGGCCGCCGAGTTAACCCAGTAGGCATGACCGTCTACGCGCTTCAGTGCGATAAACCTGTCTTTGCCCAGTTCATCCAGCGATTTCCGCGTGGGGAAGGCGTTTTCAGCCCACAAGACCTGATTCCAGCCGCGCCCCTGGATCCAGCGCTGGTCCGGATGGGTCTCGATGTATTGCTTGATGCGTTCAACGGCCTCTGCTTCGCTTGTACTTCCGACAAGATTCGTCGACTCCAGCAGCAAGCCGAGATTGTGAATGTGCCCGTGTGCGTCTGTCAGCCCCGGCAGCAATGTGGCGCCCTGACCGTCGATCTTTGTATCAGCCTTGCTTTTGGTTGCCTCCTCCGCGCTATTGTATAAACGGGAGACACGACCGCCATCAAATTCCAGCGCGGCAAAACGCACCACCTGGCCATCGTTCATGGTATATCCGTTAACGTTATGCACCAGCGTACTTGCGCTGGCCGCGAAAGAGAGGATCAACAGGCAACTGGACAGCACTAGATTGTTCATAGCTCGGAATATCCGCATTTTTTGGGGTTCACAATGGTGGAAAGGCGGCTGCGGTGATGAAGCCATCTGGGCAGGTATTGTATTCGGGATTTCCGGGGAGAACCAGCAGCCCGGTAGGGCTGATTCGCACGGACTAACTACTATATCCATTAAGCCTCTGTGGTTATTGATGTAATTATTAACGTTTTTCTCTAGTAGCGATAAAAACCGACTGAAGGTAGTCTCAACGTCGACACTTATTATTTTTATAAAAGCTTTAAAACAGTGTCTCACTACCGCTGACAGGCTGCATCTCAGTAGTGGATAAATATTAAGGCACCACGGGCTCTATAAAATTTGGGAGAAACAACAAATGAAGTCATTTACACCAACCAGACTGGCTGTGGCTGTATCCGCACACCTTGCCCTTACGGCAGGTTATGCACCCACTGCCTTTTCCCAGGATGTCAGCGAGCTGGAGGAGGTGGTCGTAACCGGTTCACGCGCCGCGCCTCGCTCGGTTTATGATTCTGCAGCACCAATCGACGTGATCAGTGGGGATGACTTCGTCAACCAGGGCGGCAATGACATGACGGACCTGATCCGCAACGTCGTTCCTTCCTACAATGTAAACGCGCAGCCCATCAGCGATGCAGCCTCGGTTATTCGCCCGGCTAACATGCGCGGCCTCGCGCCAGATCACACACTGGTATTGATAAACGGCAAGCGTCGTCATCGTGCCTCGGTGATCACCTGGTTGGGTAACGGCGTTTCTGACGGCGCCCAGGGGCCGGACATTTCTCCCATCCCCGCAATCGCAATCAAGCAGGTTGAAGTCCTGCGTGACGGTGCATCTGCGCAGTATGGCTCAGACGCTATCGCGGGCGTGATGAACTTCATCCTCAAGGATTACAACGAGGGCGGGATTGTTGAGGTCAAGTACGGCGAGTACAGCGAGGACAGCGAGAGCAACTACGCCGTGGCCGGTAATATTGGCTTACCCATTACCCAGGACGGCTTTTTCAATGCCAGTTTCGAGTACGGAGAGGCGGACGCCACTGACCGCTCGGTGCAGCGTGACGATGCTGCCGGCCTGATAGCCGGCGGAAACACCGCGGTTAAGAATCCTGCGCAGATCTGGGGAAGCCCGGAAATCAACAACGACGTCAAGACAATCTTCAACATGGCCGTCTCTGTTGGCGAGGATGCCGAGATCTACGCCTTCGGTAACTACGCCTACAAAGAAGTCGACGGTGGCTTCTATTTTCGTAATCCGGACACCCGCGGCGGTGTTTTTTCCAACGACAGTGGTGAAACTCGACTGGTCGGGGATGTCACGCCCGATATGACGGGCGACTGCCCGGTGGTACCTGTGGGTGATCAGGCGGCGCTGGAGCGTATTATCGCCGATCCGGACTGTTTCGTGTTCAACGGCCAGTTCCCCGGTGGTTTCACCCCCCGATTTGGTGCGGACGTGAAAGACGCCTCTTTGTTCGCAGGTACACGTGGAAACCTGAGCAACGGACTCCATTATGATGTCAGTGCCAGCTTCGGCTGGAATGACTCCGACTTTTTCATCTACAACACGGTGAACTCATCGCTGGGGCCCAACACCCCGACATCATTCGACCCGGGTGATTACACTCAGACCGAATACAACTTCAACGTCGACCTGAACTACTCTCTACCGGTCAGTTTCTTTGCTTCTGACCTGAACATAGCGGGTGGTGCTGAAGTGCGCTCGGAAGAATTCGAGATCACTGCCGGCCAGACCGAGTCCTGGGACTTCGGGCCACTGGCTGATCAGGGTTTCAGTGCCGGTTCCAACGGTTTCCCCGGTTTCTCTCCGCAGATCGCGGGTGACTGGGACAGGATGAACACGGCCCTCTACCTTGACCTTGAGACAGACGTGACCGAGCGCTGGTTGGTCGGTACGGCGGTGCGCTGGGAAGACTATGATGACTTTGGCAGCACGGTCAACGGCAAGTTCTCCACCCACTTCAGCGTGGTCGACTGGTTTGGCATACGCGGTACGGTCAGCACCGGTTTCCGTGCGCCGACACCGGGTCAGCAGAATGCATCCAATACCTCAACGGTATTTGAAAATGGCATGCTGGTTAACCAGGGTGTGATTCCACCTAACTCTATTGTCGCCCAGCAACGTGGCGGTAAAGAGCTGAAGGAAGAGGAATCTACCAACTACAGTGCAGGTATGGTGTTCCAGTGGGAGAACGTGGGCATAACCATCGATTACTACAAGATCGAAGTGGATGACCGGATTGCTGTTTCACAGCAGTTCGAGTTGACCGATCAGGAGCGGGAGGAACTGATTGATGCTGGTTTCACCAGTGCGGGTAACATCAGTAGCTTCTCGTTCTTTGTAAACGATTTCGACACCACTTCGGAAGGTGTTGATGTCGTCGCCACCTATTCGGCAGAACTGTTTGGCGGTGACACGGATTTCAACCTTGCCTACAACCACAATGAAACCAGTGTAGACAGCTTTGACCCAGAGACTATTGACCAGAATCGTATCGATGAACTGGAAACTGGCCTGCCGGAGAATCGCGTGAACGCAAGTGCGACCCAGCTCTGGGAGAACTGGCGCTTTACCCTGCGCTCCAACTGGACCGACGAGTGGTTCGACTCAGAAGATGGCGCGACCTATGATGGGTACTGGACTGCTGATGCTGAAGTGGCTTACAGCTTCGACAACGGCTTGACAATCATGGGCGGCGGTCAGAACTTCACCGATGAGACGCCTGACAAGAACGCAGGTGCAGCTGCCGGCGTGGGTAACAAGTACAGCCAGTTCGCACCTTTAGGGTTTAACGGTGCTTTCTGGTATGCACGTGTGTCCTACGAATTCTGATAGCGGGATTTGCAGTACTTAAAGGGGCTCTTCGGAGCCCTTTTTTTTGGTTTGGATTATCTGTGGCCTGGTCAAGCCAAGCCAAGCGAATCACGTGGAGCGACTGGAAAGCCTGCCTGCGTCCGGCCCCGTTGGCGGGGATCAATATAAATCTTTGTTCAGGTAGTGTTTTGCGAAGGCGGAAATCTCCTCGACATCAAACAGCCTCAGGCCCATCTGCTTAAACGCCTGCAAATCTTCCTCACCTGGAAAACTGAAATAATTTCCACCCAGCGGCTGGGGTCGCCGATCAAGTGAGTGACCACCTGCAAGCTGCTCCACACAGTGCAGCAGTAACTCACAAGCCGCTGGATACAGATTCAAAACATGCCACAGGTACGATCGGTCGGGCTCTACAGCCAGGCTTGTCGTGTTGATGATATCGCCGGTATCGATACCGGGATCCGAGATATAGTGCAGGGTGGTTCCGATGTGCTTTTCGCCGTTAAGCATGGCGCGAAAGGTAGCCATCACGCCGCGGTAGTCCGGCAGCAGGCCCGAGTGCAGGTTGATGACGCCCATTTCTGGCAGCGCTATCGCCTGCTCGCGCAGTATGCCCCCGTAGCGAATACTCAGGATGAGATCAGCCTCGGCGCTGGCCAGCTCCGCCAGGCTCTCCTGGCTGTTAATGCGACTCAGTGTGCGGATCGGTTGGTCCGTATAGCGCGACAAGCGCTGGAAGCTCAGCAAGGTCCCCGCCGCGTCACCTGTATCCAGTGCCGGGAATAGCAGATCCCTGAACAGGTCCTGCTCCAGGAACCTCAGCATGGCGAGCTCTGGTGGCAGTGCCTTTTGCGTCCCGACCTTGCTGGACAGGTAGACCCGCAGCTGATGTTTGGCCGCCAGTGGGGGTAGCAGGTGGTTGAGGGCGAGATTGCCCGCCAGGTCCTCGTTGACGAGCAGGCAAATCTTCACCGCCGCAGCTCCAGTTGCATCACCCGGTCTGTTTGTTGATCGGTTCCCAGCCAGAAGGTCTGCTTGCCAACATCGACGAAACCGTGATTCCGGTAGAACGCGATTGCCCTGTCGTTATGCTCCCAAACGCCTAGCCAGAGTGTTTCGAAGCCTTCCTGTCGCGCCATTTTTATGCAACTGTGCAACAGCATTAACCCGACCCCCGAACCGATAGATGCTGGTTCCACGTAGATGCGCTGCAGCTCCACCTTACGAGTACCGGTGACACAGACCTGCGCGGCGTCTCGATAAAGCTTGGCATAGCCCGCCGGGGTGCCATCTTTTTCGGCACAAAAAAAAGTCGCGGCGCTGTCACCCAATTCGTCACGAACCTTATCTTCCGAGAAGGCCTTATCGACATAAAGGGCCATATTCCCGGGAGTATTACTGGCTGCGAAGGCAGCCACAAAGGTGTCGCGAGCAAGAATTGCAATGCTCGCAGCGTCATCCGCGGAAGCGATAGCAATATCTACGGTGGCCTGCCCTGTTGTAGCCGCTTCGCCTGACACCTGGGAATCTCCTGGTCTCATTCACGATTTGTTATTTTGCCATCCGGGGATACAGACAAGCGACAGTCTTGCTGTTAGTCGTCCAATGGTTAGCATGCCCGTTTTTCCGCGGCCAGACTAGCAGGTATACGGTCCTGCGCCAATCTGGCCTGGAGTCCGGCCAGGGTGACATTGAACTTGTGCCAGTCAGATAATTGACGCGTGTGGCGTTGCGCTCTCAGGGACGGAAATGCGAGTGAGCGGCAGAGCGTTGGAATCAGTTCAGTGCGAGGCTGATAGCCCATGAGCCGGAAAGCACGATGCCCAGGGAACTCATGGTCGCCACGGATGCCGCTATCACGCCGCCCATAGGTTCCTGGATCCACGTGCCGAAGCGCTCAAGCCGTGATGGTAATGCTGTCTGTGCAATGGCTGGTGCCGTAGAGGTTTTTTCGCGTTGCATATCGTTTACTCGCTTGCTTATCGGATGAATGCCCAGTGCAGTCACGCACTATAGAGACCCCGTTAGCTGAGACAAGACAGTTTTTGCTGAGAAACCCATCGGCGAAACGGAATGGACGTGCGGCCACAGCCTTGTGGCGAAAATGCCAGGCAGAAGGCCGCGCGAGGATGGCTGCTTTGTATCAAGCCGGCGTCCGGGCCTGGCTTACTCTCCGGATTGCGAGCGCCATTGCTGGGGTGCCCAGGTGATGATTGCATCGGCATCTTCCTGCAACAGGAAGCCCTCTGCGACAGCAGCATTGGTCGCCTCGGTT
>Ga0316189_10003140_pt1 | contig 16070 bp, 11 predicted proteins | sample LowCovwburrow_MG_FD_204930 | JGI IMG/M metagenome (GOLD analysis project Ga0316189, IMG submission 204930) | Coastal sediment microbial communities from Maine, United States - Lowes Cove worm burrow | ecosystem: Environmental > Aquatic > Marine > Coastal > Sediment | place: USA: Maine... | reverse complement strand
TTGATTGCGCCGATCGCGATGGAAGAGGGTCTGCGTTTTGCAATCCGCGAGGGTGGCCGTACTGTCGGCGCCGGCGTGGTTGCCAAGATCATCGAGTAATTTCATTGTAGGGGCGGGCTCGGCCGCGAACAGGGGCAGTGCCCCGGTGGTTCGCGGGTGGGCCCGCTCCTACGTATTTATTTAGGCCAGTAGCTCAATTGGCAGAGCAGCGGTCTCCAAAACCGCAGGTTGGGGGTTCGATTCCCTCCTGGCCTGCCATAAGATTCAGCACCCCGATGGGGTGCTTTGGCGGGTGATGAACGTACAAGCTGAAGTCGAAAGTACCGGTGTGGACACGATCAAACTACTGCTGGCGGTGCTGCTGCTGGTGGCAGGGATCGGTGGTTTCTACTATTTCGAGGGCTATTCCACCCTGCTAAGGGTTCTGGGACTGCTGGCAGCGGTCGGTTTGGCCGTGACGGTAGCCCTGTTGTCGGTCCCGGGGCGCCAGATATGGGCCTTTGCAGTGGCTGCCCGGACTGAGGTGCGTAAGGTAGTCTGGCCCAGTCGGCAGGAGACCATCCAGACCACCCTGATCGTATTTGCCATGGTATTGCTGATGGGCATAATACTCTGGTTGTTCGATATGGTGCTGATGGCCATTGTTCGATCGGTGACCGGCTAGGAGAAGGCTATGGCAAAACGCTGGTACGTGGTACATGCCTACTCCGGCTTTGAGGCCCAGGTGAAACGCTCTCTGGAGGAGCGGGTCAAGCGATTTGGCATGGAAGAGCTATTTGGTGAAATCCTGGTGCCGACGGAAGAGGTGGTCGAGATGCGGGCAGGCCAGCAGCGAAGGAGCGAGCGTAAGTTCTTTCCCGGTTACGTGCTGGTCCAGATGGAGATGACCGACGAGACCTGGCATCTGGTGAAGGATGTGCCAAAGGTAATGGGCTTCATCGGTGGCACCGGTGATCGGCCTGCACCGATCACCGACAAAGAGGCCGACGCCATTCTGCAGCGGGTACAGGAGGGGGTCGAGAAACCACGTCCCAAGGTTCTGTTCGAGCCTGGCGAAGTGGTGCGGGTGGTCGATGGCCCGTTCAACGATTTCAACGGCGTGGTCGAGGACGTCGACTACGAAAAGAGCCGACTCAAGGTATCTGTGTTGATTTTTGGTCGTTCCACCCCGGTGGATCTGGAGTTTGCCCAGGTCGAGAAGGGGTGAGCCCTTTTTTTTGGTCCAGTGGACCAAAAAAAAGGGCGAACGCCCAGCAGGGAAGCTGGGCCGGATGTGCGCTACAGGGATGTAACTGATAGACGGCCTGGTCCAGTGGACCAAAAAAAAGGGCGAACGCCCAGCAGGGAAGCTGGGCCGGATGTGCGCTACAGGGATGTAAACGAAAGACAGTGTTTGGCAGGCAGTAGACGCAACAGTGTTGCAGTCGCCTCTCGGTCAGTATCTATAACACCAGGGGAGTTGAGGTAACCAGTCCTCAACGCTTGTACCCAAAACGAGGTAAAACATGGCAAAAAAGATCTCGGCTTATATCAAGCTGCAGGTACCGGCGGGCGAGGCCAACCCCAGCCCTCCGGTCGGCCCGGCCCTGGGCCAGCACGGCGTCAACATCATGGAGTTCTGCAAGGCCTTCAACGCCAAGACCCAGAACATGGAAAAGGGGATGCCGATACCGGTGGTGATCACCGTTTATGCGGACCGCAGCTTTACCTTTATCACCAAGACTCCTCCGGCGGCGGTGCTGTTGAAGAAAGCGGCCGGTATCGCCAAGGGCTCAGGTATCCCGAATACCACCAAGGTCGGCACTGTGAACCGGGAACAGTTGGAAGAGATCGTCAGGACCAAACAGCCTGACCTGACCGCCGCCGATATGGACGCCGCCGTGCGAACCATCGCTGGCAGCGCCCGCTCCATGGGCCTTAACGTGGAGGGTGTATAAGCAATGGCAAGGTTGACTAAGCGCGCACGCGTGATCAAAGAGAAGGTCGAATTGGGCAGGCAGTATCCGGTGGAGGAGGCATTTGGCCTGCTGAAGGATCTGTCCAAGGTGAAGTTCGCCGAATCGGTCGATGTGTCTATCAATCTGGGGGTCGATCCACGCAGATCCGACCAAGTGGTTCGTGGCTCCACCGTGCTGCCCAATGGTACTGGCAAGACAGTACGGGTCGCGGTATTCGCCCAGGGCGAGAACGCGGACGCCGCCAGGGAGGCCGGTGCCGATATCGTGGGATTCGACGACCTGGCCGCCGATATCAAGGGTGGGATGCTGGACTTCGATGTGGCTATCGCCACTCCGGATGCGATGCGGGTGGTCGGGCAACTGGGACAGATTCTGGGTCCTCGTGGCTTGATGCCCAATCCTAAAGTCGGGACCGTAACCCCCAACGTAGTGGAGGCGATTCAGAACGCCAAGGCTGGACAGGTCCGCTACCGTACCGACAAGGGGGGTATCATCCATTGCCCGATCGGCAAGGTGGGATTCGAGCCCGCGGCCCTGAAGCAGAATCTCGAGGCCCTGCTGCGGGATCTGAACAAGATGAAGCCAAGCGCGGCCAAGGGCGTATATATGAAGAAGATCACCGTCTCTTCGACCATGGGTCCGGGGCTGGCGGTTGAGCAGGCCTCGCTGGAAATCTGATTAACGGGCGGAGGTGCTCGGAGGGGCGTGCTACTTCGCTCCCCGGGTTGCTCTGCCGGACGAAGACTTTGGGGCGCCGGCCAGTGCCGGGTGCCGTCAAAGACCGCAGGTGCCCACAACGAGACGCAGCAACCGCGATTTCGGCCGGAACGGCTGTTTAAGCGGTGAATGCGTTCTGTAACCAGGGGCTTAATGCCATGCCTGCGCAGATGGAGCTCCGGATTCGGGTTGTATATCCCTGATGATGGTGCACGTTGTAGTAATTCGGTATCCATTTGGGATATCGGTTTTTAGTGAACCGGAACGGCGCTGCCGTTTCATCCTAGTCAGGAGGTGACGAATGCCACTCAATATTGAGCAGAAAAAAGCTGTCGTCGCCGAAGTCGCTGAAGTGGCGAGCGGAGCCTTATCCGCGATTGCCGCCGAGTACAGTGGCTTGACCGTAGAGCAGATGACCGAACTGCGCTCCAAAGCGCGTGAATCGGGGGTCTACCTGCGTGTGGTCAAGAATACACTGGCCCGGCGGGCCGTCGAGGAGACGGATTTTGCCTGTATGCAGGAGGGAATGATCGGACCTCTGGTCCTTGCCTTCTCGCAGGAAGATCCGGGTTCTGCCGCCCGCGTCATTAAGGATTTTGCCAAGGACCACAAGCAGCTGGAAGTGAAAATGATCTCCATTGGCGGCAAGCTGTTGCAGCCGTCAGAGATCGAAACTCTGGCCAAGATGCCGACCTATGACCAGGCCATCAGTATGCTGATGGCGGTTATGAAGGCTCCGGTGGAGAAGCTTGCCCGCACCATCAACGAGGTGCCCGGCAAGCTGGTCCGTACCCTGGCTGCAGTCCGTGATGCCAAAGAAGCAGCGTAATCGGCATACCCTATTTCAAAAATTTAGTGCATAAACAGATATCAGGAGTTTTACAATGGCCGTTTCCAAAGAAGAGATTCTTGACACTATTGCGAGTATGAGTGTCATGGAAGTCGTCGAATTGATTGAGGCGATGGAAGAAAAATTTGGTGTTACCGCCGCTGCCGCCGTGGCTGCCGCGCCGGCTGCAGGCGGGGGTGACGCTGCCGCTGCTGCCGAAGAGCAGACCGAATTCGACGTGGTTTTGACTGGCTTCGGTGAGAAGAAAGTCGGCGTTATCAAGGTGGTGCGCGCGATCACCGGCCTTGGTTTGAAAGAGGCCAAGGATGCGGTGGAGGGAGTTCCTACCCCGTTGAAGGAGGGGATTTCCAAAGACGAGGCGGAAGACGTCAAAAAGCAACTGGAAGAGGCGGGCGCAACGGTCGAGATCAAGTAATTCTTGGCATTGCGTATCCGCAAAGAACCCTGAGCGGTATCGGGCTGGTGGCGTTTTCGCCACCGGCCTTTTCCCGCTTGTGGACGACTCCCTGAGACGATTCCACGCGAGTCGTTTCAGGGAGATGATTTGTTTTCAGCATGGGATCCCCAAGGGATCCCGCTACAGCCTTACGTAACCGAGGGACGGCAACATGGCCTATTCTTTCACCGAGAAAAAGCGTATTCGTAAGGATTTCGGCAAGCGGCCGGGTATCCTTGAAGTGCCTTTTCTTCTGGCGACCCAGATCGATTCCTTTCGCAGTTTTCTGCAGGCTGATGCAGCCCCGGATGAACGAAAGGACATGGGGTTGCACGCTGCATTCACATCGGTGTTTCCCATTGTCAGTTACTCTGGCAACGCGGTGCTGGAGTATGTGAATTACCGCCTGGGTGAGCCCACCTTCGATGTGCGTGAGTGTCAGCTGCGAGGTACCACCTATGCGGCGCCGTTGCGGGTGCTGGTGCGACTGGTGATCTATGACAAAGAGGCGCCCGCCGGCTCCAAGGTGGTGAAGGATATCCGTGAGCAGGAAGTCTACATGGGCGAACTGCCGCTGATGACCGAAACCGGTACCTTCGTTATCAATGGCACCGAGCGGGTTATTGTCTCCCAGTTGCACCGCTCTCCCGGCGTTTTCTTCGATCATGACAAGGGTAAGACCCACTCCTCGGGCAAGCTTCTCTTCTCTGCCCGGGTGATCCCTTACCGAGGTTCCTGGCTCGATTTCGAATTCGATCCGAAGGACTGTGTTTACGTTCGGATCGATCGCCGCCGCAAGCTGCCCGCTACCATCCTGTTGCGGGCGCTCGGTTATGATGCAGAACAGATTCTCGACATGTTTTTCGAGACCGACACGATTACCCTGAGCAAGACCAAGGCAAAGCTGAACCTGGTGCCCGAGCGTCTGCGCGGTGAATTGGCCATCATCGATATCAAGGCGGGCAAAGAGGTGATGGTGGAGGCGGGTCGCCGTGTCACCCAACGCCATATCCTGCAACTGGAGAAGGCGGGTATCAACACCCTGGACCTGCCATTCGAATCTCTCTACGGCAAAGTGCTGGCCCACAACCTGATTGATAAGGCTACTGGGGAACTGCTGGCCAACGCCAATGATGAGATTACCGAGGAACTGCTGCAGAATCTTATCGACAAGGGCATCAAGAAAATCCAGACCCTGTTCACCAATGACCTGGATCAAGGACCCTACATCTCCAGCACCCTGCGGATTGACCCGGCCACCTCCGAGCTGGAGGCGCAGGTAGAAATCTACCGCATGATGCGGCCCGGCGAGCCGCCCACTAAAGAGTCGGCCCAGAATCTCTTCAACAGCCTGTTTTTCAGCCCGGACCGTTACGATTTGTCGGCGGTTGGCCGCATGAAGTTCAACAAGCGGTTGGGGCGTGATGAAGTTACCGGCGACGGTGTGTTGTCGAAAGAAGACATCATTGATGTGCTCAAGGAGCTGATTGGTATCCGTAATGGTCATGGTATCGTGGATGATATCGATCACCTCGGAAACCGCCGCATTCGCTGCGTAGGCGAAATGGCAGAAAACCAGTTTCGTGTTGGTCTGGTGCGCGTCGAGCGGGCGGTGAAGGAGCGCTTGACCCTGGCCGAGTCCGAGGGACTTATGCCGCAGGAGATGATCAACGCGAAACCGGTCTCCGCTGCTATCCGGGAGTTCTTTGGCTCCAGCCAGCTCTCCCAGTTTATGGATCAGAACAACCCCCTCTCCGAGGTGACCCACAAGCGTCGCGTTTCGGCGCTGGGCCCAGGCGGTCTGGCCCGCGAGCGAGCCGGCTTCGAGGTGAGGGATGTACACCCGACCCATTACGGCCGGGTGTGCCCGATCGAGACTCCGGAAGGGCCGAACATCGGTCTCATCAATTCCCTGGCCGTCTACTCGCGAACCAACGATTACGGTTTCCTAGAGACGCCCTATCGGAAAGTGAACGATAGCCGGGTCACCGATGAGATTCACTATCTTTCGGCGATCGAAGAGGGTCGCTATGTAATCGCCCAGGCCAATGCCAGCCTGGACGAGAACAACACGCTGATCGATGAATTGGTCTCCTGCCGTCATCAGAATGAATTCACGCTTTCCAACCCGAGCAGGATCGAATATATGGACGTATCACCGAAACAGATCGTTTCGGTGGCGGCCTCGCTGATCCCCTTTCTGGAGCACGATGATGCCAACCGCGCCCTGATGGGGTCGAACATGCAGCGTCAGGCGGTGCCGACTCTACGGGCGGAAAAACCGCTGGTGGGCACCGGCATGGAGCGGGCAGTAGCGGTGGACTCAGGTGTCACCGTGGTAGCGCGGCGCGGGGGAATGGTCGACTCGGTGGATGCCGGCCGCATTGTGGTGCGGGTCAACGATGAAGAGACCGAGGCCAGCGAGCCGGGTGTCGATATCTACAACCTGACCAAGTACACGCGTTCCAACCAGAACACCTGTATCAACCAGCGGCCGCTGGTGATTCCCGGAGACGCCATTGCCCGCGGTGACGTGCTGGCTGACGGTCCTTCCACCGACATGGGGGAACTGGCCCTGGGTCAGAACATGCGGGTCGCTTTCATGCCCTGGAACGGCTATAACTTCGAAGATTCGATCCTGGTCTCCGAGCGGGTGGTGCAGGAGGACCGTTTCACCACCATCCATATTGAAGAGCTGACAGCGATGGCCCGGGACACCAAACTGGGCCCAGAGGAGATAACCGGCGACATACCCAATGTGGGTGAGGCGGCCCTGGCCAAGCTGGATGAATCCGGTATCGTTTATGTCGGGGCAGAAGTCAAAGAGGGCGATATCCTGGTTGGCAAGGTAACCCCCAAGGGCGAGACCCAGCTGACGCCGGAGGAGAAACTGCTGCGCGCCATTTTTGGTGAGAAGGCGGCAGACGTGAAGGACACTTCGCTGCGCCTTTCCTCGGGAATGGCCGGCACCGTTATTGATGTCCAGGTGTTCACGCGGGATGGGGTGGAGAAGGATGCCCGCGCACTGCAGATTGAGGAGTCGGAGCTGGAAAGGGTCAAGCAGGATCTGAACGACCAGTTGCGGATTATGGAGGATGACACCTTTCAGCGGGTGGAGAAGATGTTGCAGGGCAAGGTGGCTGATGGCGGACCGAACCGGCTGAAAGCGGGGTCGAAGATAACCAAGCCCTACCTGAGTGAAATCGACCGCGACCAGTGGTTGGAGATCCGGCTGCACAACGAAGAGGCGGCAGCCCAGTTGGAGGCGATCGCTGAACAGATCAAGCAGCAGCGCGAAAGCTTCCGCGAGAAATTTGAAGAGAAGAAGCGCAAGCTCACCACTGGTGACGATCTGGCACCGGGGGTATTGAAGATGGTTAAGGTCTATGTGGCGGTCAAGCGTCGCATCCAGCCCGGAGATAAGATGGCCGGGCGCCATGGTAACAAGGGTGTGATCTCCACCATCGTTCCGGTGGAAGATATGCCGTTCGATGCCGATGGCGAGCCGGTGGATATCGTTCTCAATCCGCTGGGCGTGCCCTCGCGCATGAACGTCGGACAGGTATTGGAGGCCCATCTGGGCTGGGCGGCCAAGGGGGTGGGGCTTAGAATCGGCGAGATGCTGCAGGCCCAGGCGAAGATTGCCGAGCTGCGTGGATTCCTGGAGCAGATTTACAACACCAGCGGAAAACCTGAGCAGATCGACTCCCTTAGTGACGAAGAGGTGATCGAACTCTGCGTTAATCTGAGAAAGGGGGTGCCTATGGCCACCCCGGTGTTTGACGGTGCAGCAGAGGCGGAGATCAAGGCCATGCTGCAGCTGGCCGGCCTGCCCGAGTCAGGTCAGACAACCCTCTGCGATGGTCGAACCGGAGAAGCCTTCGACCGCCCGGTCACAGTGGGCTATATGTACATGCTCAAGCTGAATCATCTGGTGGATGACAAGATGCACGCCCGTTCCACCGGCCCCTACAGCCTGGTCACCCAGCAACCGCTGGGCGGAAAGGCCCAGTTTGGTGGTCAGCGATTCGGTGAGATGGAGGTCTGGGCGCTGGAGGCGTACGGCGCCTCTTATACCCTGCAGGAGATGCTCACGGTGAAATCGGACGATGTCACCGGCCGCACCCGCATGTACAAAAACATCGTGGATGGAGACCATCGGATGGAGGCGGGGATGCCCGAGTCCTTCAACGTACTGGTTAAAGAGATTCGATCCTTGGCCATCAATATCGAACTGGAGAGGGAGTAGGGTGGGGTATTCGCTTGGGATGATGATAGAACCGAGACGATACCCGGAACCTGACAGCAGGAGAAACGATCTTGAAAGATCTACTTAAGATTCTGAAACAGCAGGGTCAGTCAGAAGACTTTGATGCAATCCGCATCGGTCTTGCCTCACCCGATATGATCCGTTCCTGGTCTTACGGTGAGGTGAAGAAGCCGGAGACCATCAACTACCGGACTTTTAAGCCGGAACGCGATGGTCTTTTCTGCGCCAAGATATTTGGCCCGGTCAGCGACTACGAGTGTCTCTGCGGCAAATACAAGCGCCTCAAGCATCGTGGCGTGGTGTGCGAAAAGTGCGGGGTCGAGGTAACGCTTGCCAAGGTGCGCCGCGAGCGCATGGGCCATATTGAGCTGGCCAGTCCGGCGGCCCACATCTGGTTTCTCAAGTCCCTGCCGTCCCGTATCGGTCTGCTGCTGGATATGACCCTGCGCGACATCGAGCGGGTACTCTATTTCGAGTCCTTCGTGGTGGTCGATCCCGGTATGACGCCGCTGGATCGCGGCCAGTTGCTCACCGACGAGCAGTATCTGGAGGCGATTGAGGAAAACGGAGACGAGTTCGACGCCCGTATGGGCGCCGAGGCGGTCTACGAGCTGCTTCGCACTATCGATCTGCCGAAGGAGATCGTGAAACTGCGTGAGGAGATCAACGGGACCAAGTCCGAGACTAAACTGAAAAAGCTGACTAAGCGGCTGAAACTGGTGGAGTCTCTGGAACAGTCCGGTAACCGTCCCGAGTGGATGGTGATGAAGGTGCTGCCGGTCTTGCCGCCGGAGTTGCGTCCGCTGGTGCCCCTGGACGGAGGGCGTTTTGCCACCTCCGATCTGAATGACCTCTACCGCCGGGTAATCAATCGCAACAACCGTCTGAAACGGCTGCTCGACCTGAATGCCCCGGATATCATTGTGCGCAACGAAAAGCGCATGCTGCAGGAGTCGGTGGACGCGCTGCTGGATAACGGCCGCCGCGGCCGGGCCATTACCGGTACCAACAAGCGTCCGTTGAAGTCGCTGGCCGACATGATCAAGGGCAAACAGGGGCGTTTCCGGCAGAATCTGCTCGGCAAGCGTGTGGATTACTCGGGTCGTTCGGTAATTGTGGTTGGCCCGACCCTGAAACTGCATCAATGCGGCCTGCCCAAGAAAATGGCGCTGGAGCTGTTCAAGCCGTTCATATTCTCCAAGCTGCAGCTGCGCGGCGTGGCCACCACCATCAAAGCGGCCAAGAAACTGGTAGAGCGCGGCACGGGTGAGGTCTGGGATATCCTGGAGGAGGTGATCCGCGAGCATCCGGTGATGCTTAACCGTGCACCTACCCTGCACCGGCTCGGCATTCAAGCATTTGAACCGGTTCTGATCGAGGGTAAGGCGATTCAGCTTCACCCCCTGGTATGTACCGCCTTTAACGCCGATTTCGATGGCGATCAAATGGCGGTGCACGTGCCCTTGTCCATCGAGGCACAGTTGGAGGCACGCAGTTTGATGATGTCCACCAACAATATCCTCTCCCCGGCCAACGGCGAACCGATTATCGTACCCTCCCAGGATGTGGTATTGGGGCTCTATTACATGACTCGAGAGGCGATCAACGCCAAGGGCGAGGGCATGGCCTTCGCTAATGTTGCTGAAGTGCACCGGGCCTACGAGTCCCGTAAGGTTTCACTGCAGGCCCGGGTCAAAGTCCGTCTGTACGATGATGAAGCTGGCGAGAACGGCGAAACGACCAAGGTCCGTAAGCTGGTTGATACGACGGTTGGTCGGGCCTTGCTGTCCGAGATTCTGCCGGACGGACTTTCGTTCGATCTGATCAATAAAGCAATGGATAAGCGCTCCATCTCCAATCTGGTGAATGCCTGTTATCGGCAGGTGGGTTTGAAGGAGACGGTGATCTTTGCAGATCAGGTCATGTACATGGGATTCCGCCTGGCAACACGCGCCGGTATCTCCATTGGTATGAACGATATGACCATACCGGAGGAGAAGGAAGGGATCCTGGCAGCTGCCGAGCATGAGGTGAAGGAGATCGAGAACCAGTACGCGTCTGGTCTGGTGACCAACGGCGAGCGGTACAACAAGGTGGTGGATATCTGGTCCCACACCAACGACCAGGTTGCCAGAGCGATGATGTCCAAGCTGGGCAAAGAAGTGGTAACCGACAGCGAAGGTAAGGAGGTAGAACAGGACTCCTTCAACTCCATCTATATGATGGCCGACTCGGGCGCCCGCGGTTCTGCCGCCCAGATCCGGCAGCTGGCGGGTATGCGTGGATTGATGGCGAAACCGGACGGCTCCATCATTGAGACGCCAATTACCGCCAATTTCCGCGAGGGGCTGGATGTGCTGCAGTACTTCATCTCCACCCATGGTGCACGCAAAGGCCTGGCGGACACCGCCCTGAAGACAGCCAACTCGGGTTATCTCACCCGCCGTTTGGTTGATGTGGCCCAGGACATGGTGGTGCTGGAAGAGGACTGTGGTACCGACGACGGGCTGATGATGCAGCCTATCATCGAGGGTGGCGACGTAGTGGAACCGCTGCGCGAGCGTATTCTCGGCAGGGTGACCGCGACCGAACTCTACCGGCCTGGTAGTCAAGAGTTGATTTGCGAAGCCGGTACCCTGCTGGATGAGAAATGGGTTGATCAGTTCGATGACCAGGGCGTGGATCATGTGATGGTCCGTTCCCCCATCACTTGCAAGGCCAGGGTCGGTGTATGTTCCATGTGTTATGGCCGTGATCTGGCCCGGGGCCATAAGGTGAACGATGGCGAAGCGGTAGGCGTCATCGCCGCTCAGTCCATCGGTGAGCCAGGCACTCAGCTGACCATGCGCACCTTCCACATCGGTGGCGCTGCTTCCCGTGCGGCGGCGGTGAACAGCATCGAGGTCAAGACCTCGGGTATCGTCCACTTGCACAACATCAAGACGGTGCAGCACCACAGCGGCAACCTGGTAGCTGTCTCCCGCTCCGGTGAACTGACCGTGGTTGATGAGGTGGGGCGTGAGCGCGAGCGTTACAAGGTCCCTTATGGTGCCAGTATCCGGGCCGCCGATGGCGATTCGGTGGATGGTGGCCAGATGGTGGCGAACTGGGATCCCCATACTCACCCGGTTATTACGGAAGTGGACGGCAAGCTTCAGTTCGTGGAATTCCAGGATGGTGTCAGTGTCCAGAGTCAGTTGGATGAGGTGACCGGCCTTGTCTCGCTGGTGGTGATCGACCCGAAACAGCGTCCTTCCGCGGGCAAAGATATGCGTCCTATGTTGAAACTGGTGGACGAGAATGGGGAAGACCTCAACATTGCGGGCACCGAGATACCGGCGCACTACTATCTGCCCGCGGGGGCGATTGTCAACGTGGCCGACGGGGCAGATGTACTGGTGGGGGATACCCTGGCGCGCATTCCGCAGGAGTCGTCGAAGACCCGAGACATTACCGGTGGTCTGCCACGGGTAGCCGACCTGTTTGAGGCGCGCAAGCCGAAGGACCCTGCGATTCTGGCCGAGGCGACCGGGACCGTCAGTTTTGGCAAAGACACCAAAGGTAAGCAGCGCCTGATAATTACCGACGCGGACGGAGAGCAACATGAGGATCTGATCCCGAAGTGGCGGCATGTCAATGTATTCGAGGGTGAGCAGGTAGAAAAGGGGGAAATTATCTCCGATGGTGAACTCAACCCCCACGACATACTGCGTCTGAAGAGTGTCACCGATCTGGCTTCCTACCTGGTGAAGGAGATACAGGATGTCTACCGATTACAGGGTGTGAAGATCAACGATAAACATATCGAAGTGATCATTCGTCAGATGTTGCGCAAGGTGGAGGTGACTGCCCCGGGAGATACCCGTTTCCTGCGAGGGGAACAGGTGGAGCGTGCGCGACTCACGGATATGAACCTACAGATGGAGGCGGAAGGTAAGCACCCGGTGCTTTGGGATCCGATACTGCTGGGGATTACCAAGGCCTCGCTGGCAACCGAATCCTTTATCTCAGCCGCGTCCTTCCAGGAGACTACCCGGGTATTGACTGAAGCGGCAGTGCGGGGCTCAAACGATCAGTTGGTCGGACTGAAGGAAAATGTGATTGTCGGACGTCTGATACCGGCCGGCACCGGTCTCGCCTATCACAACGAACGACGTCGCCGCCGTTACGAAGAGATCGAGGTGGAATCCGGGGGCAAGGTGGAGATGGGTGCCGACGAGGTCGCCGAGGCGATCAAACAGGCCCTGAACACGGCTGACGGCTGATTGCAGCCACGGGGTGACCAAGGGTGTGCCGAGGTCGGGGTTATCCGACCTCGGCGGTACACTGGCCGCCCCTCGGAGATCAACAATTTTCCAGGGCTGGGTTTTTCTCCCGGATGCCCAGGATAGTGTTGACACCTCCAGTCATTCTACGTAGAATTCGCGCTCTCAATCAGGCCGGCCCCGAAGGCGTCGGCCTTTGTTTCTTCGTGTAATCTCAGGCTGTATTCAGCTCCTGGGATTGCTGGCTGGCAATCGAGCACTCTCGGCGCTGCAGATAGCGGATCGAGCGGGGTCGGTTGCTTGCTTTTCTGGAGCGGGTGTGGCGCCACGGCGTATCACCGGAGATGGGATCAGATGGCAACAATCAATCAGTTGGTGCGCAGGCCGCGGAAGCGCAAAGTCGAAAAAAGCAATGTGCCGGCCCTCGAGGCCTGCCCCCAGAAGCGTGGCGTCTGCACCCGTGTTTACACCACCACGCCGAAGAAGCCCAACTCGGCATTGAGGAAGGTGGCACGTGTGCGTTTGACCAATGGTTACGAAGTGACCAGCTATATCGGAGGCGAGGGCCACAATCTGCAGGAGCACTCGGTGGTGCTGATTCGCGGAGGGCGTGTCAAAGATCTGCCCGGTGTGCGGTATCACGTGGTCCGCGGCAGTCTGGATACCTCTGGGGTAGAGAGTCGTCGCCAGGGACGTTCCAAGTATGGAGCCAAACGGCCAAAGAGCTGATTGGCGCTAAAGAAACGAAATCGGATTAAGAGTCATGCCTAGAAGACGAGTTGTAGCAAAGCGCGAAATTCTACCGGATCCAAAATTCGGCAGTAAGCTGTTGGCCAAATTCATCAACATGGTGATGGTGGACGGCAAGAAAGCGGTAGCGGAGAAAATCCTCTATGACGCGCTTGACAGAATGAGTGAGCGCGCTGGCGGAGAGCCCATGGAAGTGCTGGACAAGGCGCTTGATAACGTGCGGCCGGTGGTCGAAGTGAAGTCACGCCGCGTGGGTGGTGCAACCTACCAGGTGCCGGTGGAAGTGCGTGCGGCTCGCCGCAATACACTCGCCATGCGTTGGCTGATCGAGGCATCGCGTAAGCGCAGCGAGAAATCTATGGCCTATCGGTTGGCGGGCGAGTTGTCGGACGCGGCGGAATCTCGTGGTTCGGCGGTGAAGAAGAGGGAAGACACTCACCGCATGGCGGAGGCTAACAAGGCCTTCTCCCATTACCGCTGGTAGCGGTGGTTTCGTAGCAGTATCACTTTAAACTTAGCTCTTTTACATTGTTGACGGGAATTAGACGTGGCACGTAGCACTCCTATCGCGCGTTATCGCAACCTCGGGATCATGGCCCACATTGATGCGGGCAAGACCACGACCACCGAGCGGATCCTCTATTACACCGGGGTTTCGCATAAAATTGGTGAAGTGCATGACGGCGCCGCAACCATGGACTGGATGGAGCAGGAGCAGGAGCGGGGTATTACCATCACCTCAGCGGCGACTACCTGCTTCTGGAGTGGCATGGACCAGCAGTTCCCGCAGCATCGCATCAACATAATCGACACCCCCGGCCACGTGGACTTCACCATCGAGGTGGAGCGTTCCCTGCGCGTGCTGGATGGCGCTTGCGCCGTGTTCTGCGCCGTGGGCGGTGTGGAACCCCAGTCGGAGACAGTCTGGCGTCAGGCCAACAAATACAAGGTGCCGCGCATTGCCTTCGTCAACAAGATGGATCGCATGGGCGCCAACTTCCTGCGCGTGGTGGAGCAGATCAGAGAGCGCTTGGGTGCCAGACCCGTCCCGCTGCAAATCAATATCGGCACCGAAGAAGATTTCAAGGGTGTCGTCGATCTGGTCACCATGAAGGCGATTATCTGGGACGAGGAGTCCCGGGGGATGAAATACGAAGAGCAGGATATTCCCGCCGACCTGCAGGATCTCTGTGCAGAGTGGCGCGAACGCCTGGTCGAAGCCGCCGCTGAGGCCAACGACGGGCTGATGGAGAAGTACCTGGAAGGGACCGAACTGAGCATTGATGAGATAAAACAGGGCCTGCGTATTCGCACCCTGGCCAACGAAATCACCCCCGTTATGTGCGGAACAGCCTTTAAAAACAAGGGTGTGCAGGCCATGTTGGATGCGGTGATAGAGTATATGCCGGCACCGACCGATGTGCCTCCGATAACGGGTGTGCTGGATGATGCCGCTGAGACCGAGGCCGAACGCCCGTCCAGCGATGAGGCGCCTTTTGCCGCCCTGGCGTTCAAGATTGCCACCGATCCGTTCGTTGGGAATTTGACCTTTTTTCGGGTTTACTCGGGTGTTCTAAATTCCGGCGATACCATCTATAACCCGGTCAAGAGCAAGAAAGACCGTATTGGCCGCATCCTGCAGATGCACGCCAACACACGGGAGGAGATCAAAGAGGTTCGGGCCGGTGATATCGCGGCAGCCGTCGGATTGAAGGACGTCACCACTGGCGATACCCTGTGTGCCCTGAATGACGTGATCACCCTGGAGCGCATGGAGTTCCCGGAGCCGGTGATTGCGGTGGCTGTAGAGCCCAAGACCAAGACCGACCAGGAAAAAATGGGCGTAGCGCTTTCAAAGTTGGCCCATGAAGACCCCTCTTTTCAGGTCAGCACCGACGAGGAATCGGGTCAGACCATTATCGCCGGTATGGGCGAACTGCATCTGGAGATCATCGTCGACCGGATGAAGCGGGAGTTCAAGGTAGAAGCGAACGTGGGGGCGCCGCAGGTTGCCTATCGCGAGACCATCCGCAATACCATTGAACAGGAAGGCAAGTTCGTGCGTCAGTCGGGTGGTCGCGGGCAGTATGGCCACGTCTACCTGCGTATCGAGCCACAGGAGCCCGGTTCCGGTTACGAGTTCGTCAACCAGATCGTCGGCGGTGTGGTGCCCAGAGAATATATTCCTGCGGTGGACAAAGGCGTCCAGGAGCAGATGGTCAATGGGGTCATTGCGGGCTACCCGGTGGTGGACGTCAAGGTAACCTTGTATGACGGCTCCTATCACGATGTCGACTCTTCGGAGATGGCATTCAAGATCGCGGGTTCCATGTGCTTCAAGGAGGGGGCCAAGAGGGCTCGGCCGGTCCTGCTGGAGCCGATGATGAAGGTGGAAGTGGTTACACCGGAAGACTACATGGGAGATGTGATGGGAGACTTGAGCGGCCGTCGCGGTCTGGTTCAGGGTATGGACGACTCCCCGGCTGGTAAGCAGATTAAGGCGGAGGTGCCGTTGTCCGAGATGTTCGGGTACGCCACCGATCTGCGGTCCGCCACCCAGGGGCGAGCTACCTACAGCATGGAGTTCGCCAAGTATAACGAGGTTCCGGCGAGCATCGCCGAGGCCATCATCAAGAAACAGTAATCCGTTAAGGGGTAGCAACCGTGTCGAAGGAAAAATTCGAACGCACAAAGCCACATGTAAATGTGGGAACCATTGGTCACGTGGACCACGGCAAGACCACGCTGACGGCGGCGATCACCAAGGTGATGTCGGAAAAGCACGGCGGTGAGGTAAAGGCATTCGACCAGATCGACAATGCGC
>Ga0316189_10003139_pt1 | contig 16072 bp, 15 predicted proteins | sample LowCovwburrow_MG_FD_204930 | JGI IMG/M metagenome (GOLD analysis project Ga0316189, IMG submission 204930) | Coastal sediment microbial communities from Maine, United States - Lowes Cove worm burrow | ecosystem: Environmental > Aquatic > Marine > Coastal > Sediment | place: USA: Maine... | reverse complement strand
GGGAAACTGCCGCCCATCGCACCACCCACCGCATTCACACCCTGCTTCGTCTCATGCTGATAGTCAGCACGGAAATTCCAGTTCCTTAACTTGCGTGGAATAATCGATGTGCCGACGCCATAGCGTTCGCGTTCGTTGTCCTGATCGAACCCTGCCAGGTTCTGATTCAGGTTGGTATTGATATCGAAGCCTGCTGGCAGGGTCAGATTCGAGCTGCCGACGCCGGAAAACGGTGTAACTCCGGTATCGTTGATGTAATTGGGCAGCTTCTGATATTCGATATAGAATTCATGACTCCCCTGTTTGCCGCCATCCAGGCGCAGATATTTCGAATCCAGTCCCAGATTGGTACCCCTCAAGCGCCAGTTGTAGCCGTCCTCACGGTACTTCTGCGCCTTTATGTCACCAATGACGTAGGCACCTTCCTCCTTCAGACCCGTGTAGCGCCCGAACCGGTATGAATCATCCGACACATAGCCCACACCGATTTCAACTTCGTTGACCTCGGGCTGGGGCGCCTCAGAGGCAGGCAGCGCCCCCGACAACAGGCAGCTGAATGCGATAGTCAGCACCTGCCCGACCGGCTGCTTGGCCTGACGGCGATTCAAGTGTTGACGATTGGTCTGCTGCATAGTCTTACCTCATCAGGGCCGCGCCCGAGGGATGGTTGGATCCATGCACCTGGGCGTGACAGTTCATACAGCTTTCTCCCAGCACGAATCGCGATCGCCTGCGGGTATCGCTGAAATCAAAATCGTACAAGCGGCTCACGTGCCGGCGCCCCTGCGCGCGAATATCCTGGTGGCATTGCTGACACAGCAACGGGGCACTTTTCGTCAACAGCGCCGCGTGATTGGAACCGTGCACACGATGGCACAGGCTGCAATCCTCACTGACCGGGTAATGTTCCCACAGGAAGGGACCGCGTAATTCAGCGTGGCAGCCGTAGCAATTCTCGTTCACACTGAGTTGCTTCAGGCTCGCGGGTCCGGCGGAACCGTGCGCATTGTGACAGTCGCTGCAGACGACATTCGCTTCGCGGATCGGGTGACTCGAAGCACGATAAATGTCCGCCCTGATACCAGTGTGGCATTTCACACACACCTGCGTCTGTGTTGTCCTGTCGAGCACCGGGCTGGGTTTGTGAATCTGGTGGCAGCTGGTGCAGGCCAGAGTGTCCGCGGCATGCAGACTGGTCTGCCAATGCATAAGCGCACCGCCCTGGTGGCAGTGCAGACACATCCGGTTCTCCCGCTGGCGGGACTCTGTGCTCTGCCCGGCAAACGAAATCAGGCCGCCCCCCTCGCCTTCCTCCGAAGCAAGTTCGATATGCTGTTCACCGGGTCCATGACAAGACTCACAACCCTCAGTCGCCATCGGTGTCCGCGAGTCGGCGGTCTGCCCATGTTTGCGTTGCTGTAACTGTTCCTCGAAGCCTTCATGGCAATCAACACAGGCCTCGGTTCCCACATAAACACCCGGCGGCGGAAAAGACTGATCCTGCCCGTCGGCCGCCTGCACCCCCTCACCCGCAGAGACCACCTGCAACAGGCTGGCGGCCAGCACAACTGCCAGCACACGACAAACTCTACGCAACTTACTCATATGTTCCGATGCCCTTATTACGTTTTAGCCACAACCGCCCGCCCTGGCTATCTTCTTGAGCAGCTTGACCTTGGGCGTGTAATCCCGCTGCGGTGCATGACGTTCGTCCGGGCGGGCCGCCGCATGCCGCTCCCCCAATGCGAGTTTGAAGGGATGACGCAAGGTACCGTCAGGCGTGGCCAGACTGGTTTCACCGTGGGCCCCGCTCTCCTCCCCCGCCACCCCGTAGATATTGAGCCAGTGATTGAGGCCACCCTCGAGGATGTAGGCGTTTGGCTTGGCCAGCGCCATTATGCGTTTCCATGCCTCGGTCGCCGCTATTTCGTCGTTACTGACCACCACGACCACGGCATTTTCCGCCAGTGCCAGCAGACGGTCTCGCTGTGCTGCCAGCTTGTCCAGATCCACTCGCTCTGAATCCACCAGATGGAACCAGTTCCAGTCCGTTTCCGCACGCACGTCGTAGATAAGGAGATCTATGTAGTGGTCGTTCATCAGGGCCAGCAGCTCTCCCGGGTCGATATGCACCTGCCGCTCGGCCAGCCTGGGTCCAAAGCGCTCAGCCATGAACGCCCATTTCTGTTCCAGACTGGGTTGCCCGTACAACGCCAGCGCCACGGATGCCAGCAGAAGGATGAGCGCACCCGCCACTCTCATGTCGAGGAAACCGTTCATTTCGCTTTGCCGTAGATGGCACCTCGAATCCACTCGAATCCGACGAACATGACCAGGGCCATACACACTACCAGGAACACCACCCACCCGGTCTCGAGGTGCAGAAACTCCGGCAGCGTAAAGCGCCCCATAGCGCCGGAGTGCCAGAACGCGTTGAAGTAGCCGACCGTTTCCCCAAAAGCGAGAATCCCTGTCACCATCCCGAGGGCGAAGAACATGCCATCGAGCTTCAGCGTGACCATGCTCACCAGCGAGGTGCCGGGGCAGTAACCACCCATGATGAAGCCTAGCCCCATAATCAATCCCCCGACGATGCCTGGCCATAAGTAAGTCGGATTTACCCAGATCTCGTCGTAGTCGAGCAGACCCAGTGCAGTGGACCAGAAGATGAGTGTCATAGCCACGACAATAGCGGTAAACATTACCTTGATCACCCGCAATTCACGGAAATAGAACTGGGCTGCCAACCGGCGCGCATCACCAAAACCGCTGGATTCCAGAATGAAACCGAAGCCGAAGCCAATGGCGAGGTAGAGGAAATAGGAACCGCTGTTGCCGATTAACGCCTGCAGATCAAATGGTGCCATTGCCTATTCCCCCGCTTGCCACAAGCGTCTGAAAAACCATGCCACCCCGTAGCCGCCAGCGAAGACCGCGAGCATGAAGGCCCAACTTCCCACCGACATGACCGCCCCACCGCTCAAAGCCTGCCCCGACGTACAACCGCGCGCCAGGCGCGCGCCGTAGCCCATCAGCACGCCGCCGATAAAGGCATAGCCCCAGCGCGTGTGGGAGGAAATCTGCGGTCCGTGGTAGGTCTGAACCTTGACCCGGCCGCGCAGCAGTCCGGAAACAAAGCCACCGAGCAGAACCCCGACCACCTGCCAGACAATCCAGTGTCCCAGCGGATCCCTGTCCCCACCCGCCATCTGAGCGATATAAGGCGTGCGGTCAACGTGCTCGGGTATGACCAAATCCTCGACCGCGACGACCATCCGGTTCACACCGCCGGAAGCGCCGAGTCCATGGCCGGTAAGAAAAAAGGACAGGAACAGCAACAGCCCGAGCAGGACGCCGGATACATATGGATTCCAGTACCTTGTCTTGTCCGCAACATTATTCATGCTTTACTCCGCACGGTTCTCGACAGCTTGATAAGATTCCGCCACACCACGCACCGGCACCAACATCAATGCGCCGTCCTCGGCCCTGTGCCACGTACCGTCCAGCACGATCTCCCTTGTGCCCTGCGTCAGCAGGACGGGCTCGACGTCGCCGGGCACATAGGGGGCCAGGCTGAAAGCAGTCAGTTGCTTGCTACTGTCTGGGTGACAGGTCGTGCAATCGCGCTGCCCGAGCCCTGCAGAGCGTATATTGTGGTGAATAGGAAAAGCGCGAACTTCGCCCCGTATGGTTGGTTTTTCAATTCCCACATCGCGCAGGCGTTGCTCTATGAGCGACAGCTTTACAGCGTTATCCAGATGTAACTCGCCGTCATCCAGCCGGCCGTCACGATTTGTATCAAACGCTGCTTTAATGTCAATCGTATAGTCCTCACCCTCGAGCCACGCCCGGCGCAGCTCTTGCCGGGACACCGGCTCACCGCTTTCCCCGTGACTCCAGTACCAGCGCGTCACCAGGTTGTAGGGGAAGACCTGGCTATCGCCGTCAACGCTTTTGCCCACCCGAAGCAACGGTCTGTAGCCCTTCACGTAAGCTTTACTGAATTCCTGCACATCCCCGTTTATGCCCCGATAGCTCACCCGCGATGAACCGTCAGGCCACATGACCGTATCGTCAATGGACCGCTGAGCCGCCATTTGCAGCTCCGGTACGTGGCAGGATTCGCAGGCCACCGCCTTGAGGTGGCGTTGCTTCTCCGGCAACCAGGCGTGTGAATCAGCCAGGCTGTGACAACTGCTGCAACGCCGTCGCGCCCCCTGATCAAGATCTGCAGCAGAGTCGGCCGCCACAACCTCTCCTGCCAGGTGCTTCAACCGCCCGCGTGAATAGTGACAATCGCCGCAGGAGACCAGCCGCTCGGCGTGCACATCCCAGGGCATGTCGAGACTGTCCTTGCCCTCGAGATTCATGGCGGAGAGGCGCACCCGCTGGGGCGAGAACACCTGTCCGGTCTTCTCTGTGGTCCATGAATCACCGGAACCCAGCTCCACCATCAGCGGGCCGGAACCGTCGTGGACCAGACCGTGGCAGCCACCGCAATTGGCCTCGCTCGCCGGATGCAGTTCCAGCTCGGCCTCACCGTCTTCGCTGATCCGCTCCCGGTTCCACTGGTAACCATGCGTGGTCCTCTCCACCAGGCCGGTACCCAGCAGTGTCGCTGTTACCGACCAGCCGGACTCACCGTCCTCGATGGCAGCCAGCCGGGCCGCATGGTTGGGCTGTTCCATGTGGCAGAGAAAGCAGTTCATCTGGTTGTCCTGGTCGAACAGGATACGCGGCCCATCCACCATCAGCGACTGTCGTTCAGACGGCAGTCCCGCACCCCGCACACGGCTGTGGTAGCGGTGCGTATCGACAAAGCTTGCTTCCTCGAGCTCATGACACATGCCACAAGAGGCCGCCACCGACAAGGGAGCACCCGAGTCCAGCACTGGCTCGGCATCGGCATCAAGCAGATAGACCGGGTCGTGTCCGGCTGGCTCGGGCATCAGCGGGTCACCGCTGTAACCGAGCTTTTTCCAGTCCAGTCGCCCCCGTTTACCATGGCAATCGCGGCACTGCAGCGTCTGCTCCAGACTGGTGACCATGTGCGACAACGGAAAGTGCATTTCGGTGGGCGCGAAGTCATAGGCGCCGCTGTAGGGCAAGCCCGTAACCCCCGAGCCCAGCTTGAGCGCCGCGACCCAGTCAAACCGGGTCCAGAAGCCCCGGTCGCCATGCACGTTGGGGACCAGGAAATAACTGTTCACCGTATCATAGGGCTGTTTACCCCGGTGTACTTTGAAAGGCCAGATCCTGGCGGCGGGATCGTCACGGTCACCCAGCGGCCGGCTTATCGGTGTCGGCTTGGAGGGATCGATTCTGTCACCGAGAATGTAGCGTGTTGAGGTCTCGTTGTACCAGTAATACTCGGGTACTGCCTTCTTTGCCCAGACGAAACGGCCTTTGATCTTGAGATACAGGTGTTCATCGGTGATATCCAGATCCTGCCCGGCCTCCGACCAGTCCCAGGCAAGCTTGGTACCCGTATCTTCCCCCATGTGCGGAACATGGCAGCTTTGACAGGCTAGCCGTTCGGTGTGCGCGTTCAGGCGGTCGCCGACATGCGGTTTATGTTCGTGGCAGTCGGTACATTCGATAAAGTTCTCCCTGTCTACGCTCACCGACATGGCACGGCCCGCTATCCTGTGCTGCTCGGTGCGATGACAGTCGACACACAGCATGTCGTGCCTGCCCATGTGGACATCGATGCGTGCGCTGGGGAAGAGCAGGGTTTCGTCCATGTCGCCGTGTTTCACTGCATTGCCACCACCGCCCTGAAAGTGGCAGCTGCCGCAGTTCTGACGCCGGGGAATGCCCACGCTGCGCGCCACCTCCAACAGGTCAACAGCTTCGTCCGGCAGGCCCGCGCCCTGATATTTTTTCAGGTACTTACCGCTGTTGTCGTGACAGACCAGACAGTCGACACGTGCGGCATCATTAAAATCGAAGTTTTCATCTTCCCAGCCATAGCCAATGTGGCACATGGTGCAGGCCGGCCAGTTGGACTGAATGCCAATGCAGAAATTGTTAATCACATTGCGCTTGCCGATGCGCACAGACTGGTCGCGCCCATGCATCATGACCTCCTGCCCCTCCCAGTTCCAGTGGGTGGTTTTCATGACCTCGGCGGCCGAATCGGGGTGACAATCGAGACAGGCCCTGGTTACCGAGGGACCATCGGCAAAGGGTTCGCTAAAGAAAGTAGAGTGATCGGTGTGCAGTGGGTGCTCGGGCATCCTGGCCCAGGCATCCGTCTGCCCGTTGGGCGCCCCTGGCTCACTGGTGCAGGACAGGGAGCCCGTCAGGAGCAACAACATAGCCACCAGCGGCAGAAAATGACGCGCAGCCTTCACCCTGGACCCTCCGCAGGGAAGAGCGGGCTGAAGACAGACGGTTTGAATCTGATAATCTGCAACGATGGCAATCGGCTCAGTGAGCCGGTTCGTCACCGTGACCCGCCAGTATCCCTTCGCGAACGATCTCTGCCTTTTCCGCCAGCGTGGCGCGGTCCGCCGGTTCCATTTCCATCAGACCGAGAATCGTGTTAACGGCGGTCACCGTATCTTCACTGATGGGGACAGTCTTGTCCGAAGCCGACCCCAGAAAGATCGCGGCAAGGTCCAGCTGACTGGCTGGCTTTACCCCCGGTAACTGCGTGACGCCGAACGTCATGACGTCCTTGTACAGGGCGAGATTCTGCAGCGGCGAGTCAAACCGCTCGACGTCCGCAAACCGGGCCTGCAATAGTGCCGCAGCCTGTTCCGCAGGCAAATTGTAGAGTGCTGCCATAGCCTCGCTGTGGGTGGCGAGCGCTTCCTGCTCGGCACGCGCCAGGACATGCGACGGGGCTCGTCCCACGTTGAGGCGCCCCAGCTCTACCTCGGGAATGCCTTCGCGCGCCCAGGGCTTGCCGCCGCCGCGCAACACCTTATCCTCGACCGCCTTACCGCCTCGAACCGCATCAACCGAGTCTGAGCGTCCGCCACGCCAGCCCTTCTGGCCTTTGCCCCCTGCATGCCCTTCGGCGTCATCGTGCCCGCTGTCACCACTGCTGTGACCACCACCGCCGCCCCTGCCGCCGCCGCTGTGACCGCCGCCGGTATGGCTGCTGTGACCACCTTCATCGGCCTGTGCATCCGGGATCAGCTTAAAACCGGCTGCCGGCACGGTGCTGGACAATGCCAGAACAAGCAGTGCGCCGGCTACGCTTTTACAGCCGGCGACAGATTTCCTAACCAGTAAATTCATGACCGCTACCCTCGAATCGACAAATAAAAAAGAGGGCGGTCAAGCCGCCCTCCCTTCCGTACTCACCATCCTGGCACCCGCTTAAGGTGTTACCGTGCCCGGCAGCACCGTAGTGTGGATCTGGGTATGGATCAGCTCGACTACCTCCAGGGCGTCATCGGAGGCAACGGTGAACAGCGTAACGCCGCCATCACTCGGCAGCTCTGGTTGTGTGGCTACCAGGTAATCCTTGAGGTTCACAGTTGCATTCAGCACCGTAGTACCGTCCGTATCGTAATAGTGGTAGTCCACCGTAGCGTCGTAGACACTTCTGTCATAGGTCATCGAGCTATAGTCTACATAGTCTTCCCCCGACGGCACCAAGTCGTAGATGACGTTGGAATAGTAGACCACATCAACAGTGAGTGTACCGGTTTTGTCCGCCGCACCACCGAGCAGGGCTGCCGCCAGCTCCAGGGTAGAAGAGTCTGCCAGTAGGGGTTGCAATGCCGCCAGCACCTGCGTATCACCCGTCATGATGGCAATATAGAGTGCGAGGTTTTCCAGTGGCGAGTCGATTGTCACCCCGTCCACCATAATCCGGCCAGCCGGATCCAGGCTGAGCGTAACACCGTCGGCGGTGATCTTGGTAATGGCCTCGTCCTCGGCGTGTTCAATCACCGTGGTCGGCGCCCGGCCCAGATTCAAGCGTCCCAGTTCGACTTCGACGGGTGTGACGCCAGCGGGAAGCTCAGCCTCAGGGTCCGTCGAGATCAAGTATGTATCGGTGGTGGTGCAGGCGTCGTCGGCGCAGACCACAACCGTGTAGCAAGTGCCTGCATCGCAGTCGACTGTAGTCGGCAAACCTGTCAGCGGATCACGCACGTAGACCCACAGATCACCGAACTCATCGCCTTTCCGGTCACCCGGCTGAGGGTTGCCGTCACCGCTGTGCGGATTCGCGTCCGTGTCGCCACCGGCCCACTCCGGGCGGTCGGAATCGGAATCATCCTCGGCCTCGAGAACCCTGGAGATACCGGTCTTACCACCCTGACCACCTTGCGCGCCCTGGCCACCGGCACCCTTCTGGCCCTGACCGCCGCCCGTTGCGCCGCCACCCTGTTGCTGGCCGCCAGTGCCCTGGGCTGCCTGCGCATCGCCAATGAAACCGGCGCTGGAGGCGGCCAGCGGTGCCGCCAGTAATACTGCAACAGAAGCCGCGATGGCGGTAGTCTTTATTGAAAATGTTGGAGTTTTCATCTTTGGTTACCCTTATAAACTTGGAATTCTAAATAACAGATCGCAATATAAATTGTTAATTACATTTTAAACTGCCAACAGCGGTGTGGTCATTGATAATTATCAATTGCATCTCATTAATGCCACAATTCCATTCAGCGCATTGCTGCGCGGACAAAATAACCTGGTCGCTGTGCGATCAACAGCCTGCTAGAATTGTGCGCCCAAAGCCAGCCTGAACAGGGTTTCGCTATTGGCAAACTCCATGTCATCAGCGTCACTGTGACTGGTCACGAAGTCGTAGTTTTCGTAATTCGTATAGGTGTAATCCAGGCGCACAAAACTGCTCCTGTTGAGCGGTATTTCCGTACCCAGGCCAAAACGGGTGCCGAACTGGGTGTCGTCCCGGTCAATATCATTGGCGGGGTCGTTACCCTTCACCCACTCCGTGGTAAAGCGGGTCTTGACCCCCCCCGCCCGCACATACAGCAAGGCGCCATTGTTGAGTATATAACCGCCACGCAGAGAAATACCGTGGCTGCTCTTTTTTTCTACGGAAAAATCACGTCCACCTGACGCCTCGCGCTGCTTCCACTTGGCGGTACTCATCTCCAGCTCGCCTTCCAGCCCGGCGTACCAGCGCTTCCATGTGCGGCCGTAACCAGTGAATACACCCCCCGTCACACCGCTCTGGTCGCCGAAGTCACCCTTAAATTCGAATGGAACGCCGCCACCCGATTGAAGCGCTCCGCTTAGCTGGCTATCCAGCGAACCGTGTCCAATCTGCACTCCGGTGTACAAACTGTGCTGTTTAAGCGGTGCGGACGCAGCTGTCTTCTTCAACCCTTCGCCAAACCGCCAGCCAAGTCCCAGACGGAACAGATTTTCGCTGGGCCCCAGCTTTTCAATTTCGCTGACAGCATCGGCCGTGTAACTGTCAAAATCGGTGTAGCTGTAGTCAAAGCGCACGAACAGCCGATCGCTCGCCGGGATGTCGGCGCCCAGCCCATAACGGATACCCGTCTGACTGGTCGAATCATCCACAGCGTTGCCCGGCAAATTATTCGCCGTGTAGTAGGAGGTCTTGAACTTGCTGCGCACCGCACCACCGCGTCCATACAGCAGTACACCGTTCGGAATCGTGTAGCCCAGCCGCGCCGTCAGTGCATAAGATTCCTCACGCTCCACGCTGAGGGTAGCGCTGTCGATGTCGGCCCAGCTGTTGCCAGCTTCCAGCTCCATGCCCATATACCAGCGACTGAGATCGAAACCGTAACCGGCGAACAGCCCCGCTTCGCCGCCTCGATCCCCGTATTCCGCACGATGCGCGCCGCCATTGCGTTCTCCATCGGTGCGAATATGCAAAGCATCGTAGCCAAACTGGGCACCGGCATAGAAACCCGGCCAGCTGACAGCTTGCCATGGCAGGCTCAAGCGATCTGTAGCGGCGGCGACGCCGGATTCGTGCACCGGGTAAAGCAGCGTGCCAATGGTAAGGAATACCTGATTGCGGCCGTAATCGCCCGAATCCTGCTGACTGGCGGGGTTACCGATTTCCTGACTGAAATTGGAATCGCGGCTGGTCACGCGATAACCCGCGCCAAGATACAAGCGCGGATCAAGGAAATAGCGCAGCGAAACCTGTCCGCTGTAGACATCATCCTCGCGGTGTATATCCTGGTAGTCTTCCCGACCGACCGCCATATCGGCTGTCAGCCGCAACCTGGAGGTAAAACGGTGATTCAGATCGGCAGACAACGCCGTATACAGGTAGCTCGATGCACCGGAAAGCGTGGTCTCTTCCAGCGATCGGTCCAGCCTGGCGGATACGTACGTTCGCCGCGATGCAAGCCAGCTGAGACGCCCACCGAAGTCCGGTTTAGTCACTGTCGAGAATCTGGAATCATCGTAATTCTGACGGAGCCTGCCGATTTCCGCTTCGCCTTTCAGGCGGTTGGAAAAGCGCACTTTGACACCGGCCGTTGCGTGATAGCCGTCCGAATCGCGTCTGTACCCGTTATCGTCGGGCTGTTCATCGTAGTCCCGCTTGTCCAAGACCCCTTGCAGAAAAACGTCGTACCGCCTGTTGATATCATAGGTCACCCGCGCACCTGCACCCAACAGGTCGCGGTCCCGGTCGTCATTATTTAGGTTGCTGACATTTTCGAAGTCCAGCCGTTCGAACGTTCCACCCAAACGCAGGGTGGCCCGTTTGAACTGATGACTGATGCCGCCGTGAGCATGAATCGAATCATAGGTGGTGGGTTTTTTGCCGGCGAGATTATCATCGGGGGCACTGCGATCCTCATGCCGGGAACTCAGGCCGGCACCGCCGAACAGATTGGCCTGCGCCGAGATATCGTAACGCCCGTCGAGATCCGCCCAATAGTCGTTGTAGTCTTCATCATTGTTGGAGTAATACTGGGCAAACGCCCCGCCGGCAGACAATTCCAGCTCATGCTTATCCCAGGTCGATTTCGCGCTAAGGTTTGGATACAGGATGGTGAGGGTGTCATCGACCTCGTTATCCCTCGTCGCGAATATATTGCTGTCATACATTTGTGTGACAGCGGCCTCGGGCAACACCAGGAAACTTCCAAGTTGAATTCCGTCTGCCTGCTCGCTCGGCACAGGTTTGGGATCATCGCCAACGTACTCGGTCTCCTGTGCACCGGCGGTATTGCTCAATGCAATACACATGATGAGCAGCAACACGCCACCAGCATGACAAATTTTCCTCATTCGGTCTCTTCCAGGCCTGTTTGAACAGTGTTGTACACCACCGGCGTGCCGTACCGGGTTGATACTACCCCGGTCGGTATATACTTACCGTTTGTCGATTCTAGGTACAATCGAAGGAAAATGATTTGATATCTATCAATTTTGACGACGCTCACTGAAACATTTCGTTACAATTTTCCGCACGGCAGAAATATGACAGAAATGTCTTCCGCCTATAATCGCACACATGCGTGCTGGCGTTTCCACTGATGATCTAGCACATCACCGTGCAACAGAAACACTACCTGGAGAACTCAGTTATGACACACAAAATACTTTATGGTGCAGTAGTCGCCATGGCGTTGGTATTCAGCGGCCCGTCCCTGGCTGGAAAAGGCGGTGGCGGTGGTATGGGTGGTCCAGGCCACCAGCGGGGTGGTGGTATGACCCCGGAGCAGGACATGACCAGGCAACGACGTTCTGACAAGGCGACTCAACAGGATCGTGACCGTGAACAGTATCGTGGTTCAGAGGCAGAGCGTGACAAACAGAAGGCAAAGGCCAAGGGACTTGGCACAGAGTCCGGCAAAGGCGATCAAACCCGCACCCTGAAACAGGATCGGGTCCAGGAGCACAAATAAAATGACTGAACACCTACGCTGATCGTGCCAGCTCCAGACTCGCGCAGTGTCGTTTGATTTATCGATGCCCTGTATCGAAAGCATATTGGAACAGGCGAAATTGATATTTATCAATGTCAATTTGACAAGTTACCGGTAGGTTGACATCAAACTGTCAAGAGAGCTATTTGATATTGTTTTTATACAGGTAATGGCGAATCTGCCATCAACTTGAGACGAATAGCTGGAGGAGTTCGATATGAAAGCTTCAACCAAGGCGAAAACATCTTCGTCAATTTTGAAACCGGCTTTATTATTTCTATCAATATTTATTATTTCTTCCAACGCGATGGCGGGGAAAGGGCCTATGCATTCACCCCCCAACGCAGCAGATCCCGATACTGATGAAGTCTCAGGTCTTGATGCTGATGAGGCGTCACATCTGACTTTTATGCGCGAAGAAGAAAAGCTGGCCAGAGATGTCTACCTGACGTTTGCAGAAATGTATCCTGAGCAGGGCATATTTTCATCGATCGCAACCAAATCCGAACAGACCCACACGGACACGATGCGCGATAAGCTGGACCAGTTCAACCTACCTGATCCGAACCCGGATGCCAATAATTTACCGGAAAGTCTGGGCGCCTTTAGCGGTGAAGAGTGGGGCTGGTATTTTACAGACAGATATCGTGCGTTGACGGAACTGGGCGCGGAAAGTGAATTGGCCGCGCTTTATGTCGGTGCACTTGTCGAAGAACTGGATATGCATGACATTGCAGACTGTCCTCAGGTGATGGTTGATGCAGGATACAAAGATCCCTGTGGCCTGCGCTACACGGACGAGAGAGCCCTGATCAATGCCTACCGTTCTCTTATCGATGGCTCTGAAAGTCATCTGCGTTCCTATGTAGGGCAGATTGAAGCGGTTATTGGTGTTGGAAACTATGAGGCTCAATATCTTACCCAGGATGAGGTCGATGCAATTCTTGGGCGTTAGGAAAACCGGTGAATTCTCTGCTTCCGGTCGGTACAGCTCGATTCATGGCTGATTATTCGGGCAAGGGATTCTGATGTTCAAAAAACCGGTTACTGTCTCTACTTTGTTTTTGCTGTTGACCATCGGAGCGGTAAATGCGCTGGCTGTGGATAGTGATCATGATGGTGTTCCGGACTCCGCAGACAAATGCCCAAATACTGCACAACTCAAAAAGTTATCAGCTGATTTCAAATTTGCCGCAGCGGTGAATCCTGACAGATTGAAACCTGCACCCCGGGCATACCCCGTGGACCAAACCGGTTGTGAACCGGATACAGACGGTGACGGTGTGATCGATAGCAGGGATTACTGCCCGGAAGACAGTGAAGAAACGCTTTCTATGGGTGTAGCAGAGAATGGTTGCCCAAAACACAGCGATGGAGATGGAACGCCCGATTATCGGGACCGATGCCCTAATACGCCCAGGAAAGTCAAAACTGACAAGCATGGTTGTGAAGTAGGCTGAAAATAATCATCGGAGTCCAGTCGAGTACAGGCGGCTGGACTCATATAAATGGTAGTAGTTCAGACTTAATCTGACACCTGACTTGAAAATCTGCTGAATCTGGCAGAAGAGCTGGTAGATGTATCGCAAGCCTGCAAGATGAGGGGCTTGTCCCGAGATACCTTTTACCGCTACAAAGAAGCCGTAGAAGAAGAAGGCGATGCCCGCGCATGAGTCCAGGTCGTCGGTCGGCTGCTGGCAGCGCTTGGCACGCTGCGCGTTGATGATCCGCAGCTCGTCTTCCCGAACCTGGTCGAACCCTTTCCCTTCCCGATTAACTTCCAGCTTACCGAACATCGCCCTTAGGCGATGTGAGTCACATCCTGTCGGGCATTCAATCATAACCAATGCCCTTTACAGCTCCGCCGGCAATGATTTGTCCAGTGACTGTAAATCCGAGCAGAAGTAATCGCTGCGCAAGTACTTACGGTCATACGAACGGACATCATAATGCAGCCAGGTAGGTGCAATGTTTTCCGGCTCCAGCGATTTGCGATTCCTGCCCCACCATCCGATTTGCGCATTGGCGCGTTCCACCAGCAGGCCCCGAATCTCGTTGCATCTCCTCATATCATCGCGTTTGTCTTCGCCTGCCTGAAGCAGCACGTCCAGATCAATGGCTTTTCCATGATGGTTGGTGCTGCTGCGGTTGCGTTGCTTGTTGTTAATGCTGCAACTCAGTACCAGGACCGAAGTCTCCGTCCGGCATGGTACCTCGAAACCCTGCTAATCGAATCTGGAGCTCACGCACATCAAGACCCTTGGTGCCTTTTTTTAACTCTCTGTCACCGTACTCCATGGATAGCCTCCTCGTTCTTCATGCCTGCTTGCATCTGTTGTCGACGCGCTTGCAATCCACTTGCTTTCCCCTATGAAATTATTCTCCGGTGAAAACACGGAAGACACTTGACTCTACCGCTTTGCTAATAAGCTATCCAGGTGATCCGCAAAAGATTTCCTGTCACTTTTGCTTAGCACCGGCGGACCACCTGTATTTATTCCGCTGGCTCGTAGAGTATCCATAAAATCTCTCACATTCAGACGAGCTCTAATATTCTCTGTTGAATAGAGTTCGCCGCGAGGGCTGAGAGCATAACCTCCTTTTTCAATAACATCCGCCGCCAAAGGAATATCACTTGTGATTACAAGATCACCAGATTCAAGTCTTTTAACTATCTCATTGTCAGCTACATCAAAACCGGATGCCACTTGAAGAAATTTAATGCAGCGCGAAGGTGGTATGCGCACAGGCTGATTAGCTACCAGCGTCAGCTGCACCCCGGTGCGCTCTGCCGCTCTAAATAAAATCTCCTTGATCACCACAGGGCATGCGTCTGCGTCTACCCATATTTTCATTTCATGCCACTTTATGTTGAGTGATTTTTCTTAAGAATGGGATTGGTTCACCTTCGTAATCATATAGTGCCATATCACTTATTGAATTAAGAAATAATCCAAGTAAAGCGCTCCATGGTAGTTGAATCAGGCGACATTACTCAATCCCGTTGGACGCCCAATGAAAACCCACTATTATAGAAAAAACAAAAGCATAGCGTAATATTTTGCCTCTCTGCCCAGCTACCCCACCTAACTGCGCTGAATTCCCGCCCCTGATTCGCTAAGATAGTCTTCCCGTTGCCGACGGGGCCACCGCTCGAATTGGGACGGGCCGGAAATATATGGGGAGAGGTTCATGGATTTTGCACACGTCCTTGGTATGAACAAGGCGTCCGAGAGTCCGGAGGAAGAGCGCGCGAAGCTGCAGCTCTATATAAACCTCAAGCTGGCCTCATCCGGGCAACCCACCTGTGTTCCGGACAAAGCCGCCGGCTTTTTTGGTATCTCCAGCGATCTACTCAAAAGCTACCGGGAAAAGAACCGCCTGCTGATTGACTATCATTGCTGGGTGGATCAACGCGTACAGGATTTTCTGATCCGCTATTTTGACGATCTCGATCTCGACAGAATCCCGACCCTGCCGACCCAGTCACTGATTCTCGACCGGCACGGCGTTGCCCGTGAGCTTTCGCTGCCGATGGGCGAAGACGAGTTTCATTCGGACATCGTTTCCAGCTATCGCGTAAAGCAGGGTGTGCTGAACAATCCGGCCAGCGACCGACGCACCACCAAAGGTTCCTTCCACATCGCCGAAGGTGGTCTGCCGATACCCGGTGACAAAAAGGCTGTTCCCAAACTCAGCTTCGCGCGCATGCTGGCGCACGCACTCACGCCACCGCAGGAGCTGCTCGAGATTCCGTTTACCGCGAGCCTGCCGGATCCGGCGCGTATGTTTGTATCGCTTCTGCTGCGACCCATCGTGTGTCCCGAAGTACCCGGCAAGGATACGGAAAAATCCATGGAGATCCGGTTCTTTGCGCCTGGCAACCTGGTCAGCAACCTGGATTTTGTGGAGAGTATTTTCGGAAACGGCGGTAACCCGTATCTGGCGGAGTTCGATGCTGCGCTGGACGTCGATCACTGGACCGGCCATACCGGCTGCGTCATCCTCGCCCCGCACCTGGTCCGCCTCACCAAAAAAGAACTCGGCCTGCCACATTGGGAAGACGCTGACGACCGGCAACGCCTTGAAGACATGTGCTGGAAGCACGAGGACGAGCTATATAATGATGGCCAGGCCTTCAAGGTCACCGCCCGTGACGAGTCCGGCGTCATAGTTACCCTGCTGGCGGATAACTATTTCGGCTACTGCAAAAAGGA
>Ga0316189_10003137_pt1 | contig 16073 bp, 9 predicted proteins | sample LowCovwburrow_MG_FD_204930 | JGI IMG/M metagenome (GOLD analysis project Ga0316189, IMG submission 204930) | Coastal sediment microbial communities from Maine, United States - Lowes Cove worm burrow | ecosystem: Environmental > Aquatic > Marine > Coastal > Sediment | place: USA: Maine... | reverse complement strand
TTGACGAAAATCGCTGCAAGGTGAAGTGCTTTACGTTGTTCGGAAGATATGGTATAAATAGTATTCGAAACTTTATTGGCCAAGTTTTGAAGCAAAATTAAATCTGATTTTTCTCGTGCTTCCAAACAAATAGGAACGTTCTTAAAATCGATTACTTCTTTCTTGCTAAAAGTTTGAACAGGATAAAAAACACCCCTTCGTTTATGATTCGAAAGACAGTCTAGGGCCGTGCTTCCTGAAGTGTGTACAACTAATCCTTTTAACTCCGTAAGTCGCTTTGATACAGTATCTATAGCATCATCACTTACGGCGATAATATAAATATCCGATTCATCGATTTTAGAAAAGTCGGTAGTCGAATTGATCGAGGTCCCAAAATTTTTCAGGGCCTGCCCATTCCGGCTTACGACTTGTACCATTTTGATAGCTTCATTCGCCGAAAATACGTTGAACAAATGTTTGGCTACGTTGCCGGACCCAATAATAACAACTCTGACCATAATGCGAAAATAAGCATATATTTTTGTTCTCGAACGGCGGAGTAAACGATCAGAAACTTTGAAATTTCCCTAGGGAAGGCTTATCTACCTAACAATCTTTTCATTATTTTAGAAGGCGATAATTACCAACCGCGCATAAATTCAGTAGTATGGAAAATCCTAAAAGTACAGATCAAGATTCAAGAAGGTCATTTATTAAAAAAACTGCTTTCGCCTGTACGGCTTTTCCATTTTTGAGCCGAGGTATGGCGGGTTCATTTACTAACGATTCATTTTTTAATACAAAAACTATGGGAGGAAATTTACCTGACAGAAGTATAATAGGCAATTATGGGCAATGGGCTGCTAGTCTTGTAGAGTACCCTTCTGAATTATCCTTCAGACACGAAAAATGGCAAAATTTAGATGATTGGAAGCCTAATGCTCTAATAAAAGCGGAAGAACTTGTAGCGCAACCTGAAATTAATAACGCTACGGGAGTTGTGATTAATAAATCGTATACCTATGATGGTCTTGACATTGAAGAAGTTTCTTGGCAGCTTTCGAACGGCGGAGGTGCTACAGAGGCCATTATTTTAAAACCCAAAGGAGCCAACGAGCCATTGCCGGCCATTCTCGCTCTCCATGATCATGGTGGAAACAAATATTTCGGAAAGCGCAAAATAACACGCACAGCAGAACAGCGGCATCCATTGATTGAGGAGCACCAAGACGAATATTACGAAGGTTTTGCATGGGCCAATGAGATAGCAAAACGAGGTTATGTGGTTATGGTTCATGACGTCTTTGTTTTCGGTAGTAGGCGCATTTTGTACAAAGATGTTAAAGGTCTTACTTGGGGCCATACCCATATTGATAAACAAATCGACGAGAATCCCGAGGACCCAAAAAATATCGAGGCCTATAACCAATGGGCCGGTGAACATGAGCACGTGCTCTCCAAATCATTGTTTTGTGCGGGTACGACCTGGCCAGGAGTGACGCTTGCTGAAGACAGAATTGCGCTCGATGTACTTTCCAAAAGAAACGATGTCGATTCAGAAAATATAGGTTGCGCGGGCCTTTCGGGAGGCGGCCTACGCACGGTCTACCTTGGTGGGTTGGACCATCGCATAAAGTGTGCAGTCGCCGTCGGCTTTATGAGCACATGGAAAGATTTTATCATGCACAAGTCGTATACACACACTTGGATGTTATACACGCCATTACTTCCGCGTTTTCTTGAATTTCCAGAAATTATAGGCCTAAGGACTCCTTTACCTACTATGGTACAGAGTAACGAAGAGGATCAATTGTTTACGCTTAGCGAGATGAGAGAGGCCGATCGGATATTAAAAGATTTATATAAAAAATCAAATGCAACTGAAATGTATTCTGGGAAATTTTATGGAGGCCCACATAAATTTGATGCCCAAATGCAATCCGATGCATTTGACTGGTTCGATCGTTGGCTAAAAATTTAATGTACTTATTATCTACTGTATCTATTGCTAGCCACAAGTATTCCTGGTAAGCGGGGAAGCGAATACCGTATGTTTACATGAAATCTCGGTAGAATATTCGATAAGGCGTGTTTTTTTGTCTTTTAATTAGGTGAAATTAATAAGCGATGCAATAATTTCATGACTGTGACCAGAATTTCCTATTATGGCATACCCTTAACCCCCATCCCAGCCAAAATATCCGTATTGCCCACGGCTATTGTATGGCGATCGTTACTTCGTACAGAGGTGGTATTCGTCGCGTTTACAAGACAATCTGGTTGATTTGGATTTAAATCACGATTACCGTTCGCTGAATTGTCGCCCGAGCAGCTAAAGAGAGCGTAAGAGGGCAAGGCTACAACAACGGCAGCTGTAGTTTTTTCAGAACTATTTTTTCTAACGCTCTTTCATAGAATTTTTTGGGTATAATCTATTTTTTCTGTACGGTGCTGAAAATTAATTCTCTAAATAACATAAACTCATTTTTTTGTTCGATTTCTCAGAACTTTATTTTACGAATAATTAACAATTCTGTTTAATCTTTAAGTCGGGGAATCTTCCTGTAAATGAGAAAAAGAGCTTATTTTTGCATGCTGAAAACCAATTCAGTTGCAGATGACGGACATGCTTAAAAAATTTTTATTTTCGACCCGTTTAATGGCTATACTTTTTATTGTTTTTGCAACGGCCATGGCATTTGGAACGTTTATCGAGAGCAAGTACAGCACTGAAACAGCAAGAATTTGGATTTATAATACCACATGGTTCGAAGCAATCATGGTCTTTTTTGTAATTAACTTTATCGGTAACATGTTTCGCTATCGTCTTTTTAGATGGGAGAAATGGCCGGTTCTGACATTGCATCTTTCATGGATTTTAATTATTGTAGGTGCATTCATTACTAGATATATTAGCTTCGAAGGCATGATGCCCATTCGTGAAGGTAATTCTGAAAAAGTGTTCTATTCAGACAAGACCTATCTAACGGTCTATGTTGATGGAGAAATCAACGGGGAGCCCAAGCGGAAAACGTTACAGGAAGATTTGATTGTAACGGCGGAAGCCATGAAGTCTAACTTGCCCTGGGATTCAGATTATAACGGACAGCAGTTCAAAATTTCTTATATCGATTTTATCGATGGGGCAGAAGAGGGGATGATTCCCGATGAAAACGGAAAGGAATATTTGAAAATTGTAGAGGCTGGCGACGGGCAACGCCACGAACACTATTTAGAAAGCGGTAAAGTTTCGAGCATTCATAACGTACTTTTTTCATTGAACAAAGATACCGATGGTGCCATTAGTATTTTTTCGACTGACAGTACTTACCAAATAAAAACTCCTTTCGAAGGCAATTTTATGCGTATGGCCGACCAATTTCAAGGTCAGGTCTCCAAAGATAGTCTACAGCAACTGCAGTTAAGGTCTTTGTATAACATGGCCGGTATGCAATTCGTAATTCCTGAACCAATCGTTAGGGGCTCTTATGGTATTGTTAAGGTTCAAAAAGAACAAATGAACGAAGCTACAGCAGATGCATTGATTGTTGAGGTTTCGGCCAATGGCGAATCGGTTCAAAAGAAATTGTTGGGTGGAAAAGGAACATCGAATTTTTCAGAAAAATTTAAGGTTGGCGGACTCGATTTCATGTTGAGTTTCGGTTCAAAGGTTTATGAGCTGCCTTTTAGTATTAAACTAAACGATTTTATCGCTGAAAAATATCCAGGTACGGAACAGGGCTATAAATCTTTTATGAGTAAGGTTACCATAGAGAATGAGCGACCGTATGACTACGATATTTTTATGAATAATATTCTCGATCAAAGCGGGTATCGGTTTTTCCAATCTAGTTTTCATCCTGATGAAAAAGGCACCGTACTTTCCGTAAATCACGACCAATGGGGTACTCGTATCACCTATTTGGGGTATTTTCTTTTGTATGCAGGTCTTATGGGTATTATGTTCTTCGGAAAAACACGCTTTAAAGATTTGGCCAAGTCTTTGGATAAACTAAAATCGAAGAAAGCCAAATTGACCACCGTACTTTTCTTTGGTATTTTGCTCAATGTTAGTGCACAAGAGCATACGGCCGATGATGGCCACGACCACAGTTCTAATGTACCTTCACAAGTCCAAATAGATTCGCTGATAAAGACCACAATTGTTTCAGAAGCGCATGCCGAGAAATTTGGAAAACTGGTTATACAGGATGATGGCGGACGAATGAAACCAATCCATACTTTTTCTTCTGAGTTGTTGAGAAAGTTAAGCTTAAAGGATAAGTACGAAGATATGAATGCCGATCAGGTATTTCTTTCGATGATGTTAAGCCCACCAGCGTGGTACAATGCTGAATTTTTGGCCATTGATAAAAAGGGGAAGAATGATAGTATACGTAAGGTTCTTGGAGTTTCCGAGGGCCAGAAGTATGCCAAGGCGACCGATTTTTTTAATGCCGATGCTAGTTATAAGCTGGAGCCTTATCTAAGGGATGCAACGGCAACGAATATTCCGAACAAATTTCAACAGGATTTTAAGGATGCTAATATAAGATTAAGCCTATTGGATCAGGCATTAAGCGGTCGTATCGTCAAGATTTTTCCTTTATTGAATAATGAGAACAATAAGTGGATTTCAGCAATAGAGTACCGTGGTGGGCAATATCAGGTGCCCGATTCTTTGTATGCGAATTTTATCCAGAACTCGATTCCATATTACCTTATGACCCTGCGAAAGGCTAATGAGACAGGTGATTATACCGATGCTGACAAGCTTTTAGAAGCTTTTAAACAAAATCAAAAGAACCACGGTAGTGAAGTATTACCATCAGAAGCGAAAATAAATACAGAGGTAATCTATAATAAACTTAATATTTTTAATCATTTATGGAAATGGTATCCGGTAATGGGGTTGTTTTTATTTTTTGTATTGATATTTCAAATATTTAAGGATCGGTCCATTTGGCGCGTAGCTATTTATTTTTTAAAAGGAACTATTTTGATTTTCTTCCTTTGGCATACGACTGGGCTGGTATTACGTTGGTACATTTCGGGTCATGCTCCTTGGACTGATGCCTATGAGAGCATTTTATATGTATCGTGGGCAACTATGGGCATGGGTCTTTTGTTTGCGAGAAAAAGCAATATGACCATGGGTGCAGCGGCCTTTGTTACTGGAATTTTGTTATGGATCGCACATCAAAACTGGGTGGATCCGTCCGTTTCCAATTTAGTACCAGTGCTCGATAGTTATTGGTTAATGATACATGTAGCGGTTATCGTAGCGAGTTACGGGCCTTTGATCGTTGGTGCGATACTTGGTTTGGTCTGTCTACTGCTAATACTACTTACCACAAAAAAGAACAAAGCTCGTATGGAAATCAATTTAAAAGAATTGACCATTATTAACGAGTTGGCCTTAACGGTTGGTTTGATTATGTTGACCATAGGTAATTTTCTCGGGGGGCAATGGGCCAACGAAAGTTGGGGTCGCTATTGGGGTTGGGACCCCAAAGAAACTTGGGCCCTGATTTCGATTATGGTCTATGCCTTTGTTATACATACCCGTTTGGTACCGGCGCTACGCGGCAAATGGACATTTAATTTTTTGAGCCTTATTGCTATTTTCAGTATCGGCATGACCTATTTTGGGGTCAATTATTATTTAGTAGGCCTACACAGTTATGGCCAAAGTGGTTCGGCGGCCATCACACCTGATTATGTTTGGTATATCGCGCTCGGCGCCCTTATTTTAGGTGGGCTGAGTTTCTGGCGCTACCGCGTGAATTATATTAAATAGTTTGTGGCTGTTGGCCTACTAGAACGAAACGGAAATAATTGGTTTTCTACTTTTCATTTAGTGATGTAAGACACTAATTCAAAGCATTCTCCGAGTAAATTTATTCCTACCTTTATTACATATTTTGCTTTAGCTTTATCAGCTATTGGTAATTTTTTGTTTTCCCCAGAGAATGATACGAATCCAAAATGTTGAAGGGTGTTCCTCTATATAGAAAGTGTCAAAACGAGTTCAACTTTGTAATCATTGAAAAGTCTTTGAAACCATGAGAAAATATAAAAAGTGCTCAATTTTATCGTTAGGTGTAATAATCCTTTTTATAGGCTGCAAGCAAGACGAGAAGTATATTCAGGAAAAAGACGAAAGACCGAATATTTTAATATTAATGTCAGACAATCAATCATGGAACCATCTGGGCTGTTATGGTGACAAAACAGTCAGTACGCCAAGTATCGACAAGTTAGCTAAAGAAGGAATTATTTTTACGAATGCTTATTGTGCTGCCCCTTCTTGTTCACCTGCTAGGGCAGCTATGCTGGCAGGACAAGATATTTGGAGGTTGAAAGAAGCCGCCAATTTGTGGGGTAGTTTCCCCAAGGTAAAGGTGTATTCAAAATTGATGGAAGCGTCAGGCTATACCGTAGGTACGGAAGGAAAAGGCTGGGGTCCCGGTAATTTCGATGTAAGTGGTTGGCAACATAATCCCGGTGGAAAAAAGTTCGATTCCTTTAAAGAATTCCATGATTCAACCGAAAAGGATAGGCCCTGGATGTATTGGTTCAGTAGCCGAAACCCACACCGACCATATAATGCTGATAGTTCAAGAATTTCCAAAAAAGCTATTGCTAATATTGAGGTTCCTCCCTATCTGCCCGATAACGAAGACGTGAGGAAAGATATCGCGGACTATTACCAAGAGATCGAATCGTTCGATAAAGAGGTTGCTTCATTTATGGAGCAAGCTGCCAAAACGGGCCAACTCGAAAATACCATTGTCATAATCTGTAGCGATAATGGCTGGCAAATGCCCAGAGGCTTGGCCAATTTATATGATTTTGGAACGAAGATTCCGCTGATTATTTCATGGCCCGAACATTTCAAGGGCAATCGAACGGTAACTGATTTTGTTAATTTAAATGATCTGGCTCCGACTTTGTTAGAACTTGCAGGACTAGATATTCCCGAGGAAATGACCGCTAAGAGTATGGTCGATTTATTGTTTGCCAACAAGTCGGGAAGATTAGATTCCGATAGGAATGTTGTGTATACGGCTCGCGAACGTCATGCTTTTGTAAGGCAGGGTGGTATTGGGTACCCTGCAAGGGCTATCCGTACGGATAGTTACCTCTACATTAGAAATTATACTCCCGATCGATGGCCAGCGGGTGATCCGCCCTTATTCGGTGATTTAGATGCACATATGCTGCACTACCCATCGCCTACGAAATTGTTTATGTTGCAACATAAAGAAATGAACGAAATAAAACCATTGTTCGAAATAGCATTCGGTAAAAGACCTAAGGAAGAGCTTTTCGATTTAGACAAGGATCCTTACCAGCTCAATAACGTTGCGAATGTAGATGCATATGCCGACATACGGGCGGAGCTATCAGACCAGCTATCCGAATATCTAAAAACGACAGGTGACCCAAGGGAAACGGGCACTGCATTCAATTGGGATACTCCAAGATATTACATGGATAGAGATAAACGACCTAAGCCCAGTAAAGAAGCAATCAAAGCACTAGGACTCCAGGAAGAATATAACTACTTAGATGAATAGATAGTAGAGATTTTGTTGACACATTTTTCTTTTCAATATGGCCTATTTTTTTAAAGGCCTAGAAAAAATTTGATTACTTACCTTATCACGTACTAGGTAGTATATAGGCAAAATGCGAGAACTACATATTTACAGCGACCCGGGCTTAGTAATATTCACAATACCTACAAATTACCGGAAAGACATTCAACACCTCAGAAGTCATTTGGCTCAGAGCTATTGTAACGAATGCTTTTAACAACTCCCCGTCGGCTAATAGCGTAGTTTTGTATGTAGAGTTGATTATAAATACCTCGAGTGCCAACCGTTATTTTTGTGATGCGTTTCCTCGTGGTTGTTTTCTGGCTCCACTTCCACAGTTTCTAGCGATATTGGCGATTTATACCTATTCGGGCAAAGGGCTTTTTGGGGCTTTTCCAAAGAAAACAAACGTACTGGAGGCTTCGACCCCTGAGTTTTCCTCAAATAGAGCGTTTTATAGCCCCGCCTATGATAGTTCAGATGACAACAATGTTGTGCCAGATTTATGAACACTGTTCACTGGCAACCTAATATCAGAACAGATGCCCAAGGAAATGCTATTGTGAACTTTATAATGGCGATATTACAGGAAAGGTCTTGATTATTTGTGAAGGTATTTGTAGAAGTGAAGACGGAATAGGCACGAGTGAAATATCCTATGATGTAATTGAATAGAATTTTGTAGTTGAATTTAAGGTCATATCAGATAATTGGCGTCCTTGAATTAGGAGAGGGCCAAAGTTATTTTGTAAATTCACCTTTCGAAAAGAGGCTAACATTGACCTCATCATTAAATAGCAATGAAGAATATAAAAAAAGGCCTAAATACCATTTGCACCCATGTAGGCGAAGTAGGCGATGAGCAGTTTAAAGGGGCCATTTCCCCTTTGTACATGAGCACATCGTATGCTTTTGAAGACGTTGATGTCAAGCGCTATCCGAGATATTTTAATACGCCCAACCAAGAAGCCCTATGCAAGAAAATTGCCGCTTTAGAACACGCTGAAGCTGCTTTGATTTTTGGCAGCGGTATGGCTGCCATCAGTACGGCCTTGATGGCTTTTTTAAAGGCAGGTGATCATATCGTGCTACAACAGACGCTTTATGGGGGCACTTACAATTTAGTTACCGAGGAGTTCAATAAGTTCGGCATCGAATATTCGTTTACCAAGGGATGGCGGGCGGAAGATTTTGAGGATAAAATACAAGGTAACACAAAGGTCATCTATATTGAGACACCTTCGAACCCCTTATTAACGATTACGGATTTGGAAGCTGTTGGAAAACTAGCGAAGAAATACGGTTTGGTTTCCATGATCGACAATACATTTGCGAGCCCCGTGAATCAAAACCCCATTGATTTCGGAATCGACGTGGTCATTCATAGTGCTACGAAATATATGGGCGGTCATTCCGATATTTGTGCAGGTGCTGTGGTATCATCAGAAGAAAATATGCAACGTATTTTTGCTTTGGCAAAGAATTTCGGAGGTAGCCTCAGTGAATATACCGTTTGGCTTTTAGAGCGGAGCATGAAGACTATGGGCATTCGGGTAAAGGCGCAGAACGAGAATGCGCAGCGTATGGCAGAATATCTTGATAGTAATGAAGATATCTCAGCGGTGTATTATCCGGGTCTTCCCAACCATCCTGATTATGAACTGGCAAAATCACAGATGAGGGGCTTTGGCGGAATGTTATCTTTTGAACTCAAAAATACTTTTGATTCTTCTGAATTTCAAAACGCCCTTTGTTTGATAAAATCTTCAATGAGTTTAGCCGGAGTAAAAAGTACCGTTCTTTCTCCCTCAAAAACCTCCCACGCCCTTTTAGGTGCTGAAGAAAGGGAAAAGCAAAAGATTAAAGATGGCCTGATACGCTTTTCAGTGGGTATTGAAGAGACCGAAGATTTGATTGCCGATATTGAACAGGCCCTTGAAAAAGTTAGGCCTAACCCCATTGTTGTAACACATACTTAAGCTGTATGCTCTTGCCAACAAAAGAGGTCTTCTTTTAGGTGGAGTTTTATTTATTTTCCAGATTAATCACAATTACAAAGTTAAAAAAGACCTAATAGCATAAACCGAACGATAACGAATGAAACTAGATATATTAGCTTTTGGCGCCCATCCCGATGATGTTGAACTAGGTGCAGGAGCAACTATTGCCAAGGAAATTGCAAACGGAAAAAAAGTTGGAATAGTCGACCTAACAAGAGGCGAACTCGGAACTCGAGGTTCAGCAGAAATACGGGATAGAGAGGCGGCTAAAGCTGCTGAGATTTTAGGGATTACTGTTCGTGAAAACCTTGAATTTGCAGATGGTTTTTTCATTAATAACAAAGAACATCAGCTTGTCGTTATTCAAATGATACGCAAATACAGGCCGGAAATAGTACTCTGTAATGCGATAGAAGATAGACATATCGATCATGCTAAAGGAAGCAATTTGGTGAGTGATGCCTGTTTTTTAAGTGGCTTGGTGAAAATTGATACAAAATTGGAAGGTGATGATGTTTGGCAAGAGCCGTGGAGACCAAAATACGTATATCATTATATTCAATGGAAAAATCTGGAACCAGATTTTGTAGTTGACGTTTCCGATTTCATTACAAAAAAGACTAAGGCTATTCTCGCGTACAGCTCACAATTTTATGATCCAAAAAGCGATGAGCCGGAAACCCCTATTAGCAGTAAAAATTTTATCGATAGTGTAAACTATAGAGCTAGGGATTTGGGAAGATTTATAGGCGTTGAATACGCCGAAGGTTTTACAGTCGAAAGGTATGTGGCAGTTAGAAATCTAGGAGACCTGATTTAACCTGTTTTTTTATAATCTTTCTTTGACTTTGACTTTGGTACTGTAAAATGAAAAGTACTTCCTTTTCGTTGCATACTTTCCACCCATATGGCACCCTCATTTTTCTCGACCATTTCCTTACATAATGAAAGACCAAGGCCTGTGCCTTTTTCATTATTGGTGCCATAAGTGGTCATATTAGCATTTTCGATAAAAAGCTTTTCGATGGTTTCTTGATTCATACCCACACCCGTATCTCGTATCGAAATTTGCCAATGTTTATCTTTATCAATAGAGGTTATAGTTACCATTCCGTTTTCTGGCGTAAATTTTAGGGCGTTGCTGATAAGGTTTCTTATGACAATATCGATTTGATTGCCATCTGACCACGCCAGTGTATTAGAAGCTAGTTGACTTACCAGTTTAATTGATTTATTTTCTGCTGTTTCTGATAATAGATGAATATTTTCTTCGACAATAGATTCCATGGAGATGACCGAAGGCTTTGTCACGGCTCCGTTCATTTGCGTTTGCCCCCAAGTGAGAAGGTTATTCAAGGTAAACGATATGTGGTCGATATCGTGCCCAAGTTTAGGTATGAACTCTATAAACTCATTTTGCCCGATTTCACCATCCTTGAAGAGTTTGAGGAGGCCTTGAAAAGCCGCTATCGGACCACGAAGGTCATGACCGATAATGGAGAATAGCCTATCTTTCGTTTGGTTTATTTCTCGAAGTTCACTATCACTTTTTTCCAGATCACCAGTTTTTTTCTTGAGCTCAGTATTCAGGTTTTTTTGTATTTTATCGCTACGCCGTATTAGCAATGTAATGACGACAAAAATCAAAAGAATGGCCAAAGCCGCGTTAACATAATTTCTTTGTGTGGCCAGTTGTTTTTCGTTCTCCTCTATAAGATCCTTCTTTTGCTTTTCGTGCTCCATTTTAGTTTTGAGCATTGTAAGGCTTTTTTTGTTCTCATTTCGTGAAAGGGTATCGGATAACGTTTGATAGATTTCGTGATATTTGAGGGCACCAGCATAGTCTTTTTTGTTTTTACTAACTCTATATAGCGTTTTTGCGCATTTTTGTTTCCCTTCTATAAACTTAATTTTGTCAGAGATTTCAAAGGCTTCCAAAGCATAGCTTTCAGAAATACTATCTTTTTCAAGACCTAGGTAAGCTTCGGCCATACCATTAAACAAGTCTATTTTACCCCGATTATCTTCCAGGCTTTTATGTAGCATCTCGCCTTGTTTGTACCAGTAGAGTGCCCATTTAAACTTATTTTCTTTGAGATAAGTTTTACCCTTTATTTCATATGCATAGGCAAGCCAATCTATAATTTGGTGTTTTTCAAACACCTTTATGCTGCTATTTGCATTAAACATTGCATGCTCCAATTTGCCCATATCGGCATAGATAGATGCTATATTGCTCATGGTTTCAGCGGATATTACTTCATCTCCTATTTCTTGATTTATTTTTTTTACCCTCTTATAGAATTCAAGAGCCTGTACGAAGTCTTTTTGAGCGCCATAGAGATTGGCAACATTTTCGTTCATAATGGAGAGCATTATTTTATTCCCATATTCATTGGCCATATCAATGCCTTCTAGGTAATGCGATAATGATTTGGCGTAGTCGCCTTTATAGCTATATTCTCCAGCAAGACTACTCTTTGATCTTAAAATTAATTCATGGTTTTGAGTGGCTTTACTTAACGATAGTGCATTTTGATAATAAGAAATACTCTTTTTATAAGTACCTTTATCCGAATAATAGTCACCAAGGTTCAAAAGGGAAATACTTTCTCCAGTTTTGTATTCCACCGACTTACTGTGTTCCAGAGCTGTCTCTGATAATTGCAAAAGGCTATCTGACTTGTAAAACCTTTGTTCTCGGGCGAGCCCATTCAATAAGTCTATGTAAACGGTATCTTTAAAAGTAAAATTGGAGCTGGACCTAATTTCATGTATCCGTTTTTCTAAACTGTCCTTTATACTTTGTTGTGCATATGAAGATAAGCTGAATAGCAAGGCCATACCCAAAAACAAGTAGCGTTTTTTGAATATTGAAATAGAAGAAGGAAAACCCGCTTTATCACGAAACATATTAAAGATAAATTATAGTACTAAATTAGTTTATGGGCATACGTATCTCTAATTTATGTTGTGAAACAGCAAAAAATGTGTGTTTTGTCCCTAATAAGTTGTTGTTTATCGATGGTTACGGTCTTTAACACTTACTTAATGATACAGAAGCTCTTTGCAATAGTAACTAGTTGAGCTTTTGTTTCGGAAAATTACGATCCTTTTATTTTGACAGATCGTTCAAAAAAAATTATCTTTGCCATCGGTTACAAATGGTGGTTGTAGCTCAGCTGGTTAGAGCGCTGGTTTGTGGTACCAGAAGTCGCCGGTTCGAACCCGGTCTTCCACCCAAAAAAGCAGCCTCATCGATTTCGATGAGGTTTTTTTATGAGTAAAAAACTCAAAAAATAAAACCCTGTCCGGACCCGGACTGGGTTTCGAAAATTAACAAATTCATTTTACTATTTCGAAGCTTTGTTAACAATTACTCTCTGGTCACGATTGGCTACTTCCCAAGCAGTATAGAAAATTAAACGTGTTCGGTTTTCCAAGAGATCATAATTGATTTTATCCGGCGTGTCGCCAGGTCGATGGTAATCATCGTGCGTTCCGTTAAAATAGAAGATGATTGGAATATTGTTCTTTGCAAAGTTATAATGGTCGCTGCGATAGTAGAACCGGTTCGGATCATTTTCGTCGTTAAACGTATAATCTAGTTCAACATTCGTATATTTCTCATTGACTTTTTCCGATAGTTGATGTAAATCAGTGCTTAATTTATCAGAACCAATCAAATAAATATAATTGCGTTCTCCTTGACGCTTAGGATCTATACGGCCTATCATATCGATATTAAGGTTAGCTACTGTTTTTTCCAGTGGAAAAATAGGGTCTACATCCGTGTAGAATCGAGAGCCTAAAAGACCTTTTTCTTCTCCGGTCACGTGCAAAAACACAATCGACCTTTTTGGCCCCAGACCCGCATCTGCAGACTTTTTAAAAGCTTGAGCTATCTCCAAAAGGGCAACGCTACCTGATCCGTCATCATCGGCTCCGTTATTGATTTCCCCATCTGCGGTAATTCCAATATGATCTAGGTGTGAAGAAATGACCAGATATTCCTCTGGTTTCTCGGAGCCTTTCAATACGGCCACCACATTTTCTGATGCGACACCTTTGTCTTCACTTTGAATATTTATTTTAATCGGTATAGACAATGTTTTGGGTTCATGCATTGTTTCGATGTCGGGCATAAGTACTTTCGCCAAATTAGCATTGACAAGGAACGTAAAAAAGCTACCGGCCTTGTCTTGGCTTAGTTCCATTCTACCACTATTGTTATTTTTCATATAGTCGAACCGACTCTTGAAACGCGGAAAACTACCTTCATCAAAATACAAAACACCTTTAGCTCCTTTGGCGTTAACCAATTCCGTTCGTTTCCCTATAGATTCTGACATGTTGCTCCAAACCGATTTTTCTGTGGTGCCCGATAAGATGTAGTTACCGTTCTTATCGATGGGCTCTCCTGCTTTTACCAAGACGACTTTATCTTCAACATCTAACCCGTCGAAATCGGAATAACCTTCAGTCTCGATACCATAACCCGCATATATGATGTTTTCAAAGCTGCCTTGTGCTTTTGAAAAAGTAAGGAAATCGGCGCCCAATGGAAATTCTTTTCCGTCTATGATAAGCGACCCTATAGGTAGTTGGCTTATCTCTAATGGCACCTTTTGAAAATAATCCCCATCTTTTTTTGCTGCAGGAATGCCCATTTTTACATACTCTGCTTTTAGGTATTCCACCGCTTTTTTCTGGCCCGGCTGGCCAGTTTCCCTTCCTTCGTACTCATCTGAGGCGTAGGTATATAAATGCTCTTTTAATTCAGCTTCTGTAATTGTTTCTCCAAAAGCTTGCGGGTCAATTGCTACAGCGGCCCTGGCAGCTGCGGTTTGATCCGAAGCCGTTTTTTGTGAAGAATTACAGGCCATGGCCAATCCGATGACCAGAATCGCTAGTTTTTTCATTAATTCTTATTTAGTACTTTTAAGTTTTTTATGCAAAAGAGTAATTTGGTTTTCGGTTAATACCTTAGCAAAGGTTGTTCCAAGTTTTATGGTTAACTACCGAAAGCTGGTGAATCCTAACATTAGCGCTTTCATAATTTCTCAAAAATAAAGAAAACAAATAGAACGGGCCACTGGTAGTCGTCAAATATGTTTAGCTACCTTTTGTTTTTTTGGTATCTTAACCGTCAATGAAAAAATACAGATAAATATTTTTCTTCTATGAAAATTATAAAACTAATCTTCCTTTGTCTTTTACTTAGTTTTTTTGTGACTTCTTGTAAACAGAATAAAAAAGAAAAAATAGTTGAGACTGCCAAAGGAATTCCAACCAGCAAATTTTCTAAAACTATGGACGATACTAATTTTGAAGCCATTATAGATGGTGATTCGGTACAATTGTATACGCTAGTAAATAAAAATGGTATGGAAGTCACTTTGACCAATTACGGCCAACGTATCATTAGTTTGTATGTACCGGATAAAGACGGAAATTTTGAAGATGTCGTGCTAGGCTTCCCGAAGCTTGATGATTATACGGCAACGAAAAATTACTACGGATCGACTATTGGCAGATACGGTAACCGTATTGCCAAAGGTCGGTTTTCCATTGACGGTAAAGTATATGAGTTGGCCACTAACAACAACGGAAATCACTTGCATGGGGGTGACAAAGGTTTCGAAAGTGTCGTTTGGAATGTGGACAAAGTCACCGAAAGCGAAATCTTATTTAGCCGCACTTCGCCAGATATGGAAGAGGGTTATCCGGGAAATTTGCAGGTAAAAGTAATGTATACATTAACCGATGAAAATGAGCTAAAAATCAGTTATCAAGCCAAAACGGATAAGTCAACTCATGTTAATTTGACCCATCATTCTTTTTTCAATTTGAACGGAGAGGGTAGCGGTACGGTCAACAATCATATTTTGATGTTGAATGCGGATGGCTTCACACCAGTCGATTCGGGATTGATTCCCACTGGAAAAATCGAAAAAGTTGCTGGTACACCTTTTGACTTCACAAAACCAAAACCTATCGGAGCAGATTTAGAAGTAGACTATGAACAGCTGACATTGGGAAAGGGCTACGATCACAATTTTGTGCTGAACGAAACTCCTAAAAATTCAGAAGGACTAGTTTTGGCAGCGAAAGTTATTGAGCCAGAAAGTGGTCGCATCCTCGAGGTATATACAGATGAGCCCGGTGTACAGTTTTATGGTGGTAACTTTTTAACTGGAACGGATATTGGTAAAAGTGGAAAGCCCTATGCTTTCAGAGGCTCTTTTTGCTTGGAAACACAGCATTTTCCCGATTCGCCAAATCAATCGGATTTTCCAAGTACACGCTTGAATCCGGGCGACACCTATACCTCTAATTGTACCTATAAATTTGGAGTTGAGGGAAAATAAGCAAATTAACTACAACCTTTAGACCTTATTGGGGTAATGGGAAGGAATAATACCTTTTAGCTTTTTGAATTGCCTGTTAAAGTTGGAAATTGACGAAAAACCGGATCTTTCGGAGA
>Ga0316189_10003136_pt1 | contig 16073 bp, 9 predicted proteins | sample LowCovwburrow_MG_FD_204930 | JGI IMG/M metagenome (GOLD analysis project Ga0316189, IMG submission 204930) | Coastal sediment microbial communities from Maine, United States - Lowes Cove worm burrow | ecosystem: Environmental > Aquatic > Marine > Coastal > Sediment | place: USA: Maine... | reverse complement strand
GTTCCAGAATTATCCTGTAAAACATTAAACACAGCCGACACATCTGTTGGTGCATTTATGCTATTTAAAACATCTAGATTACTGTCGTCAGTATCGCAGGCTGTTAAAAAAGTAACAGCTACAAAATGACTTAATACATATTTAATTGTTTTCATAATATCAATTTTTGTTTTTTTTTTTTTTTAATATCCTAGGTTCTGATCCCAATTATTGCCTGCTAATTGTAATTCAATCAACGGAATTGGAAACACCTCATGCTTTCCAGACTGAAAGCCATCTATTTCTTGCGACGCTCTACCAGTTCTAACCAAGTCAAAGAAACGGTGGCCTTCACCAACCAATTCTACACGACGCTCTTTATAAATAGCATTGGTTAAATTTGTTCCTGATACATTAACATCAAGTAGATTAGCTCTATTTCTCACTCTATTTAAATATTGTAGTGCTTGCATATCACCAAGACCTCCTCGATTTAAAGCTTCTGCAGCCATTAATAGGACATCTGCAAAACGAATAGCTCTGTAGTTATTAGGATTCGTCAAATTGGCATCTCCAGTATTTAAATCACCTTGTCGAGAGATATATTTTCTGTTATAATACCCTGTATGTTCGTATCCAACAGCAAAGGTTGCTCCTGTATCAGCTGCCCAAGCATCTATATCCAATATGGCTACGTCTTTACGTTCATCTCCATCTTCAAAGGCACTGACGACTTCTTCTACTGGAACATTGAAGCTAAAACCAGATTCAAATACAGGTCCTGTGTAATTTCTAATACCATTAAATCCAACGGCAACATTTCCTTCACTACATTGCAAACAATCAAAGCTGGCACCTTCTTGATCAGAATACTGAACTTCAAAAACAGACTCAATATTATTTTCATTATCATTCTCAAACATAGTTGTATAATCCTCTACCAGATCATACGGCCCATTAGTAATAACATCTTGTAATACTGAAGCTGATTCAGCAAATTTATCTTGGTATAAATAAACTTTACCAAGTAGAGCCTGAGCTGCGCCTTTAGTAACTCGTCCTGATTCAGGAGCTGTATACGTTAAATTATCAGCTGCAAAAATTAAATCTTCTTCCATTTGAGCATATACTTCAGCTTTTGGAGTTCTATTTATACTGAACTCCTCTCCTAAAACAAATCTTCTATCTACGACATATGGTATATCTCCAAACCACTTTACGAGTTCAAATGAATAATAAGCTCTTAAAAATCGTGTTTGAGCGAGTACTGAATTTTTATTAGGGAACTCTATATTATTTTGAAATTCCATAATAAAGTTAGTTCTATTAATACCACCATACATCCAACTCCATAAATCTCTTAGATTAGAATTTGTAGGAGTATGAATCATATCATCAATTTCTTGCCATCCTGGCACATCTGTAGCACTTTCTCCTCCACACAAAGTATTGTCAGACGCTATTTCTCCCATAATCACATTAAGATACGTTGAATGTAAAGGATCATATGCTGCTACTAATGCGGATTGATAATCCTCTTCAGTATTGAAAAATGTATCAGAACTTGCAGCTTGAGGCTCAACATCAATAAAATCATCACCACAAGAGAAAACCATTATTAAGGTCAAGGTTGCTATATATTTAATTTTTATATATTTCATAGTGTATTAAAATTTTAAATTAAGTCCTAATAAATATGTTCTTGGGCTAGGATAAAACCCTTGATCTATACCTCCACCAATCGGGTCTCCTGTTGAAGCGGTTGGATCGTAACCTCTGTATTTTGTTAAAGTAAATAAATTACTAGCTGATATATAAACCCGTAACTTACTAAGCTTTGAATTTTCAAGAAACTCATCAAACGAATACCCAATTTGTACATTTTGTAAACGAACAAATGAGCCGTCTTCTACAAAGAAATCAGAGAACAATGCATTTTGAGTTGCCCCTGTCGTAACTCTAGGATTCGTATTGCTCGTTCCTGGTCCTGTCCATCTATCTAAAAAGGCTACACTTCTATTTGTCAATGGCTGATTACGTTCATAATTTCTAACAATCTCATTTCCAATTGAAGCAAATACGTATGCAGAGAAATCAAAATTCTTATAATCTATAGATAAATTTAGTCCCATTGTAGCATCTGGAATAGGATCTCCTAGATATGTTTTATCATCTTCATCAATAACACCATCATTATTAACATCAGTAAATCTTAAATCTCCTGGTTGCGCATTGGTTTGGTATTGCGCATCGTCATCACCCGAAATTGCAGCGGCATTAGCGTTTAGAGCATCAATTTCAGCTTGTGTTTGAAACACTCCATCAGTTTTGAAACCTCTAAAATAACCAATTGGGAAACCTGCTTCCATTCTTGATGGTGGATCTTGACCTACACCGAAAGAACCTCCAGGGATAAATCCACCTTCTGTATTTACGGAGAGTACTTCATTACTTATTGTGGTCACATTATATCTTACACTAAGTCTGAAATCATCTGTAATTTGATTGGTGTATCCAATAGCAAATTCAAAACCTTTATTTTCAACTTCGCCACCATTAACAACAGGAGGACCTGCTCCTGGTGCACCTACACCCAAAATTCCCGAGACCTGTGGAACGACTAATAAGTCTTCTGTGGTTTTCTTAAAGTAATCTGCAGTTACATCAAATTTATTATCTAAAAATTTCAAATCAACTCCAATATCAAATGTTCTTTGCTTTTCCCATCTAATTTCTGGATTAGCAACAGGTCCTAGTGCAGCCCCAGATATTATAGCATCATCAAAAACATAAGTACCTTCACCGTCTAATAAAGACACAAACCCAAAGTCGGCAATTCTATCATTACCAAGGATTCCATATGACGCTCTAATTTTAAAGAAGTTCATAAAACCATCGTCATTAAAGAAATCTTCATCAGACATAATCCAACCTAGTGATCCCGTAGGGAAATATCCAAATCTGTTTTCAGGTCCAAATTTTGTAGATCCATCTCGACGTATTACCGCAGAGAACAAATATTTGCCCTTATAATTGTATTGTACTCTTGTAAAATAAGAAAGTAATCTAGAATCAAACCTAGGATCAAATCCTATTTCCTGATTGATACTTTCAACATTACTAGCTTGATCAATATTTGCATTTTCTACTGAATTATCCCGTATATTAAATCCTCTATCTCCAGTAAATATTCCAGTAGTCTGAAATATGGAAGTACCTAATAACACCTTGAGATCATGAACATCATTGAAAACACGCTCATATTTTAAAAAGGCGTCAAACGTATAATCTCTAAAAACATTAAAAGTCTCAACGACCTCGCTTCTATCAATATTAAATACTTTACCACTACCAAAGTTTGCTACTGGTCGAAACACTTTTCCTTTTACTTCAGAATAATTGGCTTGTATATTCGTTTGAACGGTAAAGTAATCTAAAAAATTATAAGACAAACCTGCATTACCACTTACTTTGTCTACTTTGGTTCTATCATAAGTCCCAGCTAATTGCGCTATCGGGTTTATAACTTCATTACCCAATCCTTCAGCTATTGAAAACGCTCCATTACTATCCCGAACTCCTTTTGTAGGATCCATGTTTAAAGCATTAAAGAGTACAGACCCTAATGCTGATTCGCTTAAATTTCTTTTATTAGTATGGGTATAAAATACTTGTGCATTAAATTTAAAATTATCAAGAATGTCTACGGAATAATTTCCTCTTTGTGTAAAACGAGTAAAATTAGATTTTTTCCCTCCTACAATACCATCTTGAGACAAAAATGAAGAAGCAAAAGCATATGTTGACTTTTCCTTACCACCTTTTAGAGCAATAGAGTTATTGAAAATAGGAGCACTTTCAAATACTTCATCTTGCCAATCTGTCCCAACACCAAGACCAGTTACATCTGAAAATTGTGGATCTTGACCTCCAGCTACAAATGCTTCGTTAACTAAGAGAGCATATTCTGTGGCGTTTAGTACAGGAATCTTACGAGTAGTTTCTTGAAAACCAGCATAAGCGCTATACTCTACGGTTAGTGGCATTTCCTTTCTACCAGATTTTGTTGTAATAAGAATGACACCATTAGCGGCTCGAACACCATAAATACCTGCTGTTGCATCTTTCAATACGTTCACACTTTCAATATCACTTGGGTTAATGGTACTTAAGTCTTCAATAACATTCCCATCAACTAGTATTAATGGTCTACTATCTCCATTGGTAGAAACACCCCTAATACTAATCGTTGATGCTGCTCCAGGAGAACCTGAATTAGCCGACACATTAACACCGGCAACTTGACCTTGTAAGGCTTGCTCAACTCGGGTAGGCTGAAGTTTTTCTATCGTTTCTGAACTTACAACAGATACTGCTCCAGTAGTTTCTTTCTTTCGTTGTGTACCATACCCTATAACGACTACTTCGTCTAGAGATTCAGTATCTTCAATTAACACAATACTTAATGTACTGCCGTCTTTAACAGTCACCTCTAAATCTTTGTAACCTAAATAGGTAAAGACTAAAACTGAATTTACTGGTACATTTTTAATTTCAAAATTACCATCAAAATCTGTTGAAGCACCTTGCGATGTGTTTTTTACGAGAACATTAACTCCAGGAATTGGTAAAAAAGCTTCGTCTGTAACTGTTCCTTTCACTGTAACATCTTGACAGAAAGCAAAAGATGTTATGAGTACAAATAAAAAGGATAAATGTTTTGTTATCATATGTTTGGTTGTTATCTCATAAAGTTATCATAATTTAATGATAGTTAGTTAAAAAAAATACCATACAATCCATATACATTCAAAAAAAAGTTAGCAAGAAATTATAACATCCTCAAAACCTATGTATACTTTGCGATTTCAAGACTATAATAAAATTATTATGTTCATTTCAGCAGTAACGAATAAGACAAATGTTGTGGTAATGTATAGGTAATTGTGCACTGAACATAATAGTGTTACTATGATTCAAAATAAGTTAATAAGACAATTTAGTTAAAGAAAGATTAAAATTAAACCTAAAGTTTAAACCAAGAATCAATTAAAACATCACTTGAATCTGTTCCAGACAACATAGATTCATGTATAAATTCATTAGATTTACTTTCATATTGATAGTCTTTTCCCCACGCCTTATGGTTATTTGCTAAAGAGCGAATACTTTTGCAAACAAAAGCCATTTCTTCGTTTGTAGTCGTTGGATGTATAGACATACGAATCCAACCTGGTTTGCGTACCAAATCACCTATTGATATTTCGTTGGTTAATTCGTTACTTGTTTGTTGGTCAACGTGAAGTAAAAAGTGTCCATAAGTACCAGCGCAACTGCAACCTCCACGTGTTTGAATTCCGAAGCGATCATTAAGTAGTTTCACCCCTAAATTATAATGTAAATGATCAATATAAAATGAAATGACGCCTAAACGATCTTGATGCTGACTCGCAAGAATATTTATATTGTCTTCTTGAGATAATTCACTAAACACGGTATGAACTAATTCATGCTCGCGCTTGAGAATATTATCAACACCCATTTGCTCTTTAAGTTTAATTGATAAAGCCGCTTTTATGGTTTGAAGAAAACCTGGTGTCCCACCATCTTCTCTATCTTCAATATTATCAATATATTTATGCTCTCCCCAAGGGTTAGTCCAACTTACGGTTCCGCCTCCAGGACAATCTGGAATCATATTCTTATACAATTTCTTATTAAAAATCAAAACACCTGACGTTCCTGGTCCTCCTAAAAACTTATGAGGAGAAAAGAAAATAGCATCTAAATTTTGATTTTCATTTTTTGGATGCATATCAATTTCAACATAAGGTGCAGAGCAGGCAAAATCCACAAAGCACACACCTCCATGTTGATGCATTAACTCAGCAATATCATGATAAGGTGTTTGAACTCCTGTAACATTAGAACCACCAATAACCGATGCTATTTTAAGCGTGTAATCTTTATATTCTTCTAATAATATTTCTAGATTTTTTAAACTGAACAATCCTTCCTCATCTGGAGGAATGACTTCAACCTTTGCTATCGTTTCTAACCAAGACGTTTGATTTGAATGATGCTCCATATGGGTAATAAAAACAACTGGGCGAATCTCATCAGGAACAGTCGTGAACTTTCGTAAATTTTCTGGAACTTTTAAACCTAAAATTCTTTGAAATTTATTGATAACTCCTGTCATCCCATTTCCTGAAACAATAAGCACATCGTCATCATCACAGTTCACGTGTTTCTTTATAATATGTTTGGCTTCGTGATAGGCTTTGGTCATTGCGGTACCCGAAACCGTAGTTTCAGTGTGGGTATTGGCTACAAATGGACCAAACTCATTACATAATTTTTCTTCTATAGGTCTGTATAAACGACCTGAAGCTGTCCAATCTGTATATATGATTTTTTGTCTTCCATAAGGAGAATCAAATTCTTGGTCTATACCAATAATATGTTGTCGAAACTGGTTGAAATACAACTCAAGCTCTGAAGGTTTTGACATTGAAGCTTCTGTAGAAATCATATAATTAATTGATTTATTATTTTTTACAAGTATTTTAAATTCTCGAAAAACGTGAATTATCCAACGCTATTTTACCTTTAAAGATACTAAATATTTGCAATAGCTTTAATTTCAGAAATAATACGATCGGCTAAAACATCAGCCTCTTGCTGACTTGGAGCTTCCGTATAAATTCTGATAATAGGCTCTGTATTACTTTTTCTTAAGTGTACCCATGAGTTTGCAAAATCAATCTTTACACCATCAATTGTGGTTAGATTTTCATTTGAATATTTCTCTTCCATAGCTTTCAACACACCATCAACATCCAAGTCAGGTGTTAGTTGAATTTTCTTCTTGCTCATAAAATAACTCGGATATGACGCTCTTAAATCACTTACGTTCATTTTCTTTTCAGCAAGTAAACTCAAAAATAGAGCTACACCAACAAGTGCATCTCTTCCGTAGTGTGATTCAGGATAAATAATTCCGCCATTTCCTTCACCTCCTATAACAGCATTATTTTTCTTCATTAAATTCACAACATTTACTTCACCAACAGCACTGGCTTCATATGTTCCTCCGTGCTTTTCAGTAACATCTCTCAAAGCTCTTGTAGAACTCATATTACTAACCGTATTTCCTGGCGTATTGCTCAATACATAATCTGCGCAGGCCACCAAGGTATACTCTTCACCAAACATCTCCCCTTTTTCGTCCATGAATGCCAAACGATCAACATCAGGATCTACAACAATCCCAAAATCTGCATGTTCTTTGACAACCGCTTTTGAAAGATCTGTGAGGTGTTCTTTTAAAGGTTCAGGGTTATGCGGAAAATGTCCATTAGGTTCACAATACAATTTTACAGGATGAACTCCCAAACGTTCCAATAATAAAGGAATAGCGATTCCACCTGTTGAATTCACACCATCAACAACTACTTTAAAATTTGCTTTCTGAATGGCTTTGACATTAACCAAATCTAAATCTAAAACTTCATCAATATGTAAGTCGATATAAGCATCATTAATTGTTATTTTTCCTAAGCTATCTACATCTGCAAAAGTCATGTCAGTTCCCTCAGCAATTTTCAAGATTTTTGCACCTTCTTCGCCATTTAAGAATTCTCCTTTTGCATCTAATAATTTGAGTGCATTCCATTGTTTTGGATTGTGGCTTGCCGTTAAAATAATGCCGCCATCAGCATGCTCCATCGGAACTGCCATTTCAACGGTTGGCGTTGTAGACAGTCCTAAATCAATCACGTGAATACCAAGACCTACCAAGGTATTCATAACTAAATTTTGAATCATTTCACCAGAAATTCTAGCATCTCTACCAACAACAACTCTGTAATCCTCTTTATTGCGTTGCTGTTTAATCCAAGTCCCATAAGCTGATGCGAATTTCACAGCGTCAATTGGTGTTAAATTGTCACCAACGTGTCCACCAATAGTTCCACGAATTCCCGAAATTGATTTTATAAGTGTCATAGTGTGTTTTTATTTCTAGCAAATATACAATTCCATAATCGTATTTCTTTAATCATAATTCGTAAATTGATCCAATGAATTTTTTAGCCCATATTTTCCTTTCCTACAACGATAACCAGATTACAATTGGTAATTTTATTGCAGATGGCATTAGAGGAAAGCGTTACAAAAAATATCCTATCGACATACAAAAAGGAATCCTTTTACATCGTCATATCGACACCTTTACAGATGCACATCCAACGGTAAGACAAAGCACTAAACGCTTGCATAAAAACTACAGTCACTATAGTGGTGTCATTGTAGATATTTTATATGATCATTTTTTAGCAAAGAATTGGAGCTTTTATTCTGACATTCCTCTGGCTGATTACGTAGAAAATTTTTATGACGTTTTGGAAGATAATTTTGAAATTTTACCACCACGCATCCAGCATATGATGCCGCATATGATTGCTGAAAACTGGCTATTGAGTTATGCCGAAATTGAAGGGATTCAAAAAGTATTAAACGGAATGAATCGTCGTACTAAAAACAAGTCTGGTATGCATACAGCAACAGAAGAACTGAAAGAATTCTACACCGAATTTGAAGCTGAATTCACTTCCTTTTTTGAAGAGCTTATTGCTTTTACTAAACTGAAATTGAAAGACATTGAACACCAACTTGAAACCGAAAAAAAGGCTTAGTACTTTCTAATTCTGCAGCAACACATGAACATCTAAAAAAAACAAATTATTACAATCCAAAAAGCAATTTATCCTGGCTCTTTTTCAGAGCCGCTTTCTAATTGAATGAGTCCTTTAAACGCGTCATAAACGGTATTGCCTTCATACAATACTTTATACACTTCTTTAGAGATTGGCATATCAACATTATAGTCTTTTGCTAATTCCATAACCACCTTTGCAGTTTTTACACCTTCAGCAACTTCATTCATTTCTTCAATAATCTGCTCTAAACTTTTTCCACGACCTATTTCAAAACCGACGTGGTGATTTCTACTTTTTGAACTTGAGCATGTTGCCACTAAATCTCCCATTCCGGCAAGACCAGCAAAGGTTCTACTTTTTCCACCCATAGCTGTTCCTAATCTGGTTAATTCTGATAACCCTCTAGTAATTAAAGCTGCTCTTGTATTATCTCCTGCATTAGCACCATCTCCCATTCCTGTAGCTATGGCCATAATATTTTTTAATGCGCCACCAAGTTCACACCCAATGACATCATTATTGGTATACACTCTAAACAATCCTGTGCTAAATACTTCTTGAAGCTGCTTGGCAATGGCATTATCAACCATAGCGATTACAGCTGCTGCTGCTTGTCCTGAATGTATTTCCTTTGCTAAATTGGGCCCTGTTAAAACGCCTGCTGGATGACCAGGCAGTTCTTGCTCAATAATTTCTGTCATTCGCATTTTAGTATCCAACTCTAAACCTTTAGACAAACTTACAATTGGAACCCATGGTCTTATGTGAGGTTTAGCTACCCGCAATACGTCTCTAAAGTGTTGCGAAGGAATTCCCATAACGATAACGTCTGCCGTCTTTACGGTTTCTTCAATAGATGTTGATGCTTTTAAATTCTTATTCAATTTAGCACCAGGAAGATATCTAGAATTGGCATGTTCTTCATTTATTTCCCGAACTGTTTCTTCATTTCTAGCCCATAACATTGCATTGCTATTCTTTGCTGTTAATGATGCTACAGTGGTTCCCCAAGATCCACCGCCCAGTATTGCTACGTTTAGTTTCATGTGTCTAAATTTATTATTTTATCAATGGTCACATGGAACATTCCTAATAATCATTTTCTGAAGTATCAAAAATTTGGTTATGAATGTTTCATAATAACTTTAATTTTCTAATTCGTGTACGTATAAGTTTCTAACGTCTTCAATATGTTTATTGAGGTTCTTTAATTTCCATAGCGATGTGTCTACTGGATCTAAAACAACGACTTCAATATGTGTTGGCTTAAACATGCTTGTTCCTTTTGGCATCGCCATGTAAGCGTTCTTAATTACTATTGGAATTATAGGAACTCCTGCTTGCATGGCTAAATGGAAGGCTCCTTTTTTAAATGGACCTAAAGCTTTACTGCCACTTCTGGTACCTTCTGGTGCAATAGCAACCGAAACGCCATTTTTTAAGGCTTCAACTGCAGGCTGCATGGCTTCAATAGCTTTTTCTTTGTTAGCACGATCCACATAAATAGCACCTAAGGCTGAAAATAGGGGTCCAAAAGGTGTTCTTTCTAATTCCTTTTTTGCGATTCCCGTAAAATCATGTCGTATGAGTTTCATGACAATAAAGAAATCTGCAGCACTTTGATGATTAAAACAAAAAACTGCTGGTCTAATTTCTTCTAAATTATGTTTTCCTTTCACAGCGATATCTAAACCTGCCATTTTAGATCCTAAGTCTCCAATACTTGAAAACGTCGTATTTGCTGCTTCTTGCCTCGACATTGTCAAAGCACCTTTTAGAAGCCCTTTCATAGCCGAAGGATAAATACTTGCTGCTGCCAGTCCGGTTCTAAAACCATTAATTAAAGGTTTTTCAACAGGTGCTTCAAATCTTAAAATTGGCCAATTATTTTCAAAAGCTACTTGAGATAATTTCTGGTCTGGATTTGTAGCTACCGGTTTTCCAACGAGCTTCATTAGTGGATAATCCTCAATACTATCGGTATAGAAATAACTTTTAGATAAGTCTGTATTGTTCTTTTTAGCAAATTTTCGAGCCGCTCTAGCTTTACCTTCTCCCCAACACATTTCTGAAACACGTCCTGTGAATTTTCCTTTACGCAATTCCATTTCAGTAGCATAAATATCTGTAATCCCAAGTGCTTTCGCAACAGGTTCTATTTGATACGTTGTTGCTGCCGAAATAATAACCACTTTATGTCCTTTTGCTATATGGTTCGCAATGAGCTCTCGTGATTCTGGATAAATCGTTTCTTCGAGATAATCTGTGAATACACTTTCACCTAATTCAACAAATTCTGATTCTTTAATCCCTTTAACACCCACAGCAGCGATTTTTGTAAGAACTTCAAAGTCTCTATTTCCTGCTGCAAATACAAGTGCAGTAGCAAACTGAGTTAAATATTCTTTTGCCGTTGTTTTTCCGCTGAATAATCGCGTTGTCATGAATTTCTTTGCAGAAAAATCGTTGATCAATGTCCGATCCATGTCAAAAAATGCCGTGATATGTGGTCCTTCTTCTATGACTTCATCACTATGAATTTCATCAATATCAGAATCTGATACAGCAACGTGCTCAATAGGCTCTTCTTTTAAACCTTTTTTGTCCTGAATTGTTTCAATTTTCTTTAAATAAAATAGACGTTCAGATAAATCATCTAACTGATTTTTCCAGTGTTCTAAACCCTCATAATCTAAGGTTCTCTCTATTGGAATTAGATTCGCATTTTTAGCAAAACGAAGTGCATTAATCAAAAAGGGTTTAGAGACACTATCTAAACGGGCTATTTTTGACTGCCAATGCAACTCTTTACCCTTAAACATAGCGAGTTCAATAAATTCATCATCAGAGAATTCATCATCAGTATCCCAACTATTAAGTGTATGACAAACAACTTTATCGGCTTCTAAATAAGATAATAGAATAGCTCTAGACACAAATAAATCTTGTTTTTTCAACAAGCCTGAAATATCGCCTTTTGGATCTGCAATAGTTGCTCTCCAGTTTTTGTCAAATCGGAATAATTCTGCTTCAATTTCACTACTAAATTTCGGTTTATTCGTATAGAAAAACTCAAATTTAAATAGGTTTCGAAGTGTCATAATTTCTTCCCAGAACATGGTAATTCGGTTAGAAGTTTGAACATCTTTTAATTTCACCAAAGCCATTTCTATAAATGCTTGGTGGTATAAATGCCCAGATGCCATATTGGCGTAATAGGTCGCTGGTAAATACTCTGTAGAAGTCAAACTATATTGTGCACGCTGTCCTGCTCTACTTTTTTGAATAATTCTCGCGCTCTGTAATAAATTTAAAGCGGATTGCACAATCACACCGATTTTTTTACCACGATCAATGAGTACGTCTTCCTTTTTCTGACTAATATAAGCCATTAAGCGGTTCACCTTATACTCGATTTCCTTTTTGGTTAAAGCAAAGTCGTTAAGTAATACGTGGCAAACCAATGATACCGTCGTCACAGGAGTTATGGCATTGGTTTTATGAATAAGTTCAAAAGCAAAACGTGGTAAGGTATTTTTATCGGCATAGCTATCTTCTTCCATATCAGGAATAATCGCTTGTTGATCTTCATCGTCCTCTACTGGATCTCCAAAACGAATGGCTGCACGACCATAATCGTTTCCTAGTTTTTTGATATAGTTTAGCGCTTCTTTTACGTTTTCAGATTTTTTCTCCTGACCTTTACCTTCCTCTGTCATTTCCTTGACATCAGGAATTAAATCATAAACAATAGACACCGGAACATATTTTATAGATCTTGAACTCTGTGCTTCACCTTCCTTAATATATTTTAAAATTCCCATTTTTGGGTAAATAATTTTCCCAGTTCTGGAGCGTGTGCCTTCAATATTCCAAGTTAAATGATCGCCTTTATCAATAATGGTAGAAATGTAATGACGTAATGCTGCTTTATAGATTAAATCGTCTTTAAAACTGCGACGAATAAAAATTAAGCCAGCATTATTCCCAAGCTGCTTTAAGCCTGGAAATGCCAAATTACTACCTCCAAATGAATATGGAATTGGCATACCATAGCGTGCCAAAGTTGAAATTAAAACTAAAGTATCTAAATAGGTTTTATGAGTCATGATAAACGCAACAGAATTTTTCTGCATGAGTTTCATTAACTTTTTTATACCCTTAGGATCTACATCAATTTTATCACTGTAAGCTCTAGATAGTATATAATCGAAGCCTTTAACAGACACTAGTTTTGCCATTGGATGCTGCTGTGCATACAACTCCTTAATGCATTTTGCACCTTGCTTTTTTACAAGGTCAAGATCCATATCTTGCTCGATTGCAATGTGCTTTAAAGCTTCCTGAAATTTATGATGCTCTATAATATGATCCATATCTTTTTATTTTATTCCTGGTACGCTTATCTTTTTTGAATTGAAGACTTTTCGTGCTTTATTCCAAAAATTAGGATATAAATAACGTTCAATATTTGAGCCAACATCTCTTATTTTCTTCCCTTGTATATTTGCACTTAGCATATTAGCTGTAACCAGTAAAACGCTCGCATTAGCTCCCATTCCTGAATGGCTACCATAAACTTCAATATTTTTGATGTCTTTTCTGAAGGCTTCCGCCTCTATGCAATGTTTCCAGGGTACTAAACCATCTGTCTTCGTATAAATACAAGTTACAGGAACTTTTGGTATCGGTTCTAATTCTGCTAAAAAACGCTCATTTCTCTCTTTCAAGGATTTACCTCTAAAAAATTCCATCAATCCATAGACTGGTGTTTTCATATCCATAACTCCCCAAATTGGAGAACCGATAGTTAATATTTGCTCTACTTGATCTGGATGTCTATTCGCCATAATTTTAGCAAAAATGCCTCCACCACTCCAACCAACAATACTCACTTTTTCTTGATGCAGATGGTAAAGATCTTCTAGTTTTTCTTCTAATCTTGGAATGTAACGTGACTTGACCATGTTAAACCCTAATTCCCATTTATACGTTTTAAAACCCAATGAGGTTAAATACTTTCTTACAAATGATGTAGAAGAATCATCTGTTAAATAAGGAGGAATTAACAACACAGGTCTTCCATTGCCCTTAATTCGTTTTGGAATAAATGGATACAAATAATAAATAGAGGACCACTCTAATAGCGACCGGCTTTCCATAACCATATTAAATAGAGGTGGTGACGGTATCTTTTTATTTATAAATGAAATTTCCTTTTCAAATCTTTCTATGAGCGAATTGGTGTATTTATATTCACTTTGAACTTGTGCATCAGAAATAGAACGCCCCATATTTTCTAAAATTTTCACCAAGGATATATAATTTCTATTGGCTCCCAATTCGTCGCAAACTAAAACAGTTTCAGCTAATAATTCTTCAATAATATCATGCTCATCTTCATCAATTTTACTGATGAGAGCTTTAGCTTCATCCTCGAAAACATGTCCTTTAAAATGTTGCTTGGTTAACTTTTTTGCCTCTTTTAAAGACATCCCATTGAGAACACCTAAAGCCGTTGCAAAACGGGTAAAAATTTTATATAAAATTTGGGTTTCTTCCATTTTTGTTTTTTAATCTTGTATGCGTGAATTGAGCCAGATAATAATTTCGTTTTTCACTTCTTCACTATTGGTTTCATTGAGCATTTCATGTCTTCCGCCTTCATATAAGTTGAACGTAAAATCACTCATGCCTCGTTTTTCATATTGCTTTGCCACGCGTGTCACACCTTTACCCATTTCACCAACGGGATCTTTATCTCCGGAAAACATTAACACTGGTAAATCTTTTGGTGTGGCTGCAAAAGCTTCAGGTTTATTTAGTTTCTTAGAATTTTTTATAACATCTAAAAATACACCTAATGAAAAATCTTCTATACGATAAGGATCTTCAGCAAACAAATCGACTTGTTTTTCATCACTACTAATCCAATCTAATTTTGTTCTGTTGGGTTTGAATTTTTTATTGAATTCACCAAAAAAGAAAGATTTCAAAAATTCATTTTGGCGTGCTCTTCCCCTAACGGTAGTAACTGCCGTAGCTGTTACGAGACCAATATTTCCTAACCCTCTAATAAAACTTGCTGTCCCTGATAGAATTAAAGCGTCTAATTCAGCACCATATTTCGTTACGTATTTTCGACTTAAAAGCGATCCCATACTATGTCCAAATAGTATGAATTTTGATTGCGGATGTTCAGCTTTCATCAGCTCAGATAAGGTGTACATATCATCTACGCAATCTTCAAAATAAGCATTGCCATTATAATACCCAAACAAGCGTTTCAATTCGGCTGTTTTACCATGTGCGCGATGATCATTGGCATAAACTTCATAACCTTCCTCTTGTAAAAGATGTGCCATATCATCATATCGTCCTGCGTGTTCTCCTAAACCATGAGCTATTTGCACAACACCTTTAAAAGGTACTTCTGAATTGGCCAACCATTTATAATAGCAGAAGGATTCTCCATCTTTCGATGTTAATATATCTGTTGTATAATGCATGTATTATCGTTCTAAAAAGGCTGTAAGTAATTTCATGAATCTTGCCTTACTAGTTGCGTTTCCGGTTAATTTAATTCGTCCTTGAATTTTTATTTCGTCTAAAAGCAATTTGCCTTTGTATAACGCAAATAAGTTTTCATCTTCAATTTCCACTAAGAGTTTTGGATCTAAATTTTTCTTTTTCTTTACCGTTGCAACTTCATTTGTTAGATCTATTTCCCAACCATCTGTAGTATCACCCAAGTCAACTTGAATCTGATAAATTCCTTTATATGTTTTTAGATTTTTTTGATTCGTTTTTAAATATCGTTTTAATGCTGTAAAAAATGGCGTGCTTTTACTCTTTCTCTTTTTTACGGTTTTACTTGACGATTTACCACTCCCTAGGTTTTTAATTAGCTCTTCTAATTCATTTGCAGACTCTCTAATGTATCTTGAAAATAAGTCAGCATCAGGCATTGTTTTAGCATCTGAAGTCGTTGTGATACTCACTTGACCATTATAACTAAATGCTGCGATAATTAATCCGAAACCATCAACCACAGGAGTCAAACCAAAAATAGAAACTACTTTATGGCCATTTAAATACAATGGTGTTCTTGGTCCAGGCACATTGGTAATAGTGACATTAAAAGGTGGTCTGTGTAAATCTTTAATATTGTATTTACTATAGAGACCAGCCGCTAAATTTGCCAAACCAAAAGGCACCACATCTGCCATTTTAGATAGCGTTTTGGCGCCAAGTGTGTTATGTCTTGACTTCCCTAACATGGTCTGTTCTTGTATATATTCTAAACGCTCTAAAGGATCGTCAATGTGTGTCGCTAATTGAATCATCATATTAGCAATTTGATTATTCATC